>Ga0181471_100037_pt2 | contig 26574 bp, 21 predicted proteins | sample InSIn5gowninarea_FD_119083 | JGI IMG/M metagenome (GOLD analysis project Ga0181471, IMG submission 119083) | Clean room microbial communities from NASA Spacecraft Assembly Facility at Jet Propulsion Laboratory, Pasadena, California, USA -... ...
TTGTTTTTTTTTGTTTAAGCTCTAAAAGGGACGAGTATTTGCAGCTGCAAATAAAGCTTTGATATAGCTTTAAGGGTATTGAGAGGATGGGTTGTACCGTTCTGCAAAGAAATGCATGCTCTAATTAATGTGTTGCGGAGTGCATTGGAAGCGAAGGTAATTGTTGTACTGACCTGCTGATGGTAGAGACTAAGTTTTAGAGCTGGCCTTTCTATTAGCGTCACGATCACTTCCGGACATTCGGGCAGCGCTCTGGATCCCAATGTTTTAGACTGCACAGCCACTATACGAACTTAACTTATACGCGGTACGCGGTACGCGGTACGCGGTACGAGATGTGGCCTAGCGCGATAGCTACATAACGTCTACTAGCCAACGATAATTCACGTCTCGTCTAACGCAATCGCACTGAAGCTATTAAGATAGCCAGCGCGCGTGACTTTCGTTTCTTAGCGAGATAGCGTAGTTCAAAACAGTGCGCTTTTTGTAACACACTAAAGTTATTAATTTTCCTTATAAGATTGCGCCTACTAGCTTACTCAGGTATGGCAACACGGAACAACTCCTGCTCCAAAGCTAAAACTTTTGATGAAAAATTACGAACGTCCCTCGAGTCAACCCCTTCGAAACCCGTCGATCCGTGTTCAACATTACGGTACTGTTCTTTTTCTTACCCTTTTCTTGTTTATGTCCCCTTGATGCAGAACCTTCTATGTAATTCTCGAGTCAACTCGTGTCAAGCCCTGAGGCTAGGAGGTATCAAGTAAAGTATCGAAACATACAAGGTATCTTCAGACTGTAGACTGTTCGCTGCTGAACAGGGACAGTCCTTGAAGGGGTACATTTTCAGGCCTCGTGAGCGCAGAGGTCGGTACCGTAGTTCCAGGTACCTCTCAGCCCAATAGAGTTTAAATAGAAGGGCATATAGTACTGTTCCAGCACGACGACCGCTAGTACACAATCCTAGTATCGTTTTGGACTTGCTTGGCGCAGCAGCTGGAGCTGGGGTCTAATAGCTAACACGTTCAAAGAGCACCAGCTCCAGCGCGATTCGCTAACCACTGTTTGCAAAAGAAACTAAAACATTTTTTAATTGTCCAGATATAATTTTATTCGCCGCTTCACCCGAAGGCAACTTTTTAGCCTACTCTAACTATTTCGACCCAGCACTGACATGAAACAAGGCCTTCTGTAAAAATGGCACGAATTGCTCGACGCTGCGGAGGCTTGTTTATGAGGAGGAGTTTACAGGCCTTCTAATAGTTCTGCATGGTAGATTTACAAGTAGGAGTAGTGTGTATGATCCTATCAAGTCTCGGCGGGCTACTTTGGGACGCCACATTTGCTTCAAAATCCTCCTGCGGGATCGGTACGAAGGAGAGAAACGAGGGCGGAAGACCTAAAGGCCATCGCTTAGGTTCGAGATGCAGCCAAAAAGCGCATTTTGTTGCCTGTAACAACGTGCGGCGGATCAACGATATTTTACTTTAGGAATATGCCTTCTATTCCCTGGTAACAGAACAAGACATTACCATTCTGCCAAAGTGCAGCTGGTGACAATTCTAGGCGCTTCTTATAGATTATCAGCATCAACTGCTATACACTAGCGTCAAACCAATCTATGTTAAATGCGTGAAGATACTCCAGCTACTTCTAGAGAAGCCTAGAGTACTGCTTATCAAGATGTAGCTTGAAACGCCACACGGTACGGCAGACTGCGGCAGAGAAGCACATGTTCAGCGAAGCCTTGCCGGCTTGGCAGCGCACATGGTCTCCGGGAACAGCGCGAGGCAGTAGCTCCGTAACGTATTACGCGTATGTAGATATTACACAAAGATCGCGTACACACGGGTATTGGGATGTTGCAAGGATCAACACTAGTTGCTAATATCGACGATACGAGTTAAAGCACGGGCTAAAAACAGATCAATACCTACTTGGTATAATCAATGCTATATCTTTGATTTGTACCTTGCCTGGACAAGCGCACTATATACGTTATACTAACATCGTATATATACGCTCTTGGCACGGTCTGTTCTCGGTGAATTCGTCACACCAGCCGATCCTACGTCAAGCTCCCTTCTAGCAAGGACTGTGATACAAGATGCTCTGGACCGTGCATTTCATGTATACACAGTTTAAAAGTCGCGAAGCGCTGCGATACTGTTTCATCGCCGCAGAAACTCCATCATGACATTCGTCCCAATGACCCAGATTCTGCTTGCGCTATTACCTCTTGTTTCCTTCGCCCACGCACAAATTCCTGATGGCCTACCAATCGACGATGCCACGCGACAGTACCTCGAGTCTTTGTCTCCGGACAAGCTGGCTGCAATTCTTAAAATATACCAACAAGGTGTTGCTGGTCAGACTCCTGCGTCCGCTGAAGTTATAGAAGCACAGGAACTCTATTGGAGCTATAACAGGAGTCCTCCTTTCTACCCAACGCGTTAGTAGCCTTCACCTTATTTATCTCAACTGTGTCAATAGGCCAGTTATTGACGTGAGTCCATACGCAGCCCAGGCCACAGGCTTAGACGACTGGAGCGATGCGTATCAGCAAGCATCGGCAATGGTCGATCAAATGACCATTGAGGAGAAGGTATCCGTTGTGTCCGGCCAGACGTCTGCCATAGATGGATGCGCAGGCCTAATACCTGGAGTTCCCCGTCTTGGGTTCCCAGGCATCTGTGTCAACGATGGTCCCAACGGTCTTCACGACATGGCTGCTGTCAACGGCTATCCATCTGGCATCACCATTGGTGCGACATGGAACAAACAGCTCGCCCTCGAACGTGGCCAATTTATGGGAATGGAGTCCAAAGTGAAGGGTGGTAAGTAGATTAATACTGGATCCACTAGTGTAGATACAGCTAACAAAGTTTTCCAGTAAGCAGTCTGTTAGGACCCACGGTCGGCCCCCTTGGACGTACAGTCATGGGTGGCAGAAACTGGGTATGTAAATCATGCTAGAGATTGGGTTCACGTCTAACAGAGTGTCAGGAATCTTTCTCGGTCGACCCTTACCTTTGCGGTGCCATGGGTGCTCAGACTGTGTTAGGTATACAGAAACATGTTATTGCGACTGCAAAACACTTCATCGTTAACGAACAAGAGACCAACCGCAATCCAAGCTTCTTTGGTCTTGGTAACGCCTCGATATCGGCCACTGTGGATGACAAAACGATGCACGAGCTCTACCTATGGCCGTTCCAGGATCTCGTTAAGGCTGGCGTGGGATCTGTCATGTGTTCTTATAACCGCATTAACGGCTCTCATGGTTGTCAAAACAGTTACACGCAGAATCATCTGCTAAAGACCGAGCTCGCTTTCCAAGGATACGTCATTAGTGACAGTGGCGCGCTACACACCGGCATTGCCGCTGCCAACGCCGGTATGGATGTCGTCACACCATTTGAAGAAGTCTGGGGCGGAAACCTCACAAACGCAATCTCGAACGGCACAATGAAGGCCAGCAGGCTTGACGACATGGTTAAACGGTATGTCATCGAGTTGAATATTGGCCCCTTGCTGACTCTAAGATCTAGTATCGTCGCTCCATGGATAAAGTATGCGAATTTCGAGCCCGGTCCTGGCCTTGCAGCAGATGCTTCGGGAAAGGAACATGTTATCAGCGCCATAGATGCTTTGTCTCGCAAGAACATATTTCAAGGCGCTCTGGAAGGTATTGTTTTGGTGAAGAACGACAACAAAACCCTACCCTTGAAGAAGCCAAAGATACTCACCTTATATGGATACGACGCTCACGAAGCTCTAAGGAACATACCTGAAGGCCCCAACACCAAGTACAGTTTAGGATACCAAAGCGTCAATGTTACTGACGAAGAAATGCAAGGGCTTTTCATTGGCATTGGACAAATGCCCGGGGCTGCGCTATTGGGCACACTCCTTAGCGGGGGTGGTAGTCCCTCTATCGTCCCAGCTTACGTCACTTCGCCCTTCGCAGCATTCTCGCAAAAGGCACGTGAAGATGGTACCTTTTTAGTGTGGGACTTCGAATCTCAGGATCCTGTCTATCCAAAGTCTGGCTCTGACGCCTGCATCGTTTTTATCAACGAGTATGCCGCGGAGGGACAAGACAGATCCACGCTCGCGGATTCTTGGTCCGATGAGCTGGTTGAGAACGTTGCTTCCAAATGCCCTAACGTAAGTGCTGGGCTTCTGCCTGTTCTCTCAGGTTGGACTCAAGCTAATCCACACTCAGACTATTGTATCTATTCACAATGCGGGCACTCGTCTGGTCGATCGATGGATCGAACATCCAAACATTACCGCGGTTCTATTTAGCCATCTCCCTGGTCAAGATTCTGGTAGCGCCCTCGTTTCAGTCATGTACGGCGACCAAGCTCCCTCCGGTCGTCTACCTTACACTGTTGCTAAGAACGAGACCGATTATGGCGATCTTCTGTCTCCCGTAACCGCCAACAATGTATCGAACTATTACACATCCGCCAATTTAACCGAAGGCGTCTACATCGACTATCGCCACTTCGATGCCTACAACATCACACCTCGATATGAATTTGGGTTCGGTCTTACATACACTACCTTCGAGTACGCCAACCTCAACATCGCTGTCACCAATCTTGGTAAAAACGCCACTGCTCTTCCACCACCTGCGCCGGTAAGTCAAGGCGGTATTGAGTCTCTCTGGGACGTGTTGGTCGTTGTCGAAGCCGAAATCAACAACACGGGTGCTGTCTCCGCACCCGAAGTTGTGCAGCTGTATCTTGGCATCCCAGACGCACCGTCAAAACAGTTACGCGGATTTGAGAAGGTTCCGTTGAAGGCAGGCGAGAGTACGGCTGTTCGCTTTGAACTCACAAGAAGGGACTTGAGTATCTGGGATACTGTGCAGCAGAGCTGGGTACTAAAAAGGGGACAGTATATGGTTGAAATAGGTGCGAGTAGCCGGGATATAAGATTGAGTAGGAGCCTGGTACTTTGAGTATCATGATGGATAACAGAAGGTGCATTAGTATTTTTAGTGTGAGAGCTCGAGTGTACCGAAATTAGAATAGGGTTACTACCACAACAATATTCAATGCAATTTTCCGTATAATCTTCAGTCAAGAACTTGAGTAGGCATGGCTTCTTCTAGACCCTCTTGCTACGAGATCCCGTAGCTGGCATGGGCAAAACATCACCGCTTAGGCAGCCAAATGGGTGCAACATTTTTTCTTGTATTCACCGTAGTACGATCTCCAGCGACTTCAATCCTCAAGGGTAAATAAAGGCACGTTGTTTAGATACAGGTCATCTTACTAGCACGTAACGACGCTTTGCTTTTATTCCTCCTTAGTATAATATATCTAGGACGCATCTCCGTCGCACCCGAGTGTCCCATAGACTTGGTATAACGACCGATTTCGTCTTCTCTTGTGATCCGGGGACGCTGGTCTAAGAAGTTTCAGTGTTTTGAGCCGGGAAGAGCCGGGAAGAGCCGGACAAAGCTAGGCGATGTTTAGTTCAGATGCAAGGACAATCGCCGACACGCCAAGAAATTGTCACTCCGCGAACGAGATCTAGAGCCATACGTGATGCGAGGAAAGAGCGCTTCCCACCTTCATTCTGACCAATCAGAGCTGGTACACAAGCGTATCTCGTATCGCGTATCGCGTATATAGCAATCTCCAGCAGGAGGTCTGCGGTAATTACGCACACAACGTGGCTAAGACACGTCATCTGTAGGCCTCCAATTACGACCGTCACAGCAACACCTAGTTGTTTTATGCCCTTGCGAGGTAAATGGGTTGATGCAAACCACTACTCGTTGGCGGCTCACGATGGCGCCTCCGACACCTTGTAAAACGGAGCAGGCGTGGATCTCGCTAGTTGCTAATTGAAGCAGTCGAACTCGTTGCGTGCCTTCTGTCTCTGCGAGACTCTGAGCTTTGGGCTCGTACAAAGTCTCATCTTCATGAACTTGGATGCATACCACTTAGCGGGGGAGTTAACAATCAAGCGGCCGACACTCATCTGTATTGACGAAGAGCCCAGTCGTTGTTGGATCATCCGTCCCACTCGCACTGCGGGGTAAAATACGACCCGTTAGAAAACATCTACTGAGTAGCAAGCGTACCAACATACGTATACTTTCTCAGAAGCTGTCTTCTAATAGAAAATAATATTTCTCTTTGCTCTTAGAACGATGAACATCAGGCCCAGTGTTCTGCTAGTCCTCTGTCAAATGTAACGTGCAGACGGGATAGTAGAATCAGAGGCGCGAGCCTTGTCTAGCTCGGCTCTTTGCGCTGTTGAGGCGGCACATCAAGGATTCAGGCAATGCGGTGTCTCGACACTTATTGTTGTTAGCCGGGAGGACATCACTGCGCGCTCTATACTGAACGATCGTCCTGGATTGGATCTCCAACAACGGAACCAACTGCTGGTGAACAGCCATAGTATGCATTAAACTGCGCCTAGTTATGGCGTACGTGATTAAAGCACAATCCCTAAGACGGACGTGAAAATCTTATTTCCTCTTTCCCCTGCTTACTTCAACTCACCGAATTTTCTCAAAACCTCTGCCTCATCTGCCGCACTTGGCTGATGCGCATCGTTCATGAAGGCGTCGTGTGCTACTCTTGCTTTTAAGATAACCGCTTGTGCCGCTGAAGTTGATGCTCCGACAATGGATTGATAGATACCAAGGGCAGGATACGCGAAAAGACCGAACATGGCTAGAAACGTCGAGCGTTAGCAATATAGCGTAAGAGGAAGTATACTCTCTAGGGAATGGAGTGTTGACACATATAAGAAAGATCGCTTACCGCTCCCTGGCTTCACCACCAACCCCATCCCTGCTTTTCCCAATCCAGTAAGCAGACCTAACCCGCCGTGTTTCGTCAGCCCTACGGCTGGCTGCTTAAACAGACACCATATTGGATCTGCAAAACCATTTACGAAGTTCTTGCCTGCTTCTTTGCTCCCGCTCTTCCAATCTGTGATCGGTTTCCGTTGGCGGACTTTTTCGCCGTACAGTAAAGGCACGCTATTCAGCCCCTCCGTCAGTGCGACAGGAAAGTCGACTATTGATCCCTTGACCAGACTGGTCATCATTTTACTGACCCCAGCCTTAGAGGCGGCGCCGGCGCCAGAACTCGCGGTGGTGGTTTCGTTAGTGGAGCGGACGTCGGAGGAAGAAGAGTTCTTGGCAGGACCGTAATGTTTGTACGCTTTGACAGGAGCTGAGGCGAGGGTACCGAGTCCGCGGCTGAAGTCGACGGCGCTAGCGAGGACAGAGGAGGAGGTTGCGGTAAGGGGGTCCCAACGTTCCGTCTTAAGATAAGAAGGTTTGGAGTGGTGGCTAGGAATCGTTAAGATCCATTTGCAGGAGGTATGCCTAGTATGGCTGAGGTGGAACTTAAGAATGACTTACAGTTTAAGCTTCGTCAAGTCCAGCATTTTGTGCTTACTCAGAACCGTGACTGCTTTAGGGGACAATTTGAGGCGCCCAGTAACCTTTTTCCCTTGTTTCTTGAGCGCCTTTGCATCGTACACCCAGACCGCGCTTTCGGTCGGCAACAAGCTGCATACGAGATTCGCTTGGGGTAGGTTGCCGTGAAATGATTCTACCGCACGTTCAACGCCTTGCTCGCGCTGCATCTTTGCAGCAATAGCTTCAGCTGCGCGCTTTGTGTTTGGTTCGAGTAACGTTTTGATAATCGCCGTGAAGTTCTCTTCGGTGAGAGATGTGTGATGAATCGGGCGAGGCCCGGCGCCCGCAGCAGCTACCATGTCGCCCCAAAATGGCTGACTGAAAACAATTGTCAGCAGGGACTAGCTGCATTTCCAGTGAATTCTACTTACTCTCCGAAAAACGGGATGATGGAGGTCGGACATGCGTTCAGAAGTCCGCAAGCTGTAGTTCCTGCACCGCCGTGGTGAACGACTCCAGCGACACGCTTGAACAACCATTCTACACACGCTGTTAGTTCACATAGACCTCGGCTTCGATTTGGACGTTACCGTGAGGACAGTCCCCAATAAATAATGCATTTTCGTCCTCTCTTCCTTCACCGAGGTTACTCCATCCCCGTGAAATGATAGCCCTCACACCACACTTCCTAAGCGCAGATAAGACAATGTCTGTGATCGAAGCTGGGTCTTCCATCACGATGCTACCGAACCCAATGTACAGGGGTGGAGGCCCAGCTCGAAGGAATTGATCTATATTCCGTGGCGGCGAATACTGGGGCTCTTCTCGAAAGAAGAATCCGCAAACATCTGTTGTTTTAGCATCCATATTGATGAAAAATTGAACAGCATCACGGCTTACCAATGTGTAATGGCCAGTCGTCTGGTTTAGGCACGAGACTTGGCGACCAGCAATATGTGTAGGGCACTTTGAGAGATTCCATGATCCCTGTCGCGTCGATAGCGCCAATTGTTTCTAGTGAAAGAGTGTTCTCTCGCCAGTCGTTAATTATATCTCCCAATCTGTAGGAACATCAGCTAAGATCACACAAAGAAGCATGAGAATCTCGTTTACCCTTGCCAAGTCATCATCTCAATCATTCCATATGTCAAGTAGTTAGCCGTATTCGGATCGAGGTTTGACCGCTTGATGTTTGCCAGTGGATGTGGGAAGGCTTTTGTTGGGCTCCAGGGCATCGTGAACATCATATGCAATGGAACTCCCAGTGCCTCCGCGCAATGTACATGTGCAAAACTTGGTGGGTTTGCGATAATAGCTTCTGCGATGAACGGCACGCCGGTGTCTGGATCAGGTTCGATGCATGATTTCCAGCAACCCTCTAATATCTCAGCAATCATGGAGCGTTTTTTACCAATGTCTCCGGCCTTGATTGTTGAAAACTTGGGGATAATGCCGGGATTCTTTACCATGTACTGCTAGACGTGAGTATACAATATACATGGCATCAACGATGAGCTTACTGCCATAAGGTCGGAAGGGTCAGCACCGATGGGAAAGAATTCGAGGCCTGACTTGTGTACAAAGTCCTTGAAAATATCGTGGGTCGCAATACGTATCCTATGACCGTATTGCTGGAGCTCGGTACCTAAGGCCACGAAGGGCTGAATATCTCCTGTACTACTAATAAGTTTTTGTATGTAGGGCAGACAGTGTAGGGCAGCAGAGATACCTCGACTCCCAACAATTTGTATGACAATATTGAGTGGGGGGACTGAAGTCCTCTTGTGATTGAGAGTGTTTTCGGCATTGCTGTAGTATGTTGGTGCTGGCAATGAATTATTCTCCTGGGTCCTTGCATGCACAAGACTGTTCAATGAATCGGCATTTTCCGCATCAAAAGTGAGGTCAATCCGATCGTCGTCTGCAACGAATTAAGAATAAAATACGAGAACAATAGTGCAGGTTTGGTCACCTTTTGCAACGGCAGACGTTCGGAGGTTTGCGCCTACCAGTCTGAGGTCGTCTTCCTCGTTCTTGGATGCTATGGCTGGACTGCGCATGATGAGGGCCCAAAGTAAAAGGAAGAGGCTTGTACTTGTGTTAGGAGTCTCTCGTGGGAATGGGATTCCTAAGGCTATTGCTTTATCTTGCCTTTCGTTTTGTATCCTAAATAAGGTTTGAGGGATAGGTGGAAAACGTCGTTTCGCCCTCGACCAGGGTCGAACGGAACCGAATGCGGAACGGTGCCATACGCACCCCGAATACGCGCCTCCCTTGTTCCATAACGCGATGGTGAGTTATCACCCCACGGCCACACGCCATGACATCTTATTGGGCTGACACTGGCCGAGATTCCCCGGTAACTAATCTATCGTCGCTGCTACCAGTCTCTTCGGTAGCTCCAACCAGACGTCCCAGTAGCTGCCCAAAGTGTCCTTCGCAGCTAGCACGATGTTTTTGCCCCAGCCCTCCATCCACCAGTGCCCTTCGAGGCCCACAGACAGACCGCCAAAATGAGCAAACAAAACGAGCGCAGCAGGGTGACGCTGCTGGAGGCGCAGGAAATAGACGTCTGGCGCGAGGCTCAACCATATGAACGGACCACTCCAGCTACGGTTGTAACCCCAATCAGCATGTGAAGCAAGGCCTTGAATGGTTTCCTCAGGAATATGTCGAAATTGAGCTGTCCAAGCCCAGCACTTGCGCAATAGGTACAAGCTTTCGTCGTACACGGGCGCATCAGCGCTACCCGCCCATATTGCCTCGAGAGACTGCATCTCCGCGTCGTGGGGTACGGTGCCGGTACCTGGTTCGATTTCGTTCCAGTTCCCAATGTATAATAACGAACTTAGCGGACCGGCACTGATGCGCGGGCGAATCTGATGTAGCAGTAGATTGACGCCTCGAATCAATGGAATCCAATCCTCACCGAGGACACGCGAGCGGTGAGTGGCTGAAGGCTCGTCTGCGTCGCTGGAATACAGATCCCCAAAGGCGGCGAAAACATAAAAAATATTGAGAGACGCGCTCGCGAAGAGAGCATCGTTGTCGTGGTTATCAACGTTGCAGAGTCTGGCTTGGAAATCGCGAAGGGCCCTATTGTGGTGTCGTGCAGCTATTGCAATCAGAGTGTGCTTCCTTGGCTGGTCGAGGTAGGCGAGATGTAGCGCTGTGAGGCTGAATATGCCATGCATAACGTACGGATTTTGAGTTCCGATCCGTACTATGACGGTTTGCCAAATGTGATCGACATCGGGGGTATTGACCATCGTAAGGCTGGTGACAACAGACCAGTGATGTAATAGAATGAGATCGTCCATAATGAAGGAATATGTTTCTGCACCATCATTGGAGCTTTTAGGCGGTACTTCCGGCCACGACTGTACAGTACTGCAAACCGACGGCCTAGACAAGTTCGCGCGAGAAGTGGGTGCATGAGGCGTACAGTGTCGGGATTCCGACATCGAGAGGGTCGAAGTAGTAGGCGCATACACGATTGAGGAATAAGGATATACGCAAAGTGTACCTCTACGCACGCAGTAACTACAACCGCTCTTTTTTTCATCGCACTGTGCGATGCATCAGAATACTTAATCTCAGCATTTGATACCACATTAAACCGACCTTGATCCTCCTGCGTTTACACTCCAAGCATCCGTTACGCGACTTTGTATGCGGCCGCCGATTTCCTTTCCGTATCGGTTCTAACATGTCAAGGTAAGAAGTCAGCAGGCGACGCGAAGCTGATAATGCCGGTACGGCTTTGGCGCATGAAATCGCTTTCGGCACACTGCCAAATCGGTGCTTCTGACAGGGTAATAACTCAAGGGAGACATACGCGATGACGAGATACTCCGGTGCGACAAACCTAGATTTTTCAGAGCGACATCGGGCTTGTCCGTCATGTCTGACGATGCGAACGAAAAGAGTGGCTCATGGCTACAAATATCAAAGACGCGTGCTGGTAATGACCTTGTCACATCGAAGAGTCTCTCCACGTGTGCACGCACCGACACCCAAGTGGCATCAACGTGCCCAGACTCCTCATCCGCCCGGTCGCGGCGTAGCTCACCAGAACCTTGTAGATGGGAGTGTGGACGTGTGCGGGGTTTGCAAAGCATCCTGCGACATGCTATCATCATTGGTGCTGACGCTAACGTGTTTTATAAGCGAGCGGCGCGTACAAGCGAGCGGCGCACCCCACCAACTTTGCGCACCTCTCTCATCAAACTATACAATGGCTCAGCACAGCGCTACCTAACTACTCTTAACTAAAGCAGACATTCAGCTTGCTATCTCTTCTATTACTTCTAAGCAGATCAAAAGCAGTCGCTCTGCTGCTGCAATCTATAGCGTAGCTGAAACAACCCTTCGCCGCCAACGCGCTGGCAGACCTGCCAGGCGCGATTGCTAGCCTAACTTAAGGAAGCTTACCTAGCTAGAAGAGGAGGTGATAGTTAGCTATATACTTGATCTAGATCTACGTAGATTTACGCCTACGTACGCAGCAGTACGTAATATAGCTAATAGACTACTAGCTACGCATAGCGCTAGTTAGGTTAGCGTCTACTAGCTACGTAACTTTGTTAAGCGTACAGACAGTCTTACAACGCGTTTTAATTAAGCGTACGACAGGCAGAGAGCTCTGTGCGAGGATCTAGTCTTAATTAAGAGCTAGTTTAAGCTTATAGAGTAGACAAAGGCTAAGTATAGTATCTGCAATAAAGACGTCTATAACTTTGATAAGGCTGGCTTTATAATAGGCAAGATTACAACGCAGCTTGTTATAACAGGGTTAGAGAGGAGAGGCAGGCCAAAGGCTATCCAGCCTAGCAACTATAAGTAGGTAACAGTGATTGCAGCTATTAACGCTGCTGGCTGGTCAGTCCCACCGTTCCTAATCTTTGCTAGCAAGTACCACCTCTCTGCCTGGTACAAGGAGCCGGAGATCCTACGCAACTAGGAGATTAGAGTTAGTAATAATAGCTAGATAAATAATAAGCTAGGAGTTAACTAGCTAAAGTACTTTAATACTTATACAAAGGCTCGTATAGTAGGAGCGCGTCGCCTACTTATCCTTAACAGCCACAAGAGTCACTATTCTCTTGAATTCTAAGAGCTGTGTAAGGAGAACAACATTTACACACTCTGTATGCTACCCTACTTATCTCACTTACTCTAGCCTCTTAACGTTGGCTGCTTCTCGCCATTGAAGCGCGCGTATAGTCGTGAGGTAGAGAGCCTGATGCGCGACTGCATTAACTACATTACTAAGCTTGAGTTTCTGCCAGCGTTCAAGGCAGCTTTTAATCGATCGTTTACGTCAACCAACATCTGCTCTGCCTTCTGAGGAGCAGGCCTTATGCCTCTTCAGCCAGATGCTGTCCTCTCAAAGCTAGACGTACAGCTACGTACACCTACTCTACTAGCTACTCTTACAGAGGCTCTCTAGGAGGCTCGTACTCCAAGCAACGCTCGCGAGCTTAAGGCTTAATTAAGCCTAATTTATAAGCGCGTATGCAAGCATAAGAGCTCGTCACCAGCTTCTATTATTAAAGCGATAGACCAGCTTAAGAAAGGGGCTGAGGTAATGCTCCTCTTAGCTAAGCTGATGAAGGAAAGGATTGCTAGCCTTAAGAAGGCTAATAAGGCAGCGTTAAAGCGTAAGGAGCGCAAGAAAAAGCGTATACAGAAGCAAGGAGTGTTAAAAAAGGGGGCCAGAGAGGATATACTTGCTCAACGTGAGGCTAATCAGCAGATTGCTTATAAGGAGCGTTAAGGAGGAGAGCGATCAGGCGTTAGCCGCCAGGCTTTAGCGCGCTGCAAGAGGTGTAGGGAGACTGGGCACAATTCACGTACGTGCTAAAAAAAGACTGTAGCTACTGCTTAATCTACTCTGTTAATTTCTAAGTATTGCACGATTGTGTTGTTAAGGTATATGCGTAGAGGGGTGTGCAAAGTCAGTAGGGTGCGCTGCTCGCTTGTACGCGCCGCTCGCTTATAAAACACGTTACCGTGTCTGTGCGCGTAACGCCCGGAGTTGCGTGATACCTGATTGCGATAAAATCGTTCAAACTTCAACGCGTAATAACTCCACAACCATGGCACCTATTAATGAAGCGCTGGCGGCAATTGAAGCGTTAGAACTAGAAGAGAAACTTGTGTATTAAAAAATTGCAGATCAATATAGAGTTAATCGCTTAACACTCGCACGAAGGCACAAGCGCATTTAGAACTCCTAAGAAGTTAAGCACTCTAGCTAACAGAAGCTCACTCTATAACAAGAGGCAGAGCTTATAAAGTACATAGAAGAGCTTACTGCCTGTCGAATTCTACCTACTAGAGAGATGATTCGAAATTTCGCCTCAGCAGTAGCCTAGGAGCTAGTCTCCGAGAGCTGGGTTACGCGCTTTATTAACAGGCACGCTATCTATCTCATCTCTTAGTACTCTACAGGAATAGACGCTAATTGTTACAACGCTAATGCCTTTGTTAAATATAAGCTCTACTTCGACTTACTACAGGCCAAGATTGCTTAGTACGACGTTAAGGTGGAGAATATATACAATATAGATAAGAAGGGCTTTATAATTAGCAGTACTACTAGGACTAAGCACGTGTTTAGCAGGCGTATGTGGGAGAAGAAGGAGGTCAGAGAGACACTTCAAGATAGCAATCGTACCTAGGTAACGCTCCTAGCGTGTGTGTGCGGCGATGGATCAGCACTTCCCCCAGGCCTCCTCTACGAGTCTGCCAACAGCAGTATCCAATCAAGCTAGGTAGAGGAGATTAAGCCAGAAGTCTATTCTGTACTTGTTTCCTCATCGCCTACTAGCTGGACCAACAACGAGGCAGGCCTTGCTTGGCTCAAACAGGTCTTCAATCGCTTCACCAAGGCCAAAGCACGAAGAAAGTACCGCCTCCTGATCCTTGACAGCCACAGTAGCCACGTAACAATGGATTTCCTTGACTACTGCGACAAGAATAAGATAATCCCGGCTATCCTTCCTCCCCACTCAACCCACACGCTCCAGCCACTTAATGTGGTGATGTTCAAGCCTCCAACCCAACGTTATCCTTCAACGATTTGACAAGCCCTCCCCTGATAGCTCTGACAGCAACTTAAGCTCGAATTCAGTCTACTCTGGCAAGGATTGGCTCAAGATTGAGACTCTGCTGCGGAAGGTAGCTAGCGATCAGAGCAGCAAGGAGCTGAAGAAGGTCAGTCGCTCGCTCCATCACATCTCAATCCAAACCTCGCTGCTCCACTAAGAGGTAGCAGGCCTAAAGCACGTTACTATGACTCAGACGAAGCATAAGAAGAAAAGCAAGACCCTTGATCTGCAGCAGAAGAAGTGGGCACAAGGTGGAGCAGTGTTATGGTCACCTCGCAAGGTAGAAGAAGCTCGTAAGCGTGAGAAGACTAAACAACAAGAGCAGCGCGCAGAGGAGCTTAGAAAAGCTGAGATGGCTAAGCTTAGAAAGGCTAATAAGCTATACAATAAGAAGATTGCTGAGGAGAGGCGTGTGCAGCGAGCAAGAGAGAAGGAAGAGCGTAAGCAGCTTAAGGCTCAGAAGGCTGCAGAAGAAGCTGAACGCAGGGCTCAAAAAGAGCGTGATAAGGAGATTCAGAACGCTCAAAAAGCTCTACAATTATCCCAAAGAGGCAGAGGCAGGCCTTCAAAAGCTGCAGCAGCCAAAAAGAAGCCTGCGTGTCGTGCTATAGGTGCTTGTAGGGCACCTAAGCCTGTAACGCCTCCTCTGCCTTCTTGCACTTACAAGACCCGTAGCGGCCGCACTGCAACTCTATATAAGTAGTTTATATAACTAAAGTTAATTGTCTATATCTATAGAACACTCTACTAAGATATTATACAATAATAGCTGTTGTACGTTGTTGTACAGCCTTATTTTTAGAGGGCTGCTAAGGTGTTAGAGCGGGCGTCACGCAACTCCGGGCGTTACGCGCACGGACACGGTAGTGCATTATTTTTCCTGTGCTTTTCCAGCTCAAGGCTCACATTCTCTCCAAAACTTCTCCACTACAACATCAGTGGTTCTAACCGTAGCTGGTGATATGCGAATGCCTTTTTCAAGTTGCAGAGTAATGCAGAGTTACACGTAACGTAGGTTGCTAACTGCAGAGGCATAGAACAACGTACAGTACTAGGTCAAAAGTTCCTTCTATTAGGCTAAAAATAGCTGATTGTTAGGACTCTGACCTGGAACAGTCTATAATAGACTGTTAGGGGCAGAAATGCCCCCGAGTGCGGTACTTCGGTACCAAACTCAGTAGACTGAGTACATATAGTCTATCGCGGACTAAAGCTGCTCAGCAGCGTTCAGTCTACAGTTAATTAATACATTACAGCTGTGAACAAGATCTTAGTTTGTTACTTATGTGTGTTCTAAGCTACCCTGTTGCCCCGGAACCTTTAGGTTCCTAACATTTTAAACGCTCCTACATCAGAGAAGGATTTAGTAGTATACACCGCAATAGACATCCCTCTGCGCCCTGAAGTAGAGCTAATTACCCCTTAAGGTGTAGAGCAGCCAACCTACAAGACAGGCAAACTATCCAACCTATAACAAGATATTGTCTAATCTACAGCCTTAAAATTATCTAGAAGAAATAGCAATAGGGAAGAAGAGGATAAAAGACGTGCTTCTAACCTACAGTTGCCTAGAGAGGCCTATAATGCGCTAGAACAGGACGCAGTAGACAAGGAGTTGCAAGAGCTAGAAGCCTAGAGAGAAAAGACTACAAAACTATAGCAAATTGCTTAGTTATAGCTGTCAGAAACCCAAAGGTTCCAGGGCAACAGAGTAGCTCAGAACACACACAAGTAACAAAGTAAGATCTTGTTCACAGCTGTAATGTATCAATTAACTGTAGACTAAACGCTGCCGAGCAGCTTCAGTCCGCGATAGACTATTTGTACCCAGTCTACCTAGTTTAGTACCGAAATACCGCATTCTAGGGTATTTCTACCCATAACAGTTTATTGTAGACTGTTCTAGGTCGAAGTCCTAACAATATCCCCCTTCTGTAGAGTATTTGTCCTAAATACTGTAAGTACAATTTAAAAGACTTAAGGTGCTATAATAGGCTATAATAGACTACTATAGGGCAGAATAGTACAGGGCCTAAATTTTGACTTTTACTTATAAAGTGTCTTACTTTTACTGTAAGACCTACTTTTTTCGTTTGCTTACCGCTATATAAGGAAGTAAGCTAGTTAACTTGCCTATAAGGGTCTATAGTCTAGTATAAGTAACATCTCCTACCTATTTTAAACCTTACCTCCTCTACCTTACTTCTGTAAGTATCCACTTTTTTAAGATCTTTGATTTTTGAAAGGAGAGCTAGAAAAGTCTAATATAGCCTATTATAGGCTATATCTAGCCTTTAGGTGCTTTTCTAAGCTCTTCTAGATATTTTTAACTCTTCTAAGCTAAATTAGGGCTAATTTGGCTATAGTGACCTATAGTAGCCTCTTTTAACCCGTAACAGCCTTTTTCGACCTATAACACCCCTCTTCGCTATAGATAATTCCGCTGTTAGCAACCTTATAGCAGATAAGGCTACCTATACCTTCTAGATATATGTTAGGTGTATTGCCTACTTTGCTACTAGTAGCTTTCGCTATAATAGCAAGTTAGGCTACTGCTTCTTACCTCCTACTAATAGCAACTTCTGCTATCTCTGTGCTTAGCGTATTAAGGCTATATATATAGATAATATCTAGTATATGCGCTATATAAGGTGCTTTTTTATTAACTCTAACTACTTCTATATATATATAGCCTATTCTGAGCTATTATACCCTATTACTAACTATTCTAGCATATAGCTTCCTAAGGAGTTTAAGGGGGAGCTAGATAAGATAGCAGCTTACTTTGCAGTCTTATCTAGTGCTAATACTAATGCTATTGCAAAGCGCGCTGCAGAGGTCGAGATTTAGCGTATTACAACCTTAGTAACTAAGTGTTAAAGTCGTACTTTAAGCAAAGCTCATAAGCACTAATTCTGTTAGTTCTTGAGGATAAATACAGTAACAGGGATTCCGAAGGGTATTAGGATGTGCTAAGTGAAACACTTGCTTGCACGGTAACAATAAGTAGTACAGAGGGTACTGTCTAGCTCGAAGGTTGGTTAAGATCTAAAGACAAACTTGATTAACTAGGTTAAACACAAACTGTAAGAGTTGTGTTCCTATAACGTGTTTTATAAGCGAGCGGCGCGTACAAGCGAGCAGCGCACCCTACCAACTTTGCGCACCTCTCTTATCAAACTATACAATAGCTCAGCACAGCGCTACCTAACTACTCTTAACTAAAGCAGACGTTCAGCTTGCTATCTCTTCTATTACTTCTAAGCAGATCAAAAGCAGTCGCTCTGCTGCTGCAATCTATAGCGTAGCTGAAACAACCCTTCGCCGCCAACGCGCTGGCAGACCTGCCAGGCGCGATTGCTAGCCTAACTTAAGGAAGCTTACCTAGCTAGAAGAGGAGGTGATAGTTAGCTATATACTTGATCTAGATCTACGTAGATTTACGCCTACGTACGCAGCAGTACGTAATATAGCTAATAGACTACTAGCTACGCATAGCGCTAGTTAGGTTAGCGTCTACTAGCTACGTAACTTTGTTAAGCGTACAGACAGTCTTACAACGCGTTTTAATTAAGCGTACGACAGGCAGAGAGCTCTGTGCGAGGATCTAGTCTTAATTAAGAGCTAGTTTAAGCTTATAGAGTAGACAAAGGCTAAGTATAGTATCTGCAATAAAGACGTCTATAACTTTGATAAGGCTGGCTTTATAATAGGCAAGATTACAACGCAGCTTGTTATAACAGGGTTAGAGAGGAGAGGCAGGCCAAAGGCTATCCAGCCTAGCAACTATAAGTAGGTAACAGTGATTGCAGCTATTAACGCTGCTGGCTGGTCAGTCCCACCGTTCCTAATCTTTGCTAGCAAGTACCACCTCTCTGCCTGGTACAAGGAGCCGGAGATCCTACGCAACTAGGAGATTAGAGTTAGTAATAATAGCTAGATAAATAATAAGCTAGGAGTTAACTAGCTAAAGTACTTTAATACTTATACAAAGGCTCGTATAGTAGGAGCGCGTCGCCTACTTATCCTTAACAGCCACAAGAGTCACTATTCTCTTGAATTCTAAGAGCTGTGTAAGGAGAACAACATTTACACACTCTGTATGCTACCCTACTTATCTCACTTACTCTAGCCTCTTAACGTTGGCTGCTTCTCGCCATTGAAGCGCGCGTATAGTCGTGAGGTAGAGAGCCTGATGCGCGACTGCATTAACTACATTACTAAGCTTGAGTTTCTGCCAGCGTTCAAGGCAGCTTTTAATCGATCGTTTACGTCAACCAACATCTGCTCTGCCTTCTGAGGAGCAGGCCTTATGCCTCTTCAGCCAGATGCTGTCCTCTCAAAGCTAGACGTACAGCTACGTACACCTACTCTACTAGCTACTCTTACAGAGGCTCTCTGGGAGGCTCGTACTCCAAGTAACGCTCGCGAGCTTGAGGCTTAATTAAGCCTTATTTGTGAGCGCGTATGCAAGCATAAGAGCTCGTCACCAGCTTCTATTATTGAAGCGATAGACTAGCTTAAGAAAGGGGCTGAGGTAATGCTCCTCTTAGCTGAGCTGATGAAGGAAAGGATTGCTAGCCTTAAGAAGGCTAACAAGGCAGCGTTAAAGCGTAAGGAGCGCAAGAAAAAGCGTATACAGAAGCAAGGAGTGTTAAAAAAGGGGGCCAGAGAGGATATACTTGCTCAATGTAAGGCTAATTAGCAGATTGCTTATAAGGAGCGTTAAGGAGGAGAGCGATCAGGCGTCAGCCGCCAGGCTTTAGCGCGCTGCAAGAGGTGTAGGGAGACTGGGCACAATTCACGTACGTGCTAAAAAGAGACTGTAGCTACTGCTTAATCTACTCTGTTAATTTCTAAGTATTGCACGATTGTGTTGTTAAGGTATACGCGTAGAGGGGTGTGTAAAGTTAGTAGGGTGCGCTGCTCGCTTATACGCGCCGCTCGCTTATAAAACACGTTATACTATATACTTAGAGATGTTCTATACTTATTCTATTATTCTAGTGTTGTTCCAATTTAACACAGACTAGAACATTATAGGATTCCTTAGAACACACGTAACATGTTCTATTATAGCATTCTGCTAAGGCTTTAGAACACGCAGGATGTGTTTGTTATTAGTCTATTAATACTAATCCTTTTAAAGACTATTAGGTTATCCCTAAGTGTTATTAATCCTCCTCTCTCTTATCTTCTGCTGTGCCCCTTCTAAGGTTCGTAATACTATCCTCCCCTTCTAATCTTTATGTCCTTATAAGCTAACTCAATAGTTTCTAGAAGCATAGTCTACTGCTATTCTATTAGTAACTAAATTAACTGCACTAGTCAGCTAGTAATAGTGTCTTGCTAATACTGCGCGAAGAAAGGTCTCGAGTGTTAGATATTGTTATTAAAGAAGGAGTATGGGAATTGTTATTATATAGGTAGCTAGAAGTGTGTTCTAATAGAGGTTCTAATTCCGAATTTTAACCAAATTGATTGTGAGATAGAACGTCTTGAACAGCAAGAAGCTAAAGCTAATAAAGCTGAATCCGCTGCCTTACAAGCTGTTATAGCTACTTGTGCAAAGAAAGATTATATCTACAAACAAAAGAAAATATTAAAGCATTACAAATAGCAGTAGGTAGATAAGACTAGGCAGTATATAGAAGACATTAAGGCTCTTAAGGCTATTAAGGGTATTAACCACAATGTTGCTTAGCTAGAGGACGGCCTTATGCCTAGTTCCTTAGCTCTTAATTAGAGTGCTTTTATGCTGTCCGTTTTAGGGGGCAACCTATCTTTCCCTTCCTTCAAAGATACTAAGACAAGAGTTGTTAGCAGTTTGTAAGGTTTATAGCTAGTTCCTATGTATTTTCTAAGTTAGGATATCCTAACTATTTAACTAGATATTTGTTGTTGTTGTTCTGCTTGCGGTTCTGTATTATTTGTTCAACTTCCTATTTGTTATTACTATTAGTTTAGTAATAGAAGTCTTTCTAGACTAGTATTTTAGCGTTAGTAGGTTCTAGCAGCAAGATGTAGAATACTAGGTAGATCTTCGCATCTTTTAGCAGCTTAAGTTAAAAGTTAACTAGGCTGATTTGCTTAGAAATAAAAAATAGTCTAACTTTAACTTTGTCTAGTTTCTTTATTAGTCTTCTCGTGCGTAGGTTTTTTGTAAGGAGATACACTTTATCCCCCTCCTTTAGCAGAGGTGTTGTTTTTCTTTTCCTGTTAACATAAGAGATTGCTCGTGACTGAGCCTTTACAATGTTTTTAAGCAATTTCTAGTGTACTTCCTTCAGTTTCTCTACTAAGGATATTGCTAAATCTGTTTAGATGTTACTGTTAAGACTTTGTGTAAAGAGATTTAGATATCTTCTGTAGTTCGCAAAGAACAGTATTACGCCTGTTGCTTCTAATAACTTGTTATTATATGCAATTTGTGCTATAGGCAATAGTAAAACCTAATTATTCTACTACTGATTGCAGTTAATACAAAGGTATGTCTCTATTGTCTAATTTACTTGTTCTGTTTGTCTGTCTGTCTGCGGATAATACGCAGTTAAGAGCTTTTTCTTAGTACTAATAGCTACTAATAGCGTGGTCTAGTAATTTAACGTAAAGAGCTTGTCTCTATTGCTAATAATTAATTTAGGAATGCTGTAGTGTCGCACAATTCTGTCTAGAAACACTCGTGCGAGCTGCTCTGCAGTGTAGCTGTGTAGAAAAGGTACAAACTCAGCAGCTTTTGTGAATCTATCTACTACGATGAAGATTGAGTTGTAGGTGTAGTCTGTTATAGGGTCTTTTAAGATTAGTAGCTGTGTAACGAAATCTATTGTAATGTTTGTCTATAGTGCTATTAGTGGCTCTATTGCTCGAGCTTCTCTATACTTTGAGTACGTACTGTGTTTGTTTTGCTAACAGCTTACGCATTGCCTAATAAACTTACTAACCTTGTCTTTTATATTCAGGAACTTATAATGTCGTTTAATAAGTTCTATAGTCTATGTAATGCCTAGGTGTCTGTGCAGTAGGGCGTTGTAATAACTGCTAATTACCTCTTATTCTAGTTCTTTAGGAACGTAAGCAGGTACACTATGTTCTTGTTAGACTAGCATTATGTTGTTAATTTAATAAGATAGTCCTAGTAATCGATTAGCGTTCTTTCTAAGTATTGCGAACTTATTAATAGTCTTTGTTCTAGCGAGATCGCTTCTGCGGCTTAGAGCATCTGCTCTGCTATTGTCTTTTTCTAGAGTGTACAGTATCTTGAACTTGTATTGACCTAAAAGCTCTAACCAGCGCACTTGCCGTTGGTTTAGGGTTTTAGTTGTTGTAAACTGTACTAGGTTCTTATAATCTATGTAGATAGTGAGTTTAGAACAGCTTTATACATAGATTCTCTAGTATTCCAACATTAATACAATTGCTAGTAGTTCTTTGTTGTACACATTGTAGCGTTCCTCTAGTCCTGAAAACTTACGTAAGTAGTAGGCGATTAGATGCTACTATCTGTCTTGTTCCTGTGTAATGCAGGCTCCTAATGCTAAATCTAATGCATCTGTTTCTATTCGTAGCGGTTTATTCCTTCTAAATGTAGCTAATGTTAGTAGGTTAATGTATACTTGCCTTAGTAACTTAAAAGTATTATCTTGTTCTTGTCCCTACTTAAATAGTGTGTCTTTCTGCGTAAGCTTAGTAAGCAGTAAAGCCTTCTTAGAGTAGTCCTTAATAAAGCATTAGTTAAAGTTAACAAAACCTAGGAATTCTTAGATTCCCTTAACTGTTATAGGTTTTAGCTAATCCTTTACAACCTGTATTTTCTTATCGCTTATCTTGACTCTATTTCTTCCTATAACAAACCCTAGGAATTCTACCTCTTCCTTGTGCTATTTGCACTTTTTAGGTTTTAGTTGTAAGTCTGCCTTGCGTAGGCATTTAAGCACTTCTGTGACGTGTTAAACGTGCTCCTTCAGCATCTTTGAGAACACTAAAATGTCGTTAAAGTAGGCCACTACTGTTTTGTCTAGATATACTCGTAGTACGTTGTTAATCAATTCCTAACACGTAGCTAGCGTATTAGTTAGCCTAAATAACATAACTGTATATTTATAGAGCCTATAGCAGGTTCTAAATACTGTTTTCTATTCTTTGCCTTCCTTTATATAAATAAGCTTGTAAGCTCCTTGCAGGTCTAATACTGTAAAGTATTGCGCTCCTGCTAATCGATCCTGTAGTTTGCTGATATTCAGTAGCAGGTATTAATTCTTGATTGTGATGTTGTTAAGCTTTTAGTAGTTAACACATAGTAAATTACTACTATCCTTCTTTAGTATAAAGAGGATAGGATGTCTAGCAGGTAACTCTAACCTCTATATAAATCCTTTCTTAAGATTCTTATTTAAGTATTTATATAATACTGTAAGTTCTCGTTCTAATAGTCTATATATTAGCCTAAAAGTCGGTGTCTTTTCTTCCTAGATCTTGATCTCGTAATCCTAGGGTTTATACTGTATTAATGCTGTTGCAGTCTTATTATTATAGAAGAGTTCTTTATAACTCTTGTATTTGTCTAGGATATTAGGAGTTGCACTCTTTTGCTCCTTAACTGTTACTTTATAATCTATAGGCTGATTAGTATCTGTACAGTCAACCGCTCTATCTTAGCGCGTCTTAGTTAAAGAGATAATTGCTATCTCCTTCTTATCTGCCAGCTGCATCGTGAGCTGCGCAGGTCTTAATTGCAGTGTGCTGTAGTCGCAATCCAACAAAAGTGTGCGCTTAACCTAGTCTATCTTCAGGTTGTACTTCCGTAACTAGGGAAGTCCTAATATAATGTTATAAGTAGCTATCCCAAAAACATCTAGGTTTATTTCTTTAAAGTGCTTACTTAGGGTTATAGGGACAGACGATACCTTGTAATTAATCTCTAATTCCTGCAGCATAGGCTCTCTATTTGCAACGCGCAATAGATACAGATCCTTATTTAGCTAAGGCTTAAGTCCAGCTCGCCACATAGCTCGTAAAGAGATATAATTTAACTGTGATCCTAAGTCTAATAGTGCTGTTATGCTTACTCTGTTTAGTTTAACAGGTAGCTTAATAAGCAAATTTGTCCCAATAGTGTTAAGGGACTATATATTAGAGTGTTAGCTTGCTAGCCTAAAAAAGACTCCTTATTACCAAACCTACAAGCCTCCTTGTCATGCTTGTGTTGTTAACATTTATAGTTTAGGCATTATTGCTAGATCTTATTAGTACAGTTGTTGTTAATAACAATATACTTAAGTACTACTTCACGTTTATCTTTGCTAGGAAAGTAGTCTTTCTAACGCTTGTAAGTTAGATGATATCCGCATTTATTATCTAGGCACTTGTGCTATCAGTAGCAATATCTACGTGGTTTGCTTAGGAACTATCCTGCTGCATTCTTGTCTTGATAGTAGATAGAGCATATATTGTAGTTGCAAGCTGTCTATGTTAATATTCTATATTGTAGGTTCTAGTAGTCTAGCATATAAGTGTATAATTCTTTATAGTAAATAGCTAGCGTGCGACTCTTTGTGTCGCTGTTAGTAGAGTAGGGTATAGTTATTACAGTTGCCTAGTTGTCTGCGTCCTATTAATCCTATTCCTGCTCTGACTTAAGGAGGTTATTAATAGCGATTAGGGCTATCTTGCAGTCTTTCTTTATCTGCGCAGTAGGGTAAGGCTTGTCCTCTATCTGTGTTCCTTAATTATAGTAGCCCTTTAGGAACTTCTATAGTTCTTTCCAAATGCGTTCTAGTCCTTCACTAGCCGTAGCATTAGTAAGTGCCTATGCTAGGTAGGCTCTAGCGAAATCAAGTTTGTAAGTCTAGTCTTCTATAGTTATACGTTTGCGATAATAGATGTAGTAGTGCTTAATACAGCACGTGTATTAGTTGTAGTTATAATCTAGTAACTGTATCACAAGTTCTTTTGTCTTAATCCTGTTAAGTCGTGCGATAATGCGATTATATTTGGTTAAGAATTCTAAGTCCTCTACAGAATAGTAAGGTATAAGAGGTTAGTTGTGCTAGCTCTTGTCCCTGCCTTCTTTATAGTTACTGTCTAATTCTAGATCTTCTATAAGTCGACCTATGCTGTAAGTAACTACTTCCTATTTAGTGTTATTAGGGTCGTCGTAAGTCAGCACATTAAGTTGTCTAACTACTTTGTTCTTTAAACAACAGTCCCTAGCAAAGTGGCCTTGTTTGCTATAACAATAACAAGTTACTAAAGACTTATTATGCTTCTTATTACTACCTAGTTTCTTCTTATTCTACTGTCCTAGTCCTTTATTAATGTTAGAGAGGTCTATAGCTTTAGCTCTGTAGTATCTACTGTTAGTACTATTATAGATCTTGCGGCCGGTATTTGGTTAGTATTAGTTGCCTTATTAGTTGCCTTATCTAGCGGCGCTATTTCTCTAGGAGTTCTTGTTAAACATAGGTAGCAGACGGGCCGTCGTGCTGCGAGTATAAGGGTTGTTGCAAAGTTCTTGTCTAAGCTTGTACAGCTTAACATCAATATTAATAGCCGTGTTGACAAGTTTGTCCAAGGTATTAGTGCTAGCGCCGGTGCGCATCAGCTCCTCCTTAACCTGTAGCTTAAGGCCTTAACAGAACATCATTATCAAAGCAGTATCATCCTAGTCAGTGTTAGCAGCAAGCTGCTGAAAGGCTGCGGCGTAATCAGCGGCTGACGCAGTCTAATAGATACGCTAGATATTGCGTTGTGTAATAATAGGTTTGTTAGAAACACTAAAAACAGGTTTAATCTTGATTTTAAAGGCGTCGAAGTCCTTTATCTACTTATCTACTTCTTTAGGAGCATCGCCTTAGTTATACTAGAGCAAGAACGGCTTAATCTAGGTAAAGGCTTTGTCCTTTATATAACTTGCCACAAGGGTAACTCGTTTCTCCTTAGGTATCTTTTCTGCTTAGAATATAAAGAAGAGGTCCTATAAGATAAGCTAGTTATTAAGCTTCTCGCGTTCTCTACAGAAGACTTTAGGCTTATTAATAACTATAGTATTAGCAGTAGTAGTAGTCCTATCTGTTATAGGCTAGGCCCTAGATATAAGACTACATATAGAGTAGACCCTACGTACGAGCACGTAAGCCACTAAGAGACTAGCTTCTAGCTTGGCACTAGGATATATCTTGTACGAGAAGAGGCGTATCCTTTCTTTCCTCTATCTTTCTGCTTCTGTAGTTAGGACGAATGCATACTCGTTAGCAGGCCTCTTTGACCCTTAACATAAGCAGAAAGATCACAAACAACACCTTACAATAAGCCTTTACATATACGACTATAGAAGGAGAATTATCGCACTAGCTGCCAGGCAGCCAAGCAATATACGAACAGCAGATGCAGCAGCAGCATCTGTACGAGCAACAGCAAGACCTGTTGCGCAACCTATTAGTAGACGAGCTGATAGCTATAATACGATCCCTAAAGGCCAACCTGGATAAAATAACAGCCAAGCAAGAAAGGCAACTGTACAAACAGTTGCAATCCTAGATAAAGGAACTCAGGGGGATGCTTAACAACGCCCGTATAGATGCCTTGGAAAAAACCAGACAAAGTCTTTCCTCTAGCCCTACCCCTTTAAGCAACCACCAAGATTACACTGTCTAAAGGGCCGAAAAGCCAAGGCTTCCTAATGTAGAAGTATTTAAGAAGGGATCACATAAGCAATACCTCTAATAGAAGATAAAAGTACAGGCTAAGCTGTACAGGGACTAACTAGTATACCCTAGTAAGAAGGACCAGGTTAACTATGTAATCACTCGTACGACTGGTTAAGCCTTTAATGCCCTCACACCAATAGTGACAGGCTTAATAGACGGATCCACTCAACTACTTTTAGTCACTGTCTGGGCCTACCTTAACAACTTCTTTAAGGACCCAACAGCGAGGGAGAAAGCCCTTAAGTACCTCTGTACGACAAAACAAGGCAAGAACGAGTTTAACACCCACGTTTAGAACTTTAACTTGAAACTACAAGAAGCTGCCTTAGACGGAGCAAGCGATGCT
>Ga0181471_100064_pt1 | contig 25857 bp, 20 predicted proteins | sample InSIn5gowninarea_FD_119083 | JGI IMG/M metagenome (GOLD analysis project Ga0181471, IMG submission 119083) | Clean room microbial communities from NASA Spacecraft Assembly Facility at Jet Propulsion Laboratory, Pasadena, California, USA -... ...
TCACAAACCATCATTCCATTGGCATCCCAAATTGTTTGCTGCCTGTTATCGTAAGTTACGGGAAATTTTAATGTTTCCAGAGCTAAATTGTTCTTTTCGTTTGAATTTTTCATCTCCTTTTTTTTACTATTATTTTTAGCAAAATTAGACGCAAACATCGTAGAGATGGTTATTTGAAAATTAAGCCTTAGCTTCTTACTTTTAACTGAATGTTAAGTTGACCTCACTTCTTACACATAATAAAACCTTAGTATTTACTTGACTTTGATTTAACCTAAATAAGCTTTAACCAGTTTATTTTTGAAATGAAAATTAGGAAAGGAAAGGGGGCAATTCTGAAATGAGAGTCAAACCCCCTTTTTTTATGGTATATTTAAATGTATAGCCTTATTTGGAAAATTTCTTCCAGACTTTAATAGCGGATTTTACGATTACCAATACTATAAATCCAACTACTGTTCCTGTTAAAAACTCCACTATAATTCCTGGAATATTCTCAAACAAACCGTGGAAAAAATCGATATTATGAACAAATATCCCTCCCGAAACCAGAAGCAAGGCTATAGTTCCTATAACTGATAGACTTTTAATGATTTTTGGTAGCGCGCTTATCAGGAACCCTCCAACTTTATCGGAAAAGCTATTTTCGTTGTCATTTAAATTTATAAGTTTTGCTCCAAATTCATCCATTCTTACAATTAAGGCGACAATTCCATAAACTCCAACAGTAGCCACTAAAGCAATTATGGAAACCACAAGAATTTGGGTAAGTAAAGGTTCACCGCCCACCGTACCTAGCGCTATTATAACAATTTCTACCGACAGTATAAAATCAGTTAAAACTGCCGATTTTATTTTCTCCTTTTCCCTGCTTAGTATTTCCTCTTCAGAAAGCTTTTCAAGCTTGGGTTTTTCGGTTTTGTGGGCATGCGGGAAGAAATACTCATATACTTTTTCAGCACCTTCATAAGCCAGGTAAAATCCTCCAATAATCAAGATAATTGTTATCGCAGTGGGCAAAAACGCACTGAGCAAAAATGCCAGCGGCAAAATAATGAGCTTGTTTAGAAATGAGCCTTTTGTAATTGCCCAAAGTACCGGTAATTCTCTGGAAGATATAAAACCTGATGCTTTCTCTGCATTAACGGCAAGATCATCACCAAGGAGGCCGGCTGTTTTTTTACCGGCAACTTTGCCCATAACTGCTACATCATCCATTAGTGCTGCAATATCATCTAAAAGAGCGAAAAATCCTGAAGCCATAGTTTAATAATTTTATGCTGCGCAAGATAAGCGTATTTGACAAATTGAAATCAACTTTAGCATCGAACATGAATGGTAATTGTTAATCTTTGAAATAGATTGTTTTCCCTGTCCTGGCCGACTCTTTTGACTTTTCCAGAATTTCTACTACAGTAACATTTAATGGCAAACTGTACAATCCAAAATCGCTCATTTCGATATCCCTATTTACAACGGCTGCCAGATAAGAAAAGGGGTCATCAAAAGGGGTTTGCCGTGAACCTAAATTCATAGTTTTTTCGGGTTTACTTTCACTGGTTCGCATTTTTACAGCTGTAGCATCGCTAGCTATTGCATAAGCGTCGCTCCCATATACCTCCATATCTTTTCGGGAAAAAGTCCAGTCCCACGAAGCCTGAATTACACATTGCGCTTTTTTGTACTGAAGAACAATAGTAGCTTCATCTTCTACTTCCTTATAAATTTCCGGTTTATTTGTATGGGTTACCGCAGTAACTGAAACAGGCTTTTCCCCATTCATTATCCAGGTCATTAAATTAGCCCCGTAGCAGCCAAAATCCATTAAAGCACCTCCTCCATTTTTTTCAGAATCAACCAATATTTCCAGAAATTCTTCACTAACTCCAATTTCCTTGGGGCCCTGATGACCAGAATTAACCATTACTTTCTTAATCTCACCAAGCTTATCCTCTTCCACCAATTCCTTTATATACTGGTTGCTATTATACCAGGAGGTCTCATAATTGGTAAGTACATGAATGGAATGTTCTTTTGCTAGCCTTTCAATTTCCATAGCATCTTTGAGAGTAGTCGCTAGGGGTTTTTCTACCATTACGTGTATATTTCTGGGTGCACAGGCTCTTACCACATCAATATGCTCGCTAGTAGCTCCAAATGCTGAAACTGCAGTAGGTTTTACCTCATCCAGCATTTTTTCAAAATCGGAATAAAAAAGATTTTCATCCAATCCATACCTTTCTTTATATTTATCAACGAGCTCTTTATCACTTTCAAAAATAGCCACAATTTCTATATCGTTTTTATCCTCTCGATCAAAAATCCAATTCACGTGACCGTGGGTTAAACCTGCAACCGCAAGTTTTAATTTTTCTTGAGAAAAACTTTTGGTAAAAAAAAGACTGAAGATTAATAAAGTGCAAACTTTTTTCATAAAAGCAAATTGAAATGGATGAAGTGAAATAAACTACCGCGTACAAGGTATCAAAATTCTCGAAACTGATATTAAGCTACACAATCAGGAAATTTTCTTTAAATTTAATAGTGTAGCTAAAATCCAAAACTTATGAAGCTTAATAAGTATGCCTTTATACTCCTAATGCTAACATTACTATTATCCTGTAAGGAAAAAGAAAATAACGAATCTATCTCCAATCAAAATAACTCCCAAACAAAAGAAATTCAGATAGAAAACGATTCCCCCAGCATAGATACTACTGAAATAATTAAAAAGTTACAGGGAATGTGGAAGGAGGCTGAATATCCTTACCGCCGAGCACAATTCAGGAATTCTACAGTTAAATTTGTTGAAGAAGGTGTCCCAGAAAATCCCGCTTTTAAAAAGTTTGATTAGAGGTTGGGGGAAGATCCAGTTTATGAATAAATCTGAAGACCGCCAGGATGCCATAGGCGAATTAATAGCTAATTTGCTAAATAAATATCACCGTAATGAGAATGCCAAAATTGATGAAGAGCTTTTTAGAATGTTGGCTTCTTAAAAGATCAATATTGAAGGTGAAATTCCAATTATCTTAAATCAATGTATGTTAAATATCTTCTGAAATTTTAAGGAGCAGAATAAGGACCTTATCTTTAACTGAATTTTACTTCGGTTATCTATTTAAAGCCGGTATTCCGGCTTTCTTATTTCAGAACCTACATGCGCCTATACTACATACTGTTTCTAATTTTTCTAAGTGGTAATTTTAGTGTTTTTTCTCAGGAATACCACAGGGCTTATAAGGCCTTTGATAATTATGTGAATAAGGAAAATACCAATTTGTTCTACGGTAAGGAATACATTGAGCAACACGCCATAATAAACAACAAACACAAATTCTTCAAAACTTCTAATTTTTTAAACGGAAGTGTTGTTTATAGCAATCAAATTTATCACGACATCGTTCTAAAATACAATGTTTTCGAAGATTTGCTTGTGGTAAAAATAAGTAAGCAGGGTGGAGATGCCACTTTTGAATTATTTAAAAACAGGATTCAAAGTTTTATTATAGACGGGCATAATTTTATAAATGTACAACCTGATAATAACAGCGTGCCAGCAGGTTTTTATGAAGTGTTGCGTGAAGACACCTCACTTAAATTGCTAAAGAATCATCGCAAACAAATTGAAAAGATTTTTACTAAAGATTTCACTTATTTTGAATTTGAACCAGAGCAGGCCCTTTATGCAGTTTCAATATCAGGTAAGTATTTTGAATTAAATTCGCAGCAGGATTGGGTTAAAGCTTTTACTGAGTACAGCGAAGACATTGAAAGTTTTTTTGATTCCAACAAGTCTTTAAAGGAAAATGATCCGGATAGCTTTATGATTCGTTTGTTCCTTAAAATTTCAGACTCCTATAAACCGAATAATTCCTAATTTGAATGAGGATATTTTTAATTTTTCTATTCCTTTTTTTTAGTGTTTTTAAGCTTTCAGCACAGGAAACCACACAAATAGATCTAAGTTTTGAAAACGCCACCTTAAATGAAGTGATTTTGATGCTCGAAGAGCGTACGTATCACAGATTTTTCTACGCCGAAGAGTGGTTGGAAGGGCGTTTAATTTCGGGAACTTTTAACAATGAAAACCTGGAAAATGTTCTTGAAGAAATTTTTAATGGAACTAACCTTAATTTCTTTATCCAAAATAAGCAAATTATACTCACCAGGAATAACGTAATTTACGATGAGCTGCCCGGCAGTTTCTATCCTGAAAAAACCGAAGATACTTTAGGAGCAGAAAAGCCAGTCGTTGCCACAAAAACAACTGAGACAGGAAGTTATGATCCAGTTTTCTACCGGGAATCTGCAACTGATACAGAAAGTGAGATTGAAACAATTTTTATCGGGAAAGAAGATAAAGCAAATCCTAAGAATCGCTTTGTGCTTTCAGGCAATATCACCGAAGTTGATACAGGTTTGCCGATTTCAAATTTATCGGTTGTAACTGCCAGCGGAAACCAGGGGGCCGTTACGAACGAGGAAGGCTATTATGAACTGGAACTTCCTGCGGGACCCAATATTATTGAAACTATTTCCCTGGGAAATTTGGATGTTAGAAAACGAATTATAATTTATAACGACGGTCGTTTGGATCTTAGCTTGGAAGAAAGTTTTGAGCAATTAGGAGAAGTCTTAGTAGACTCTGAAGCCGATCGCAATATGAGAAGTGTAATTGCAGGAGTAGAAAGTATAGATGTAAGCCAGATTAAAAATATTCCATTGGTTTTAGGAGAACGGGATATTTTAAAGGTTGCCACCACATTACCGGGAATAACTACTGCCGGGGAAGGGGCGGCTGGTTTTAACGTAAGGGGCGGGAAAACCGATCAAAATCTTATTTTACTGGACGATGCGGTAATTTACAACCCTGCACATTTCTTTGGAATTTTTTCCGGGATAAATCCGTTTACTACCGGGGAAGTAGATATTTACAAGGGTAATATTCCAGCCGAATATGGTGGGAGATTATCATCGGTATTCGATATTAAAAGTAAGGATGCTAACACCAATAAATTTACTGGGGAAGTTTCTCTTGGTCCTGTAACCAGTAACGTTGCGCTGGAAATCCCTATTGTAGAAGGTAAATCTGGCTTAATGCTGGGCGGAAGAAGTACTTATTCCGATTGGATTTTGCGAAATCTAGACGAGGGATCCTTATCCAACAGCAGTGCTTCCTTTTACGATATTATTGCAAAATATAACCATGAATTTAATGAAAAAACAAGCCTGAAAACTACCGGTTATTATAGTCGGGATGTTTTTAGTATAACATCAGATTCTCTTTTTAGATATAGCAATCTGGTTTTCTCTGCAAATATTAATCATAAGCTAAATGAGCGAAATGATATGGAAGTAATATTATCTAACAGCGGCTATCAATTTGATATAGATTACGAAAGCCAATTCAATAATAATTTTACTTCCGGCTATAATATCAATGAAACCGAAGCCAAATTAAAAATGAACTACAGGCATAGCTCAGCCCATAATTTTGAATATGGTTTAAGTACAAAACTCTACCTGGTAGATCCTGGTGAAATTTCTCCAATGGGAGAAGAGTCATTAGTCCAGCCTTTAGAAATTGATAGGGAGCAGGGATCGGAAAGTGCTATATTTATTTCTGATAACTTTAAAGTAAATGATGACTTGCTCATAAGTGCAGGCCTAAGATATTCTTTATATGCGGCGTTGGGCCCAAAATCACAAAACACCTACGAAGAAGGTGTCCCCAGAAATGAATCTACTTTAACAGGCACCCGTGAGGTTGGAAATGCTGAAATAATAGAAACTTACGCCCGACCAGAATTTAGGGTGTCAGCGAGATATGCATTTCTTCCCGACTTTTCTGCAAAATTAAGTTATAACAATACCTATCAATATATACATACCCTTTCAAATAATACTACAATTTCACCAACTGATACTTATAAACTTACCGACCTTAATATTAAACCGCAGCAGGCAAAGCAATATTCTTTGGGGCTTTATAAAAATTTTGAGGATAATATGTATGAGTTTAGCGTAGAAGGCTATTATAAAGAATCAGATAATATATTAGATTATAAAGTTGGAGCGCAATTATTTTTAAATGAGAATGTAGAAACCGAAGTTTTGCAGGGCGATGGTAAAGCTTATGGCGTTGAGTTCCTGCTTAAAAAATCTGAAGGAAGGCTCAATGGTTGGTTGGGCTATACCTATTCTCGGTCTTTGCTAAGGTTAGATGGGGATTTTAGGGAGCAAAGGGTTAATGGCGGCGAATTTTTTCCTGCAAATTTTGATAAACCGCATGATGTCAGCCTGGTAGCTAATTATAAGCTAACCAAAAGGTTTAGTTTTTCAGCTAATTTCGTGTATCAAACAGGGAGACCTGTAACCATACCTGTTGGTAAATTTAATCCAGGAACAGGACAATTACCTGTTTATAGTGATAGAAACCAGTTCAGAATTCCTGATTACTACAGACTAGATTTAAGTTTTAATGTGGAAGGCAATCATAAAATTCAAAAATTTGCGCATAGTTTCTGGAATATTTCAGTTTATAATGTTCTTGGCAGAAATAATCCTTATTCGGTATTTTTTGTGACTCAAGATGGGGATATACAAGCGTACCAGAGTTCTATTTTTTCGATACCCATACCAACGATTACTTATAATTTTAGGTTTTAATTTAAAAGATTTAGGAAGATGGCACCAAAAAAATATATAATATTACTTCTCTTTACCGGTTTTTGCCTGTTTCAATCTTGCGTAGAACCTATAGAGTTTAAACCCGATGAATATGAAGATATTCTTGCTGTAAAAGTTACCATAACTGATGAATTAGAAACACAAAAGATTTTTTTAAATCGAACTTTTTCCTTTGGTGAAGATGGCCCCGCACCTGAAAGTGATGCCTCGGTATTGATTACAGATAGTGATGGAAACGAATTTGAATTTAGGGAAGTAGAAAATGGAGAATATCATTCCGTAGCTCAATTTCAGGCCCAACCGGGGATCGATTATCAACTTGAAATTTTGACTTCAAATGGGTTTTCATATTATTCTGAACCTACACAATTATCGGTTAGTTCGCCAATAGATAGTGTTGAAGCTCAGAGATTGACTGTTAATGGGGAGGATGGTATTGCTATTAAAGTGGATAATTATAACACTGATGGGGCAACTCAGTTTTTTCGCTATGAATATGAAGAAACCTATAAAATAGTTTCCCGCTATTCTTCAAACCTCGACCTTCTTTATGAAAACGGAGAATTTGAAGTTGTTCCTAAGACCCGGGAAGAACAAGTTTGCTATAATACCTTAAATTCCACTAATTTTATTCTCACAAATACGAGCAATTTAAGTGAGAATAATTTAGAAAATTTCCTGGTTAGATTTGTTGAAACCGGTAACCCAAAATTATCGCGGCGCTATAGTTTGTTGGTAAGACAAATCGGGATTAGTAGGGATGCACATTATTATTACAATACCCTGGAGCGACTTTCTGGAAGTGATAATTTGTTTTCTCAGAATCAGCCTGGCTTCGTGGAAGGAAATATAATTTCTGAAAACCCAAATTTAAAAGTTTTGGGATATTTTAATGTATCGTCAGTTTCTTCCAAAAGGATATTTTTTGATTATTACGATTTTTATGAGGTAGGAGAACCAAGGACTTATTTCAGTGAAGATTGCAACCCTTCAATCCCTGAAATATTACCACCACAGGATGAAGCATTGGGCGCGATTGTACAAGCAGGTTATGTTAAGTTATTGAGAACCACCCCCTTTGCATACGAAGTTGTGGAAGCGGAATGTATAGATTGTAATTTTTGGGGTACAAATGTAAAACCAGATTTCTGGGAAGAATAAATTGTTGAAGATGAATAACTTATTAAAGATACTCATTGTTTTTCTTCCATTTAGTTGGATGTGTGCACAGCCAGTGACATCTTCCAAACAACTTCAGGAAGGTTTTAAAGAGCTTCCCCAGGAAGAGGTGTTTGTCCATTATAATTCCTCGCTATTAATGCCGGGGAGTCAATTTTATTATAAAGTTTATGTACTCAATACAGATAAAAATAGACTTAGTAAATTAAGTAAAGTAGTATACGTTTCCCTTTTGAATAAGAATGGGCGAGAAGTTTTTAAACATAAAATCTATCTCGAAAACGGAGTAGGTGAGAGCGATTTTTTTATTCCCAATTCGGTCACCTCGGGTCATTACAAATTAGTAGCCTACACGCAATGGATGCAAAACGGGGGTGTAAAAAACAGCTTTCGTGCAGATCTCTTATCTATTAATCCATATAAAAGTGAACAAGATATTATCGAGACCGAAAAGGAAATTAGTGCTGCAAATCTAAATGATATTTCTCAGGTAAAGGCAGAGGAATTAGTTTCCCTTTCCTTATCAAAGAACACTTATAGAAAAAGGGAAAAAGTAAATCTAGAAATTTTAAATTCAGAAGAAATCTCAGGTAACTTTTCTGTTTCGGTTAGTAAACTTGTTGAATTTGAAATTCCCAAAAAGCCAACCACATTTGATTATCACAGAAATTATAAAATTGAAAACCTGGTCGATTCAGAATTCTATATTCCAGAGTTAAGAGGAGAACTGTTGATGGGAGCCGTATCACCTAAGCCGGTAACCTCAAGTCGTAAGGCCCAAGTGGCATTTTCTATTAAAGGAGACCTTAATGTTTTCAAGACTTTGGTAGTGAATAAGAGCGGAGAGTTTTACGTTAATCTGGATGAAAAATTCAATGGCGAAACTGCTTTTTTAAGGCTTATTAGAAACGAAAATTCCAATTATGAAATTATACTTCGGGAAAAGGAAAAGTTCAACATCTCCACATTAGATTTCAAAGATTATAAAATAAGTCCTGAGGCCAATAAAGAAATTCTGCAGCGTAGTATTCATCACCAAATAGAGAACGCATATTTTGAAGTAAGAGCAGATAGCCTACCGGTAATAACTCCACCTAAAAAAGAAATATATCCCGGCGAGTCCCAATTGTATGTATTGGATAATTACACCAGGTTTAAAACCCTGGAGGAAACTTTTGTAGAGATTATTAATTTGGCGAGAATACGTAAGGGGGTACAAGGCGAACCAGAGTTTCGAGTAAGTACCCTCCAAAACTCTCTGGATTATGGGTTACCACCACTACTCTTGGTGGATAATGTTTTGGTGGAAGATCACGCTCATTTTATAAAATACCCTTCAGAAAAAGTAAAAAGTATAGAAGTTTTTCGTAATAATTTTTATCTGGGTCCTATGGTCGCCCAGGGCTTAATTAGGGTTGAAACCTTGGAAGGAGATTATGTAGAAACGATAGATAGCCTTACCACAACCAGTATTAAAGCTCCAGAATTAGATAAAAACTATATTTTTCAAAACTATGCTAATCCCGATAAATTTGAAAGAATCCCTGATTTTAGATACCAGCTTTTCTGGATGCCCCAACTAGTACTTGAAAAAAATAGCCAACTTATTGAGTTTTATACTTCAGATGTTACCGGAACTTTTGAAATTAATCTGGAAGGTTTTACAAGAGAGGGCGATCCTGTAAGTTTAAAAAAGAGGTTTGAAGTCGAGTAAGCTATCGGGAATTTAATTTCTAAAAACTGCTTAAAAGCCTACTTTTGTAATTCTCACACACAAAAGCAGGAATTATGACATCTCGATTAATATTAAGCCTTTTTTCTTTGGCTGTTTTTGGAAATCTGCATTCACAGAGTCTGGAATCTCCCGATGGAATCCTGGAAATGAATTTCTCTCTTGAGGAAGATGGTACACCGGTTTATAAACTGGATTTTCAAGGAAAAACTGTAGTGGAATCCAGTAAATTGGGGGTAGAATTAAAAGAAGAAGAACATTCCCTTACCGCAAATTTTAGCATAGAAAACACTGAAGAATCTACTTTTAACGAAACCTGGACGCCGGTTTGGGGGGAGGAAAGTGAGATTACAAATCATTATAACGAACTGGTTGTTCATCTAAACCAGGAAGATTCAGAACGTAAAATGCTCATCCGTTTCCGATTGTTCAATGATGGACTGGGCTTTAGATATGAATTTCCACGGCAAGATAATCTTGCACATTTTGTGATTTCAAATGAAAAAACCGAATTTGCTATGACAGGAGATCATACCGCTTTTTGGATTGCCGGCGATTACGATACTCAGGAATATGATTATACCGAAAGCAAACTTTCAGAAATAAGAAAATTAATGGAAAAAGCGGTAACTGCTAATGTTTCCCAAAAATCTTTTTCTCCAACCGGTGTACAAACCTCCCTGATGTTAAAAACGGATGATGGGCTGTATATTAATTTACATGAAGCAGCTTTACTGGATTACCCTGCAATGCACCTTAATCTTGATGATGAAAAGATGGTTTTTAAATCCTGGTTAACTCCGGATATAAATGGCGATAAAGCTTATATGATCGCTCCCGGAAAAACGCCCTGGAGAACCGTAATTGTAAGTGATGATGCCAGGGATATTCTTGCTTCCAGAATTACCTATAACCTAAATGAGCCCAATAAAATTGAAGACACTTCCTGGATTAAACCAATGAAATATATGGGAGTTTGGTGGGAAATGATCACGGGTATGAGCTCGTGGGATTATACTGATGAATTTGCTGCAGTAAAACTAGGGGAAACCGATTTTGAAGCTGCTAAACCTAATGATACTCACGCAGCAACTACCGATAATGTAAAATACTATATAGATTTTGCTTCAGCACATGGGTTTGATGGACTTTTAGTGGAAGGCTGGAATGTAGGTTGGGAAGACTGGTTTGGAAATTCAAAAGATTACGTTTTCGACTTTGTTACGCCTTATCCCGATTTTGATGTTGATGAAATCAGGGAATATGCTAAAAGCAAGGACGTGGAAATGATTATGCACCACGAAACTTCTGCTTCAGTAAGAAATTATGAAAGGCACTTAGATACGGCCTACCAGTTTATGAAAGCCAATAATTATAATGCGGTTAAAACCGGTTATGTAGGTGATATTCTTCCTCGAGGGGAAAATCATTACAGCCAGTGGATTGTTAATCATTTTCAATATGCATTGGAAAAAGCTGCCGAGTATGAAATTATGATTAATGCTCACGAAGCTGTCAGACCTACTGGAATCGCGAGAACCTGGCCTAACCTAATCGCCAACGAATCGGCTCGTGGAACCGAATATCAGGCCTTCGGCGGAAATAAGCCCAATCACGTAACCGTCTTACCTTTTACTCGTTTAATTGGCGGTCCCATGGATTATACTCCCGGAATTTTTGAAATGGATATCAGCAAGCTTAATCCCGAAAACAATTCTCATGTAAACAGCACGCTGACAAATCAGTTGGCCTTGTATGTCACTATGTATTCGCCATTGCAAATGGCAGCTGATTTACCAAAGCATTACGAAAAGTTTATGGATGCGTTCCAGTTTATAAAAGATGTTGCGATAGACTGGGAAAAAAGTGTTTATCTAGAAGCCGAGCCAGGAGATTATATTACCATTGCCCGCAAAGAAAAAGGTGGAAATAATTGGTTTGTAGGAAATGTAAATGGGGAAGCCCCAAGAACTTCAGAAATTGAATTTAATTTTCTTGAAAAGGGAAAAACCTATATCGCCACGGTTTATGCCGATGCCGATGATGCACATTATAAAGAGAACCCGCAGGCTTATGAAATCAAAAAATATCGTGTAACCAGTAAGTCTGAATTTTCACAAAAAGCTGCTCCGGGAGGTGGTTATGCAATTAGCATTATGGAAGCCGAAAAAGCTGAAAATATGGGTTTAGAGAAATTGTAATTTTCATAAGTATAATATATAATCTAGATATGTCTTTATGAACCAGGTCTGTTTTAATGACATCATGCAGAAGATTGCTGCGTATATCCTATTACAGATAAATTGAAATAACTGCTAAAAAGAGCGTAAGATTTCCTATTTTATATAGGAATCAATTTTTTGAATTATGGTACCACCAAAGAACAACCCGATTAAAAGACATAAAGCCATTCAACCTTTAAGTCGCGAACACCATCAGGGACTTTTATTATGTTGGAAGATTAGAAAGGGTTTTGAAAAAGAGGTGCAGCCGCAGCGCATAAAAAATTATAGCGATTGGTTTTGGGAAAATCAATTACAGGAACATTTTAAAATTGAAGAAGAATACGTTTTTCCGATTTTAGGTGCAAAAGATCTTTTAGTTCAACAGGCTTTGGAAGAACACGAGCATCTAACCTCCTTATTTCTTCAGAAAGATGAAATAGCACTTAGCCTGGAAACAATTCAAAATGACCTTGAAAGCCATATTAGGTTTGAGGAACGCGCGCTTTTTAATAAAATACAGGAAGTAGCTTCAGTAGCGGAACTTAAACATATTTGGGAAAATCACGAAAAGGAAATTTCCTGCGGGGTTTGGGAAGATGAATTCTGGAAATAAATTCCATAAAATTCAGCGAAATAATTATTATGCAGCCTCTTGCAGAAGCTTCTTTCCTGTAACTTCTTGTTTTAATCTAAAAACAGTGTCTTTTTCATAAGCTAGAAAATAATAGATTACAAATAATAAAAAGTACATAATCATTGATTTTTGCCTTAAGATTATTCCAAGGTTAGACATCACAAAGGTCATCGCGAAAGAAGTTGAGAAAAATAATACTAAGCTGAGTTTTACCTTTGCCGGGGCACTTCTAAGGAAACCCAGGAAACTCTTTTTGAACAGCTTTCCGAATAATAACAGGTAGATAAAATTTTCTATAGAAACAATTACTCCCAGAATTCCCGGTGCATCAAAAAAGAGTGGTCTAAACCAAAAGGTGAAAAATTTCTCGATTAAAGTATAATTTGTCATCGGAACTCCGGTGGTCGCGTTATCAAGATTTTCCGCACGATTACTGGTAAATGATATAAAATCGCCAATGAGGTTTTGTGAATCATCAATATTTACCACGCCTAGAATTTGTTTGTGGAATAAAATTAAAATTCCGGCAATGGCACCAAGGAAAATAGTTTTTTGCTTTTTCGTTACTTGATTTTTGTTAATTAAAATCCCAAACATTCCGGCTCCAGCCAATAGCAAAAATATATGTGGTCTTATAGCAAAAACCAATAACGATCCTAAACCAAGGCTAAGCATCCTGTTTTTTGGCTTTCTAAGCGCATAAGCAAACAGCATTAAACCCAGGAAAATGGGAGCACCTTTTCCTAAAGATGCCGTCCAGAAATGCATATTTGGTAGAAAGAGAATGAGTACCAGAAAATCGATTTTCTTGAAAATTTCAATATTTATCGCAATGTTTTCTTTAAAAAACAAATAGGCGTAAACAAACCCCATGAACCCAATCCAACTAAAAAGTAACATCATCATTTCGTAATTAAAACCAAAGAAATTAATAAAAGGATAGGATAGGAAATCTATAAATGAGGTCCCGGAATCTAAAAATTCACTCCAGGTTTTGCCCTCCTTTCCAGGGACTCTAAAATATCGTTTTGAATCGGAGGGATTAAAAAAGGCGTAGGTGTAATAGATTCCGGCAAAAACAAGATGATAATAAAAGAGTTTATTCATCAGGTCTGCTGAGAAAAAATTGTGCTTCTGCTTTATTTTTTTGAAAATATATTGATTCAACAAATGTATAAACGGAATAAGCATTACCGCTTGCAGTAGGTTATAAATTAGGTTAATATCTGGGGTCATTTTCCTTTCTCTTTATTCCCCTTAAACCAATATCCTTACCTAATTTATTTAATTATGGTAGCTTTATCTTTAGTGTTAATAATTAGCTGAATCTTAATGTTTTGCAGCCTTTTGTATACTATTTTACATTTCAGTTAGACGATTAATTTTGGTTTCCCCAGAATTATTTCCACAGGTTTGGGAAATATTATCACAGTTAGAATTTAAAATTGAAACTAAAGGTAAGTCGGCCGCCATCATCTCCGTGGTAATAACCAAGATTTCCGGTAATGGCGCTAAAAGCATTTATCCAAACAGAACCCCCGTAATTGTTTCTCCATCTTTCAGCATTAGAATCTTCTGCCCAAACACGTCCATAATCAAATCCGGCGCTCACTCCCATTTGCAACGGGATGAAGTTGGTTTTAAACCGGCTAATCCCTACACGAAGGTCTGTAGTGTGATAGAAAGATTGTTTCCCGTTGAAGCGTTCCCAACGATAAGCTCTAAGGTTTTCGTTTCCGCCTAGAATAGCGCCATCGTAGTACTCATAATTATCACCAATAATTGCTTTACCACCAACTTTAGAAGCTAAAACCGCAATGCCACTTTCGTGTAAAGGATAGTCTAAAGCCAGCGACGGGCTTACATAGAAAAATTCATTATTATGTTCGTCTATATTAGTTTTGTAACCGGTTGTAATATCAGCCTCGAAGCCCCGGGATGGATACGATGGATTATCTCTATTTTCATACCGGTAATTTACTTCTCCCCCTGCGTATAATTGCTGATTGAAGATATCATTATCTTCAGAAAACACATCGGCAATAAATCGATCTTCATCATAAGAAACTTCTCTGGATTGTAACATTGGCTTGGCATAAAAACTTCCGCCAAATCGGCCACGCCATATTAATGATGGCGCTATTTCCCACTGTTCAATACGAACACGGTTATAGTCACGTCCGTTTTCGCTCCTGTTATATTCAGAATCTATGCCTTCTCCAAAATAATTTATGGCAAAATTAGGACTAGTATATCTTGCCTCTACTCCAAGATTCCAATTATGAAAGATATGCGCGAATTCTCCTTGATATCCTACTTCAAAACCATTGGTTGCAAAATAGTAGGAAGCATTAAATATATGCTGTGTGTTAAAAGGATTATTTGTGAGCCCGTAAGTAGTGTAAATATCCATAAGGCCAATTGATAAGCCTTCATCGCCATTATAATCTGCCTGGGGAAGAATTTTATTTTCACTTCGCTTACGTTTGTCCGGATCGAAAGTATTTATGTTATAAGCATCTACCAACCATTTTTTGGACTTAGGATTTTTAATCGTGTTTTCTTTGCTTTTATGGTCAAACAATTTGATTTTCTCAGTGTTGTTAAAATCATAAATATCGTTTTCTTCTCCTCCTATAACTTTTATTTCTATTGGTTTGTTTCCATTTCCTGTTACTTCAAAAGTATCATCACCATCAAGCCCATAGATCCATAACTCGTCGGTGGTTTTAGCATTATAAGAATTTCTGAAGACCTCTTCTCCATCTTCATTGATCATCACAATTTCGGTAATCCCATCTTCTTTTCTTTCAATATTGAAGATATCGTCATCCTCAGTTCCTGTTAAAACCTGGAATTCCTGAAGGTAATTATAATACCGCTCGGCGATATCACCCAAATTATCCCTTCTTGCTTTAAGACTTGCTTTTATATTTTTTATACTCTTATCTTTAGCTGCTTTAGGTAAAGCTTCAAAAGCGATATCTATTTGTTCATCGGTAAGTTGAGACTGGATAAAAGAAACCTGCTCCTGCCAGTCTTCCCAATTCGTAGTTTTTAATAAGCGTTGATCTAAAGGATACCCGGAAATATTGAACCATTTTACATTGTCTACATTTCCGTCGTAGGTTTCCATTTTCCTTACCAATGGTATTCCCAATTTCACCAGATCTGGAATAAAACCATCATAGTTTGGAAATGCGAAATCCCGGTCTCTTGGAATAGGCTTGTAAATTTTTTTACCATCAGCCTGGGAGTGTTCGGCCCAACGCCATTGATCAAAATGCCTGTCCCAGTCTCCAATAAGCATATCTACGAGCCTGTTTTTTATAAATTCCTCTTCATCGGGAACAGCATCTTTACTTTCTCTAAGTTCTTCAAGTAAATCTGTAGTGCTTAAAATATCGTCAGGTGAACCAAATCTTTTAAACTCTTTATTTTCATCACCTACATGGGCTTCAAACATATAAAGTTCATCCCCATATTCATCGTTGTTAAGACCCAGGGCTTTTTGTTTTGGAACATAAAATATTTGCGGTTTCCCGGCATAAATATCTAATAAATCGTTAATATGTTTTAAAGAATAACGGGCGTAAGGATGTGCACTGGTAAAAAGATCCATCGCATACCGCTGGGCAATGGTGTTTTCTACATAATCTTTTATGTAATGGTCTTTAATTGTCGTAGCCTGGAGAAACCGTGTAGCGCTTTTTCGTAATGCACGTATGGTAAACTCGTGTTTGTCGTCTCCTATAAACCGCAGAGAACGAGACTGCATCCCGCCCCCCTCTTTTAAAGGTTCTAAATTACCCTCTAAAGTGTCCAGAAAAAGAACCGGAGCTTTAATTTTAGTGCTGTAAACATCCCTGTAAAAATCACCAATTAGTGATTTATAGAATCCAGATTTATCGGTTTCTTCTTCGGTATATATTGAGGCGTTTATTGTATCACCGATTTCTTCTTTAGTTTTAAAATCAATTTCATCCCAATTGGATTCGTCGCTTTTAATTGTTTTACTAAAAATTGGTCGGTCAGGATTTTCAATGCTGAAAAATTCAATTAGGGTTTCATTGTTTTTAAAAGCCTTTATTTTGGCATAACCGGTTTGGGTGCTTCCAAAGTGCTCTTCTTTTCTAATTTTTAATTTATTTTTCTTTCCTGCTGAACCACTATTAATTTGAGGAATTCCGTCGTCTTCCAAATATTGTAAATTGCCGTCCAGCCCAGAAATAAAAATCACATTATCAAACTGGCTTGCGAGGGTTTCCAGACGACCCCTTAAATAGCTATGTTCTTTATTTTGATAATCCTGTCGTGAAAAACCACCAATCTTTTCAAAGAAAGATCTTTTAGAATTACTCATTACAGGATGCTGTAAGGAAACCAAGATCGTTTTTCCGTGAGCATCTTTTATATCATCTTTAAACTCAGCAAAAAAACGTTCTCTGGTTTTAATATCACATTTGGAATTCATATTTGGGTGATCATCCCAGTTTTCCAGGTACCATTGGGTATCTACGGTAACTAGAATTAGCTCATCGGTAATATCTTCTTGTTCTAAAGGGCAACCATCATCTGGCCAAACCTCTACATTAGATTGATTGTCCTGGAGAAAGGATTCTAGATCGTCTATACTATTTTGACCAGCTTTGGTCCATTCATTTCGACCCGGGGTAAAAATTACTTTTCCATTAAATTCCTGAACTGCATCTAAGAGGTTTGTTTTCAAAAATTCTTTCTGGGTTTCTCTTTCTTCTTTATTTGCAGGAAATCCTATGGATGGAAGAAAATTTCCTGGTACCAGTAATGTAGCTTCCTTATCATTTTTAGAAGCTTTAACAATAGTTTCTAAAAGCATTTTTCCCTCCCCGGTAAGATCATTTCCTATATTCCCTGCAACATAATAAGTGCCTTCCAGGGTCCTGGGTGTTTCTTCACCAGGATCAACCTGCGCCTCGACGGAAAATCCGGTGATAAAAAAAAAGATAGTAAGCTTAAAAATTGTAAGAATATTCTTCATAAATGCGTAAAACGGGTTTTAATTTGAACCAAATTTCAATTTTTCAAAAAATTGTCAACCAGCAATAACTTTTAACGCATTATAACACTTGTTCTTAGTAAGTCTTTAACTTCCGCATAAAACAGAAATTAGTTGAGGTTTCGTTTTTGAATAAAAAAACGTTTTAGTAAATCTGAAGCTTCTTTAGCTAGAATCCCGAATTTCACTTCGGTTTTTGGGTGAAGTTTGACGCCGGTTTTTCGGTAACCGCGTTGCTCATCATCGGTAGCAAAAATCAATTTTGATATCTGACTCCAGTACAAGGCTCCCGCACACATTTGGCAGGGCTCCAGGCTAACGTACATAGTGCAATCTTTTAAATATTTTCCCCCTATAAAACTTGCAGCTGCAGTTATGGCTTGCATTTCAGCATGGGCGGTAACATCGTTAAGAGTTTCTGTTAGGTTATGGCCACGTGCAATAATTTGATTATTGATTACTATAACTACGCCTACTGGAATTTCACCTCTTTCAAAAGCTTTTTCTGCTTCTTCCAGGGCTTTTCTCATAAAATATTCGTCATTGTATGGCTGGAGCATTTTATATTTACTTTTATGCTGAAAGATAAAAATTATAACATTAGCTTCTGAATAAATCCTTGTTAGAATTACCATTTCAAAGCTTAACTTTGTGCAGTATGATCCACAATATTTTAGAAGATATCAACTCCCCTGAAGACTTGCGGAAACTCTCGTCTGAAATGCTAAAGGAGGTTTCGACAGCTCTTAGGAAATTTATTATTGATATCGTAGCCACTAAAGAAGGGCACCTTGGTGCCAGTCTTGGCGTTGTAGAATTAACCCTTGCTTTGCATTATACTTTTAATACACCAAAGGATTTATTGGTTTGGGACGTTGGGCACCAGGCGTACGGCCATAAGATATTAACAGGGAGACGGGAAAATTTTCATACTAACAGAAGTCTCAATGGAATTAGTGGATTTCCAAAACGGGAAGAAAGCGAATACGATACTTTTGGTGTAGGTCATTCTTCTACAGCGATTTCGGCGGCACTGGGAATGGCCATAGCTTCTAATCTTAATGGAGAATTTAAAAAACATCATATAGCCGTAGTTGGAGATGCTTCAATTGCCAGCGGGATGGCCTTTGAAGGTTTGAACCATGCGGGTGTTACTAATGCGAATTTATTGGTGGTGCTCAATGATAATGCAATTGGAATAGACCCCAGTGTTGGAGCTCTAAAAGAATACCTTACCAAAGCCCGGGTTGGTTATAAGCCTAAACAAAGCAATATTATTGAGGCGCTTAATTTTAAATATTTTGGTCCTGTAGATGGCCATGATATTGACGGTTTACTGGAAGTTTTTGAGCAAATGAAGCAAATCCAGGGACCTAAATTTCTTCATGTAATTACCACCAAAGGAAAAGGTTTAAAAAAGGCAGAAGAAGACCAGGTAAAATATCACGCGCCGGGAAAATTTAAGCCCGATACCGGTGAACTTTTACCTTATAATACAGCTGGGCTTCCTTTAAAATACCAGGATGTTTTTGGTCTTACTTTAGTTGAATTAGCTAAAAAAAATGAAAAAATTATAGGAATCACCCCGGCAATGCCCACGGGAAGCTCCTTAAAATTTATGATGCAGGCTTTCCCCCATCGTGCTTTTGATGTAGGCATAGCCGAGCAACATGCAGTCACCCTTTCTGCAGGAATGGCTACCCAGGGTTTTGTGGTTTTTTGCAATGTTTATTCCACATTCTTACAGCGGGCGTACGACCAGGTAATTCATGATGTAGCGATTCAAAAACTGCCGGTTATTTTCTGTTTGGATAGAGCAGGACTAGTTGGAGAAGATGGAGCTACTCATCATGGCGCTTTTGATATCGCTTATTTAAGGTGTATACCCAATATAATTATCGCGGCACCGAGTGATGAAACTGAACTTAGAAACCTTTTATATACCGCCCAACTCGGCTTAAAACTTCCTATTGCAATACGGTATCCACGGGGAAGAGGGATTAAAAGAGATTGGGAAACAGCTTTTGAGGAATTGGAAATAGGAAAAGCAAGATGTTTGCAGGAAGGCGATGAAATAGCGGTTTTAAGTATTGGTAATATGGCTCAAAATGTTGAGAAAGCGATTATGAATTTTGGGAATGAAAAAATAGCTCATTACGATATGCGTTTTGTAAAACCGCTGGATGAAGAAGCTTTACATAGCATATTTCAAAAATATAAGGCAATAATAACCATTGAAGATGGGGTAGTGGCTGGAGGATTTGGAAGTGCTATCCTGGAATTTGCAGCAAAACACGATTATAAAGCCAAAATCAGGAATTTAGGTTTGCCCGATAAATTTATTGAACAGGGAAATATAGATGAATTACAAGAAATTGCGAAAGTTAGCGTTGAATATATTGAAGAAGAAATAGTGTCTCTTCTTCAAAATATTTAATTTTGCAGTTCCGAAAATCTAATTTATCTAATGAATATCAAAGTCTTATGTTTTTTAGCATGCTTAATACACATAACTATAACTGCCAAAACTTTACATTCAGATTATTATCCTGACTATTACAGCGATACGATAATACCTTCAGATTCCATTAAGGTAGTGCAGGATACTACCGAAGTAGATTCAGTGGTGGTTACTTTCTGGACAGAAGAAAATCAGGTAGGAGTAAATCTCAATGAAGTAGCATTTGTTAATTGGAATGCGGGTGGGAATAATTCAATTTCGGCATTGTTGCACGGTAACTTTGAGCGAAATTATAAAAAGGATCATTTAAATTGGCGAAATCACGCAACAGTGCGCTACGGTATTAATTCCCAGGAAGGACAGGAACTTAGAAAAACTGAAGATGAAATACGTTTAAGTTCTTCTTTCGGATATAGAAAAGACTCGCTTTCAAACTGGTTTTATTCAGCAAAATTTAACTTTAATACACAATTTACAAACGGTTACAGATATCCGGATACCGATAGTCCTATCTCAAAAATTATGGCACCGGGATATTTATTTTTTGGTGTGGGTAGTGAGTATTCAGATCCTGTCGAAGATCTTACCGTATATATTTCTCCGGTTACACAAAAATCGACTTTTGTTCTGGATCAGAGCCTGGCTAACGAAGGTATGTTTGGGGTACAGGAAGCGGTTCGCGATTCGCTTGGAAATGTTATTGAAAAAGGTGAAAATGTAAGGACAGAATTTGGTTTCCTGGTAACGAGCGATTTCTCTAAAGAGGTCTTTGAAAACGTTGAGGTAGATAACCAATTAAGCCTGTATTCAGATTATTTAAATAAGTTTGGAAATATTGATGTAGAGTGGCAGTTAAATGTGAATTTGCGAGTAAACGAGTTTATAAAGGCTAATGTTGGTTCGCATCTAATCTATGACGACGATGTGAAATTTAAAGAAGACACTAATAATGATGGTGAGCTGGAAACCACAGGGCCAAGAGTGCAATTTAAGCAAATGTTAGGTGTGGGTGTGGTTTACGAATTTTAGAATGCCAGCTGTCTAAGCTGGCAATTTTCCTATATTTTTATCCCTTGATATTTTTCAAAAGAAGCCACTGTAAAACCATCTGTTAAGGAGGCAGTATGTGAACAGATTTCCAACAGTCGCTTGTAAACTAAGGGCTCTTCTTGTAAATGGGTCAAATTGGGCAGCGATTTCAATACCAGTTTATTAAAATTAGAGTCTTCGCTATCTTTCTCTCGGAGTAAAGCTTCGGTGTAAGTGTCTAAAAGATGCGACAGCATTTTATAACCCGCAATTTCTTTATTGATAACCTCTTCACTTTGATATATTTTTTCAATACTAATTTTAATAATATCGTCAATTTGGGCTTCATATTTACTTTTGTCCAAAAGGCCCTGGTGGAAATTCCCGGCCATAATCGCGTCTTCATTTTTAAGAAATGTTTCAACCGCTTCTGTAATTAAAGTATTTATGGCTAGTGCCCGAAGATAACTCAACCTATCGGCGGTATTAACAAGACTATTATATTTTCTGGTGTTAATATTGTCCTTAACGAGCTTTATTAGATATTCCAAAGCAAAATCTTCATCAATAAGGCCAAGGTTTATTCCGTCTTCAAAATCGATTATAGTATAGCAAATATCATCGGCTGCTTCTACTAAGAAAGCCAGAGGATGCCTATAGTAACTTACATCACCATTTTTCCCGGTTTTTAATAAGCCAAGTTCTGTGGCGACTTCTTCAAAGATTTCTTTTTCGGTCTGGAAAAATCCAAATTTTTTATCAGCTATGTTTTGAGTTGGTTTATAGGGTAGCGATTCTTTGGGATATTTTATAAAAGCGCCTAAAGTGGCGTAAGAAAGCCGAAGACCACCGGAAATTCCGGGTTTGTTCTGGGTTAGAATTTTAAATCCGTTGGCGTTACCTTCAAACTTTATAAGATCCTGATATTCTTTTGGAGAAAGTTCTTCTTTAAAACGTTTCCCGTTGCCGTGGCTAAAATATTCCCCAATCGCTTTTTCACCTGAATGCCCAAAAGGCGGGTTCCCGATATCGTGTGCAAGTGCTGCTGCAGCTACAATGGCACCAAAATCGTTCATTTTATAAGCGTGGGTTTTTTCAAGTTGGGGGTGTTTTTCTAAGATTTTTTGCCCAGCTAGTCTTCCTAAAGACCGGCCAACTACTGAAACTTCTAAACTATGGGTTAAGCGCGTATGAACAAAATCGGTTTTTGAAAGTGGGATTACCTGAGTTTTATCCTGCAAACTTCTAAATGCTGAAGAAAATATAATCCGGTCGTAATCCACCTCAAATCCCAGCCGGGTTTCGTTTTGCTCTTTTCGCAGTCTTTTATTAGTATCACCAAAGCGCTTTAAAGAAAGAAGTTGCTCCCAGTTCATCATAATTTTTAATGTTTTAAAGCCTAAAAGTGGATTAAATTTAACCAAAAACTTTATACCAGGCCAAAAATAGAAAAAGCCTAAGAATATTGGCTACTTAAAATTAATATGCTGAAGGAAAAAGGGGGGCAAAAAAAAACTGAAACCGCATCACATTGGGGATCATGATACTGGTTTCAGTTTTACAAATCAATATCGCTATTGATCTTATCTGAATCTTTATCTGTTTTTATGTTTTTGGAAAATTTCTTCGCTCTTTTTTCCAACAGGCTTTCTTTGGCATTATTTTCTTCTTTTAAAGTTTTATTCACCAATAAATCTGCGAACAACCTGTTGCTTTCATAATCCAGGTATTCGTTTAACGATTTAGCTTTTAAACCAATTAACCCTAAGGGAAGAAAATTAGAAATCACATCTTTCTCTATAGCCACGGCCTCACCAATAATTTGCTGAACTCTTTTATCTGAAATATCTTCTAAAAGATAATCTCTAAACAAATGGGTAGCGAAATCCCGATGCAAGGCTTTGTCCCGGTAGATCTTTTCGTAGGTGTAGCTTAGTCCTGGCATTAAACCACAATTTTTGATCCAGAAAATAGTGGCAAAACTGCCATAAGAAAAAATACTTTTAACTGTGGCCAGGGCGACTAATTTTTCGGCAAAAGAAGAGCTATTTGTCCATTTATCTATCCATTCTTCTCTTGCGGAATTTGCCGGAAAATCTTTAATTTCTTTAAAGATTTTTTCCTGTTCTGTGGCGTTTAAAAAGGAATTAAAGCAAATACTATAAGCTTCAGTATGAGTATTCTCCATTGTCACTTGCAAATCCAAAAAAGATCGGGCTTCTGGCAGTTCAATTTCTTCATTTATTTTTTTGATAATTTTTCCATTCAGGTTTTTTTCAGAATAAATAATTAATCCTAATATCTTGTTTAGAAATAAACGCTTTTCATCCTCTATCTGATTCCAGTTTAATAAGTCTTTCTGAATATCTATATCTCCTGAAGTCCAAAAGTTGTTTTCTATAGCTTTATAAGCATCCCAAATATCATTGTGTTTAACAGGAAAAATTACAAATCTATCTTTATTGTCCCGAAGCCTGGGTTCCTGTTTGTTCATAAAAAAAGGTATTATTTGGGGTTGAATGAAAATACTTCAACAAATATTAAAAAATATTCTCATTACCTTAAAATGAGTTGTCTAAGATTTTCACAAAGTTTTCAACATAAAAAGTTTATAACAAGCGCGTTAAGCCGATAAAAATTGCTTTTTATCGATTTTAGGCCTTTTTGTTCTTGATAAATTCGAAAAAAGGGGATAAGCTGGTGGCCAAAAAAGTGTTTTTAAAAATTTTCTCCTGAAATTGATATTAATGTTTTGGAAAAAATTGCCGGTCAATTTCAGAAGAAATAGTTTTAATACGTTGAACCTGTGTATTTTTTGGATGATTTTTACATTAGATTCTTAGTAGATTTCGATAATATTCAATTAAATTCCACCCTTTTTGTAGGTCTAGAGAATATGTTTCTTTGGCTTCAAAGCTTTCTTCAGCATTTTGAGGTGAAAGTAGTATTACTGTAAGTCCCATGTACAGTGGCAGGGTGATTCAGGCAAGTCCACTCCAGGTATTTTCCTGTACTGCAGTTATCTTCACCATAGGAGAAAAAGTAGTTGGCAATAGTCCTGGTAGAGGCAAGCATTGAACTTCTTTTTCTTACTTAAATACAAGAGAAAGTGCCTGAAACAGTTTTTATGGATGCTTTCCAGCCCTCGGTGTCTTTCTGTTGTTCTTTCTCCATTTGCTGTTTCATTTTTTCAAGAAAATCTTTTTAAAGTTGGATCTCCATTTCTCCTTTTACATTAATACTGCCAAATCCTGGATTTCACCAGAAACAAACCTAATACTCCAATTTTAGCCGCTCCATTTTCCCAATTATCCACTTTAGCCTCAATAGTGTTTTTACCCATAGAATAGCGGAATACAACTAAAAGAAAAGTTGATATTTTCATTTTTTTAAATGTTAGCGAACCACTTTTCAAAATGTTGGCCTAGAATTGGAACAGTTTTAGTTTTATGATTAATTGCATTAATGAGTCCCATAATCCATAAATAAAGCAGAAAAATTGAGCCAAGAAAACTAATTATCCATCCTAAGATTGGGATCATTCCTACGATAAAAAGTCCAAGGCTAATTAATACCAACCCTAAAGATTGTTTTATGTGAAAAGCAGCAAATTCATCTTTTTTATCATTATTTAAAACGAAAGCTACTACAAGACCAATTACTGTTAGATAAGCAATAATAGCTATAGTTTTTGGATCAAATGAGGTGCGATTAGGTTCGTTTGTATGTGTGTTTGAACTTTCCATACTATTAATTTTTATTGGCTGCTCCTAATGAAGCATAGTTGTTTTTATTTATATTGAAATATTTTTTTTCCAAGCCAGTGCAACGCATTTTTGCATTATTATCGGAATTCTTTTTATCTACCATTTGCATTTCCATCATTAATGCATCACCATCTTCGAGCCAGTCGGCATTCCAGCCCTTTGGGATGTTGCTTTTTTCATCGCTATACATATTGGCAAAACTAATGGGTGCTTGCTGGGTGAGATAGAATGTGAACTTATGTTCTTCAGTTTCGGTTTCATAACCCTGGCATTCATAACCCAGAATATTTTTTGAGTCAATTTTTATTAAATCTGAGTTTTCATAAGCATTATTTTCTTCCTCTGGTTCTATAATATTGTCTAACTTACTTGCTGAGATAAAATTATTTTCATCTGAAGAGAAATACATAACGCTTAATTTTTTATCCATATCGAGCACCATAAACATACCTTCAGCTTGTGGTACGCGCATACCGAAATAAGGAGCATCCTCTTTTAAAATATAAGTCATATCGACATTTCCATTTTTGGTTTCCATGTTTAGCTGGTATTCCCAGTTAAAATCATATGATTGAGGAACTTCACTAATATCTGCACGATTGGCACCCATTGGGATCGGGCTATTCTTAAGTTTAGTCTCCCACATTTTGTTAAGCGACTTATTGGCTTCGTTAGCCGCTTTATCTGAAATGTTTTCTGTTACGGCATGTTCAACTTTTTTTTCAACTTTTTCTTTTAATTTCTTGAGAAATTGAGCTTCCATCGTTGTTGTACAAAATAGCATTGAGAACCCCAGTAAGATGAGTTTTTTCATAATTCTTGATTTTTAGGTTTAAAAAAATAGTAAGTCTTTTAACTTACAGGTGGGGCAAAATAAATAATATGTAGGGGTGATTAAATACCGGTTGGGGGATAATACCGGTTATATGGGGCAAATAATTGAAATAGGAAGATACAAAATGTTTAAGGAAAATTAAAATTCTAACCCAGAACAAACCCGGAATTTCCGGTGGTCTTCGGCTTTCTTACGCCACTTTAGGCGCTTTTATAAAATATCCCAAAGAATCGCTACCCTATAAACCAACTCAAAACATAGCTG
>Ga0181471_100065_pt1 | contig 25644 bp, 19 predicted proteins | sample InSIn5gowninarea_FD_119083 | JGI IMG/M metagenome (GOLD analysis project Ga0181471, IMG submission 119083) | Clean room microbial communities from NASA Spacecraft Assembly Facility at Jet Propulsion Laboratory, Pasadena, California, USA -... ...
GCCGTTGCCTGAGCAAGATGACGATTTTGGTGAAGAATTTGATGATGGCGAGATGCTGAACGCCTTTGATGACTTCGAACAATCATTTCATCCAGATGACGGACTACTACCAATACAAGCGAGTAGACCGGCGTTAGCAGAGATGAGCCACAACATACAACGTTCCCACGATAAGGACGAAAAGGCACGTCAACCACCGGCTGATCAACTTCGACATCCCTGGTCAAAGGATGTCATGAGCGCCTTAAGGAAGCGGTTTCACCTTCGAGAATTCAGACATAACCAGTTAGAAGCCATCAATGCTACTTTAGGAGGTCAGGACACCTTCGTACTTATGCCCACTGGTGGTGGCAAGTCACTGTGTTATCAACTGCCGTGTATTATCAATTCAGGAAAGACAAACGGTGTCACAATCGTGATCTCACCTTTGCTAAGTCTTATGCAAGACCAGGTCGATCACCTCCAGAAACTCAAGATCCAAGCGTTCATGATTAATGGCGACATTTCGACTGAGCAGAAGAACTTGATCTATCAAGGCCTCGAGGGTCCACGACCGGAGAGTTTTATACAGATATTGTATGTCACACCAGAAATGGTAGGCAAAAGCCAGAAAATCAACAAGATCTTTACAGATCTACATCGTAGAGGAAAGCTAGCAAGACTGGTCATTGACGAAGCTCATTGCGTCAGTCAATGGGGGCACGACTTTCGCCCTGATTATAAAACTCTTGGAGAGACGAGACGGCAGTTTCCTGGCGTTCCTGTTATGGCACTGACTGCAACTGCCACTGAGAATGTGAAGATTGATACCATCACCAACCTGCGTATTGAGGGATGCCGCACCTTCACTCAGAGCTTTAATCGTCCCAATTTGACATATACCGTACGAACCAAGGGCAAAGGTGCGCAACTGCTTCACAGTATTGTTGACACAATCAACGAGAATCATAGTGGCGAATCTGGGATTATTTACTGCTTATCCAGGAAGAACTGTGAAAAATCGGCCGAGGCGTTATCACAGAAGCACCATATTCGTGCAGCACACTACCATGCGGGAATGGCCGCCGACGAGCGTGCGAGTATTCAGAAAGCGTGGCAGGCTGGGACATACGACGTGATAGTGGCTACCATCGCTTTTGGCATGGGAATCGACAAGCCTGATGTTCGGTATGTGATCCACCATACGATACCAAAGAGCTTGGAGGGCTACTACCAAGAGACTGGCCGAGCTGGTCGAGACGGACAACCTTCTCAATGCTACCTTTACTATGGCTACAGCGACACAACTATGCTCAGAAAACAGATAGACGACGGCGATGGTAGCTGGGAACAGAAGGAACGTCAGAAGAGAATGCTTCGCAATGTTATTGGTTACTGTGAAAACAAAAGTGATTGTCGGAGGGCACAAGTTTTGGACTACTTCAATGAGCGCTTCGACCCAACTAACTGCAACAATTCTTGCGACAATTGCTCGTCTGATTCGCTATTCGAGACGAAAGATTACTCCAACCACGCGAAAAACATCATCGGACTTGTTCGCCAACTATGCATTGGTAAAGTAACTCTACTTTATTGTGTCGATGTATATCGAGGAGCTGGTGGTAAGAAAGCAAAGGATGCTGGCCATGACACCCTTGACGAAGCAGGGGAAGGATCTGACTTGGACCGAAGTGATGTTGAGCGTCTCTTCTACCGACTCGTGAACGAAGATGCATTGGAGTTCGATCACGTGTCGAATGCTCAAGGATTTCCACTAGAGTATCTCAAGTTGGGAAAGAGATGTCGAGACTTCGAGTCTGGGCGTAGTGCGCTCCAGTTCCAGATTCGACTCGGATCTACGAAGAAAGCCCAAAGCAAGCCAGCCAAACCCAAGGGCAAGAAAAAGAAGGACACGATTAGCAGGGCTGTTAATGACACTGACTATCCACCACCCACTATGCTTTCATCACCAGTCGCAGCTCGGAAGAGAAACAGCACGAAAGCTCGAGCAGCCCCTATTGTGGTATCGTCGGAGAGTGAGGGTGATGATGATTTTGAACCAGTACGACAGGCTGGAAGAGCAATACGTACGAAGCAATATGAGCCAGGACCTCCCATTACGATTGATCAAAGGGTCGGTCAGCTAGATGAAGCGCATCGCTCTGTGCTTGACGTGTTTGTCAAAGGTGCGAGAGATGCTTTACGTAACATCGAAATGAACCTCGGATTACGACAAAAACTGATTTCGGACACTGTATTGCGTGAGATAGGCATCGGGCTTCCTGCGCGGCCGGAAATATTGTTACGCTTTGAGGGCATGACGGAGGAAAAGCTCAAGATCTGCGGCAAACAGCTGCTCATGCACATAAGATCCGCTCAGCAGGATCTCGATGCAATGAGACTAGCTATGGACGACGAGGGTGGGGTTGTCGAAAACGGTGGATTCGAGCAGGAAGACTTTTCTGACGATGATTACGAAGAAGAGGAGGAGGAGGAGACCACCAACAGCGCATATTTCAGCGCCCCTAATGAAGTGTCATCTTTCATGCGCCAGATGTCACAAACCCCAACATTTGCGACGAAGGCCAACACAAAAGCACCACGAACAACATCACGTGGTGGTAAATCTGGCTCTTTTAAGAACTTTGGACAGGGCAAGGGGAGGAAGAAAGCGGCAACGTCATCCAAATCTGGGTCGTACGCAGGTGTAGCCAAAAAGAAGCGTGTCTCGGGAGCTAGTACTGCCTCGAGGGCAGCTTCTGGCGCATCTCACAAGAAAGGAGCGTCGAAATCTAGTCGAGAGGCCCAAGGAGGCCAAAGAGGAAGCTCTTTATTCGGCATGATGCCGACGTGATTGGAAACTGTCTCCCTGTCACATTACGACAATTTGATTCGTGTTTGTGGAAGCATGCGAACTTCGATTTAGCCTGGTATGATTAATGATAAGTATATGCAAATTTGCCTAGCCATCACTCCGGCTTCACCTGCTCCTGCTTTTTGTATCGTTGCTCTTGCATCTCACATCAGTGTAGGCTAATTCGCTCCTTCCCACTTCTTATGTGGAAGAACACGGCCGTACTTCCTCCAACACCAGTCACTCTCTGTCTCGCAATGATGGAAGTTGCTGACTGCGCACCTTTGACACCTTCACATCACATAGACGTATATGAGCTCTACAGAATCATGCTGGAATCATCATTTCACTCTGTTTAGATCCCGCACAACAGTCGACAGAGCTCATGACTATGCCACTTGACGAGGTCCCTGCGAACATTAGACGAAGTCATAGTACAAATCGAACGGCGACGAAAAGCATTCACCATGGCGATCCAATCGCTCCTCAGACTCAGCCGCCCCCTCTTGCCGTACAGGGCATGCTGAGGAGCGTGACCGAACTTGGAGACGTCGGAATATTCGCCCAGAGACCATCCCGAGTACCACGACCAACTACACAGTCCTCCTTGGACTTCCATCCACGATCTTCGAGTGGCTCCCACATTTCGCGGTATCAACAGAAGTGCTTCAAGCCTGCCGTGTTAGGTCACCAACGATCATATGGAGGTTCGACACATGAGCTGAGAAGAAATGATACTGTACAATCAAATCTTTCCTCCTATCAAGATTGGCCAAGGTCAAGAAGATTGCTCTCCCGCTCAGGCTCCTATGTGCCCAATCAGAGGCCTCGTCTACCAGGAGAAAACCGTGCGTTGCACTCTCATAGATCTCTGACTTCACTGAGAAGCCACAATGGCACGATAAATCATCCGCCCCTATCCCCTCGATCTTTTCGGATGACCCGAGCACATCGTTCAGGAAGAGTTCCTTCACCGGCAACAATCAATATGTATGTGTATCGTCACCACTCAAGGCAGTCACATCTTGGGAATCGTAGCAGTTCAGGCACAGCAGCTTCATCACCTATCTCTCGAATGTCAGCGGTGAGAAGAATACAGGACTACCGGAATCAGTATAATGCATCAGCTTGGTCCCTACGTCCTCCGGCTTCACCTGCGGCTGGTTTCCGCAGCTACCAGCGACGTGGATATTTACCATACGCCAGGTCGACAACTTCAGCAGCAGGCTTACCTGCCGTTGGCCGTGTTTACAGTACAAATTCTCTGTTCTCAGGTCCGACTTCTCCCACAGACTCAATTGTACCACTCTACTATGACTATAGTGAATCGTTCCATGGTCGTGCTCCGCTCCTGCAGTTCGTAGATGGTCAAGAACAGATGCAAGGAGCTCGGCCCGGTTCACCACTACCTGCAGCTCAATCACCGTTTGGTACACTACCAGGATCAAGATTTCTTCCCATCGAGCTTCCTACGCAGCACAATCGTCGTGCCAGTGAGGTGTCGAGCCGATCACGGCATAGTCGAAACGTGAGCGAAAGAACAAACAGGACCAGTCCGGCTGTGATTGCAGAGACCGCTGACGTTGACCGTCCACAAGAAGGAGGACAAGAAGATCTTCCACACGGTCCGCATATGGTATGCGGCTTTTCTTGTTCGGCAAACATTTTATATTAACATCATCACTAGGTTCAGCCTTCAACCGATGTCACCTATCCCAGTGGCAATCCATCCGCACGAAACTCGATAACGAGCTCGCAAAAGCGGTTGTCCCAATCCGACAGCACCTTTTTCACCAATGCCAGTCGAAGCCCGAGAAACCTGAGCAATCTGGCTGCAAGAGCACATTCACCATCGACCGGAGATCTACTTGAAGCTGTTCGCAGTATTGACGCTGTCGCTGTGGGCTCAGAAACACCCAAGCAACCAGATAGGGGACTCCCGAAAGGTAAAACAGCATCAGACCAAGATGTTCAAACAACAACCTTCAACTCTAAAACGCTGTCAAAGGACATAAGCAGAGACTTGAGGCCAAGAACATCACCTACTCCGCCTACATACCATACTCCTGAGATCGTTTCCCCTCGTCCAGAACGACCTACATCGTCACAAAGCCGAAAGAGGTTCAGCAAAATCCTGGATGTCGATCAACAGCAAACAGCGACTGAAGCATATAACTCCTGTCGTATGATAGCAAGCCACTCTTTTACCAGACTGGAACGAGTCGATGAAGTCTCTAGTCCGGTCAAGGCGCCAGCGGTGGTTACCACATCAATGGCCAGCAGGGGCGAAAACTTCAGCACGACATCCCATTATAGCTCAGCATCTGTCGACAATGCTAGTCGCGGTAGACTACCAAGTCACGATGTATCGACTGTTGACTCGCTGCTCGAAAGACACATTGAATGTCTCGGCCTCATACCGGGCCAAGAGCTCGTCTCGCAGACATTGACAGACGACAGGGATAACGCTGGACAAGACGGAGCTAAGGGGGAAACCACTTCTACCTCGAGAACTGCTACAATGGAGGATGTAGTGCCCTACGAGATCATGCACAGCACTTCTGGCACCCATCAACCTTCCAGTCTCAGCAGTTGCGCTCAGAAGCGTCTCATGCCTCGTCGCTTGTTTGCAAGCATGGATAGCAAATTGCCTAACTGTCCAACTACAATCTTTCGGTCCGATACTAGACTCCCACTTTCACTCGCTCGACATGGTAACATTACTCAACATTCGCATGGCTGGTTGACTCTGCCATCTGAATCTTACCTCAGCACAGATATAGAGAGAAGCAGAGAAACTTTATTGTCCGGAGATTATGCCGATATTGAAAGTAGTCGGTCAGTCGAGAAGTTCAGAATACGAAGAAGTTCATCGCCGGATGCCACGCCTATTCCACTGAAGCAGGATCATACCGAGATGACGAAACCGGACGACTATGACGGCCATGGTGCCCTTTGTCACAGGTCGACAAGCAACCTCAACTCATCGGAGACTTCACGACGACGAAGGAAAATGAAAATCCATCTCAAGAATCTGGCTAGCAATTCGAACACCACACTCAAAGGCAGTGATGACACCGTCGATGCTGTCCTTCAAGAGTATGAACGGGGTCTTGCAACCACGGGTCTTAGTCAGAACCCTATCTCAACAGTAGATGGGTTCGCTGAACTGAGTGCAGAGTCTACGAGCGCTGCACAGTCCTTGACTTCCATTCTGAACATCCCTGACCAGCCAAAGTCAGACATGTGGCAGAACAGCGTTGCTGTAATACCTACGATGGGGAAGAGAACAACAGGCCTTCGACGAAAACCTTCAGCAAGCACTATTCGTACCGTCCGAAGCGACCGAAACGTCCTCGAGCCATTGAATACATCCAGAGTCACTTCGAAGCGAGCCAGCCGCGAGATAAATCGTCAAAGTAGCGTGCCACAATTGGCTTATCCTGATCTCGGTCCCACCATGCGTGCTTCGGAATTTGACCTGTCCACTCAATACCTCAAAACTTCACCCCAGCCAAAAACATCGTCCCCCATACCGATGATAGCAAAAAGTCCAGAGAAGTATGGTAAACATAGTATGCGAGCACGCTGGAAGTGCAACAGTCTCCGACATATCATGTCGAAGCCGTTGCATTCGAGGGGTGCAGCTAACACTCATTTTAACATGACAATCAGTCAAGATTGCAGACTGCAGCCAGCTGTGTCTTTTGATGAGCAGCCGATGTATCCAGACACCATCGCAATGTCGGATTTTGCGTATCGCAAGTACAGAGTGATGGAAAAGCTCAAGGAATGGTGTCGAGGGCCGTGTATGAGCCGGCCAGTTGCTGTCAAAAGGAAGAGCTCAATTGCTGGTGGCTTCCTGGTTGATTAATATCCTGGTTACGTGGTTGGTGTTGTGGTAGCAAGGGCGGTCGCTGCTTCGAGGCTTAATGATTGGTATGAAAGACTTCTCTTGTCCAGGTCCGGCGTTGGGATGGTGAGTTTGATCTTTTGGAAGCAAGCAGGAGGTTGAAGTTGATATTGTATGTTTCCGACACGCGCCTGTTGTGTTATCTCAAAAGGAGTAAACATCTTAGCATACGCATACCAGAGTGTCCGGCTAATAAATAGTGAACACAAGTTTGCTAGATATCAATATCTCGAGAACGAAAGTTGAAGGTCACTGCGGTCGAGATCGCTCCTAACGCAGCCACTACCTCGCACAGACCTCCTTGCAGTCTTGACTTGATTGTCCTCATACATGAACATCACCCACAATATTAATCAACACCCATCATATCTCGATCAGCAGCCCATATCCCATAACGACACCACCATTTCGATATGTACAGCCCCTGATCTATGCCGTATCCAGTAATCCACAATAATAGTTGATCGGTTAATTGTTTACTCGATCATTTGGTAAGGTAGATGCTGAGCTGCCGCCGGTTATAGTTCATAATTTACTTGATTCGTTCCCAATAAATTCCTGGGATAGTTTTGGAGCTTTTGCGGAGTAAGGTGGCCATTGTCCTATACTGAGGGTTGTGAGTTCTTTCTCAATTTCGGATTTCAGAATAGTTCGTTGCTGTTGCTGTTGGTTGATGTCGGTATTGTTTGTAGTAGAAGTGGGGTTGAGGAGGGTGTGGTAGATTGTTTTCAGGGAGGATGGAGGTGTGAGGATGTATTCTTGTATACCGTCTGGGAAGACGGGCGTTGGTATTGGATTTTGTGTTGGAGAAGGTGAAGATGAAGATTGTTCATCTGGGTTGGGGAGGGTTATGGTTGTGATGAACGGTGTCATGAAGAGTGTTGAGGCGTATTCACAAGCGAGACGCTGTGATGTCTCTGTATCAATCGCCCTGGCGAGAGTTGGGATGTATTGCCCTGATTCGACTGCCATGTGCTGGCTTAGATCGTCGAAGAGAGTTGTTAGAGCGTTGAGCGCCCTGGCCTTATCTGCTTCGTTATTGAAATCGGGCTTTGTGGCGATTAGATCGAGAAGGACTTGGCGGGCGTGCGTGTGGTCGGAATGGTCGTGCGTGGCCATTTCTGTGCCTTGGGGGCCTAGGTAGGTGCTGAAGGCGGGACGCATGACGAGGTCTTCGGAGAGGTCGTGCCGGATTAGACGCCATGTTATTTCGTGGAGGAGGGTGGGAAGGCATTGGATTGGGGTGGTCGGCGAGCGGATACGTTGGGCGAGGGTGGTTATGGTGGAGTGGTCGGCTTCGATTATTTGGGGGAAGGTGTAGGGTGTTGAGGGGGTGATTGGGGGTGGGAGTGCTGGTGCCGGGTTTGAGGTGTTTTGAGTGCTGTCGGTATTGGGATTGTCGTTGGGAGGCATTGTGGTTGTTTGGTACTTGAATATTGTGGTTGGAGTTGATGAGCCTGATGTGAACGAGAACGTCCGTGCAAAGAATGATAGTGTAGTTACCCTGGCTGTGCTGTGTAGATAGTCTCTGCAATTTGGTGAGGCTATCTGTGTATGCTGAGAGACTGGTTGATAGATGTACAAGGAGAGAACAAATACGGATGAGCTAGAGTGAGGATGGGAAATGCCATGTTCATTTCGCCAGCTCAGCTATTGATGTTTGTCCGTCAGTGATCATACCCCAAAGTGGTAGGTCTAACCGTCAAGGCTCATTACGATTAGCGTTCTCTATCTTTCAGGGGATGGTGTTTACAGGATCTGCTTCGAGACACAGTAAAGCACAATCATCAAGACATAGCTGACGGAGTGGAAGGTTCGAAGGCTATTGAACGTCTGCTTCACGCTATTTCGAAATAGCTCAGAACGTTGTGTAACGCTGAGATGGCTGACGAGTATTTCTTGGTTCGACAATCGGAATTATCGCTCTAAGTGACTCGCCGTAAGGTAACTAAATGCGATTCACAAGCTGAGAATCGCATGAATCGAGGTCGTTCGTGAATCGTGTGAGGTGGACTCTGGAGTGAGCTTGAATAAAATTGCGGTCATTGAAGGTCCCCCACATATTCGGATCTATTGACCACTACACAGTCTTATCTAGCGAACGGATGACATACAAACAAATAAACAATATTGAAAAGTTTCATTGACTATAACTCAGTTGTGGTTTTTCATAGTGGGGAATAACTTGGATACTCATTGGGGGTGCTATCGTATCGAGAAACATCCACTACGAGTGGTTCTAAACGAACGATGAACATTAACACCAATGTTCAACAGCGCAGTAGAAGTGCTAGGATAGCAAGCAAGTGAAGTCCCTGTGTTCCTACCAGGAGAGGATACTATGTCCACGTCTCCACTCTGTCCTAACATTATATTGGCACCATCAGCGGGTTCATCACGCTGGCTCCTCCATCAACCACCAAGTTGACTCCTGTGATGTAGCTCGAGAACCCACTAGCAAGAAAACCTGCTACACGTCCAACCTCTGCCGGTAGACCTGCTCGTTCTAATCCGATGGTACTCTTCTGGACCTCTGAACTTTGTATTTGTGCTGGCGGGAGTTGTGCCGTTGTTCCCTTCAGGTCCAATCCCAGTGAGCTATCACCGACATCTATCTGCCCTGCTGAAATGCAATTTATTCGCACCCCAGTACCTTTCAATGTTGCAACTCCAGCTCTGACCACTCCGAGTGCAGCGTGACTGCTCATGGTGTAGCAAGGCCCCCAGCTGCCGCCATACTGCGATGCCGTGCTGGACACCATGTGGTCAGCTTGAATGCAGGCTGGGGTATTCCCGAACTCCACTCACCTGCTGATGACTATTATACTGCCATACTTTTGCTCTTTAGGAGCAGCGTTCGGGTATGTGCCCTTCTTCGTAGTTTTTTCCATGGCATGAGGCGCGTATTTAAGGGCGAAGAAAGGTGCTAAGCTGTTTGCCTCGAAACATTTTTGCAGGTCCGCAGGCGTTGTAGCATCGATTGACGGAGGTCCTAGTAGCCCGCTAGAGCACACCCACACATCTATTCTTCCGTATGCATTTAATGCCTCGTCGATCAACACAAGGGTGTCGTGCTCGCTCGAAATCGAATAAGGGTAGTCAATAACTTTGGTGTTCGGATGCAGTTTCTGGACAGTTGGAAACTCGAGTGGGGATGATAGGCCGTGGCAGGCATATACAACAGCCGCACCATGAGCTGACACTGCTGTCAGTAGACTGTTAGGTCCATGACTTGCCGAACATACCTGCAAGCTCGGTCACGACGGCTGCACCAATGGGCTTCTCGGCGCCGGTCACAACGCAGACGAAGCCATAGAGCTTGCCATCCACTCGATATGGGCTGAAATGATCTGCCTCTGTTTCCATGGTCAGTAGTGAAGGCATGTTAAGACAAACATGCAGTATTTCGAGGACGTAACAGCGGAAACCGTGCTTTGGGTGCAAAAAGCGGCAACAACAATAGATAATGGAGGAACATGTCTTTCGAAGCCGGTCAGATCTGGAGATCTCGGCAATTGCTCATAGCATCACAAGATACGTCCGATAAGTCTCCTCTTTCTCCATGGAACCGAGAGTCAAGCGCAATGCTTGCTACAGGATATGAGCAGTCAGATAAGTGTACACACCCAATCATGACCATGGTAATTCCTCATGCAGTATGTCGAGCAGTGGAAACGTGGAGATGGTAAATCTGAAGGCAAGAACAGAAAGAACGTCGGCCACGATAAGCTGCGATCTTATCAACGCTTTCTGATTGGCTGTGGTGTATGGTGGCCTGAGGCATAAATTCATGCCTGACAGCTCTTGATATTCGAGTGAAGCAGATGCTGGGCGCACATGTGGAGGACGAAAAACGATTCTGCGTGGCGATACAACAAGTAATAAAACCCAGTCACGAAGACTGTTTCAGAGGGACCGTTGCCCGAACCCAATGGTGGGACTGGAAGCTCAGGTCATACTCGTGCCATTTGTTCTGGAATAGGTCTTGGTTGTCTTGTAAAATCAACATATTGCTGCTCTCGCTGCCAGTCAATCCGCGTTTCGGCAAGGTCGCCACCAATAGATTTCTCTGATTGGAAAACACCAAATGTGATGGGACAATGCTGGTTGCAGCAATCTGGCACACCATTGCCACAAAGTCTGGTTTCGAGCACGAATATAAGGTGTGAATCCGAGTCGAGGTCCACGATAAGCTGCTGACGTTCACGAGCTGAAGGGATACTATCCTTATGATGTTCTCATAGCCAGTCACTGGGCTACTGGTATTGCATCGCCGAGTACCGGTAGCATAACGAGGCACAATATGTTCCTCTTACACCAGCTGTCGGGTCGGCATGAGTATTAGCCACCTTCGAAGAGCTTGAGCCATGGACGTTCGGTTAGTCAATAATGCGGTCAAACAGGGATGGCAGAGTGAGCGAAAGCATTGAGTCGAGTTGACGCTTCTGCTCCGTTGATGATTGATTGATTGTTTTGACACCTCATGTCTTTGCGTCTGCTGTTATTCCACCTTTGTTTCTTGCCTGAAAATTGATGGAAGCAATATCCATCGACTCCTCAAACAAGGATTGGTCAAGTGAGGGGAGCTGCAGGGTACTCGAATGGTACCTGAAAAGACGGAAGGTTGACGAACGGCAGCTTGTGAGCAACCAGTTGAGGAAGCAGGAAAAAAAGCTATGCTGTCATGTCCAATGCATAACTTTGCCATTCAGGGAGCTGCGTGGGCCAACCGAACGTCAGCATGAGGAAAGGTAGGAGCTGTGGCAGGAGCTCCAGGTGCTTAGCTTCAAAGCTCCAGGCGGCCCCTCTTCGATTTCTTTGGCTGAACCAGCTCCAGCTTAGGCCTAAGCTACGTTTCTCTCTGCGACACACAACATCACGGATTTTCACTCTCTCTCAGGTCCTCATCTTCAATACTCACCACATCTCCACTCAGTTTTCACTCTTTGCAGACGTGCAGGTCATAGTCTGTGTAGCAACAATCCAACACAGACACCATCTCTACTCTACCAAGCAATGTAAACACGCAAGCCGGCCTTACGGACCTCAAATTCTCATCACAGTCTGAATACGGCAAAGCTTCAAGTGGGCAGGGCCCGATTCATGCCGACGTCCTGAAAAGTCTCCAAACCTGCAACCTCTCTCTGAGTACTACACCGACAACCGTCGACAGGCAATGCCGCCAAAGCCTACGATAGCAGGCTCTGGCCCGTTTGCAGGAGATGCCGATCAAGAAGTGGTGTGCCCGTTAACCAACCAAGACGGGTCACAATGTCGAAAAAGATGTATTGGCGTATGACAACCCACAACAACAGTCACTGTCGCGCTCAACATACTGACACACACGTCGCAGGAGAAACGATATCGTTCGATGCAAGAGCACATACGACGCGCACACCCTAATTACTACCTGCCTAAGCTGCCGGCGACGGAAGAGAGTTTTCAACTTATGATTAATACACCACCATCACACCGACCACAAGTTGCTCCCGCTCCTTCACCTTCGAGGAAACCACCTAGTATGTTGATGCCAGACTACAAGATACAGAAGACACGGTTTGCTAAGATCCATACAGCAGATTTGAGTGAACAGGATCCATACCTGGCAGATCTCGGTGCAGGAGGACCGTCTGTTACCTACGAAGGCCAGAGACATTCTGACTCCAATACTGCTGTAGCACTGGCACATTTACATAGCTGGGACTCCGACTACGTGAGTTTACACCAACGCGTTGCAGTGAGAGAAACATGTACTTATGCCAAACAGGAAGGATATCCAGAACCTGATATCGGACACGGCCTACCATCTATACACGACACATTACCACCCTTCCAACCGACAACACGAGAGTTATTACCCTCAGTATTACCGTCGCCGACAGGGAGATACGCATCACTACCCCCCATTTATCGCCGTGACAAAATGCAGAGGCCACGAAAGCCGTCGATGGGTCAGAACGCACGAAAAGGGAAACACGAACGAGGCAAATCGAAAGATTTCTCGCTCAAGGAATTCTCTCGCCGACTATCCGAAGAAGGCCGAAAAGCCATGTCTGCAGAGCCACCAACGGCAGCATGGATGCAAGGGAAGCGATGGGAAGATCTCATCGAGGCTGCAACGACGGCCACCGAGGTCGATGATGATCGAGATCTTACTCCTGTAAGTCAGATGACATTTTTTGATTGTCCTCTGTTTACGTGTTGCTGCCAAGAGATCGAAATTTTGTAATAGTCTGCTTTTGTTTCATGTTACGTGCTCTACGAATATGGGAGGAAGGGAAGTTAATGTGTGGATGTCGCCAGCAGCTGATTGCGAAAGCAAGAGTCGAAGGCGACATGCAAGTGTTTCTATTACTGTCACTACCACAAGATGAGTTGCGAGCGAGGCCTTTTACGATACCCAAGATCAAAAGATCAAAGTACAAAATTCGTTGACGGCGACGAGGTGGGACTTGAATTTGACACCATGAATCCTTATGCACAACTTCCATCCCAAACTATTGAGAGTGGGAAAAGTATATGCACATCCACACATCTAATTAATGTGTACACACCAACCTCCTCCATTTACTGTTTGCGTTAGGTTATCGATAAGTCAGTTTATTTTTGTTGCCAAAAGCGCGCTTTCAAGAGAACCTTGCTGACTAGCCTTGGCGTTTCTCTTTACAGATGCCTCAATCGCCGAAAGTTCCGCCCGCCTCCACTGGCGTGTCCGCTGCAAGCGCAGGTCATGCAGACCAAACGAGTGGCGGGATTGAGGGAGGGGGTGCTTACAAGCGATCTTCCCTACCACCTGGTTTCCGACCACTTGGCCACCTGCAGCCCTCCACACATCATCATCATTCGACCTTCAACGCATCTCCGCTGCAGCGAGCCCTTACGCCGCCGCCGCCAGATGTGACAGGACCTGACGACTCCGAGCCGTTTCCAACGGTTGAATCCATCGAAAGTGCGGGATCCGGGCACAACTTCCATATACCCAGATCAGGTCTGCCCACCTCGGTATCTTCTAACGAGAACACTAGTCCCTTACAGTACCACTCCCGTCCCTACCAGCACTCACAGACGTCCTCATTCGGCAGCAAGGCGGACCTGCTTGAAATCTACTGTGCAGGTTGCGGGCGGCCTGTGCTGCTAAGAACAGCGTTTGCATGCACCGAGTGCATCTGTGGTGTGTGCGGTGATTGCGTTGGCCAGATCATCAGCAGCCCCATCATCACTATCCAACCAGGTGGTGTACCGATGCGTCGCGGTTGCCCCCGCTGCGGAGTCATGGGCGGGAAGTGGAAGCGATTCCAGCTTGACTTTCGATAACATGTCACGAATCAATCGCAAGTAAGAACCAAGCGTAGAAGCATCAGACTTGACGACATTGATTGGCATGGCTTGCATGAAAAATGGGCGTGTACACCCATTTCCCAGCGTCCTGTTAACCGAGTACGTGCGTACGTTTGTACTGTAAGGCACGACGCTCGTCGATTGGTGTCGCCCATTGCCTGGTAGCGGTCGAGTCCCGGCAGGGAAGCCCGCACCACCTGAGACATTTTTCTTAGGCTAGGGTGGAATAGCCGTAGGGATGGAAAGTGGCTGCAATGACTTCCACTCCCTCCGGCGAAAGGGCATGGCATAGCATGACAGGGGTTGGCTGGCGCCGCCATGGCGTCCAAGGTCCTCACTCTAGCTCTGGGCTTATTCTTACCGAAAAATGCCGCACTGCAGCGCAGAATTTGTGCATAGCGCCGATTTCTCCCGATTATGGGAAGAATGGCGGCGCATTGATGACACCGGCAATTCGAGACGATCTGACCCATATTTCTATGGGGCAACGCAACGGTCAAAAATCTAAACAACGAGATTAGAAGCAATTATCATTAGACTCCAAAACACACGCACCAGGAAATTGTCATTAGCCAGAACAAGTCGCGCAACAAGTGTGAACATGGGCGAGCATGAACGCTGCACGCGTCAAGTGGAGAGCCGGATGCAAGTTACCGTTAAGCTTGCAGCTTGTGAGAGCTCAGGTGAGCTGAGCTGTTAGCCACAGATCATTTCTCATGCACAAAGCTTGGACAGCTCAGAGCTCGGAGAGCTCCTGATGCAGTAAATGAAAGCTGTAGCTTGCATAGGTACCTTTAGCACAACGAACAGCAACAGTTCGTCGAAAGAAAAAGTGGCGCGAGCTTGCAACGATCACGAGATTGTGCATCATCCTCATGCGTCTGTCTACTGCTTGAAGGACTTGAATTGGTGGGGAACAACAGCGGCATGCATGATGAACCAGGACCCGCCCCGCTCGAAGAGAGTTAATGAGCTCATGTTACTTTCGAGTTCTTGCAGCAATCACTTTGAGCCCCTGCCCGTGGTCTTCCACACCAATCCCGTGTCACCGTTTGGAAATCCGGTCCCGGATGCTGCTGACTGGTGTTTAGCTATTGGCAGAATTACGCGAGAAGCGCTGAATCGATACTCGAATTTGCAAGGATTGTGGAGAATTTCTGTTAGCCACTGAAGTCACAATATTGTTTCTCATGTTTGTTTGTTCTGCGTTGCTGCTGACTCGAGGACGGGATCTGCACGATAGACCCTCGGTTGGAGTGAATATGGGGATGAGCCAATCGTCGATCTTTTCTGCTTTAGCGAACATAAGATGGGTCTGCATTTGAGAAGAAGGCCAAGTGGTCGGTATAAACGACCAGTATTGTGGATTAATACCCCATGTCTTGAACTGTGAGGTAGAAATGACGATGTCGTCCCAGTAAATTTGCCTCGGCGTTGCATCCTCCGGGGTGTCATGCCAAAGACCGTTTTGGGAGGTGCGTGATACGAACAGGAAGGGATATGCTGTCACTGGCTCATGCAAAACCAATTGAGCCTCATCATGCTTCTCAACTATTCGCGTATTTCGCAGTATCGCGTTGTGATCGTCTGCCTACCGCTGGACTTAGTCGAAGGCTATTTACAACACCACCTCGAACTTGAAAGATAGACTTTGAGGACAAGCCGATGACAGCAGCTGCCTTTCTGCCTGACAGGGCATCTGATTTTGTGTCCTCGCTGCCACTACATTATACCTACTCCTACTGTAGATTCGTGCTGACTCCTATGTTGCAAAAGTCCACAATCCTGAAGACTCCTGTCCAACCTACGAACCATGTTAAATGTCATGGACCACATACTCAGATGAACATCATTATCAACTTCACCAAATTTGCGGCGCGTTCGGTGACAGTGTACCATCCATACTATGTACCACGGATCCTTGGATCCTTTACTCCTCGTTGCTGTTGCCACCTGATCACCCGCTTCGACAGTGTCGAGCATGTATTCTGTTTCATAAAATATCTTGCTTGCAAGACCGACGTTCATATTCACAGTACGGTGGTTGTGCTCCTCATCTATCCAATTTTCATTGTTTATTGTTGTGTTTCATAGTCTGATCCACCAGATCCTTCTTTCCATATTCATCTGAGGTCGACCATCTCACGATTTCAAGTAGATTGGGTATTGTATGGAGATGTCCTTGCAACGATCACGAGCTTTCACCACAGTTCACCTATGGACGCCGTCATTCAAAAGCAGATAGATATATCCAAAGTGCTGATGTTGAGACCTACAAGACTTGTAATTATCGCACTGGGACCCGTCTGTAGTCCATGCAATGTTAGACCTGTAAACGTAAAGATGCAGATTAGCGGTCTCGTCTGCCATCAAACCAGCTATCATTGTAAATGAAATGAAGTTGATGCCATCCTGTACTGATAACCAGCAGCGTCTTTCTCAAATCCTTTGTTTCCACCTTATCACTCCTTTGTTCCTGCAGCTCGTCCTGCCGATGTGCGTTCTCTACTTTGAGGGGGCGTGATGTCTCTGGGTCGGCAGGATAATACTCTTGAAAGGTCGCCATCGAATCACAAGTAATTCACTACCCTTATCACAAAGGATGCATTTTCCTGGCTGGGCAAGCCCGGTGAACGCCTGATCTTTCAATTCGTGCCTTGCCGCCTAGAGTGATCTCTACACGTGATCATGCCTCGTCGGGACTACCTCGGTATAGCGAGGCTATCGTCATCGTTGGTGTTGATTGAGATCCACTGCGGTCGCAGCTTCGACTTCCACACTCTCACCACCTTGATATGGGCATTGTCCGGAGCGTCGGTCACCACCAACTCTTGTCGCGCATCAATGCAGAAGATATTCCCTCAAACAATGGAAGCAGTCGATGAATCCAACATCGTTCCGATGCCAGGGTACATGACTGACAATGGTGCGCACTATGTCCAGAACAATTATGGATATCCAGCACCGTCAAATACATTCGCAATCGATCAGAGTCTTCAGATGCCCGAAGGTGTTGAGGAGTATGTATCTAATGGAATCGTCAATCGCGACCAGCGCCAAGAAAACGGCACCTCGTCGTTGCCTGACGAAAATGGTACCGACGATATGATCAACTCCAATGTGCACTCTACATCAATTCCAACTACTCTACCTACAACCCAAACACAAATCGCTACGAACACTTCTCTCAAGCGAAAGAGCCCAGACGATACACAAGAAATATCTACCACTGACCCGCAGAGCGGAAGGAAGCGATCGAAGGTCTCAAGAGCTTGTGATCAATGTCGAAGGAAAAAGGTACAGACTTGAGTTGCAGTCGATATGCGGAACACAAACTGATGAAGTTTTAGGTCAAGTGCGACTCTCTCGTCGATAGTTCTGGTACTCCTAGCAGCTGCTCCCAGTGTCTCAAAGCAGGGCAGATCTGTGATTATAGTAGAGTGCCACAGAAACGAGGTCCCAGCAAAGGGTGCAGTCACATCTCCTAAATACCTTCACCATCGTACTAACCTTTTTCAAAGATACATCAAAGAACTATCTGAACGCGTTCAACAGGTGGAAGGACAACTGGCTCTACAGAGTCAAGGTTATAGACCCTCTCTTGACGGTAATACAGCTCCATTCGCCGACCAAACATTTTCTCCAGACGACGAAATTGCAAGGAGACAGTCTGCATTTTCTCAACAAAGAAGTCCTCAGGAACCTCCAACAAGACTACAGAGCTTTACAGGCTACCAGCTCAACAACTCGCAGACGAGTTATCCTCGGGATCGTGGAAGTATTGCAATACCACCTGATCAACCTCAAACCGACCACATCACACCTACGCAACCTCCATCGCCACAAGAAAAGCCAGTGAAGGTTTTCTTAACTAGTCACTCTGGATCGCTTGCTAACACGCAGGAAGAAGTTGTTTCGACGACACCGATCGGCGAACACAATATGGAAGTCCTCGATCATTATTATACTCATATTCATCCTCAATGTCCTATTCTTCCTGACGATCAAGGGAGATCCTTCTGGATCTATCTGGAGGCTAGTCAGAGCATTCAGCAGGCCTTCTTGACATGTCTAACACTCCTACCTTACGGCGAAAGTTCGAATCAAATCATGATAGATGTTACCGAGAACCTATCGATCAAAACTCGCACTGACGTCGAGAATTTTTTACACCGAGAGAGTCGAATATGGAAGCGGCGCACAGATCAAGACAACCTTGTCCTCCTTTGGACCTATCTGCTCTTCTCTGTCATTATCCAGCACGACGTGAATAGCTTTACGAATTGCAATCTGTCGATGGCCGACATAACCCGAATGCCACTCGAACTTTTAAGGTCACTCCTCATCCTCGACGAATTCTCCTACAAGTTCCCTACCAAAACAGAGCTTGACCTCACTCGTGCTCTTCAAGCCGCAACTCTGTTTGCTCGTCTTTACCGCTTGAGTTCTGGCCGCGTGGATGACCCACTACCTGACGATCTGAACTCATGCCTGACCGGTGGCGCGAGTGTACTTCCTGCATCCTTCTCCTATGCGGTTTTGAACAGTCAACACTTTCAGGGCGCACTTTGCCTTTGTCTACCTGCTGGTGGAAGAGTCAATTGGGATATCGCTAATAGCGTTCTTAAAACTGCCACCAAATCCATGGATATTGTGAGAGGTTTACTTGGTATTACACTCTCCAATCCTGTCGTCACACAAGTCAACGCCTTCGCCAATTTACTCGGCTTGCGCGGTGGCTATCGCATTACAGGTCCAGCGTGCATAGAACCAGTTCTGAAACTACGGCATGCTATGCATTCAGCTCCTGTGGATGCTAGTAATGGGCCCTACCAGTTCAACCCACTGGCGTACCACACCCATACATTAACAACGATCACGTTGTTGGAGTTGCTTTTGAGTAATTTCCAGGATAAAGAGCTTGCGGGTATTGTGGAGGGCGCAGTCAATGAGATGCGGGTCACTCTCAACCGCTTGGCCGAGCAGAGAGAGACTGCGTCTGGTGGTGCCGGTGGACGGTTTTGGGCTCGGGCACTTCTAGATCTGATCCAGAAGAGATCGGCCAAGGCCAAGAAGGCGGCGAAGGAGGACGAAGAACGCGAGGTGTGTTATTCGATGGCCATGCTCATGCGCCATGGATATGGCAATGTGGTGTTTGATCATGCCCACTAAAAGCTAGAAGGCACGGCCCTGGTGTTTGTTTGGTTGGGGTTTGGTGGTGTGGCTTGACGTGGTGTGGTGTTCTTCCAGCTGTCGTTTTTGTTTTATTTTCTGGAGGGGAGGGCGGTCTTTTCGAGCTTACATCAGATACCCCATTGTGCTTGTTTGTTTTGATGTTTTATTGAATTGTCTGTGGGTGTCGCCTTGCTTTGCTTTCTCTCCCTCGTTTGGTCGAGACGAACGATCGAGCAACAGCGGCGGAGGTGGCACCCTCAGGCGTTGACCGTACTGGTCGTGGTGCGCAATGAATATGTGTCACCGGTCTTCCTCTTGAACACTGCAAAGCCATGACTCGACTCCCGTCTGTTATATTTCGCTTGATCCTCTGTCGATTTCTGCCAACGACTGATAGAGGCCTGATGCCCGCCCCGAGGAGCACACTTCTCGTGAGTACAATGGTCAAATATTCGGCCAGGACCGAAGATAGCTCGACAGCTCTAGCTACCTATTTAGCAACATGATATGTACCCAAACACCTTAGGAGATTTTCATAGCCAGGTAATAGCTCATTCTACAATGCAGGCCGATTAGCGCCTCAACTCATAAGTCGGTGCCGGTGGACTGAAGTGGAGGGTGTATAAATATCATGGTCTCGACGATTCGTGACGGGAGAATTTCTCCGATTCCTGTAAGGTCTTGAATCTTGATTACCTGCATTTTGTGCTGTCGAGGTCTACATCGGTGCCATACAGACTCTGCTGAATGGGCTCTAATGAAGCCAAAGGCTGTATATGAGGTTGGTCTAATATTCACGCTGCTAATTACTTTTCCAACATGGTACCCTTGAGAAGGAGGATGTCGGGATTCAGGACTTGAATTTCCCGGTGCTAGCTACGATTAGATACCTAGGTAAATAACTGAGTACGGAAGGGATATGGGCCGGTGGGCTTCAGGATACATGTGTGAATAGATATTAATGTGAGTGGATTGTGATGTGACGTGATTTGATATACCTGCCTGAAGGAGGGGTTTTATTGAGCACAGGATTGAGGAGTCTATTCTATGGGTAGATAGATAGCAAGGTAGATAGATATGTAGGCTGGATCTGCAGGACTGATTTCAGGAGTTATTCAAAATTTATAAATTTAACCTGATTGTTGCAGGAGGTGTTGAAGTCGGATGAACTATGGACATTTCCTATATTTGCTTGTTACTATCGTGCCCTGCAGAAACAAGGAGTTAGATTTCAAAGTAGGATTTCCATTCTATGTTCATTGTAAGCTGGTCGGTCAGCCTTCGTCACCGGCATTATCTCGCGCTCGATCCAAGTCATCATCCGAGTCAACTAGGTCCACATGTTCGTCCTGTCTCTCATGTTCCACCGCATCAGCGTTATCGTAGCTAGTAGCTGCTTTGATTTGTTGCTGCAACACCTGATCTTCGCCCGTAGCTTCTAGTCCACCACTCGTAACAAACAAGAATGTACTCGTTGGGAAATTATCAACGTGATTGAAAAAGTTGCCGAAGACATTCTCTTTCTCTTCATCATGGTACATCCTCTCGTAGATGAATTTCTGCTTGAAGGCATCCATTTCCGTTTTGAACTTATCGAAATCGATCGGTTCTTTGTTCAGCTCGCTCTTTGCACGCTTGTTGTAGCTGTCGAACACTGGACGTTCTAGTAACAGGCCAAGAGAAGGCGCTTTCGGGATGGACATGTTCTGTGGGCCGTACGACTCGGGGATTCGTGCAGGGTCGCAGCCACAACGGACGATAAGCGCGGCCATGCCAACCATCTTGCGGATTTGGTGCATCATGAATGATTGGCCGTGCACTTTCAAGCTTAGCCATTCTGTGCCATCGATCAGAATTGGTTCGGGGTTCACCTTGAAGGATTTGATGACTCGTTTTGCTGAGGGGTCCTTGAATGTCTTTTGGACTGTGTAGTTCCAGAAGTTTTTGGTGCCCAGGTATTGGTTGAGAACTGACTGCAAACGATTACGCCTTGTTTCGGGAACTCTGTATTGACGCTTTGCTGCAACATACGCAGCTCGGAGTCGTTTGACACCATCGTCGATTAGCTTGCGACGGGCTATTCGTTCTTCCTTCGTCATTGCGGACCGTGGATCTTCAGCATCTGTAGGAGCTGTATCGGTGGTCGTCGCGGCTGCCTCCATATTGTTGTGGGTGTCTTGAGCTTCTTCCGCACGTTCAGTTTCGGCTTTCTTCATGTCTGAATTGACAGCTGAGTCCTGTCCTTGAGCAGGATCTGCAACTGCGGACACATTTTCGGCATTATGTTTATCAATTGTCGAGTCTGTGCCAGTGGTCGAAACAACCGGTGGAGCTATGTCCTTGGCTTTCTGCTCAAGATGTGTTGCTTGGACCTCAACGTCTGCATCTTCTTCAGTCTTGGCAACTTGCGACTTCTTGTCCCTTGTCTGGGTTCTTCCTCCTTCATCATCATGTCTATTAGCCTCCTGCTCCGCCGTTAACCATAGAGCTTTTTCCAAGACATCTCTAATGGACTCGTCGCAATCGTTTAGGATAGGCTTGATCATTTCTTCGTCGACTTTCTCCCAATAACCCTTGACTTCCTCTTGCCTCGCTTCCCATGCTTCTAGCTCACCTTTCTTTTCAGCCCATTCTCTGCATTTCTTCCCTAGATAACATCTTGGGTGTGGTGGTAAGAGGCTGTGAGTGGGAATTAGATATTCGTATATCCTTGAGTCACAAAGCTGATAAGAGCTGAAACTGTTATTGGTTCTCTCAAACCCCCAAATCCGAATCTGTGGCACCAAAGCCTTATTGATCTTTTCCACGATATCTTCCTCCTCCACAATCAGCTTCAAACTGATGATGTTGCCGGCAGCATGCACGCCTTTGTCGGTCCTTGCACATCTTACAAAGCTGCTCTTCTTGGGATCATCCGCATTCGCCTTTGAGATGGCACCGGCAGCAACAAATGCTTTGAACAAATCACCTTCGATTGTCTTTTGGTCAGGCGCAAGCTGCATTCCTCTATACCCAGTGCCCGAGTAACCAAGCAATACTGCAACCTTCTTCTTGGGTCGTCGCTCTTCAGCATCGATCTCGTCTTTGTCAAATTGCGTTGCATAAACTGGTAAAGGCGCGGCTTCCCCGTCATTCAGCTTCTGGCGCTTGGCGGCTTGGGTCTCTTCGTTCGCAGTTCGTTTATCTGGTTTGGTTTTGCTTTAGCATGGGTTGTCAGCTAAAATCCACACGTTCACCCACAAAGCAGTCGCGGATGTGGTAGATAGGAGAGAAATTGCAAAGACTCACCTCCATTCTGATCTCCCCATATCCCTTTTCTTGCCTCGATGATCTCCTCGACCACGTCCACCGCGACCACCCCTTTGAAAGCCGCGCGAATTCGATCGTCCCCGAGATGAATAAGTTCCACGTTGTTCAGACCTGGCTCGCGAGGATGGCGTCGAGGGGCCCGCGCCCGAGGTATTGTCCGACATAGTCTCGAGGTGACGGATTCGAATGGCACAAAAGCTTGAAGCAGCCGAGTAAGACTCGGTCGCATTGAGAGAGTGGAAGAAGCGAGCTTGTGCGTTTCGGAATAGTTGGAATGGATAGGAATTTTTGGAGGTCACGGTGCTCATCTCCGCCGTCGTCTTCAAGTGCAAAGCTTGCAAACACCAGTCAACTTGTCGAGCACGTGCAGCTCAGCTTTGCATCCTGATATGCAGTACAGCCTTTCCGAAGGAGTCTTCTCCTCTTCATCCGCGGACAGTGTAAAGAACAAGGCTGATTGATCCTGTCCAGCAAGAAGACCTCATACTTAGCTAGCTCAATTTATTCTTGGTTGGAATGTGCTTAATCTTTACATCCCGTCCGTCCTTTTGGACCCGAATTCTATCACGTGATTGTGCTGAGGCTCCACTACATCGTCGAGTCTCATTCTCCCTTTGTAGGAATATGTAACGACTGGACGAGGAGTACCCTCTGTTTACACCAGTAAAGGTTCTCACGTTAACCTCAAGCTCAACGACCAACGAACACAGTTCGTCTTAGAACCCAACATCGATAGACGCTTGAAACCATGCAAAACCCGTGGTTTGTGGCTGACCGTTGTGGCCCCCAACCAATCTGCAAGGCTGGAACGTGTCTTGGTAACCATGTGATAAATTCAACGTCCAACTCGATGCCCCAAGCCCAAGCCCAAGCCGCACCATCACGTCGTCCAGGCTGTGGGAGTGATTGTTTCGTATTTGTCAAGCATCGTGAAAATTCCGACTGGCTCTGTGCTTCCAAGATGCTCTATGAGACGTTGCTGGTTAGGCGATGAAGAAAGTACATATGAACAGAATATTCTTGTTCTCTCGACATACTATCGCTAATACCATTGGTAGAACAGCTTAGCACGGAGTAGGTTGGTGTATGCGGAGTTCGACATGGCACGTCTTTGGCAGCGAAACGATCCGTATCAATCAATCAAGCAAAGTGATGACCTGCGAGCTCACGCAAACATAACCGATGGCAGAAATAGAAGCACAAACGCCTTCAAACCACTATGGACACGACCCATCATATTATCTACATTCATTATATGCTTCGCGGCAATGTTGGCTATTTTGGAGGTCCTCTTTCGGATCTCTAATGCAAATCAAGGACTTGCCACCACAACGATGAGTCGACACTACCTATGGGTGTACGGACCAACTGCCATTCTGACAGTCTTTCTCGCATTGTGGAATCGCGTTGACTATCGAATCCGTCAAATGACACCTTGGTCAGCCTTTCCGCAGGGTAGAATAACACCAGGTCATCATGGCCTCTTCAAGAACTACCTATCTCCAACCACGCCCGAGATATTGTGGCAATCCATCAAAAATCGTGATGTCAATGTTACAGTCAGTTCGCTTGTTCTGAACCTCATCACTTTACTCATTATAATGTCCACATCACTGTTCGTCTTGGAGACCCGACCTACATATCGTGGCGAGCAGATTTACCAAGTCGATTTGCGACTCCTCACGGACATCGTTCAGCCAACGGTACCAAACTTGGCGATGGATATTATCGATGCAATTGACACCATGGAGCTCCCGTATCCTTGGGGTACCACCCCAGACCTTGCATTCGAGCCATTTCATCCCACAAACGACACTCGAGTTGGGGATTTTCAGCAAGCAATGGTCAATGTGTTTACGGTCGATCTTCAGTGTCAAGAGACAGAGCTGGCGGTGCTTAATTGGACATATTCATGGCTTCCATGCTACGAAACCATATCGGGCAATACTCCGTACGAAACAGTCTCTCTTGCAATGTCTATCACAAATTGTACCATTTATCCGTGGGTTATGTATGGCTATTTTGAGGACGGCCATATTGGCAAGTTTGCCTTTTATGGCGATATATGTAGCGACTATGCAGTTGGCTTCGCAGTTGGAGTTGGAGAAGCTAAACAGGTAGGTACAGCAGGTCCGGTACCACAACCAGGGAACTGTAGTTCTGGCCGGCCTTATGCAAGGGTTGAAGTACTCCGGTCCAAGCAATGGATATGCCAACCATACGGTTCGATCAGGAAAGGAAACGTTACTTTCAATGCCACAAACCTCAAACTTGGAGCTTTGCCCAACATCACAATTGACCATGACGCCCAGCCAATTAGTCTGGGTACGGACCTTGCGACAAACTTGTGGCAGGCTCCCAATGAAATTGACCCGTCTCCAAGCTTTCATGCTGGCATTCCTTCCTTACTCCAACCTCTCACAGTCGGAGTACTACGGACGTACAACAACCTCGAGAGGATATTGCGCCCTGCAACTAATTCTACTATCGATGATCTCTTCGGCTCAAATCTATTATTAACGTTGACACAGAACTACTATACGCGCTTGCTAGTACAAGTAGTGCATTCTGCCATGATGGAAGTGAGTGACCAAACTGTTCTAGGAATGACTATCGCAAACGAAAGTCGATTAGTCCTTCGAGGTTTCACTGTGAGATTTATGGAGGGCTGTCTGGCGGCCCTTGTTGTTCTAATTGTATTCCTCGCGTTCAGATACCTAAAAGATACCATGGCACTGCCCGATGATCCTTCGCGACTGATGGGACTCATCCTCTTACTCCAATCACAGCCTCAGATCATGTCAGCATTCGCGAATACTGGGCATAGGAGCGAGGACGATTTACGGAAGAAGGTTGGAGTACGGTCCGGACAGGAGCCCTTGACAGTGCAGCACGTAATTCAAGACTGCAACCGAGATAGACCATCGATGGCCGAAGCTCGTCCGGGCGTGGTATGGTGGCAGCCTCTTCCAATCGCTAGAGGTTCAAGACTTGGCGTAATCATCCTCGTTATCGCTGTTATCATTGCTTTGCAAGTACTACTCGCTTACGCACGTCGTTTGCGAGGCTTAGTCAA
>Ga0181471_100066_pt1 | contig 25553 bp, 33 predicted proteins | sample InSIn5gowninarea_FD_119083 | JGI IMG/M metagenome (GOLD analysis project Ga0181471, IMG submission 119083) | Clean room microbial communities from NASA Spacecraft Assembly Facility at Jet Propulsion Laboratory, Pasadena, California, USA -... ...
AGTCGAGGGAGTGGTGATAATCGTGGTTGGCGACGCCGCTCTTGGTTTTAATGGTCGTGCTGGGTTCGGAGAAGACCGAGGCAGTGTTGCGGTATTGAGTGATACTTGACGTAGAGGCAGCCACTGTTATGATGGTTGTCACATCCACTTCGTAGCCCGATATTCAAGATGTTGTGGTAGGAGATGTAGAGGCTTCCGTCGTCGTGGTAGAAAATGTCGAGATGTCTATTGTCGTATTTGGGAAAAGAGAGGTCTCTATTGTTATAGTTGAAGAAGTAGTCGTCTCTGTTGCTGTAGTTGAAAAAGTAGCCGTCTTTGTCGCTGTATGGAAGATATGGAGATTATGGAGAAGGAAGACGATGACAAGGAACATGAAGGCGACGAAGACGAGTAGCAATAGACATCTAGGTCGATATAGCGTTTTGAGACCGGATGCTACTAAACTCAATCTTTTATCATTGGCTCATGTTCCATTATTATCGACAACTGCTTTCTGTCGTCACTCTACTACTTACTTAGGGTTATGGGCTCCCACGTCTCAATCAGTTGATGCAAACCTTTCCGCACTACTAGCCACGTCCATCACGCTCAGTGTCGACACTGCATCTTTACGCCTGGTCTAACAGCATAATTCGTCGATTATAATTGGCCAGTTGATGTGTTGGGGAAATAAGAGCAGGGCCAGGCATGAATCAGCGATACCTGTAAACAACGAACTGGCCGCCACTCAAGTCCGTCAATTATTTACTCCTAGTCATCGTCCTCGCCAGGCGCCCACTGCAGGAACCGGTCAGAAGGCTCGTACTCGAGCTGGACGCCCGTATCCTGTCGCAATCGATGTCGCATGACCATTCCGATAGCACCTTCTTCATCTTGAATCCATTTCGCACGGCCCCAGTCGTGATCAGATTTCCCAGGGCGTCGCAGCCGACATTGCGCAAAGTCTTATCATGTAGACTTTGTAGGTTTCCGGGTTCGTTTCTGTGTCTTGCTGCTGCCGCTTCTCTGGCTCTGTGCCTCTTCGGGCTGGAAGGGTGCGGGTGACGATGAAGTTGTCTAGTCGGACGTCTTTGTTGAGGACGCCGAAGTCGCTACAGGAGTGGACAATGCAGATTGCCTGATTGCAAACATCTTGCCAAGCATGTCGTTTTGCCACGACGATGAATGATCACGATGGAATGGATTTTAGAGAATCAAACGTGTTTGACGATTGATAAGTGGAGGAAGATGTACAATATAAAATGTGACTCATTTTAGCCTCTCCTCGAGGTTTGGCGGGCAGAATCGTACCCCACAAGAAGCTACCCTTGTGTTACTCATTTCCTTTGCACGCATGTACTCTGTCTGGCTGAAGTGGGGCGAACCCAGACCTCGAGCCTGCTACACCATTGGCTGCATCCCCTTCCGCACAAAGCTTCAGCTGAGATAGATACATGGCGGAGTCACGGCCTGCTTTTAGCAGCTCTCTCAGGGTCTACTGTACTGTAGTGTGTGGCAGTGTTTGTGAGCAAGCTGGGCCTTGGCCCAGCTTGGCTAAAAATGTAGAGGCAGCAGACATGGCGTCTCGAGCAGGAGACGTAGCATATATGCCACACGAGGCTAGAGTCTCTGCTGTCATGATGGAAAGTGTAGAAGTCTTTATCTCGTGGTAGAGAATATAGTTCTCTCTATTGCTATGCTTAAATAAGTAGATATCTCCATCGCCGTAGTAGAGAACGTAGATGTCTCTATTGTCGCGGTAGAGGTTGTAGATGTCTCTGTTGTGGTCGTGGAGTGGATTGCAGTCTCAATTGTTGTTACTGCATAGCTAGACGTTCCTGTCGTGGTAGAAGTCGATGTTTGAGACACTATTTGAGCTGAAAGAGTCACTGGCACCGTGATTGTCATACCGTGCTCGTCTGAGTACGTCGTTATGAAAGTGTGGTTTGGGTGACAGTGACGGATGGTAGAGTTACCAGAATTGTGATTGTCAAGTCCTTTGCGAAGGTAAAAGAGGAAATCGACACAGAGGAGACTGTGCTGGTGGCCAATGTTGTAGAAGTGCTACTTGGAGGAGTGCTGGTCGGTTTCAGGAAGCAGGAGCAGACCTAAGGTCACATTGTTAATACCGACTCACCACCTGCATAGGTCCAGCAAGACTTAAGGAGGACACTTCGGAAGGTATATTCTCGCAGGGGATGAATGTTGGTAGCGCACTAGTTGTCGTTTGGGTAGTCTTGAGGAATGAAGAACACCAAGGTGAGACAAGAGGTGCAGCAAGATAAAGCTAGGTCGAGAATTGGACTCGGTGTACTTGATGAAGGTCAGCACAAGCTGTGTTCTGACTAGTCTTTGTAGATTTTAACTCACCAGACAGGTGCGGAGCTCGCTGTCAATGTTGTTGTGCCGAAAGTAGCGGGAGTCGCAGAAGATGTAGCCAGTGCCCCAGATACTACGTATCCGAAGTTGACCGCAGCCTTCATCTTGTTGCAAGTGAGCATAGAAACAAAAGGTTTTTCTAAGGAATCTGGGCTGACTTGAGTGACAGCTTTCAGCACATCTCAGGCGAGGGATTGTCATCTTATATCTTGTCAAAGAGGAGCAACTTTTCTTGCTCCGAACAAGTACAACTTTTTGGTACCGCATCTCGCAACAATGCATTAGGGGCTACAGTATAGCTTGTACAGATTTGAAACTTGGTTACACATTCTACCAATGGCTGAAAAGGATAATGCAGCAGAGCCACCGTTGGCTCTGCCTACAAGCTCGTGCGCGGGGGTGAGCTCGCCTAGGTAGGCGCGAACCTGGCTCCTCCATTCCGCCCGCGTTTTGCTCTCTTCGGCAGGAACCCTCAGACAAGCTGAACTCGCCAAGATGTTCTCGGAAGACTCAGTCCTCTGTTGTTGTTCAGCTCGTCTTGGCACCTGACTCTATAAGGCTTCGAGAAGGTGTTAGTCAGCTTCTGTTAGGGCTGACCCCGCTCGGCTTTCTTCGTCCTACACTTTCAACCAAAAGATGGATGTGACAACCATCATAACAGTGGCTGCCTCTACGTCAAGTATCACTCAATACCGCAACACTGCCTCGGTCTTCTCCGAACCCAGCACGACCATTAAAACCAAGAGCGGCGTCGCCAACCACGATTATCACCACTCCCTCGCTAACAACACACTACTTTTCAAAACGATGTCGTCGGCTGGGGTACTTCAGGCAACAGTCCACACAAATTCCGCTACGTTTCCTCCATAACCGTAATAATTTCCATGACCTTTTCTGCCGACGATCACATGGTTCTGCCTCTCTACCCAGGCGAATTATGGAGCGAACAGAGCACAACTGCGGGATAATAATATCGTGTATTTTAAGCTGTAGAAGTGAGTTGGACAGTATCCAAGTGCTTATTTTGAGAGGATCAAGGTGTAGGGACGGCGCTTATAGGCTGAATGAGATGGCATCGTTGTATATGGTGGCATGGAACGAGAGAACATCGCATCGCATCATAAATCACTGCTTCATGGCCAACCACCACTTAGGTGTATATGACACACGGACATTGATATACCTCTCCTGTCTTGGCAGTCGGGCTGCAATGGCCCGAAGCCATGCTCAACATGGACCGCGCTACCATCAATCAATCCTCTCCTTTCACCAGACTTTTCGTATTGACTGCGACAATATTTTACACTCATTTGTCTTCTCGTGATCTGGTAGCGCAAAGAGCCCAAATTCACTTACTGTCCTATCGCTCCAATCCTTAGAGCCCATTTCCCGGCTACGAGCTGTGGTCAAGCAGCATGGCACCACAAGAAATCGTCGTCGATGCCATTTTGTTCGATATGGATGGAACGTTGATTGATTCCACGCCAGTAGCAGATCTGACGTACCAACAGTTTGTCGAGAGGCATACTCTGGAGAATACTGGACATCTTCATGTACGCTACGCTCTTTTCGCGTCTTTTGGTTTTTCTCACACCCGCGTCGGACTATATCTAATCTGAGTCTGTGATGGGTCGCTCGGACAACCTATGTGCTGACTACAGATCTGCAGGGTGTTAGAATGGTCGACAGTATTCGCCAATGGTTTCCAAAAGCTCAGCAGGTATGTTGTGCTGTAAATCAATTACGACCGCCAGTATGCCGCCTATGTTGACGAAATATGTCTTAGAGTGAAGTCACAGAAATGGCTGTAAAGTTTGAGATGGATTTACTTGAGAGTATGTGTGATTGTTTCTATTCCTAAAAATCCGTGTTTCCCCCAACGAGTGGCCTATGCTCGGCACTTAGGGCAACACCATCGAAGCTAATCATACTGCGTAACCAGACGCAAAACTCCTCGCATCCCAGGGCAAACAAGGCCTCGTCATCCTACCAGGCGTCCAAAACCTCCTCGAGCAGATCAGAAGCAATCCAAAAGCCGAAAACCACTACGCAATATGCACCTCAGCCTCTCGCGTCTTTGCCACAACAGCGCTTTCAACCGCAGGCATAAAACCTCCGACGCACCTTTTAACAGCGGACGATTGCACATTTGGCAAACCTGATCCAGAGCCATACCTCAAAGGCGCCGGTCTTCTCTCTGCTGACATCAGAAGTTGTCTTGTTATCGAAGACGCACCAGCTGGTATTCGCAGCGGGGTTGCTGCGGGTGCGAGAGTTATGGCTGTTTGTACAAGCCATGAGAGATCGCAAATTGATCAGTTTGGTGCGAGTTTTGTTGTTGATAGGTTGTCGGAGGTTGCTGTGAAGTGGAACGAGGATGGGAGGATGGTAGTAAGTGTAGGTGTATAGTAACAGCCAAGATATGTTGACCAGGAGGTGTGACTAGAGAGCTGAGATCTCCAGTGGGTTTCGAAGGAGCCGGCTTGGTTGGAATAAGTGTGATGACTTAATCGAGACTTAGTGTGTGACCACAGTAGCTCGTAAGTCGATTACCGAAGACGTAAAACTTGGTTCACGTTTGTAGCTCCGTCTTCATCGCCCTCATCCTATCCTCCCTATCCCATCGTCGTTCCACACAAAACCTCGACCCCCTCATTTTAGCCCCTAATCCAGCTACGACACACACATCTCTCCAGCAGCCCTCCACTTCCGCTTCCAATTGTCGTTCCCTTTCCTTGAACGACATTGGCGTGCTCACACTACTGTCACTATCCTCACTGGAGTCGCTGTCATTCTCACTAGCCGCGTCATTCCACACTCTCATGTACCACTTTGCACGCACTTTCTGTAACGCTTTAGTAGCGGCAAGCCATCTCGCGTGAACGTGTGCAGAAATGGGATCCAAGAGTGCGGAGAGCTCGAAGAGAAAGAGTGTGGATGTGCGCGCGAGGCGGAGGGTGGTGTGTGCGAATAGAGGGATGTTTGTGTGGATATCTGCTGTCGTTTTTAGGCTGGTGTTGGTTATTGGAGAAGTTGGGGACGATGTTGTTTCAGGAGAAGACGTCACAGTGTCGATATATGTCTGCTCCACGTGGTGTGACAAGATGGTAAGGATGAGTTCGGTGGGTAGTGTAGGAAGGCTGGGTGTGGCGCTGAAGGTGTTGATGTCTGGCATATTTCTTGCGTAGTAGTGAAGGTGATATTAGAGGAGTAGAGCAAGAGGGAAGCAGAAAGCACAGCCGTATACACAACCTGACAACAGACGGAAGTCGAAAACGGGAGATTTGTGAGGCACCTTATATGTGATGCTTCAATCAATCATCATGCTAAAGGGGTGGTAATAGATAAGATGGTGTAAACACTGTATCATTGTATCTCTGCAAACTCCGACACACCATCACAATGCGCCGTCTTGGCGGGGACTCAGCTCCAAGCAAACCTTAATTTAGGATGAATTAGAGTTGAATCTCGGTATGCAACGGCCTGTGACTGATGATCACATCATTTTAGCTGGCGGTGTGGGGAGGCCTTGATAACGGGGATGAAGATTGTTAATATTGCAGCGTGATGTGAGGTAGACAATAGTAGAGAGATACAACAATTGTAGTGATGCAGTGTGTGATTGTTGGGGCGCCGAGAGAGCTAAGACTGACAGGAGTTGAAATTGGCTCAGACTTGGAACGCACTTGAAACACGAGCATATCACGAGTATACAACAATGTCTCAGCTGCAGATCCTTGTAAGTCCATTATCTGACCTCGATAACACGTCTATCTGTACTTTTTCCTTCAGTCCAGTCAGTCCAAACGCCACTACTCTTATCCCTTCATCTATTCTTCTTCAACACACCATCCTTCAGCATCACCTTCCCAATCACCATCTCCTTTTCTGCTGCATTATTGCCACTACCTTCACCTTCATCTTCACCCTCATCACCATCCCATTTCGCCAACAGAAACTTGACCCCAATAACCGTAAATGTCTGAAAACTCGCTCCATCATTGCTCACCCCAAAATTAATCGCCTCAAAATCGCTAACAAAAAACTCATACTCGCCAAACGAATACAGCGCTGCCCACTCCCTCTCCTCACTGTTGCGGTATTCATACACCCAGCTTTTCAGCTATCCCTCTGCATCCCTATGTTCATTCAAATGCCTATTCACCAGCCGCACCTCCTGAGCACCTAGATTGCGTACAATTTTGCCACTTTCGAGAGGCATTGGCTTTGTAGGACCATCACCTCCGAAGCAGACGTCGAGTGCGTAGCGAGTGTTGTCGGGCAGTGTGACAATCTGGACTAAGTGCGAGATGCCGCGAAAGGGACCGATTGGGACATTGTTAACATCGCGTATTCGACTGCGGGCGGGCGCCATGTAGGTGCGGAGGTTGAGGGAACGGAGGAGAGTGTGGAAGAGGATGCCGGTTTCAATACAGTAGCCTCCTGAGGATTGTTAACAGAGAATCTTGAAGCTTCACCTTAATCTGTTGAACAAGGTTTCATGTTGATAGTGAAGTGAGGCGTAGATTAGACTCACCACGACCGCGTCTTGCTGTGATGATCTTGTCGAAATTCTGTCTCGATATTCACATTATGCGTTTTGGAGTAGTGAATACTCAGATTCTCGTATGGGATGCTTGTTATATGGTACATCTGAAGGGCAGTAAGGTATGCAAGGTCAATCACTGGATTGTTTTCGGGATAGTATTTTTTGGGGATGTCTATTCGGTCAAGATAGGCTGTGACCTGCGCTGGTGTGAGGGACTTTGTCATAGTGATAGCTTCCAGGTGAAATGTATTTTCGAATTGGACAATACAGTTGTGAAAAGGAGTGCATCATGTGCACAAGACACGATATCAGATCTCAGAGCTGGATCATGAATATTGAATTTCACTTGTCTATCGACTACTTTGTTGTTCCACTAGATGATGAGTCTTTCTGCATACATGTCAGCGAAAGTAAGTCAAGGCCGAATGTCTTGGAATCTCCAGACGAAGTCTTCGGAGATGTGACTCGACATCTTAGTGAACGTTCGGCTTTCTGGCTCGTGCAAAAGGACGAGAGATGTTGGTTCACTTCGTGACTACTACTTGCATTATTACGCGTCACACCACAGTCAAAAGTTTGAGGCGTACCATGACGGTCTCGGCGCGAGTACAATCTGCGTCTTATATATACATTTCCCTTGTGCCAATCGTTTCTCATAACGGTCATGTGTTTCTATACTTCCTCTGCAATAGCTCTGCCTTACACGCTCGCAGAGCTTTCAACCACATCAAACATCATCATCTTCTGCACACACCCATGTACTTGGACGCTTCCTGCTCAACCGATTTTCGCTTTCGAAAAGTCCATTTCTGGGTGCTGTTCTTGAAATTTGCGAAGGATGCTGAGGCATTGTCAATACTGTGGTGCTGTCAAGTGGACGACCATGCAACCTACTCTGCTTTCTTGCTCTCATCACTTGTCGGTAGTCCCTTTTCCTTCTGCCTTTGATCGAACCTGTGATTCAATGTCAACACAATCCTTCTTCATCGTCATTCAGCTTGAAGTCCTTCTCCCGACGCCCGTCACTTTGATGCTCTTCGAGTCATCACTCTGAACATCCACTAGATACGCTCCCAGCTCGGGAAAGGACTTACATCATCTTCTCCACCATTCCCCTCGTCTCCCCATCCAACTCACTCAACTTGCTGTTTTCCGGTACAATCTTCGTCGTGTCAATTTGCGGCGCCCCCTTGACCACACAAGCCCACCACTCCATGCCCCCCGCCTTCTCCAAATGCACGCTGACCTCCTTCCCACTCTTGACTGTTTCCAGCGTCCACGTGCTATCGTCGACTTTTATGCCTTTGAACAGCTCGCCGTCGATGATGGGATGTTGGCCGCGGATGGCGACGCGCAGATGCGTTTTTTGGAGGGAGATGTCAAGATCGCGTCCTTTTATCGAGGACGAAATGGGAATGGTTAGGTCGAGGTCGCGGATTGTTTGCGTCCAGGTGTATGGGAGAGTGGCTTGTTCAGCGGCTTCGCGCGCGTGGAGGGCAGCGTCGGCGGCCTTTTGATCAGAAGGAGACAGCTCGGGCTGGTCGGCCATTGTGGTGGTGGTAGGGTGAAGCTGCGATGGGGTGGGTATGTTCTATGTGTTTGTTTGTTGTCAGTTTCTGATAACCTAAGCTACGAAGTCACGTGTGCCCCGATCGCGGCGACAAATTGTCTAGCCATTGGAAACTTGAGATGCTCCAGGTATATTTGTGACAACAAGACCAATTGTTACAAGATTTCTAGTGCAATGGCTGCTGCAAGACATCTCCGCATAGGCTAGTCCAGTACTGCTACTATATGTTTGCTCCCAGCTAACCCCCGCTCCTAGGCCTTATTCCTGGTGATGGAATTGGCCGTGAAGTTATTCCCGCTGGTCGTCGCATACTCGAAGCTCTCCCAAGCAGTTTAGGTCTCAAGTTCTCCTTTGTCGACCTTGACGCAGGATTCGACTGCTTCAAAAGAACTGGAAATGCTCTGCCAGACTCTACTGTAGAAACATTGAAGAAAGAATGTGATGGTGCTCTTTTCGGTGCTGTGAGGTAAGTGCCCAGGAGCTGAATCTTCCACCACTAGGTCCTGCGCCCCGGTCACTCCTTGCATACTAACAATGTTATGCTATTCTAGTTCGCCAACCACAGCAACACCAGGCTACACCTCTCCCATTGTCAAACTCCGCAAACAACTCGACCTCTACGCCAATGTTCGCCCGGTCAAGACCGTCTCCACTGCTGCCAAACCAATCGACCTTGTAATCGTCCGCGAAAACACGGAAGACCTCTATGTCAAGCAAGAAACCACGCGCGAAGATCCCGAACTAGGCAAGGTCGCCGAAGCAATCAAGCGAATCTCATACCGCGCATCAAACCGCATTGCGACTATGGCTGCCGAGATTGCTTTGAGAAGACAGAGACAGAGGGATGCAGGATTCGAGAGCATTCATAGTCGTCCTATGGTTACAGTTACGCATAAGAGCAATGTGCTACCTGCGACGGACGGACTCTTTAGGAGCACGTGTAATGAAGTGTTGGCGCAGGGAAAGTACGCCGCGATCAAGAATGAAGAACAAATTATCGATTCGATGGTCTACAAGATCTTCAGACAGCCGGAGGTGTATGATGTTATTGTTGCGCCGAACTTGTATGGCGATATCCTGAGTGATGGAGCTGCAGCGTTAGTAGGAAGTCTTGGACTGGTACCGAGCGCGAATGTAGGAGATGGATTCGCTATTGGTGAGCCGTGTCATGGAAGTGCACCGGACATTCAGGGTATGGGTATTGCAAACCCCATTGCTACGTTGAGGAGTGTAGGATGTATGTTGGAGTTTTTGGGCGAGGAGAAAGCTGCGGCTGTTATCTACAAGGCTGTAGATGGCAACTTGGAGGAAGGAAAGTTGTTGACGCCTGATATGGGCGGCAGCGCGAAGACGGAAGAGGTTGTTGAGGACGTGTTGAGGAGATTATAGTAACAGAGCAGAAGTAAGATAAACTTTTGTATAGATCTGAAACACATATGAAATACTGCAGTTGGTTCCATTTGTTTACGGTAATCCCCGCCTACGTCATGTAAACTCGAGCATCTCGCGTTTGCACTTCTATGTAACACATCCATCATCGTTTGCAACACCTCGACTACTTCCTTCACCATGACAGAAAAGCGCCTGCATCTCCGCGTCACAGCCGGTCCAACGTACTCCCCTTCAACCCACCACCTCCTCCCTGTCAATACCTCCTCACCTCTCCAAATCACCTCCCGGCACATCACTGCCTCAATCTCCGTACGCATCCAAAACTACCGTGGTCTACCATCAACGTCACCCTCCACCTCCCCCTACTTCTCCTCACCCCAGCACAAATCAGATCTCTACTCTATCGCCTTCTCCTTTACGCTCAAAGACGAGGACATCCCCGGCACAGATCTGCAATTCGGAAATGATTTCGAGAAACCGATACGGGATAAGCTGCCTACTGGCTTCGGAACGGCGTACAGATTGTTGAGATGGGCTATCGATCCAGGGCTTGACGGGGACGTGTATTCCGAGCATCCGTATTTATATGGGCCGTTGTTGAGTTCGATCAACGTGTTGAGGATTGGCGGAAAAGGTCAGCAGAAGGAGTCTACGCACAAGAAGGAGAAAGCAGAGTCGGAAGATGATGTGATATTGGAAGGTGCAGATGGCGAGGAAGCAGAAGAAGTCAGACACCATCTGAACATTCCAGACGACGGCGCCAAACGAATGAAGCATTTCTTGAATAAATCGCATAAAGAGGCATTCGTGTTTGAGAAAGGCTGGAAGTATGAGTGTGACTTCTTCAATGGGTATTTGGATTTCAATGGTGAGCCGGCTCCAGCTTTTCAAACACTTTTGGGAAAACCGTGAATGAGACTTACGATGTTGTAGATTTGGCATTGAAACTCCCTGGTGTCACGATGAAGTTGGTCGACTTCTGGGATGGACAACCCCTTAGATATGTGCTCAAGCATAGGAATGCCGCAAAGGAGATTGATCAGGAGTTGTTTGTGATTACATTTACGCTGATACCGGAGGAGGAGCTGGAGGCGGAGAAAGAAAAGTGGGAGGGTGGTCACGCGGATGGCAAGCGCAAAGAAGAGAGTCAGAAGACGCCCGATAAGAAGGAGCAGCAATTTCAAGACGATGATGTTGACTGAGAATAGTATGGATTGATGTAAGGGCTTGTATAATTAGAACCTAATAGTGCAGATCATGAAAATTCCTCCAGACCAAGTCAGCAATCGACATCATCCAATAGCTGTGCACTATGATTCAGATGTGAAGTGTACAGAATAGCTTACCCCTTGACCCATGAGTCTGACCATCTCAACTTCAGCCCATAAGTCTGCAACTGCTCTTCAGTAATCTTACTCGGACTTCTCACCAGCAAGTCTCTGCCTTGCGTTTTCGGAAACGCAATAACGTCCTTGATAGTCTCCTTTTCAAGCATGACAGCCATTAATCTGTCAAACCCAATCGCCAGTCCTGCATGTGGTGGACATCCCATCCTCAATACCTCAATCAGATGCTCGAAATCCTTCATTCTTTCCTCGCTGACCTTCAAGATTTTTCTCAGGATGTACTCCTGAAATTTTGCAGAGTGAATACGACGTGAGCCACCTCCTAACTCGATGCCATTAAGTACCAGGTCGTAGTGATCAGCGCGAACGGATAGGGGAGAATGAGGAAGCAGGTCAATGTCGTCAAAGCTAGCGGGAGCCGTGAAGGGATGATGCGTTGATGATAACCCAGCGGATCCACCTTGTCCGGGATCTGTGGTATTGGTAGGTGTGAAAAGAGGGAATTGGTTAATCCAAAGAAAGTGCCAACCAGTCGCAGGTGGCATAAGTGATTTGGCGACAGCAAAGCGGTGTAGCGCAAGTCGAAGATTGCCTATTGGTGTCGAACCACCAGAGAAAGGTTCGTTCTTGCGGGCTTGCAATATGAGAAGATCGCCATCCTGTAATGAAAGGCTTTCTTCAAGGTACTCTGCTGCTTCGAAGCCAAAGGGCTGTAGGCCGGAAAGCGGCTTGCGAGAATCGTACATGAATATGCCGGGTTGACCATCTGGATTAGCTATGAAAGGTTGTGCTCCGTCAGAATCCATAAAGTCAAAGATGAACTTGCGGGTAATTGCTGGGTCGTCAGAAACGCTAAACTTGAAACACTCGACGACAGGATCTGAAAGTGGTCCGATCTTGCTAACCAGATCTACCGGAATGAGGTGACCAATTCTTGTTATCTTGTGCATTAGTTAGTTCATGCTGTATGCGACCATCATGACTTTTAACCAACCTCCATGCCAAGCCTGGTGTCTGGCTTGTCACTACCGTATCTAGCCATAGCATCTTCGTATGACATGATAGCAAATGGAGTAGTCGGAAGCTCTGTTTCCAACATAGTCTTCCATAATTGCCTTATTAGACCTTCCACGCAGCTCATAACATCTGTACCAGTTGCAAAGGACATTTCAAGATCGAGCTGAGTGAATTCGGGTTGCCTATCTGCACGTTGATCTTCATCACGGAAGCATTTGGCAACTTGGAAATACCTTGGAATTCCACTGGCCATCAGAATTTGTTTATATTGTTGAGGACTTTGTGGCAGAGCGTATACCATTCCCTTCGTTCTCGTTGGCACAAGGAATTCCCGAGCTCCTTCTGGGGTCGATTTAAATAGTAGAGGAGTCTCAATCTCGGTGAAGGCGTATTCATCCGCAAGGTACTCTCGACATACTTTTGTCGCACGGGCTCGGAAGCGCAGGGCATGACGGAGTTCTGCACTTTGCCTCAATTGGAGATGTCGTTGCTCGAGTGGTAACTTTGTGTCCTCCTGGAATGTCACATCGCTAGGAAACTCGTTTAAAACATAAAGCTCAGTCATGCTGATCTCCAGATCTTCATTACGCTGAATATCTGTGTTGCGCTGTTGCTGACTCTTCGGCTTCTGCTTCAATTTGACCGAGCCCCGAATCGCGACAGGAGAGTGCTGGACTAGACTCTTGAGCCTCATATGATGTACAAGTGTGGCATCTTCTCCTTTGGAGGCTGACACAATTTGTATACTGTCCTTAAGGTCTTTGCTAAGCAAAGGGACGAAAGAGATATTCTTGGATAAATCTGATCTCGCTCCTAGATAACCGTGTAACAAGACATCCTGGCCAACAAGGTCGGCACTAATGTCCACGATCTGATGAGTAGCTTGAGGCAATGCAACTGAATGATCAATCAATGATGTGTCCAGCATGAAATCATCGTCTCTAATGTCACTCACAGCTCTGCTTGAATTGGCTCAAATCTTCGTGATTTTGGTCTTGCTCGCACACTTTCTCGCGGCGCCCATAATATACACTGAATGCGCGGCAATGACTAAAGCAAGACTTACTCGGCGACCACGCCAAACGTGAGTACCTGCCAGTCACAATGCTCGGCCTTTTGAGTAGGCCTATCCGGCCAGAAACAGTAGGTGAGGAATGCGCTGCATATCGCAGTACCAGGCGCATCAGCAATGGTCTGATGTTGTAACCACGAAAGCCGCTTTGATTTGAGTGCAATAATTGCCATGGCAAACTGTCTTCGGGAAAGTGCTCAGGAGCAACTCCGTGACTTCCAACTCCAGTGCCAAGACCACCCCCAGTTCACCACCTTCATTCGAGCAACTTCACTGCCGCCGGCGTTACGCGACTTCGCCATCCTTTGCTACTGCTCGCCTCTGGTTCACTATGGACGCGTGACACGCAATTATACCCTCAGACTACACCAGTTTCCTTCCACCTTCGTTACGACCCATCAGATCATGTGCTGCACATAAAGTTCTACCCAATCGATTCGCGCGTGCAGTAATAATTCTGGAGTGCTCCTCCTCACACGACCACAGGCGGCGGCTTGTTGAGGCTGTGTGTTACTGAGCCATTTGACATTGTCAAAAGACTGCTCGGAAAATCGTCTGGCTGTGGCTCAAGTGCTCACTCATCATACATATCGTATTCGTCTCCGGCTTGCTTTGGACTCTCAAGAACAAGATAGACTTGCTGGAATGGATGATGAGATCGAGCCCATGGATGTGGAAGGGCTTTCATCGGATTACAGTCTTGCGCAGCTCACATATGCACCAACGATCACAGAGACTGTGGTAACAACAAGAACAATAACAACCACCTCGTACCCACCATTCGTCCTGCAAGGACCACGGAATCTGCAAGAGCGGGATCCTGAGGTATATCCGCTGTTGAAAGGCCCGACACCTGCCCTGCTTCGGAAGGTTCGCCTAGAGATAGGTGGAAAGACTGCTTTCTTCGAAGAGACCGAACGTCCACAAGAGCAGCTTGATCAGGTATACTTACGATGGTTCGAGTGGTAGACAACATAATAAGCTAACACTGGGTGCTAGTATCATGCTACACGTGCTACACTCGAAGCCAACAATGGCGTTGTCCGTACTACAACAACCACAACAGTAAAGCCAGCAGTCTACCAACCACGTTCCACTACTTTGCAGGCACAACTGCAAGGCACCACTGGCAAGAAGTCCTCGTTGTCTACACCTCCACTGAGCAGTGATGCTACCGAGCTTGCTTCGCTCCAGCGAGGGCGGAAACGGCCACGGTTACTGCCGCCAACCCTTCAGTTAAAGGACAAGACACAAGCTGATCAAGCTGCGACGTCCGAAAGATATCAGTCGATGCAAAAGCATAGTGAAGAAGTGCAAGATAGCGAAGATGAGGGCAATATGGCGAGTGTCACACTCCAGGACCACCGGCCTTCGACGTCTGGACATACGCAGAAGCATCCAGCGAGCCTTCGCAGGGGAGAGCCGCGAGGACCACCTCCACCGATAGCAGGCTCGGCAACACCACCAGGTGACGAGTCGGAGTTTGAGGTTTTTGATGCTGCTCAGACATATAGACAGAGTCAACGCCATTCAGCACTGAACGCCACGGACGCTAGTCTGCCAAGTCCGCGGTTGTCGCCAATCACTGCTGCCGCGAATCTCAATCGAGACCATCCTCCTCTATTTCCTGATCTTCACCACACACCTAGTCCAGAGCTTCCTCCAAAGCCGTCTCAGCTGAATAAAAGTCACCATCCTGTACCTCTTCAGCCTAGCAGTGTGAATCCAGGGTCGACGGAATCTACTGCTCGCACCCAGGTCTCTTCGTTGACAGATGTTCCCAGCATGATCGACTCTTTCGATAGCATGCCGGAACAGCTAAAAGCTTATGTCCTGTTCCAGATGCTGCGTAGATGCGAGAAAACTACTCTTCATCTTGTCTCTGAAGCGATTGCCCCAGCGCTTCGGTGCGATTTTCTGGGTCGTCTACCAACTGAGCTGAGTCTTCACGTCATCAGGAAGCTTGATGCACAGAGCTTATGCCGAGCAACACAGGTCTGCAAGAAGTGGCGTCGACTCATCGACAACGACGAAAGGACGTGGTATCTAAGGCATCAGAAAGACGGCTACACGTTCAAGGCAGATGAGCTTGAAAGAGCTGTGGCCGAGGGGTGGGGTTGGCAAGCTCCATATGGTCCTGATGGCTATGAAGAGGACCTTAGTGAATATGCTGCACTCACATCACCCAGGCGATTTAGCATAGCTTCCGACGTTACTTGCAGTGGAGACGTGGTGGAACCGAACACTGAAGCTACATCGCCACCAAGAAAGAAACGAAAAGCTGCGACCAGATCATCTTATAGAAGGCACAGGAAACGATCAAAGGTGGAAAAGCCATTGGCACTTCTTTCAACCAATGCAATCGACGTGTACTTGTCTTCCGATCCAAAATTAGGTCCACAAGCCGTTGGCGATGCAGCTAGAATGACAATACCGAATCCGCCTCTTGGTCTGGAAAGTATTCGAGGCCATCACTTCTTCAAATCAATGTATGAGAGGCAACATTCGATACGTTACAGCTGGATGGATCCGCGATCGAAGCCGAGACATCTTGCATTTCGAGCACATCAGAGGCACGTCGTGACGTGTTTACAATTCGATTCTCAACGCATAATAACTGGAAGTGATGATGCCAATATCGATATCTATAATACTCAGACTGGTGAATCTGTCATGAGGCTGGTTGGCCACGAAGGTGGTGTTTGGGCTCTTTGCGCGAGAGGCAGTATGCTTGTATCAGGCTCCACTGATAGGACCGTGCGTATCTGGAACATCAGAAGTGGAGAGGAGCTACACGTCTTTCAAGGTCATACGTCTACTGTTCGATGTCTCGTAGTTGTGGAACCTCATCTGGTTGGTTATACTGCTGATGGTAGACCACTTCACATGCCACGCTACCCTCTTATCATCACTGGTTCACGAGACTCCACCTGTAGAGTCTGGAGACTGCCCAGAAGTGACGAACCGAAGATAAGGATGAGAGGGCTACCACAAACCGAGACCGATAACCCATACCATATCCGTGTCCTTCAAGGTCACATGCATTCGGTGCGAGCTATAGCTGCGTTCTGCGATACTCTGGTGAGTGGCAGCTACGACACGACCGTTCGAGTCTGGAAAATCTCAACCGGTGAGCTCGTTCATCGTCTCCAAGGTCATACTCAAAAGGTGTACAGTGTTGTACTGGACTACGACCGCAAACGCTGCATGAGTGGCTCGATGGACAACCTTGTCAAAGTCTGGTCCCTCGAGACAGGTAATTGCCTTTTCAATCTCGAAGGTCACTCCTCGCTGGTGGGGCTACTGGATCTGAGAGACGATCGCCTCGTATCCGCTGCTGCTGACTCGACTCTACGCGTCTGGGATCCGCAAACCGGTCGTTGTGTCCACGAAATGAGTGCTCACACAGGTGCTATTACTTGTTTCGCTCATGATGGCGACAAAGTCATTTCTGGCTCAGACCGCACGCTCAAGATGTGGAATACTCAAACAGGAGAGTGCGTACGCGATTTGCTGACAGATCTGAGTGGTGTCTGGCAGGTCTCATTCGATGCTCGGCGTTGTGTTGCGGCTGTGCAGCGGAGTGACTATACTTATATTGAGGTAAATCTTCGTTCTTACCCGAAAGCCATAATCTAGCTACTGACAATCATTTAGGTTCTGGACTTTGGGGCTGCTCGAGATGGTGTGCCTGAATCACAACGAGGTCGTCGTATTGTTGTCGACGGTAATGGTGTTGAGATTGAGGATGAATGGCTCATGGGCAGGGAGGTCATCGAGGTCGCAGATGACGGAGCGTGATACCTGGAACAAACAGAAACGCATGATTTGGAAGAAACAAAAGCGATGGATTTCCTGCACATTATCTTAACTGGCTAAACTTGGTAGGACTGTGATCATTCTGCATACTGTACGAATAGGGCCGTTTCGCATTGCGTTACACAGAGTCGGAAAGCATCACGACTGGACTGCAAGCAACAAGCAAATTTATCACCGAGCGTTGGGTCTGGCGTAGCATAAACATAGCATGACTTCTACGTTCAGAAGAACTACAATCTAGTATTATTTCACGCATGCATTTTTCTGAGCATGACAGCGAGCATCATTGCCTCTTTACTTCTCGAATCGAGCATCTTTTCTCCTTACCTCTGACAGCAGTGCTTCCACGGATCAAGGTATACTGAAGCAAATGTAGACCACTCTTGAGGCAGTGTAGGATCTGCACTGACGAGGCAGATCGACAACCCCGCCCCTCACTGAACCTCGACTCCAATCGGGACAATCTGCACCACGAATTCAATGATCAGAAGGATGACAAACAGCATACTACAGCTAGTCACGGAATACCCTCTTGTGTCATTGGCATAGGTGCACCACTCTCGGAGGTGAAGCTACGTCGATATCCCATGACGATCTGCTGATCCGAGGCTGCTAATGTCAATGCAAGGCTGCACTGTACAACGGAGATGATCAATGCCTTGTCAACCGTGCTAACAATATCTTGGACTGGGCGGTGCTTGTCAGACCATTGCTTGCACACTTCGAGGCTGCACTGCACTATTCTACGCGCGCTGTTTTCATCTACTGTGAATACAGGTGAAACCTTCGTCGACGCCTTTAGTATGACTGTGATGACCCTGCAAATCCAAGGCTGGCACTGTGTTGTTCGGTGCTGATCGTGCGTCTGTGTCGAGCAATACTAAGAATATCTTTACACGAGGCTAGCTGAGCTGTCTTAGTCGTGTATAAAGAGGGCATGCTCGCACTGTACAGCTAGTGGCATTCTTCTCATCTGAACAACATCTTTACAGCACTTTCGTACAAGTCACTACACCGCAACAGATACCAATACCACCACAACCAAAACATCCACGACACGAATCCCACACACATTACTACACAATGCACTCCAACACCATCATCGCTCTCCTCGCCACCATGAGCAGCCTCGCCCTCGCTGCGCCAACTCCCTGCGACACCACCACCACCACCACGACCTCTCCTTCACCAACATCTATCGTCCCTGCTACCTTGCACTACACTTACTATCCCGGCAGCACCAGCTGTTCCGGCAGCGCAGTCGTCAACGGCACCGTCACTGGTACTCCCGACAGTGACCCGTGCACGTTTGTACAATTCAGCGATGGGACTGGTTCTATTTCTTGTATGATTTTCCCCCCGAACGAGAGGCAATGAATGAAAGCTGATATTATGATACAGATGGACCGTACACCCTTGGCGACGACGAAGCGCAAGAATGCTACTTGCGCAGCTACCAGGCTGAAACTTGTGATGGGACGCTCACATCCAGCAATGGGACGACGCAGGAGGATGCTGAAGTTGCGGTCAGTCAGGGCTGTAGACCTGTCATTTATGGGTTGGCTCTTCAGTTGATTTGCGTGCCGGTTTGAAGTAGTGGGTAGATGGTAGAAAGTGGATTAAGCCAGAGGCTGCACTCTTGAGAGGATCGAAGGGGTTTCTGTTGGGAGGGACGATACAGCGAACCGAATTGAAGCAAGCTGGGCTAAGGTGGGACAAAAGGATGTGCATAGTCAGACCAGACATACCTTCTTCATCTTGTCATCAACATATTTTCAGAACATGTTCGACGAGAGAACTATCTTGTGTCTATATAAGCTACAAAGAGTATAAATGAAACGCAAAGTCGTTCTTGACTCGCAAACGCCAGCATCCAGAAATGCTTCCTCCAGACAAAGTTTCGCCCTGTTGCAAGACACTGCCTTCCTACCTTCGCCACTGAGATTCGCATCTCCTGCACCACCGCAAAGTCAAAAATGTTCTATGCATTCAACAAAGTCCACTGCTTCAACCAGTTGAACATCGTCGTTCCCGTGTTAAAACCCTGTCCATTTGCCACACTTCCATCATCCCAGGGATGATCTGACCAAGGTATCATGTAATGTACCACCTGACCAAGTGTCGACCCTGTACCGAACTGGTACTGGTAAGCCATAATCTGGTTACTCGAATTATATAGCGCAGTCGTCACGTTCGTTATGCCTGAGGTGTAGTTCTCCCTACCGACGAAGTCGTGGACCCAATCGGTCACTGCTCCAATGCACTCGCCGTTGTGATTTCCACCATAGTAAGGAATTGTCCCGTCGAGCAGACCGTGCACTTCCATGAAAGGCATCCGCTTGCGATATGGGGCGCATGGGTAATAAAGGGATGCAACGTAAGGATCGCCTGCGGGAGCACCAGCGGTCGACGCGGGACAGCTGGAGTTGTAGGCAATGTGGTTGTAGAGTGCAGCGGATGAGGCACCATAGGCCGCGAACATTTGTGATGCAACTGGATCACAAGCAAGAGTACCAACGAAACCACCACCATTGGACTCTGGGAGGGAGAGAGGAGGTGTTAGTTGAATCGTCAAAAGAGCAACGGCAGCTTGAAACCTACGGCCTGTAGCGTAAAGTCGGGTCGGGTCGACGCAGAAGTTCTGGCTAATGTAATTGATAAGCTGCTTCATGAAGGAAATATCATCGATGCCAACAGTCGAGTAGGGCGCACCCTGGGAACCGTTGTTAGCTTTGTAGACAAAGAGCTGCAACGCGAAAAGCGCTTACCTGCCACTTCTGGCCTACTCCCGCGGGGTAGACAGTGATGGTGTTGGTATTCAAGGTATTGTTTTGCCAACCGGTGACTGAAGATAACGAGCCTGGGGAATTGCCATTGCCGTGGAAGCCAAATATGACAGGTGACGGTTTGCTGATGCTGTATTGAATGGGCAGGAACATGGTGTAATAGCGAATCTCTCCATCAGCCAAGGTGATTGGAATGGACGACGTCAGTGAACCAGCATTACCAGGCGTGAACATGCTTGGATATGCTTTGCCACAGCCAGAGCTACCACTTATGAAAGAGGTTGCGCACTGTGCATAGTCACTGTACGCTGTTGGCGTGAGAGTCTCATTGGCAACAAGTCGGGCGCCCCAGACTGCAGAGTTCAACACGGATGAGAGCTGAGAAGTTTTCAGGTAACATTTTCCGCTCAACCCGGGTACCCAGGAGACATCAACGCAGGCGACTTGGTTCGAACATGCTGACATGCAAGCTATGAGGCTGGAGTACACATTAGCGAACCAGCCTTGTTCCAAACATCATAGAGTGAACCTACGAGCCGACATTGATTTGCTGATAGTCTCCACCAGGTCGATCCATCCCACACTCGACAACGAAACTTGCGCCATTGTTGTCTAAGACAGTCGTACCGTTGCTCTGCGGGCACCCGGGAGTAAAACTTGTGGTAATGGCCGTAGTGCTATTCGAAGTGATCCTAGCGCCCCACACACCATAGTTCATCACAGCCGTATTCAGTGTGTTTTTCAAGTAGCAGAATCCGCCAGATCCTGGGGCGTACGACACAGCGACACAACCATTCGTGTTTCCGCAAAGTATTATGCATGCCTCCATAGTGGATGTGATAGTCATTGACGCATCGCCGCCATTGTGATCTTGAAAGCACTCCATGACAGCCTGCGCTCCGTTTGTAAGGTCGTAAGTTTGGGTATCTGTGCCCGGACATGACAGCGCGGGTAAGGTGCTTGAGTAGGAAGCACTGTTGACATTGGCAGTGGCAGAAGCGGCAGAAATTGGAAGCCCCGACTTCATGTAGCAAGTGCCACTTCCAGCGCCGCCACTGGCACCAGTAAACGTTGCTGCAGTACAACTAGATGTGTTGTCGCAAAGCTCAATGCATGCTTGGAAAGTGCTCGTAGTGGCTGATGTCAGGTCGCTGTTGGTGTGGTCGACACCACACGTAATGTTGTATATTCTCCGTCCATAGGATCTGTACTGTGTTGAGTTGGAAGCTGGGCATATCGGTCCTGTGAGTACAGCTGATGCTAATTGGATTGTCGCTAAACCGAGAACGAAAAGAGTGAACGACCTCGACATCGCGCGCATCGCTCGGTATTATTACAGAATTGAACAGAGTGACTGAGCATGAGGCCATCGTTGTTATTTTGTGAGAGTGGCCAAGCATATTCGCGTGTGAGAAATGAGGAATGAGCCAAGAGACTTGTAGTTTCTTGGAGGAATGCAGACATATTCCCACATACTTCGACATTGCATTCGAACACTTGTCCGTGCGTATCAGCAGTCATCAAAAGCACAAATCGTATGAGCGTAGTCAGACATGATGCCGCTCATGATGCATAAACGAGGGGTTGTGAGAAGATTACCAGTCGAATCTCATATCAGCGAAGAAGGAAGGAGCATTTGGGCTGCGCATTGCTCATCATCTTTATCACTAGGGTCTTTGCCCTAGTGTTGGAGCGTGCCTACCCTGCATGCTGCAAAACACGGCTTCGATTATCTTCACAATAGATTACGGTAGACTACAGTAGACTTTGATTCATCTATACAAAATCCACATGGTGACATCGTGTTGCCATTGTTGCGTTGAAGTGACTTTAAAAGAGAAGTAATGCCTGATCTAGTCGTAAGTGACTGCGCCAACAGTCCCCATAAAGCTTGCAAAATCCTCGTGCACCAATCAGAAGATAAAAATCCTCACAAGATGAAATCCCTACAAAATGAAGTTGTGCCGATAAAGATACTGTAGAGATGAATGATAGAGCATGATTATATCATTGTACTCTCCATTCACTATCTTTTTTCACTGGCCTTACAAAACCACTAACGCTATAAGCTGAAACACAATCTCCATCATCTCAGAACCAGCAGCTCAGGCTCCCCTAATACTTCCCCATCATCTCACGACCAGCATCTGTTCCACCACCATCAACCTTGCCATCCTTGTACGCATCATACTGTCCCTTCAATACTCTGAACAGCATAGCAACCAATCCACTACGTCTCCTCCCACCACATCCAGCGATAGCATCAGCCTTTCTGGCACAGCATCCTCCACGTCCACCTCGACAGTTCCCATCCCGACGTTCCCGCACAGCAAAGCCATCAACAGCTTCCCCCAACATGGCGATTTCCGCACTCTCCATCTCGTGCTCAACTGACTGTTTCTCCACAACAGCACGATAGCTAGGCGGTCGACCGAGCACGTTCTCAGACGAGTCAAGCATGTCGTCCAGAACAAGGTTCTTTTCGTTGCCTGACATTGCGCCAGTAGTCTGCTGTACGACTACGACAGTGACGGTGCTGTTTTGCATGTCATGACGGCGCTCGTAGCGCTCGCGCTCGCGCTGGGCTTTTTGCGCGCGAGCTTCGGGTGAGCAGCACATGGTACTGTGGAGACGAGGGAGTCACAGTTTTGTTGTTGAGGGGTTGGGTATTGGTGTAATGGTGCAGTACGGTATGTGCTTGCTTGTTTGCTTGGCTGGTTGGTTTGAATGCTGGATTTGTTGGTGTTATTTCGAAGATGGGCTTGGGATGACTTGCACAGAAGTGGTGGTGTGGTAAGGTAAGATATTGACGGTATATGTAGATGCAGATTGAGGGTGGAAGTTTTGTAGTGATTCGATCTAGCATCTAATTGGAGGGTAGACTAGACCTGTTATGTAGAAGACACATCCATTTCAGATCGACATGATTGGCTATCTCTTCAGTCCATTTTCGCGGCTCTATATACTGGCGTATGTCCATGTTAATACGGCTATAGTGAAGGAGAAGGTGGTTATCGTTGTGCTACGGCCGAGAGGTCAATACCCGATTATTAATCATGCTCTCCTTGATAAGTTCTGTTTCTATGGACACAGTAGGGATAATAGCATAGGAGAGCAAGTTCATTGTAGTTGAGCCCCAAGTTCAAGACCCTGTTCTCTGCTATGGCGCTACTCAATGCTCCGGCACATTCATTACGCCCAAGCGCAGGTCGAAAAATCGTTACCAAAAGCCAATTTCCATACAATGCCCATTCACAAACCAAAGCTCTTCCATCTCACAACCACAACCAACAGCCGACCTCAACCTCATTACCCCACCCTACAAAATACTCTCCCTCCTTCCACGCCCTCGCCACATCAACCTCCAGCACAACACCCTGTCCTCCCTCACCCGTGCCATCCATCCCCTTTCCACTCGTCAATCTAACACATTCTATCGGTACAATACGTCCGTTCAGCAAGATCAGCAGATCATCAGCGACATTGATGCTGTGATCTTTAGGTGGCAATAGATAGAGACCCCAAGTTCCAAGAGCTTTGAGTGTGCTTTTGACGATGAGATGGGACTTCGACTCTGGCGACCGGTGTGACGACAGTTTTGCGGAGATTGCTGCATCGACCTCCTCGTTTTTCGAGATGTTGTCGATGCTCTCGGTACTAGATTGAATCCTGAATTCCGTACGCACAATAGCTGCACCTCCAGTCATCTTCCCAACCAGCCCCAGGTCGGCAGCATACAACCCTTTCATTTCTTTCGCATAGAAGACAGGTGAAGCGGAGAGAACTTCATAGCCTTTCCCCTCGACTTGCATAGCAAACACGTCGTGATCCGCCACAGATAGCACAGGGCTACAGGCACCAGTACAGTGACTTCTGACAACAACACCGTCTTTCATACTCTCTGCTCCAATGAACTCCCCAACAGCTACGACTTCGGTGATTCCTTCGTTACGGCAATTGAAGAAGCCCAAGAAGGCTGTACCAGTGCCTGAGCTGCCGTTGTATGCGCCTACTTTGACGAGTCGTTCTTCTTCGAATCCAATGTATGTCTGTGTGCTTCGGCCAATGACACTGGGACGAAGGATGACTGTTTGGTTGCGGATTGTCTGTGCGGTCATCTGGTTGATTAGGTCGACGTCATGGTGGCCTGGCTCGTCTGTTACGTATACGACACCGCCTGATACGCAGCGGGCCGCAGCGTGGAAGCCTCCCCATTTATGGGATGTTTGAAACTGTGCAAGTATGTGTTAGTGCATTGGGTGGATGAGAGGGAAGGGGATCGGGGAGTACAGACCATATCCCAGTCAGGAATGACATTGAGATGTTTGGTGAAAAGCGAGTTGTGCGCGTTACAGAAGATGTGCCATGGATGGCTTTCTTCCACATCTGGGAAAAAGTCGTCCGATGATCTCAGCACGTAAGGAGGTATATCTGTGGGAAGCTGACAACGGAAGATTGTATAAGGCGTTTGTGACATGCATGAAATGGCGAGACCACCAAAATGTCGAAGTTGTGCCGAGATCCAGGTGTTGAGGTAAGTGTTGGTAAGAGCCCTGCGGTCAGGCGCAGTTTGTATCTCATCGAGGAAAAACTGTGCATCTGTTTTGACGGCATCGATACCGGATCTGCTGAGAAAGTTGTAGAAATCGTTGTACATTCGTTTGACGTCTGGCTCATCGATTACCAGCATCTTGTTTGAACCAACAGCAATAACATCAGGTCGCTTTATCACCTCGCGAGTCCGATATCGTTGGGCAAGTTGGCCATCGGGTGATATACCTCCCCAATATCCTAAAATGGCATGCCAGACACCAATGTGGCGGATATCAGGATATTTCCCTCGTATACTGCTGATTGCTGTCGACAGACCTTGTGGGAAGCCCTTTGGATTAGCTTCGAAACTTTTCCAGCCCCGCACCATTTGGTTTCCACCTTCATTGTCCAAAGACTGCCAATTGTCGTCGATGATGAGATTTGTGATCTTGATGCCGTGCTTATTCAAACTGCTCAAAGCTCCAGAGATCTTCTCTTCTGTCAAGTTTTGTCCGAGCCCGTTCCAGGTGCAATAAGTAAAGCCATCGTACCAATCTTGCACCCAGTTGGCTTGGACTTCGCCGTTGTCTTGTTTCTTTCCTTTTTCGAGCTCTTTTATCTTCGCGATAGCTTCTTGATCTTCCTCGCTGAGCACGACATATTGGCTGACGACCTTACGTGCTTGATACATACAAGCAGCAAGGCCCTCTTCGAAGGACGCTGCCACAGCAACGACTAATCTGACAGTACCCTCCTCTTCCCGATCGTTCCTTGCATGAATATCGAGTCGACCGTTTCGGGCTTGTAGTACCGTCATAACATCATCGATGCCACTAACAGCCACTACAACAACATGCAGTCCATCACTTCTCAGAAAAGAGTACAAAATGGCATCTTTATCAGCAAACCTTGTATCCTTTCCTTGTCGAGGTGCAAGCCACGGTGACCACAACCTGACGAGGGCAAACCATCGTGTGAAGTTTATGGGCACTCCAAATTTATACGTCGAGAAGCCAGAGACGTCTCCTTGTGCTCCTTTGGCTGACGCTGCAAGCGACCACAGCATTGTGTTTGGTGTATCGCTGCTTACTCTCTCCACCCTGACATCCTT
>Ga0181471_100067_pt1 | contig 25541 bp, 26 predicted proteins | sample InSIn5gowninarea_FD_119083 | JGI IMG/M metagenome (GOLD analysis project Ga0181471, IMG submission 119083) | Clean room microbial communities from NASA Spacecraft Assembly Facility at Jet Propulsion Laboratory, Pasadena, California, USA -... ...
TAAAGAGAAACTATTATGATGAGGAAGGCAACCTGCTATTAAAGCCCTACCGGTTGAAAGACCTGGCAGAGATCTACGGTGTTTGCAACCGCACTATGAAAAAATGGATTATCAATGCCGCACCGGAAGCGAAGAGAAACAGAAGCCAATTTTTTTCAATTCCTGCAGTTACAATAATAGTAGAAGCACTTGGACTTCCTCAAAGAATTGAAACTAAAAAAGCTGCATAAATCAATCCCTATGGACAACAAACATTCAGAACACACAGGAAGCAATGTACTCCTCACCGGTTGCATCTTCCTTGCTAACCTTGATTTCACAGGTCTTCTAGACTATGCTGTAAAAGCCATAATCGGCGGCGGCATCTGGCTCGGTTTCAAAATGACTGCCGATTATTTAGAAAGAAAAAGAAGCAAAGCCAAATGAGCCTTGTAACAAGAATATTAACTGGTACTGTAGTTAGTGTTGGAGCTATTGCAGGCTGGTCCTATTTAAAAAACCTGAAAACCGCCAGTGCTGAACTGGAAGTGGTACCGAAAGCCTCTATCCATCAGCTAAGCTGGGATGGGCTTACCATCCGATTAGATGTCCTATTGAAAAACCCTACAAAGGGAAGCTTCTCAATCAAGTTTCCCTTTGTTAAACTCCTCTACAAAGAGACAGTAATAGGTAGTTCAAATGCAGTAGATAAGGAAATCAATATAACTGCGCATGGTGAAGTGATGATTGATAAAATCATGGTTCAAATACCAATGGCAGGAGTTTTCTCGGTAGCATTTACACTAATTAAAACATTGATCAGTGGAGGCACAGAAACAATAACAATCAGAACACTTACAACGATCAATTTAGGCATTATCAAAATGCCTTACGAAAACAAGCAAAACATCACGATAAAGAAATAATCCGTACCCAATGGAAGCAGGCAAAACACGTAACATCCAAAGTGGTGAAGGCTACACCCATCTCTTTCCTAAAGCCGAAGGAACGAATAAAACGATCCGAAAGAATGCTGATGTTACGCATACGGTTGCCTTCATTCCAAAGGTTGTTAACGAAACACTTCATCATACAAAAGAACTTGCTCAACGCTTAAAAGGAACTACTACCTATGAAACATGCTCGAACATCTGGCACTTTGTTTATCAGCACATTGCTTATCGTAAAGACCAAGAGGGCTATGAACAAATAAGAAGCCCAGCCAGAACCTGGCACGACAGACAAAAAGGGGTGGATTGCGATTGTTACTCGGTGTTTATCTCCAGTATCCTGACTAACTGCAACATTCCACATATCCTAAGAATCACCAAATACCACCGGGATTACTTTCAGCATATCTACCCCGTCGTCGTGCTACATGAAAAAGAAATTCCAATTGACTGTGTAACGGAGCAATTCAATTATCAAGTACCCTATTCCGAGAAAAGAGATTATCCTATGGACCTACAATACTTAAACGGCTTTGATGATGACTTAGGTCAGCTTTACGGCAAAAAGAAAGCAAAGCAGACAGCAAAAGCTGTAACCAAAACAAAAAAGCCTTCCCTTCTTCAAAAGCTAAAAGGCAAAACAGTACAAAAAGCAAAAACAGCTCCTGCGCCAACTGGTACAAAGCCAAAGAAGAAAGGTTTTCTAAAGAAGGTTGTAAACAAAATCAACAAGGTCAATCCGGCCACACTTCTACTGCGCAATGGTGTGCTAGCAGCGATGAAGCTGAATGTAAAAAACGTTGCAGGTCGTCTTCGATGGAGTTATTTAACGCCAGAACAGGCAGCAGGACAAGGTATTGATCCCCAAAAATTTCAACGGCTGATTGCCACCCGACAGAAGCTTGAGAAAATATTCTATGGAGCTGGCGGCAACGAAAAGAATTTGAAGAAAGCAATACTTGGAGGAAAAGGAAATAAAGACAAAGCAGTGGCCGGATTAGATGGCTTTGATGGAATGGTCGGCATTGACTATATGAACGTTTATACACCGCTTCCACAACTGTTAGGACACGAGATATACCACTCTGAAAACATAGAAGGCTTTGATGGATTTGAGGGTTTAGGGCAACTTGGTGAGCCTGTTACTTTAGCATCAGTTGGAGCGGCAATGGGAGTGATAGCTGGTATCGTAGCATCCCTCAAACAGATTGGCAACATTTTCAATAAAAAAGGTGAAGGCTCAAACGACTTTGATCCACAAGCAAACGAAGCTGCGGAAAACAACGCACCAGTGCCTAATACCACACCTATTCCTGAAGCTGAAGCTAAAGAGGCAGTGAAAGAGGTTATTAATACCCAGGCTGCAATAATTGAAAACAATGCTCTACTACCTGCACCTTCTAACAACACCTCATTTCCTACAGTAAGTACCGGAACTTCTCAATCCGAGAGCGCAATCATGCCCATCGAGAGTAATGCAACAGAGGAAGCTGTGCAAAACGCTGTAGTACCGCAAACAAACGCTGTATCAACAACAACCAATACAGTTGCGCCTACGCCTACACCAACAGGCGAAAGCTTCTGGGATAAAAATAAAAGCTGGTTGAAACCAGTAGCCATTGGCGCAGGAGGCATTGGTCTTATTGCTATCGGACTGGCTGTCATGAAGCCTAATGCGCAACAGAATAAACCCCATACTTCAAGAGGTTTGTCCGGTGTACCTCAAAAACGCAAAAAGAAAAGCAACCATAGAAAAACAAAAAGCACTAAACCCCAAAAGAAAACAGCAGTAGCCCTGCTTTAAATCCAAACCCCATAAAAATCAAACATGGCTAAACGTAAAAAAGCCCGTTATACCAAAAAGGGTAAACGGCAAACAATGATGCAGGGCTTCGGCTCTGATTTAAAAACAGAAGGCAGTATGAAGAATTCCGCCATTGAAACCGGTAAAGGCATCCTGGTAGGTGTGCTCGGTGGAGGACTGATCGGAGCAGCACTTGGTAAGCCTTCCTTTATCGTAGGCATCCTTACTACTGGTGTTGGACATTACGCCGGTAACAAGCTTACACAAATGCTCGGCATTGGTATGATGGCAGCCAATGGCTTTACTAAAACCGCTCCAACAGTTAGTGGCATAGAAGGATTGGATGGTGTGAAAGAACGCTTGCAAGCTTTCAAGGAAAGTTTTTCAGAAAAGCTTTACCTGGACAAGTTGAAAAAGAAAGGCATTTCCGATGGTACAACAAGCGGGTTCGGTGAACTGCAATACTTCACTTATCCCAACAATGACCTGGCTGCACTTGATGCTATTGAAAATCAATTAACCGACAGTGCTGCTCAATTCCAGGGAAGCATGCCTGATACAGACTTTGCCGGAGGCGACTTTGGTGATGTAACTGAACAAAACTTTTAATCAATACTCAAATCATAACAACTTAAAAATCTAAACCTATGTTAGGCTTAATCGAAGGAATTGAAGAATATAATAACCAAGGCGCATTACTCGGCCTTGAAGGAGCAGATGACGCTGAACTGCTCGGCGCTTTGCGCCGCATGAATCCTGTTCAGAGAGTAAAAACAATGAACAAGATGTTTAACACGCCACAGAGCAAAGGCTCACGTGCTGAAATGGAAAAGTTCTTTGGCGAACTGCCGCCACATATTAAAGAAGGACTGGTACGTGGTGAGCTACGCCTTGCGGATAGTACTATTTACTCCATCAAACCAGTTACTTCCAAAACAATAAAGCTGTTTGAAACGCAGGATGATAAAGAAGTGGGGTTGCGAAATGTTTCCAATGCAAAGCTGCCAAAGAACCAAGCATTTCTTGTAAGTGGTATTTTCCTTATGGCAGGTACTTCTGCTGATGCAACAAAGGACAAGATCATCGCCACAGAATTCAAAGGACTTGAAGTGTTCAATACTATCGCCAACGGTGAGTTCTCGCTACGAAGCAATAAAAAGCAGATCGTACCGGAAACAAGCAATGTAGTATTTAAAACTGCAGGTAACAAAAACGTACCGGTAGGTTATTACAAACTGGCAAACCCTCGCCTTATTCATGATGACATCTTAATTGAAATGACCATCGAGCTGGGTTCAATGGATAGCATTCCACAGAACACCTACATCTATGCTGGTTTGCATGGCACTATTACCACACCATAATTGGTGATGAAATTTCTAAACCAAAACGCATTAGTAGTTGCAGGTGTAACCCTGCCTGCACTACTACTGCTTATGATGAATATGAACAAGACAACGGTAGCCTTTAAAAACATTCGTGCCTTTCTCATTATGATTCAGTACGCTGAAGGCACTTATGGAAAAGATGGATATAGAAAACTGTTTGGTGGCGGATACTTCAATGATTTTTCCAAACATCCAAATACAAAAGTGACCAAGTGGGGTATTACCAGTACGGCTGCAGGTGCTTACCAGATTTTAAATAAGACCTGGATAGAGTTGCAAGCCAAGCTAAAGCTACCAGACTTCAGCCCTGTAAGCCAGGATAAAGCAGCTATTGAGCTCATACGAAGACGAAAGGCTTTAGAAGATGTGTATGCCGGAAGGTGGTCGCAAGCAATTGAGAAATGTCGTAAAGAGTGGGCTTCGTTACCTGGTGCGGGTTATGGTCAAAATGAAAAGAATATTACAAACCTGCTGGCAGTTTTAAAAGTTGCCGGGGGCAGCACAGCTTAAAAATATCCTATGCCTAAACGAATAAAAAAACGTTACGACATCAACGTTTCTGAAGCAAATGTTATTCACTCCAAAACTTTTGAGTTGGATAAAAATGTAACAGCGGTTCATGGGATTCTTTTCGCCTCAGACCGTGATGATTTGATGTACTACCGAGGTTCTGCAAAGGTGGAACTGAATAGCGATGAGATTTTTCCTGAAGGATATGAAACAAAGCTCTTGATGACAGGTCTGAATGTTTCCCCAAATGATCGCTTTTACATATTAGGAGGTGCGCCTCCTGGAAACTTCAAATTGAAAGTAGAGTACCGTGATACACCAGATACAAAGCTGCAATTCGCTGCTTACCGTGTATCTGTTTACCTGGACGTAGAAATCAAAGCCTAATGCAACAGAAAGTCATTTTACATAGTGAGCAAATTAGCCGAAAGGGTGAGATCAAATATTTCCAAATCCCTTTAGAAGGAACGGCTATTAAAATCATAGCAGTAGAAGCAAGTGCTTTTCTGTTCTCAAACATTAATAGCCCTGTGCTTCCCCAAATGAGTATGCAGAGTGCTACATCTGCCATAGATGAAAGCATTGAAGGCGATGGTGGTGGCAGCGGTGGTGGTAGCGTAGATGGAGGAAGTTCCACTGGTATAACAACTAATAGCTGCCCCAATCCCGGTACAGCTTCTATCGACGCTGTTAGTTCTAATACTGCGAATGGTATTACAACACAAATATTTCGAATCGGAGCAGCCGTAAATCCAACTTTTGTGTACAGTTGTGGTGTTTATTCAGTTGTTATTTCCGTCACAGCTGTTGATGGTGATACGCCTGCATCCATTGCAACAAAGCTTGCAAATGAGGTAAATAATACTTCGCTCGCAATATGGAATCAATACGGAAGTAATAATAGAAATTATAAACCAACAGCGGTTGCTAATGGAGATTTACTTACACTTACAACTGATTCACAACATTCGTTTTTTGCTTCAGGAACAGGTTCTTGTCAAGCGCCGCCTCCCCCTCCACCACCTCCACCGCCTCCACCACCCCCTCCACCTCCAGAACCTAAGCTTCTTGAATTTGATCCCTTATTTAGAATTACAAATAATGAAAGAGCTGGAGTTCTTTCCCTTCAAAGTCCAGACGCCACCGACATTTTTATGCAGTGCGATGCCTGGCGTAGGGACGGCAATATAGGTTTTGGCGATTTCACTCACGCAGGTGATGAAGGCAGTGAATGGCTCAGAGGAAGAAAACGCCTGGCGCCTGAAGTGGCCATTACTACGGCTTCACCAATATTGGAAGCGTACTACAAAGACAGTTGGGGCATTTACCACGGTAAAGACCTGAACTATGGATTGAACATATTTATCTGGTTTGAAAAAGTGGCAGCATGACAAGCGATCTGGCTTTGGACTATATCAGCCGTCGGATGGCAGAAATGGGTTATGGAAAGAACTACCTGATCCGCTTTCGGCATGTGCTCTTAAAAGTTGGAGAAACAAGAGAAGTAGTAGCCTATAACCAAATCTTCTTACTCATAGAGCCAATGTCTACTATCAAAATAGAGAGTGATGTTGGACTATTTGACCTGAACGAAGATGGAGCTAATGAAATGCAGTACGAGCATCGGGGAAGAATACGGATAACAAACCTTTCGCTTTCACCAACGAATGCCCGCTTTCTGCAAGCCATACCAAAAAATGAAGACTATGCCGGTAACAAATGACAACTACGACCAACTTAAAATAGATAAGCTAAAGCACTTTCTGGAAACGCAGGCAGAAAGAGGCATTGCTAAACCCTTTGAGATTTTTGTTGACAATCTAAAGGTGGTCCCTAAAACAGAAGATCCAAAGGAGTTTGATTCCTATGAGTTTTATATGAATGAGGACACGGAAAAGGTTCGCATCCTAATCTACAACTCAAACCTTTCGCCACGCAATGACCAGTATTGTTTTTATGTGCAGAAGACAGCAGGCTCTAAACCACTGAATGGCTTAGGTGATATTGAAAACATCGTACAGGAAAAGTTGGCAGCTCGTGACCGAGAATATGAAATGAACCGGTTACGTGAAGAACTGGAAACAACCAAGCAGGAATTGGAAGAAACAGAAGAGTATGCAGAGAAGCTGGAGAAAGAAATACAAAGCTTCAAAGAAAACAAGTTCAAGCTTGGTAACATTAACATTGGCGAGCTGGCATCGGTAGCAATGGAAGGAATGATTCGGCGAAACCCACAATTTCTGACAAAGCTACCCGGCGGCGAAGCATTGGCTGGCATCATCGTACAGGACAATCAAGAAATGGAAAAGCGGTTGCTGCAACCGAAAGCAGATCAAACGACTGAAGCCACCTTCCAAAAGAAAGAAGTTTCTGAACCAGAGTTTTCAGAAATGGAAGTTCGGCAGCTACATTTTCTGCAACAATTGCAAAGCAGTTTCGATGGCAAGCAAGTCGAAATTTTCAATATCGTTTTGGGAAGGCTTTCCGCCGAACCGACCAAGCTTGAAGAAATAGCAACACTATTTGGCATTAATTACTAAATCCATATACCATGAAAAAGTTTCATTATGACATTACCATTGAAGCGCAATCCGGCAGTGAGGCTGATGCAAAAATGACAGCACTCACCATACTCGCTTCAAAGCTTTCTCAAGTAGAACTAACAAAGCTGGCGCATGTAATCAAACATGACCCGGTTAAAACCTCGCTTGCTAAGAAATACCTGGGCGTATAGTCCTTCATTCATTCAAATCCTATGAATACCTCTTCCACCCAACCACAAGATGAGTTTACACTCAAAGAAAAGTTAACCTATGGCATTGTCGGCTTGGTTGTGCTGAGTGGAAGTTTTTTGCTGGGTCGAAGCATTGTGCGTGGTGCAAAAGCTACCAGCGAACAAAAGAAAACCTATGAAGATGGCAATGCAGCCTCCTTTGCCCAACAACTACGCATGGCATTTGAGAACGACAACTACTTTGAATGGGGCACAGATGAGGAAGCAATAAGAAGTGTGATCCGCAAAGTGCCAAGCAAAGAGTTTTTCAAGGGTGTAATTAACTCTTATCAAAAGTTATATGCCCGCAGCTTGATGGGTGATCTAAAGAGCGAACTGGCAACAACTGAATACAATGAGATGCTTGCCATTATTGCCGGAAAGCCGGACCGCATATCTGGTAACTATAAACCGGTCATTACTTACCAGCAATACTTGTCTTGGGCAAAGCGATTGAAAGCGGCTTTTGACATTACTTACTGGTTTGTTCCCGGAACGGATGAACCAGCCATTAAAGCTGTGTTTTTGGAAATACCGACACAGATGGATTTTCAAAAAGTTTCAAATGCCTATCTAAAAGAATATGGCAACGACTTGGTAAGTGATCTTAAAACTGAATTAGAGTTCTGGGAATATGATTCTATGATGGACATTATCTATAAAAAGCCAAAAGCTTGATTTTATGACAAGAAGTAAATCTGCTGTTAGAGAAAAAGGATTAGCGAAAGCTCCTTCTAAGCGAAAGCAGCAAAAAAAGAAGATTATTATAACGACCCTGGCGGTAGGTGCTACAGGCATCTTAGGGTACTTTGGATGGCAATATTTTAAAAAGAAAAAAGCCTCTAAAGGTGATGCAGATATTGAGAGCATCATTAAAAATCTGGATCAGCCCATTGTTTCCACACCGGAGCCGCCAATGCCCCGTACAAAACGCAAAACAACCAGCTATACAACATCTATAACTTCTGAAAGGACGGATAGCTTTCCGTTATCCAAAGGAAGCAAAGGCGAGAATGTTCGCAAGCTGCAAGAAGCATTGATAGCAAAGTATGGCAAGCAGGTATTGCCGAAGTATGGAGCTGATGGTGATTTCGGTTCTGAGGTTGTGGCAGCATTAAAGAAATTAGGTTTACCTGCGTCCATTACAGAAAGTACACTGCATGTGATTGCACAAGGAACTGTTGCAAATCCTACCACAGTTGGCAAAGACTTGTACCGAGCCGCATCATCAAAGGATTATACAAAATCTGTAAGCCTGCTTAAGAAGCTCCGAAGTGTAGATGACTACACGGCAGCCAATAATGTATTCAAGCAAGGTCGTATCAATGGTGTACGTCAAACTATTGTCAACGGCTTATTAAATGTTTTTAGCAGCGAACCGCAAAAACAAGCCATTAAGTTTGAGTTCCTGAGAATGGGGCTACAGTTCGATGGCAGCAAGTGGAGCTTATCCGGTTTTGATGGATTGCCCATTGTAACAATGATACCCACCTCTGTCTGGATCAACGCTACCGAAAGTGTAACGGTTCCTGCACGTATGGTATTGGGTAATGAAGTAACAAAACGATTAGACTATACCCTGTTTGAAAATGGCGGCAAGCACTTTCTGGTGCAAACAAAAACAATCAAATACTTATAAGCATATCCTATGAAAAGACATATTAAATACATCGTAGTACACTCAACTGCTACGTTCGACCCAAAAGTCTCTCAATTCTACGGTGACTTCCATTTTGTGATAGAGCGGAATGGAGAAATCAAAAAGATTCATCCAGAAACAAACGTCATTAAAAATGTTGCCATAGCAGATAATGATGCTATCCATGTAGCCTATGCAGGCGGTAGAAACGCTTCAGGCAATTTAGGCGATACCCGCACACCTGTTCAGGAAGAAGCCTTGTTCAATAAGTTGATTGCTCTTTCAGTGAAATACCCAAGTGCACGAATTGTGGGTCACGATGAGTTTGAAGCTTCATCCGGCTGTCCTGGATTCAATATCAAGGACTGGCTAAAGTTCTATGAACCGGAAATCGCTGTTGCTTAACCACTAATTAAATACATCCTATGAACACGATTCAGGAAGCCCTCGTAAAGAAGGGATACAGACTCTTTATGCGTCCGTTTGAGCTAAACATTGTTGGCGTAAGAACAGACAATACAACGCCAAACACCTTCGATGATAAAATTCATGTCTTCTTTCAAAACAGTGAGGGCAGAGTAATCCACCACGAGTTTAAAGCCACTACAGATCCTGGCACTTATTGGCTTAAAAACCCAATGAATCCACAAGGAACAGCCATCCTTAAAGAAGGACAATATATCGGCTGTTATGCATTGGGTATGCACCGTGGCAAATACTTAGCCTTAGTACAACAAAAGCCGGTGACTGTTATAAGGGATTACGACCGGGATGCAGTGCTCGACTTTTTAAATGGCAGGGAAGACAAAGGGCTATTTGGCATAAACATCCACCGTGCATCAGAAACGGGTACCACAAAAATCGTCAATCACCATTCGGCCGGTTGCCAGGTGTTTGCAAATCAAACAGATTTCATCAGGTTTTTACAACTCTGCGAAAAACACCGAACACTGTATGGTAATTCATTTACCTACACCCTAATTGATGAACGGGCAGTAAACAGGGAAGCAAAAAAAAATTCCTCCTTGCAGCCGGCAGCATAATAGCGAGTGCTGGGGCAATAGCCTTTACCTATTCAATTTTAAACTCTGATACCTCATGAAAACATTTTTAAAAGAAATCCTCCGGGATAAAAACGGTGACTTCTCCCTTCGAGAATTTGTCATAGCTCTCCTTGTTCTTATCATGCTAACAAGCTGGCTTGCACAACAATTTTTTGGCAAAGCGGTGCCGGAGTTCATGTTCTATTCATTCACCTCATTAGTAGCAGCCGGTTGCTTTGGCTATTCAATTGAGAAGAAAACTTTTGAGCAACCTACACAATCAAACACGCAAACAAACAACCTATGAAAATCAATCTTCTCCTATTTGCCATCGGTCTTTTCTTGGGACTTTATCTATCCTTTATGTACAGTGTTGCATTATCTGCTGATAATAAACCGCCTGGCGTTAATACACCTGTTAAGCAGCTTCAAAAAGAAGTATCAAAAACTGAAACCTCTTTTGCGCAAAGATTTGATTCCATTCAATCGGAAAATAACAAACTGACAGTAGGTCTTAATGATACCAAAGCTGCCTTGCAAGTTGCCAAACAAAAAAGCAAAGCCCTGGAGCAAAAGATCAAAACCATATTACTTATAAAGGAATCTACCGAAGAGCCCATTGCATTTTATGATCCTGCTTGCGATTCATTGATTGGCACAGTGGAATACCTGATGCAGGCTTCCGCTCAAAAGGACAGTTTGTATGAAGAAGTACAGATAAACTTACAGACACAGATAAAGAACAAGGATTCTACTATTAGTCTTCAGGCTAATCAATATCAAAGCTTAAAATCCACCTTCTCAAAAAGCCTGGAAAGTCAAGAAGTGTTAGATAGACAAAATCGCTTGATAACCAAAGCTTACAAGAAACAGAAAGTAAAAAGCAAAGTGCTGAGTGCATTGCTATTCATTGGTAGCGGAGTTGCTGCCGGGTATATAATCAATCGTTAAGTTATAATGCTAATCCTATGAAAGAAAAAACCATTGTTGCTACTGCCACCTTGCTTACATCCCTTCTTGCTTATTGGTACGCAAAAGAAGCTCAAAAGGATTCTGTTCCTTATGTGATGATGGGTGGATTTATTGGTTCCATCATTGGCGAAAGCATTTCCGAAAAAGTCACTAAATCCAATCACAATAATTAAAAACAAAAAACCCTATGGCATTTCAGATTTTTAACGACGGAGCCGTCATCCGTATTGAAAACGGCACAAAGACCTTATTGGTCACTAAAGAACAGGTCAAAACCATTGATACTATCCAAAACAACATTGTTCGGATTGACATTGGCGAAGGACCGTTAAAGAACATCTTTGTCAACTATCAGGATGTTACTAATCCCGTAGTGAATTCCGCCAACGAACTGCGGGATTTAATTAAAGGCTGGTTGGTTTCTGACAATTACAATGGCGGAGATGCAACTGAGGCGACCCAGCTTAGTATTCTGACAAAACTGGGTGACCTGGCGATTATCCTACAAGCCATTAAAGTAAAAGAAGCATCCTTCACGAAGGAAGAGCCTTCACGGATTGATGAATCCAATCCATACATGATTTATCGTGGTTGGCACAGATTATTTGGCGACCCGCAGGCAAACGAATGGGCAATTGAACGCATCAGACGTGAAGGCGATGAGATCATTCACGAGTGGGCATTTGGAACTCAAAGGCAGATTTACAAATGGCATGATCGCTTGAACCATTACTATGTGCCTTATGACCATGATCTTCCAGTAGAAGCTCCGATTCCGATCTTACCGGATTCCAACCCTCCTGCTGAAGGACCAGGTGAACCTCAACCTCCAGTTGAACAACAACCAATGGAATGAAATACAGTACTATCCCAGAGATAGTACTTGGAAACATTCCAGAAATTCAAATTCCCGAACTACAGGTTTCCTATAACCGTAGTTCGGGAAAATTTCTATCCGGTGCTATTTCTTCTGCAAATGATGTTGCAGACTTTATTCGCAATACAATTGGAAATGGCGAAGTAGAGTTGCAGGAACAATTTATTGTGCTTTACTTAAGCCAGTCCAATCACATTATTGGCTATTACAAGCATTCGAAAGGTTCTATTAATGCTACTGTAGCTGATATGCGCATCATTTTAGGCACAGCCTTAAAATGCGCTTGTATTGCAATGATAGTAGCACATAATCATCCTTCTGGTAATCTAAAGCCAAGCCGTGCAGATGAAGACCTCACAAAACGATTGAAGGAAAGTGCGGCTTTAATGGATATTAGGTTGCTTGACCATTTAATTATTACAAAGGAATCTTTCTTGTCTTTTGCTAATGAGGGCTTTTTAGGTCTCGATGGACTAGCTAAACTTATTTCGGGACATGGCCAATTTGTACAAGCTGTTACCACTGCATTAGTAAACAAAACGTCGCACAATAAAACTTCAATTGAAAGGCTTGCAGCTTCTTTTGGTATTACCGATAAAACAGAAGTAAAAGAGCTAACGGAGCTTGCTATTGTAAAAAGAGCAAGACGACTGGCCCACATAGATAAAATTATCCAGGAGAGATTCAATGACATTGTAGATCTGTACAACTCTCAGGTCAACTTATCACACCGCACTTCTCAATCCATACTACTTCAACAATATTCAACACCTGCGCCAATCGGATATTTAGCAGGTGTTTTCTGTCGGTTAGATAAAGGTGCTACTGTCTTTGAACCTTCAGCGGGAAACGGACTTCTTACTATTGCTGCAAACCCTTCTCAATGCACCGTAAATGAAATTGACACGATACGCAGACGAAATTTAGAAACTCAAGGCTATAGCCTCGTTATGAATGGAGACGCCACAAAACCATTCAGAGGATTAGAAAAGAAGTTTGATGCTGTACTCACTAATCCTCCGTTCGGCATGTTGGAAACTCAAGTGATGTGGGACACTTTTCCTATAAAGCCTTTAGAGCATGTTATGGCACTAAGGGCTTTAGACTGCATGAAAGATGGCGGCAGAGCCGCTATAATTATTGGAGGACATACCAGGTGGGATGAGAAAGGCAGAATACAAGCCGGCAAAAACAGGATTTTCTTTAATTATTTATATAGCCGCTACAATGTGGTAGATGTAATCAATATTGACGGAGGCAAACTTTATTCACGGCAGGGAACTTCTTTTGATGTTCGCCTGATACTAATAAATGGTAGAAAGGGCGTCCCTATTGGCGCAGCACCTGTTTATGACCCTTATAAAGACAACGAAGTAAAAACATTTGATGCACTTTATGAAAGAGTGATAGATGCAATGGAAACCAATATTCCTATGAAACAATCAATAACACTTTTAGAAAGCGAAGCTTTGGAACTACAACGCCTTTTTGGTGGTTCAGATTTAGGGGCACCTTATGAACCTGCCTCAGAAGCTTGCATTGTTTTAAATACACAAGTACCGGATAGTATGGCATTTGAAACACGGCAAGCCATTCTCTCTATTAAGCAAGAAGTAGGTGGAGACATTGACAACTTTGTTCGGCACCGGTTAAAATATCCTAACAAAGCTGCCCTATGCAAAGTGCTATCGGCAGAGCAAATAGATGCTGTTGCGATGGCGATCTACAATATTGAGGCAAGAGGTCAAGGTATGATCATTGGCGATCAGACAGGTATTGGCAAAGGTCGTATTGCTGCTGCTATGATCCGCTATGCAGTCGTACAGGGACACAAGCCAGTATTCCTTACAGAGAAAGCAAACCTATTCTCTGACATTTACCGGGACTTGTCCGCTATTGGATCTGCACAGTTCAAACCTTTTATCGTAAACGGAAGGGAGGCTAAAACAGATATTAAAGACGAAGATGGAGAAGTTATTTACACCGCTCCTGCGCCAACAGAACAGGCTAGAATATTAGCTGAGCAAAAGCTACCTTCCGGATATGATTTTGTGGTAGCCACCTATTCACAGTTTAATTCACCGGAAAAGAAACCAGAAAAACCAAACTTCCTTAGAGCCATAGCAGAAGGCAACATTTTTATTATGGACGAAGCACACAATTCAAGTGGTTCATCTAATACAGGGGAGTTTTTGCAAAAGGTGGTTGCAGGCACAAAAGGCGTTGTGTTCTTATCCGCCACATTTGCCAAGCGACCAGATAACATGCCGATTTATGCAATGAAGACTTCTATTGCCGATTGCAATATGAGCAAGGATGATTTGGTGGAGGCAATTACTCGTGGGGGTGTTGCCCTTCAAGAAATCCTTTCTTCACAGTTAGTAGCAGAAGGGCAAATGGTTCGTAGGGAAAGAAGCTTTGAAGGAGTAGAAGTAAACTATTTATCACTTGATGAAAAAAGCGAAGAACACCGAGCAATAGCTGATAACATAACAGATATTTTAAGAGACATTATTGCTTTTCAAGGTAACTATGTTGATAAGCAGATAGAAGAACTGGATGATATTGCCATTGCTGAAGGAAAAGAAGTAGAGTTACGAGAAGGAACCTCACAAGCTGGTGTAGATAACCTTCCTTACTTCTCAAAAGTGTTCCAGGTAATTAACCAAATGCTTTTTTCGCTAAAAGCAAATGCAGTTGCAGAAAGAGCTATACATCGGTTGAAGGAAGGTAAAAAGCCAGTCATTGCATTTGCCTCCACAATGGGCAGCTTTATCGAGGGCATTGAAAATGACAAGGGACTTCCTGTTTCGGATGGAGATACAATAAACGCAGACTTTACCGAAGTACTGAGGCGAGGATTAGATGGCATCCTACGCTACACGGAAAAAGATGTGGATGGTAATAGCATTCATAAAAAGTTTGAGTTAAGTGATTTACCTGCTGAAGCGCAAGCAGAATACTACCGGATATTCAATAAGATTAAAGCTGCATCTACCGGCATTACCATATCTCCGATTGATGTGATTATTAAAAAACTGAAAGAAGCAGGATATAGTGTGGCAGAAGTAACGGGCAGGAAATACGAACTACAATTAAATACAAAGACAGGTCAAGGATTAGTACTAGGGAGAAAACGGATCAACACCAATGATGCTTTTCGTCAGTTTAATAATAATGAAGTTGATGTTCTGATGATTAACCAATCAGGTAGTACAGGAGCTTCTGCTCATGCTATTCCCACAGCTAAAGTTCCAAAAGACCAGGTTCGACAAAGAGTTATGATTGTGCTGCAAGCAGAACTGGATATAAATACGGAAGTACAAAAAAGAGGACGTATCAATCGTACAGGGCAAATCTTGAAACCCATCTATGACTATGTTACTTCTGCCATACCCGCTGAAAAGCGGTTGATGATGATGCTGCAAAAGAAACTGAAATCACTTGATGCCAATACTGCTTCTAATCAAAAACAGTCCAACAAGATTTTAGATGTACCAGACTTTTTAAATAAGTATGGAGATAAGATTGTAAAAGGTTATCTGGTAGAAAACAAAGAAGTAAATGAATTGCTGGATGATCCGCTTCATTTAGAAGATGCAAAAAGCGATAGTGGTTCGCAGGAAGGGAATATTTTGGAAGATGCTGCACATAAAGTATCAGGTCGTGTAGCAGTGCTTTCCACCAAAATGCAAGCTGACTTTTACAATGAAATATCGGAACGCTACTCTGACTATGTAGATTACCTTAAACAGGTAGGCGAATATGACCTGGAAGTAGAAGCGATGAACCTGGAGGCTGAAACAGTAGGATCAAAGGTCATTAAGATGGGCAAAGGCTCTGATAGTGCTTTTGGTGATGACAGTAACCTTGAAACAATAAGAGCCAACGTTTTAAAAAAGCCATTTACAAAAGCAGAATTAGAAAACCTCGTTCAGGAGTCTTTGAAAGGTCGTGAGCCGAAACTTGTCCAATCCGATGTAGCAGAGGATTTCATTCGTTTCCATGAAAGCGCCTTACAAACAGAGTTCAGCGAGATCAAAGCCAAATATGAAGAACTAATTCATCAGATACCGAACGAAAAAGCTATGCTGAAAATATTGGCAAAGCAGGGTGAAGGGGCTTTTATGCAAGCATGTGCCCAAAGGAAGGCAGAACTAATGCAAGCGGAAGCTGCAAAGCTTACCCAAACGCAAAAGGTATTTGACAACCGCAAGGGCTACCTGATGAAGATGTTTTCGTTTTTCTATGTAGGTAAGGGAGTGAATTACCCCATTGAAACATACAATAATGGCAACGAGTTAGTACCGGCTATCTTCTTAGGATTTGTCATTGATAATAAAAAGAAGAACCCTTATGCACCTTCCGCTATTAAGCTACGTTTTGCCATTGCCAATAGTTCTAAATATTTAGCAGTGCCTGCGTCTTATTCCGAAGACATTATGGCGATTATTGGTGCCTCTGTAGATGTAGCTGAACATTCGTTACCGGTATTACTAAATAGTTGGGAAGAATACACGAAGCAAAATAATGTGGACCGTAGAATAAGGCATATCATTACCGGCAACCTGTTGCAAGCCTTTTCAGATTTTAAAGGAAAACTCGTGAGCTATACAACAGATGGCGGTGAAACTAAAAAAGGTATTCTAATGCCGGAGAACTGGAACCCAACAGAACAAGTACAGGATAAAGTTGTGGTGCCCATTCTTAAAGCTCTGCCACTGATTAAATCGCTTACTTCAAACGGGCATATAGTTACCAACAATGGTCTTTCATTTTTTAGAATGCGGGATTATTACAGACTTATTGTATCTGCATCACGATCTAAGGGTGGCGACATTTATCTGGATAAACAGATTTTGGAGTTAGTAGATAAGAACAACTTTGAAAAAACATCGGATAAGATGGTGGCGATGCTACCGGAAGGAAATATTGATAAGCTGGTTGAACTGCTACAGTCGAATCACTCCCTTTCTGTAACTATTCTTTCCTATCAACTTAAAGACTTAAAAAGTGATGGAATGCGATTCAAAAGCCGAAAACCTATTTTACTGCCAGACAAAGAAGAAGAACCGGCAAACAATGTTTTATTACTTGAACTGGAAGCAGAAGCCCTTCTTCTGGAACTCGAATTATTAGCCGCATAAATTACCACCTATGATAAACCCTGAAAACTATCTATCTAAAATAACCTCTATTGATATTAAATCAATGCCTATGCCTTTGCAAAAAGGGCATGAGTTTCTAATGAAAGCAACTGCTGATGGAACTGACTGGAATACTTACCACAATAGCACAGCTATTCGCAAAACCATACAACTGTATTTTGAAAGGCTTGCTGAATTTGTTGCTACTGATAAAAAACTGGATCGCAACAATAGGCTAAAAGCAAACAAGCAACAGAGCGATAAAGAGATCATGCAGGAAGCTATGCGTCGGCAAGGCTTAATAGATGATAGCGGCAAACCGATAAAAAAGGCGTCCCAAAAACTCAAAAAAGAAAAGCCAATAGATCAAACCATTTGGGTTGAAAAAATGCCCGAAGAACTTCGATTTATTAAACGCTATGTCAACCTGGATGGTAAGACAAAAACGAAAGAAGATATTCTTCGCTTTATTAATTCGTTGCAAAAAGCGATTGTTGAAAAGCGGATTCGCAAAACCTCTCCCTACGCCGATCAGATAAAGTATGTACAGGAAAAGTTGATTGAAGTGTATAACGGCATGAAGGCAAAGATCAAATTAGAGCTAAAGCCAGAAACCTTCGAAGCATTGAAAAAGCTAACTGATGGCGAAAAGGTGATGGCATCCATTGGTTTTATCAAGCGATACATTGCTATGAATGAAAAGCCTGGCATGAAGGAAAAAGCAAAAGCCTTGCTTCAGCAAATTAACCGTTCAATAGAAAAAGGAAAGATTGGGGATAATGACCCTTACATAGTTGAAATACATGAACTGAAGAAAAACTTGAAAGCTTTTACCACCGATAAAACGGTGAAGACTTTGGAAATTGAACAAGCTACTCTTAATGGTTTGGAAGGAATTTTAGGCTGTGCCTGTCAAAGCTTAAATGGTCTGCAGGGCAACGCTGGTATTATGAACAGTATGGATTTCGCCAATTTGGAATTTGATACACTCGGCTTTAGAGGTAAGTGGCTAAAACTAATCGGAGATCCTTCGTCAAACTTTACGGCAATGGTGTATGGTAAACCCAAGATGGGTAAATCCTATCTGTGTATAGACTTCGCTGGCTACCTGGCCCGAAATCATGGAAAAGTACTTTATGTAGCAAAAGAGGAAGGTTTGGATATGACCTTGCAAAAAAAGTTAAATGATAAAGCCGTTGCTCATCCTAATCTTTTTGTATCGTCATTCTTACCTACATCCATAACCACTTATGATTTTATTTTCTTGGATAGCGTAAACCGGCTTGGCTTAGAGCCAACAGATTTGAACAAGCTAAAAGCAGCTAATCCTACCAAGTCTTTCATCTTCATTTTTCAATCTACCAAAGACGGAAACTTCCGGGGAGCTAATTCCTTCCAGCATGATGTAGATGTGGTGATTGAAGTGCCCCAAAAAGGTAAGGCAATTCAGATGGGCAGGTTTAATCAAGGAGGCGAAATTGAAATTTTTGATTTTCTCCCTCTAAGGCAATAAAAATTTCCATCAAATCAAACCAGCCAAGCGCTGGTTTTTCTTTGCTAGTAAAATTATTAACTCATTGATAATCAATAAATTGTATTTTAGCCATGTCATTGAAAACCAAGGTAATTGACATAAAAACGAAAGAGGAACTATTTCCAGAAAAAGTCCCCTTAGAAGAGTTACGAAAGATATGGAACGATAAAGAAAAGAATTACAATGATCAAGAGCTTGAACAAATCCGGGAGTGGCTTTACGCAATGGCGGAGGTCATCGTCAGAGTGAGTGAAAAAGTAAAACAGCAAACCAAAGTAATACCGATAAGTACCGATCATGAAAACAAGAAAAGCAATTATCTACGTCCGAGTGAGCACCGACGAGCAAGCTGAAAAAGGGCATAGCCTGAGTCATCAGGAAGAACGTCTTCGCAGCCACTGCCTTCATAACAACATCGAAGTCGTTGCCTTTTTCAAGGAAGACCACTCTGCTAAAAGCTTCGAGCGGCCTGCTTTCAAAAAGTTACTGGACTTTATCAAGGCTAATAAGAATTTGGCTGACATGCTCCTCTTTCTAAAGTGGGACCGCTTCTCTCGCAATGCAGCGGATGCCTATGCAATGATCAATCAGCTCTTGCGATTAGGTGTAGAGCCCCAGGCAATGGAGCAGCCGCTCAATATGGAAATCCCAGAGCACAAGTTTATGTTAGCCATATACTTGGCAGCACCTGAAGTGGAGAATGACCGAAGAGCTTTGAACATTCTAGCCGGTATGCGAAAAGCGATGAAAGAAGGCCGCTGGATGGGCGGAGCACCAAAGGGATACAAACGCAGTCGTGACGAGAACAACCGGCCTTGCATTGTGCCAAGCAACGAAGCTGAATTAATCAAGTGGGCTTTCGAGCAAATGGCAACGGGCCACTACCACATTGATGAAGTTAGAAAGATGCTTAATGGAAAAGGGCTCAAGGTGGAACGTTCTGCCTTTTGGTGGATGATGCGAAGCCCTATCTATATTGGTAAAGTCATCGTACCACCGTATAAAGACGAATTAGCCATGATAGTTCCTGGTCAGCACGAGCCAATCGTGTCAAACCGGCTCTTTTACGAAGTGCAGGACGTGCTGGAAGGAAAGAGGCGTAAAGAACTGCCTGCTCATCACTCTAAGCAAGAAGACCTGCCGCTCAGAGGCTTTCTAAAATGTCCGTCGTGTGGACGCAATCTGACGGGCAGTGCCTCCAAAGGCAATGGAGGCAGGTACTACTACTATCACTGCAAGAATGCCTGTAAGGAACGGCAAAAAGCCGTTGAGGTCAACGACTCCTTTTACGAGATGCTGTTTCACATCAGCAGCAATGAAAAAGCGTTGAAGTCCTTTGAGAAGATTTTATTGGATCACTACCTTAAAGACAACAAGCAAAAGAAAGCAGAACTGGAGAAAACCAATAAAGAAATTGAGATCATCCGCAAGCGACTGGAAAATGCTCAAATGATGACCCTCGACGGTGCCTTAGATGCTTCAGAGTATAGAAATATCAAAGCGAAGCTGGAACCTGAAATGAGCAGACTTCTAAGAAAACAGGGAGAGCTAAACTGCAAGGACGACAACGAAGAGGAGATAATGGAGTATGGTTTATATTTTTTGCGCAATCTTGACAAACTCTTTACTGTAGCGGATTTGGAGCAAAAGCACCGCATTCTTGGTTCGACCTTTCCGGAAAAGTTGGTTTTTACAGATGGCGCATGTCGAACCACTTCTACAGAGAATGCTGTCTCGCTACTACTCAAGCCCAGCAAGGATTTGACAGGAAATAAAAAAGGCAGAACAAAAAATTTTGTTCTGCCTTCCGGTCAAGTGGAGGTGACCGGAATCGAACCGGTGTCCAAACATATTCTGCAAAAGCTTTCTACATGCTTATTTCCGCATTAATTGTCGGCGGCTGACAGGAACGGAACACACCAATTAGTCGCTTAGAAGAATAGTCTTAAGTGCTGCTCACTTCATTGCAGCACAGCAATCTCTGTTTGTTTTTATGTCGGCGGCGGCGCATGGTAAGAGATCAACCGGCGCGGCGGCCCTAATGACTACTTAATCACTGATTAGGCAGCCATGGCATACTGAGTATTGCCATTTATTGTTTTGAGTATTCAGATTATAGAGCTAATTATCCAACGCTCTGCATGCTTACACTTTCAAAGACCTATGCTGTCAAAACCAAACACCCCCAAAGAAGTTTGACAGTTAATAGTAGGCGGTTGACAGAGGTACTCCCCACGCAGCTGCCAACAGAATTTTATGTACTAAGCGCCATTGCTACTATAAAGCGACAATTGCGTCGCACTCTTGTACGTTCTGTAATGCTATGGAGCAAAGTTCGTACAAACTTTCAGCAATACAACACCTGTTTTGCAATAGAAATAGTAATGTTTCTTTGGCAAGCCTTTGTTTGTGCCTTCGTTCCCTCTCCTTTAGGAGAGGGTTAGGGTGAGGTTACTTTCCCCATCCAAACCAGTCATTGCCATTGGCGTAGAGCATCAAGCCAAACAATAACACCATCCCCACTATCTGCGCATACTCTAAAAACTTTTCATTCGGCTTGCGACCGGTAATCATTTCCCATAAGGTAAACATTACATGCCCCCCATCCAGCGCTGGAATGGGTAACAAATTCATAAAGGCCAGTACAATGGAAAAGAAAGCAGTGATGCGCCAAAACGCTTCCCAGTTCCAGCCATATTTTGGAAAGATGGACCCCATGGATTTAAAACCGCCGACGCCTTTATAACCACCCGTTTTTGGGTTTAATATCTTCTTAAACTGATCTACATAAAAAACCAACTCCTGTCCCGCTTTTCGAACGCCGGCCGGAAAAGCCGCAAAGAAGCCATATTTTTTTATATTCAACTTTGCCCAGCCCAAGCTATCCATTTGCTGATAAGTCATGTACGGCGCAAACCCAATCTTCCCGTCCGCATCAATACGTGCCGGAAAAGAAACCTCATTTCCATTGCGTAATACACTTAATTGTACCGTCGTATTTTTTTTGCCCGCCAGTGCGTTTTTTAATTCATCGTAAAACTGAAACTTGGTTGAGTCAACCCCAACGATTTGGTCGTTTTGCCGCAGCCCTGCTTTGTAGGCCGTAGAGGTGTCGGGCACATAGTACACAAGGGCTGGAATTCGGGGCTCTAAAAATGAGCTTACGTCTTTACGACGATTTTCTACCAATTGACCAATAAGATCTACCGGCAAATTCAGGTTTACAATCTGACCACCCCTGTCTACCGTGATACGATCGCCGAGAAAAATATCCCGGATCGTTTTTTCAAAATCTTCTATTGGCTTATCGTTCACAGCCAATATTCTATCACCGTTTCTGATTCCAATTTTATACAACGTACTATCCACTACATGCACACCATATTTAATGGAAGAAGCGGGCACTTTTTTATCGCCCCACACCATTAATATAAAAGCGTAGATAACAAATGCAAGCAGGATGTTCATAATAATGCCACCCAGCATGATAATCAACCGCTGCCAGGCCGGCTTGCTCCGAAACTCCCAGGGCTGTGCTGGTTTGTTTAGCTGCTCTTTGTCCATGCTTTCATCTATCATTCCGGCTATTTTTACATAGCCTCCCAACGGCAGCCAACCAATGCCATACACTGTTTCACCAATCTTCTTTTTTACAATAGAAAACCAGGGATCAAAGAATAAATAAAATTTTTCTACCCGGCAGCCAAACCATTTAGCGGTAATGTAGTGGCCAAACTCATGCAGCACTACCAGAATAGAAAGGGCTAAAAGCAGTTGTCCTACCTGTAATAACACAGCGGACCAGTTTATTGCTAACAGAAACATTGTTGTCATGTAAATAATGGATACCGCGGCTTTTGTTGGACCCGGCAATGGTTAGGCGCAAATATCTGTTAATTGAAGTAGAAATGCGAACCGCCGGTGAATTATTGGAAACTTATAACACCCTTATAATTGAATAAGGTCGGCAGCATAACTGCGTGCCTCGCCATCGGAAGCATAAAACTCCTCCAACGTAGGTGTAGAAATGAATGGTACTTTTTCCATTACTTTTTCTATTATATCCGTCATCTCCAAAAAGCCGATCTTATTTTTTAAAAATGCATATACCGCTATTTCGTTGGCGGCATTCAGTACACAGGGAAGATTGCCGCCCTTGTTTAACGATTCAATGGCTAAGGTTAGATTACGAAAGGTGCGATAATCAGGCTCGTCAAACGTTAGGGTGTTAAATCTCCTGAAATCGCAACGGGGAAAATCGTTTTTAATGCGCCGGGGGAAAGCCAGGGCATATTGAATAGGAAGTTTCATGTCGGGCAAACCCATCTGGGCTTTTATACTGCCATCTTCAAACTGCACCATAGAATGTATAATGCTTTGCGGATGTATAACCACCCCTATCTGCTCAGGTTGCAGGTTAAACAGCCACCGGGCTTCAATCATCTCCAAACCTTTATTCATCAGCGTAGCCGAGTCAATGCTAATCTTAGCACCCATGGCCCAATTGGGATGCTGCAGGGCATGCTCTCTTTTTACATTTACCAGGTAATTGGTTTTGCGCCCTAAAAAAGGGCCACCCGAGGCCGTTAGTATCACTTTCTCCACCGGGTTACGCAGCTCTCCTACCAGGCATTGAAAAATGGCGGAGTGCTCAGAATCCACCGGGATGATAGGCACCCGTTTTTCTACAGCCAATTGCATAATTACCGAGCCGGCTACCACCAGGGTTTCTTTGTTGGCAAGAGCAATAACTTTTCCTGCATTAATGGCAGCTATGGTGGGTTTCAATCCGGCAAAACCAACAATGGCCGCTAACATTAAGTCATACACATCCAGAGCCGCTACCTCTTCCAACGCTTGTTCCCCCGCAAATACTTTTATATCGGTAGCCGCTAATGCCTCTTTAACTCTTGCATATTTTGATGCGTCAGAAATAACCACCATGTTAGGGTTAAATTGCTTGGCCTGCTGCACCAGCAATTCATCGTTGTTATTACAAGTGAGTATTTCCACCGAAAATTTATCGGGGTGGGCAGCTATTACTTCCAGTGCCTGTGTACCTATGGATCCGGTGGAACCAAAGAGGGCTATGCGTTTTACGGGATTGTGGGCATTCATGTATGAGGGTAACAAATTAGTAATTAAAGTTGAGCTCTGTACATATCATCAGTTGTTTCGCCATTGAAGTAACCTATCTGCTATCCTCCGATCATTGCTTAAGCGGGGCACTTTGTTTTGTCCACCTAGCTTTCCAATAGATTTCATATAGCCGGCAAAGCCTCCTTTTTTTACCGGCACTATCTCCAGCGGCTGCAGAATAGAGCCTCTTACCAGATCATCATAATAAATGTTTTTCTTCCGAAGGTTGGCATCTACTTTAAGAGCAAAACTGTTTACGTCTTCAGGTTCCTTTTCAAACTCTACAAACCACTGATGACAGCTTTTTCCATCGATACCAATCATGGGAGCAACGGTAAACTCCGTAATATGAACATTATCTTTTTCAGCCGCTTTCAGCAAACTTTGTTCCACTTCCTCACCAATCACATGCTCGCCAAAGGCCGAAATAAAATGCTTGGTACGACCGGTTACTACTATCCGGTAAGGGTTAAGCGAAACAAATTTTACCGTATCGCCAATGTTATAACCCCATAAGCCAGCATTGTTATTTACAATCAGGGCGTAGTTCTCTCCTATCTTCACATCGTGCAGGGACAGACGTGCAGGAGTTTCATTAAAGATTTCGCCGGCAGGGACAAATTCAAAATAAATTCCGCTGGCTGTATTTAATAACAAGCCTTCTGCAGCTTGCGAATCCTGAAAAGCAAAAAATCCTTCCGAGGCAGGAAAGGTTTCCAAAGCATTTATTTTTTTACCAATGCTTTGAAAAAGGCGAGCTTTGTACGGCTCAAAGGCCACGCCGCCATGCACCATAATAGAAAAATTTGGAAATAGATCACCGATGAACTTGCCGGTTTTTTCTTGCAGGCGGTCAAAATACATTTGCACCCAGGGTGGTATACCGCTGATGAGGGTCATGTTCTGATCCACGGTTTCTTTTACAATGGCATCAAGCTTTGTTTCCCAATCTTCTATACAATTGGTTTCATAACTCGGTAATTGATTAGTGCGTAAGTAACGGGGGATGTGGTGGTTAACGATGCCGCTCAGCCTTCCGGTAGGTATGCCGGCTATCCGGTCAAGCTCTGGCGAGCCAGATAAAAAAATCAGTTTCCCATCGGCAAAAGCGGTGTTGCCCGTTTCGGCCATATAACATAATAAAGCATTGCGGGCCGTATTAATATGGTTGGGAATAGAGTCCGCAGTGATGGGAATATATTTTACTCCGCTGGTGGTTCCCGATGTTTTGGCGAAATAAATGGGTTGTCCCTTCCAGAGGATATTGTGCTTGCCTTCCTTTATCTTATTTATATAGGGGCTGAAAGCCTCATAGTCCCGGATGGGCACAGCCTGGGTGAAGGCCTGGTAATTGTCCACCTCTTTTAAACGATGATCTTTACCAAACTCGGTTCCCCTGCCCACTTTCAGCATGGTTTTCAATATATCATCCTGGTCGGCAAGGGCTGTGACAGCCCCTTTTCGTATTTTTGAACTTATATAGGAGGCAAATGGCTTTGCCAGAAAGGATTTGAGCTTCATTATGGCGATTATAGCCCTGCTCTCCAAAAGCAATCGTCAGGTAAATCAGGGCGGCACAAATATAGGCTATAGGCATTATGGGTTAGATGCCCGGCTGCAGATATGGTTATTGTTGAACCGCAGCACCCCCATTTGTAGCATATCTTTAAGCTTTTTGTGGACCGCTTTCTTTGCTACACCAATTTTTCCCCTTACTTTTGCCCACCTAATTTTTGAACCGTTATGTTCGCAATAGTAAAAATAGCCGGAAAGCAGTTTAAAGTGG
>Ga0181471_100068_pt1 | contig 25485 bp, 20 predicted proteins | sample InSIn5gowninarea_FD_119083 | JGI IMG/M metagenome (GOLD analysis project Ga0181471, IMG submission 119083) | Clean room microbial communities from NASA Spacecraft Assembly Facility at Jet Propulsion Laboratory, Pasadena, California, USA -... ...
TGACCTTCCTCCAGCTCTTTTGATCATCTTGTCGAGCATCTTCTTCCTATTCTTCACTTGATCTTATTCATCCAACCATCCAATATGTCAGACGTCAAACATTCTGATGTGTTTTCCGACAAGCTCTCCGACCTGGAGATTTCTCACATCGAGCACAACCGTGCCGACTCGGATGATACTGTTGCGTCTCAACCCAAGTTCGTCGAACAGGGTGTGCCACTGAACCGTTCACCGACTGCTGCCGCTCTTGATAAAACGGATCCGAAGTTCCTTTGGCCTAGAATCCGATTGAGCTTGCAGGACGCCTTCTCCGAGTTCATTGGAACATTCATCATCCTTATGTTCGGTGATGGTGTCGTAGCTCAAGTTGTCCTGAGTAGAGGCAAGAATGGAGACTACCAATCCATCAGTTGGGGCTGGGGGTAGGTCCTCCATGAACCTTTTGATCGTCGCTTTCGCTGACAACGTGATAGCATTGGTGTGATGCTGGGTGTCTACGCTGGAGGTAAGAGCGGAGCTCATCTCAACCCCGCGGTCACCTTCTCCAGTTGCGTCTTCCGAAAGTTCCCATGGAAGAAGTTCCCCATCTATATGTTGGCTCAGGTCCTTGGTGCATTGTAGGTCCATGATATCGTCCAGTATATCCGGCTGTTGCTAACATGTCTGTGTAGCTGTGCATCCGGCGTTGTATATGCAAACTACAAATCAGCTATCGACACGTACGAAGGAGGTGCCGGCATTCGAACAGTTGGCGGCGAGAACTCCACCGCTGGCATCTTCTGCACATATCCCGCCGAATTCATGACGCGGACGGGCATGTTCTTCTCAGAATTCATCGCCAGCGCACTTCTTATGTGTAAGCTTTCTTCCCAACAACGTCAATATGTGTTAAACGTACTAACAAGCGAAAAAAGTTCTGATCTTCGCGCTTAAGGACGTAAGAATAACTCCTAAGAATCGAAAAGATGATCAAGAAGGAGACAAGAAAAAAAGTACTGACATTTTTCTTGACAGGATTCGAACCTTGGCTCAGGCAACCTTACACCACTAGGCCTCTTCTTCATAATCTTCGGTATCGGAGCATGCTGGGGTTGGGAGACAGGCTACGCTATCAACCTTGCCAGAGATTTCGGTCCTCGCCTTATGTCGTACTTCCTAGGATATGGCCATGGCGTGTGGTCTGCAGGAGGATATTACTTCTGGTATGTCGATAAAGCGCTAATTCCTTAGCACATGCTGACCAGGTCCAGGATCCCTATGGTATCGCCGTTCTTCGGTTGCGTCTTTGGCGGCTTCTTGTACGACCTTCTTATGTTCACCGGAGAGAGTCCTATCAACGAAGAGTGGATGGGTATCCCCGGAGCTTACAACCGCTTGATGTCGTTCGGAAAGTCGAAAAAGGAAAAGACCGAATCCAGCATCGTATAAAAAAGATGGGTGCGAAAACGTGTAATAGTATGGAAGACACATTTTTACGTAGACACGAAATTCGGCTCTCAATGAGCAGTCATCATTCCAATAAAACTTCGTCCCTTTTGATGGTAGTCAACACGGCCATCGTCGTATCTTAGGGAGGTGAGAAGAAGAGGAAAAGAAAAGAGGAAATCAGGATGCAGTCTCAATCTTGACTCTTAGCGGACGGTCGCTGTCGCAAAGTTATTCCGTGCATTTTTATGGCGTTCGAGGTGGAAGTCGTTGTGCTTGGAGGAAGAGCATTTGTTTAAGGCATTCTCGATATCAAGGTCTCAACGCGCTGCTGAGATCAAAACGTAAATTTTCCGAGACTTTCGACAACAAGCGATGTGGTGGTTTTGGTGTTTCGAAAAACAGAAGAAGTTCTCTTGCAAAACGTTTGAGCGGTATGACTTCATAGCGAGAGGGTTGAGGCTTCAACATGGACGATGCAGGTGCGGCGGTGTGGCTGCAGGAGGTCGGTGCACGATCGACGAGTTTATGCATTTACAACGTGGGCATAGAAGATGGAAACAAAAGATTTTGTTGTTTGTCAAGGCGGTCGTTTCAGCGCAGTGGTTGAATCCATGTTTGTTGTCTCGATTTGAGAGCGGTGAACAGCCAAAGCTTCGGGCAGCGTCGGACTTGTGGACGGACCCTGAATCGAGCATGCGGCCTGAATTTGTTCAATTTCCTGTTTGTTACGCCAGGTCATGCTTTCTCTCCCTCTGTATATATTCCTCTCTGAATTGACTTGTTGCAATTGTTGCATTTGCGTCTTAGCGTTCGTTATGATTTTTGGTTGGTTCGAGCATCGCAACTAATCTCAATACTACGACACAAGGGTCATGTCATCATCGCCAACCGATGGTGCCAATGGGTCGCCGGTAGCTCCTTCCGCTCTCTCAGGAGATGTAGAACGTATTAAGGAGCTCGTCCGATTGTCTTCCGGCTCCAACATCAGCCACCAAGTCTTTCGAAGGGCCTTCCACGCAAACATCACCCAAGAACACATCCTCAAAGAACTCGAAACCCTCCAGAAGAGGATACGCACCTCAAGAGATCCCAGCCGGCCCGCCAGTCCTGATTCAGAAGATGAATCCTTAACAGATGCGGACCTCGCAAGAGCACACGACCGACATTTGCAAGAACTCGCTCAGGTCCGGGAAGAGCTCGAGAAAGTCAAGCGCGAAAGAGAAGAATGGCTGGAGAACGCTGAGAACCGCATCGACATCTTGATTGAAGAGAAGGAGGCTGTCGCTGCTCAGCTGAGCCAATTGTCAAAAGAGCTGGAGGAAGGTCAGGTACATCGGGATCAGATCAAGCAATCCCTGGAGGAGCTCGTGTCGAAGAACAAGGCATTGGCCGCAGAGAAAGAGGAGAGCCAGAGCCAGTTGTCACAGCTGCGTGAGGACACCACCAAGTACCAGAAACTTTACGAAGAGGCCAACGAGTCGCTTCGTAACCTTGAGGAGGCCTCCAAGGCTGCCGAGAAGGATAAGGAGAGCCTCAATACCTCTTTGCAAGCTGCCAACGACAAGATTCAAGAGTTGGAACAGAATATTGCCGAAGCCTTGGCCACTGCCGCAGAAGCAAAGTCTCAGATCAAGAGCCTTGCAGAACTAGAAGCCTCGCTTCGTGTCTCTCTGGATGACAAGTCGAAGGAAGTTGCCGCTCTCCAAGAAGCCAACGTGCAAGCCGCCGAGAGCCTTCAGAGTACCATCCAGGACAGCCAAGCCAGGCAGCAGGAGGCAGACCAGGCTTTGAACAACTTGAAATCGTCCAAGGCCGACATCGACGCCGAACTCGCAACCTTCAAGCAGAAGGCCACCGACCTGGAGAAGCAGCTCATTGCAGCTACTCAGGCATTGGAGAGCGCAACCGCCGGGTACGAAGCAGAGAAGCGCAAGGTTGAAGAAGAGTTGCAGTCACTGAAGGGTGAAAAGGCTAGCGTTGTCGCTGAGCTTGACGATACCAAGACACAACTCTCTTCCACCCAAAAGGAGAGACAAGACGCCGTCCACAAGCTCGAGCAAGCGCTTGATCAGCACACTGAGGCTCAGAGATCAATTGAAGTCTCTCTTTCCAGCAAGGCCAAGGAGCTCGACAACATCCGGTCAGAGCTTTCGAAAGCTCAAGATGACCATGCGCGCCAACTGGACAACCACAAGACACATGCTCAAAAGGTCCACGATGAATTGAAACAACAGCATGAGGCCGTTGTCAACGATCTGGCTACCGTACGTCAACATGCAGCAGAGTCAGACAGCGCGTTGAAAACGAGACTTGCAGAAGTTGCTGGAAAGCTTGCAAAGTCTATCAAGGAGGCCAAGCAGAGAGAGGAAGCCGATGATCAGAGCAGAGCACGCATATCAGAGATTGAATTGCAATTGGCCACTTCTCAAGACAATGCATCGTCACTCAATGAGGAGCTCAATCAGTTGCGCCAGTCCAAGCTTGAGATTGAACAACAATTGATCTCGCTCAAAGAAGAAGTCACGTCTTCAAAACAAGAGCTCGAGCATCTCCGTGAATCTAAGAGCAGCATCGAAAAGGAATTGAAATCCACTCAGGAGCAGGCATCATCTTCTGTCAAGGAGATTGAGTCGTTGCGTCAGTCCAAGCAAGAAGTTGAGCAACAACTAGTCATCTCTCGCAAAGAGGCTTCATCAACCTCAACAGAGCTCCAAGACTTGCGTCAGATCACTAAGGACATCGAGCAGAAGTTGGTAGTCTTGCAGGAAGAAGCATCCACATCTGGCAGAGAGCTCGAACAGCTTCGTCAAGCAAAGAGCGACGTCGAGCAAAACCTGGCTTCCTCCGAAGCGAAGACGACTGCTCTGTCCCAGAATGTTACCCAGCTTCAGCAATCTAAGGACGAAGTCGAGAGACTCTTGACCCTCTTCCGTGCCAAAGTGTCTTCTCTGTCAGAAGAGATCAAGGAACTTCGAAAGTCCAAGGATGACATTCAGCAACAGCTCACTACTTCTCAACAGCGAGCTTCTGAGGCTGCGCATGAGCTTGAGCAGTTGCGCGAATCAAAACTTCAGGTCGAACAGGAGCTAGTATCCTCCCGCGAGCAGGCGTCTTCCGCATCGAAGGAGCACGAGGCACTGCGTCAGTCCAAAGACCAGGTTGAACAAGAGCTCTCGCAAGTGTCGACACACCTTGAAAAATCTCAGAAACGACTAGACGATTTACGCGCAGCCAAGGAGAAGGAACTCACAGACATTTCGGAGGCACTGCAAAAGGCCACTGAGAAACTCTCTGAGGCTGAAAGGTCCAATGAAGCTAGCAGAATGCAAGCAGATCGCGATCATGCAGAGGCGATAAGAAAGTTGCATCAGGAGCATGAAGACGCGTTGAACATCTCTACCGACCGATCGGCCGTAGAAATCGCCGAGCTCAAGCAAGCTCATGGCTCCGTAATCACTGAGCTCGAGCGTCAGCTTGATGAAAGGAAATTCGCCATAACAACCCAAGAGACCGAGCTGAAGCAAGCCAAGGAGGAAGCTGATCGTCAGATCCAAGCGGCTCGTTCTGAGCAAGACGAACGCGAGAAGAAGCATGTCGAGAGTCTTGAGTCTGTCAAGCAAGCACACGAATCAGCCTATGCTGCACTGGAGAAGCGCCTCAAAGATGCTGCAGAAAGCCACAAGTCAATGCTCACCGCCATCAAGAACCGCTACGAGGAGAAGGGTGTTGAGGCTCGAAGCCAACTTGAAGCACAAGTTCAGGAAGAGCGCCGTCTCCAGCAGGAAAGTAGAAAAGCCGCCGATGACGCTGAGCGTCGTGCAAGCGAATCTGAGAAGCGCGTCGTCGAGGTACAGAACGATCTGACATGTCAAGTTCAAGAGGCCCGGAAAAACTTTGAATCTACCAACAAGGAACTCGCATCCACTAAGGCCAAGCACGAAAACGAAATCCAGGATCTAACGAAGACTCACGAGGCACGAATCATATCTGAACAGCAACAGCGCCAAGAAGCTATCGACATTGCCAGAGAGGAGACTGCACAGCAACTCCAGAAGCTTGGTGACGAACACAAAGTGCAGCTCGAGAGCGCGATCAAGGATGCCAAAGATGAACAGAGCACGCTCAAGAAGCAAATGGATGCTGTGAAGGCAGAGTACGAAGAAAGGCTCCGAAAGCACAATGAGGAGGCTAGCACAGCCCAGAATGCGCTGCAGAAGCAGTTAGAAGTCTTGGGACGGCAGCATGAGGATCGTCTTCGTAGCCACAAGGAAGAGGCCGAAAAATCGCAGGCTGAACTGAAGCAGCAACTCGAACGCCTCCAACAGGAGCATCAATCAGAAATCGAAGTAGCGTCTGAGAAGGCTAAGATTGCTGAGAACTCGGTGGCCGAAGCCCAAGCGGAGCATTCAAAGCAACTCCGCGAAATCGAGGCCAAACACGAACAAAGACTCCAAGCATCTGGAGACGAACAATCGAAGAAGCTCGAAACCCTTCACAGTGAGCTTGACAAGAAGCACGAGGACCACATCCGACAGCTTGAAGACGCCCAGATCTCTGCACTCAAGGACATCAAGACCAACCACGTGAAGAACCTCGGTGTTCTACGTACTGAGCTTGAAAAGCGTCACGAGGACCGTCTTCGACAGCTTGAAGAGACTCACTGCGCTGCTCTCAGAGACACCGAAACCAAGCTTCTCGGGAAGCTCGATGAGGCAAAGACAACATCTGAATCTGCCTCAGCCGACGCTGCTCAGAAGTATCAGGCAGAGATCAAGGACCTCGAGATCAAGCATCGTACCCAGCTTTCTGAGGCTCAAGAAGCATCAGAGGCTACTTCTGCTGATATTACCAAGAAGCACACACAGAAGATTGAAGATCTCGAGTCCAAACATCGCGCTGAGCTAGACGAGGCTCGTAAGACATCAGAGACCACTTCTGCCCAAACTATGCAGACATACGAGCAGCAAATTGAGGACCTGAAAGCTCAGCACAGCGTTCAGCTCGACGAAGCGCAGAAGGCGTCAGAGACTTCCTCTGCAGATGCTGATCAGAAGCACCAGCAGCAAATTGATGAACTGAAGGCGGAGCACATGGCCGAGCTTGAGAAGGCCCAAAAGACATCTGAATCTGCTTCCTCTGACACCGCCCAGAAGCACCAGGAAGAGATCAAGGTCCTCACGACGAAGCATAGCGCTCAGCTTGACGAGGCGCGCAAGGTTTCAGAGATTACTTCCGCCGAAGTTACCCAGAAGCATCAGCACGAAGTCGACGAATTGAAGGCGAAACATCGCACACAACTCGACGAGGCTTACAAGACGTCAGAGACTACCTCCGCCCAAGCTATCGAGAAGCACCAGCAAGAGATCAAAGACCTGGAAGCCACCCATCGTAGCAAGCTCGACGAAACCGTTCAACTTCATGAGCAGCGCTCCGCCGAAGCTCGTCAGGTTGTCGAGAAACAAGTCGAGGAGCTCGAAGAGCAGCTGAGCAAACTTCATCTGGACAACGAGGCTGGATTGTCTATTTTGCGCGAGCAAGTGGAGAACAAATCCGCAGAAACTCAAGAGGCCCACAAAGAAATTGAGAGCCTTCGCCAGGAAGCTACCATGGTGCAGAACGATGCTCAAGCAAAGCACGACGACCTGCAAGCTCAAATCGAGAAACTCAGCCAGAAACACCAGGACGAACTCAAGTCTCAGACAACCGAATCCGAACAGAAGATTGCCGAGCTCAAGCGCTCACATGGGGACCAATTGTCTGTGGTTCGCACAGAGACTGAGCAAGCCAAAAACGATGAGATGGAGACACAGCTCGACAACTTACGCCAGCAGCATGAGAAGGCGATCGGCAGCCACGCTGCTGAAGCTGAAGAGAAACTATCCGAACTCAAGCGTTCCCACGAATCGCAGCTCTCAAAGGTGCATGAGGAAGTGGAGCAAGCCAAGGATGGTGAAATGCAGACGCAATTGGACAAGCTCCGTCAAGAGCACCAGAAGGAACTCGACAATCACACTGTTGGAGCCGATGAGAAGCTGTCTGAAATCAAGCGCACCCACGAGTCACACCTGACCACGGTCCGTGAAGAAGTAGAGCAAGCCAAAGCAAGCGAGATGGAGACACAGCTGGAGAATCTACGCCAACAGCACAAGAAGGAGCTCGATGACCATACCGCCAACAAAGACGCCCAGATTACCGAGATGAAGAGCACCCATGAGCAGGCAGTTGCCGATGCTCAGCGTGCCGCTGAGGAAGCACAGACTAAGATGCAGTCTCAACTGAACGACCTACGTCAGCAACACGAGAAGGACCTTAGTAGTCATGCTACCGAAAGAGACGCCAAGCTCTCCGAGACCAACGCCCTTCACGAGGAAAAACTTTCCGAGTTACAGCAAGCTGCCGAGAAGACTCAAGCGGAGTTGCAGTCCCGCATCGAGCAGTTGGAAGCCAGTCATAGATCAGCTCTCGAGGTTCAAGCCGGCGAAACTGTGACCAGACTTACAGATATGGCATCGGACCATTCGCAAGAACTAGCGAAGGTTCAACAACTGCTAACCACTACCCAGGAAGAAGCAGACATGAAAATCGCGCAGCTGAAGCAGAGCCATGAAGAAGACATTGCCTCCGTCCGTCAACAAGACGAAGATCACCTACTCCAATCCGTACAATCATACGAGCAACAACTTGCCAAACTGGAGGAAGAGAAGAAAGAAAACCAATCATCGGCCGTGCGTGTGCAACAAACCCTGCAAGAAGAGCTCCAGCAAGAGAAGCAAAGACTGACAGAAGTAGAAGCAAGGGCTCAAGAGAATAGTGTCCAAGAGACGCAAGAACGGGGCCGACAATTAGCTGAGGCTAAGGCAGAGCACGAAGCTGCGATCGAAGGGTTAAAGGGGGAGCTCCAGACTACCAATCAAAAGCTGGAGCAGATGGAAGCAGGCATGCAGAAACTTGTTGAGGAGAGGCAGAGTCTACTTGGGGAGCTGGACGTGTTGAGGAGAGAGATGGAAACTGAGAGACAACGACAGGTCGCGTTAGAAGAAGAGAGACGTATCGCGACAGAGGAAGTGACACGTACGACATTGAATAAGAGACTGATTGAGGAGCAAGAATTGGAAGCAAGACTAGCCTCCGTGGAGAGCGAACGACAAGAAGCCGCTCATACCATTGCACAATTAACCTCTGACAAGGACGACAGCTCAAAGGAGTTCGATATTCTGGCCTCTCGATTGGAGAACCTTACCATTGAGTTAGAACAAACCAAGCAAAGCCTGGTCGACAACGGTACTGATTCAGACTTGAAGCTCAAGACCCTCGAAGCGCAACTCCAAGAAACGCTAGCAGAGAACGCAGTGCTTAGCAAGCAACAAGGACAAGGTCTACTGAGACCAGTTACGCCCCTGAACAAGTCTGTGCCTTACAGCAGGTCCACTTCAGTTGGTGGCGTGAGTCAGCGATCTGGTGCCGACTACTTTGCTCACTCGGATTCAGAGTTCTCTGATATGAGTAAGGTGATCACTGCTGGGGAGCTGCTGTTCACTCAGAGGATTAGAGAGCACGTCGACCACCTGGAGCAAGCCAGAGAGCAGCTCAACCATGATTACCAGCAGAAGTTTGAGGCCATGGTTGACGAGAAGTCTCAGCGCGAGGAGCGGCTCGAATTACAACATACTACAGAGCTCGACGCTGCTCGTAGTAAGCTGAGAGCCAGTTACACCCAACCGGTTGATACTGGCATCAAGAAAATGGTACCTGTTCCGCACGAGGGCCATGTTGACGAGCTTCAAATCGAAGAGACACGCTTGGTCTCTGAGCACGCGGAGCGATTGGCCAATCGGAGGTCGCAGATTCAGCGTCAGCACCAGTCGCAATTCCAGGCACTGAGCGACGAGTACGACAAGAAAATCGCCGAACTGCTTGGAGAGAAGGAAATGCTGGATTCAGATCTAAGCATTGGCCCTGAGCGCTTCGAGGAGATGTCGGAACAGATCGATCGTCTGCACAGCGCGGCCCAAAGCCCTGCTTCTGTACGCCATAGACCCTTGCGCTCGGTAACCTCGAACGACTACCTACAAGGCGATCGTAACGCTCACCTATGGCGTAACGTCGAGACGTACGCACCTACTCGCTCAGAGTCCCCTGGTGTCGCATCACCTAGGCCTCAGTCCGCCGATCCGCAAGGCTCACTGAGACGTAAGACCAGTCAGAGTCGCCTCGGGTCGTTCATGGGCAAGATATCATCCCCATTCAACTCCAGCCGCTCCTCTCGCTCCTCAGCCTCATCCTCACGTCCAGGCTCAGCACGCCCTAGAACCGGCCAACGCGTCGTCTCCACTCCTCCCCCATCTTCTCGCCCTGAGTACAGCAAACACAGCTTTTCAGAAGGTGGAAGCACATTAGGTCGCAGCTCTACACGACCAATGACCGCAGAGGCAAGAGAACACGCAGACATGGACTTCTCCATCGCACCTGCACAGTTCGAAGCATTGCAGGAAGGCAAAGAGTTGAAAAGTGAGGGGCTCTCGGAGAGGAGAACCAGTGCTGTGGGTATTGAACAGCATAAAAGTCCGAAGATATTGAGACATATTTCTGGCTCGATTAGGAAGAAAATGTCTTCGTAGATGTATGTTGTCGTGGGTCGAGGCTTAAAAGTCTGGATTCGGAAGGAATTGGATGGCTTAAAGGGGCGGATGTGTATTGTTGATGCAAAAGTTTTGATCGCATTAGCGTTGCATTGCGTTGGTCTTTGTGGTTTTCATCGTTCGACGGGTTTTGTAACATCATTGTACTTGTACCGATCGCCACTGTTGTTGTAATGCTAGTCATTCTTACCTACCTGCCTATCTGGATACACTGTATACTTGCTACCATGTTTCCACCAAGCACTCAAAGAATGAGGAAAGGGCGTTTCACATGTTCGTTTTCCAGAAAGTAGAGTGCAATCAAGATTGACCAAATTCGCAAGACAAAGTGATCAAAGTCTTACACGAGGAAACTCGACATGACAAGAAAGGGCGAATGCACGAAAGGGAAAAGCAATGTCCGATCTACAAGGAAAGAGCAGCCAACACCAGATCCGCTAAAACGAAACAAGCTATCAGACCAAACGAAGAAGATAACAGAACCAAGCAGAAGAGGAAGTTTCAATGTAAACAGCAATACACATGATGATGAAGCAAAGAGAAGTCTAAAGAAGCGATTAACTAAGCGATTAACTGACACAATGTTGAATTGTGTTTTCGTATTGAGTTGAAAATTATCGAAAGGAAAAGTGTTGTTCTCATCCGGCATCATCGCATCGTTCTTTCGTGGTATTCGTGTCTGTCCTCCCCAAATCCTGAGATATTACCCATATGAACAAAGGAAAAAGAAAAATAAGATAAAAAGAAAAAGAGAAAGAAGAAAGGAAACATAAACGCCTGCATTGCAACCTCCAGCAATGATTGTAAACGAAAGTGTGGTCAACGCTCGCTCTTCTTCATGCAATAAATGCTATGATTTTTTTTCTTGTCCTTTTCAATCGTGTTCAGCCAGCCTTGTTTGCATTTTCTGTGGCCTTTCTTTGCATCTTTCTGAGATTTTCCCGATGAGCATCCTCATACTTTCCACTACGCAGCATTTGCTCCATTTGTATTGTTCTGAGTCGCTGGGTTTCTACCGCTTTCCTGGCCTTTGCGGTGTCTTCGACGGCTTTCTGTGCAGCTTTCTCTCTATCCTCCTTTTGCTGTTTGAGGCACTTCTCCTGCTCTTCAATCTGGTTGACCAAAGTAGGCGCAGCTCCTTGGACTGGAACGCTACGTATGCGCTGAGTATGTGGGGTGGGTAAACCGTTTTCCTGTATGGTAGGCTGAGGTATGTTGTCGAAGCAAGTAGCGGTGTTTATGCCGTTTGGAACCGATGACGGGATTGCATATCGGTACGGAGGTACGGGAGTGAGTTCACCTCCTGGTGGCGGGGGATAAGCGCCACGCAGCGGGAAGGCGGTGGTGATAAACGGAGGATGCGCAGGCGAGGATGCGATGGGAGTTGTTCTTGCGGTCGATTGAACACGAGTGCTGTTTGGAGTGTAGGGCACGTGGGACGATACCGTAGACACCTGACCGCTGCTCATTGTTCTTGCCGCTTGAAGGCTTGCTCGCCTTTCCGCCAGTGTCATGTCATCCTCTTCAGGAGGAACCCATCCGACACTGTGGAAGTTCTTCATGGCGACATGGCCTGCGGAACCATCTACCGCCAACTCATGCGTGTACGATTTATGCTTCCTTCTTTGTCCTAACGTCTTCTCCCGATGGTCCAGAAGGTTGGCGGCGGTATTGAGCAGCGGAAGGGACAAATTACGCTCATGTACGCGTGCTGATATGACTGGTGCAGGTAGTATGGCGGTCTTTCCTTCGACGACTGAGACGCGTCTAGATCTGCGCTTCTTCTGCTTAAGGGGACTTGCTCGTACGAGAGCAGATTCTGGTAGCCGCGGTGCTGTTGGACCCTTACCAGCCGTCAAATCAACGATGCTGTCTGTTGTGTGCGTGCCCTCGAAGCCTGACCAAAGGCTTGGTGTGTCTTCATCTGCGGATGAAGCTCTCAACTCTGGCTCTACCGGAACCACTGCCTTACACCACTCGTTTGTTCTTTTCATGACTTCTTTTCTCTCATCTTCCATCTCAGAAAGTTTGCGGACATGGCTATCACTGCCTTTGCGGCCTCGAGGTTTAGCTTCCGGCGGCAGTTTTGAATTCTGTAATACACTCTCTGACTCTTGACGTTGCTCGTTCGTTCCTTCTCGTTGGGCACGTGGCTTTGAACCAGGCTCGTGATCGGAGTGTTGAACAGATTCCTGAGCGGATTGTCTATCGCCATCGTCGTCTCCAGAAGTCTGCTCCCACGAAAACAAGTCCAGTTGGAACTCTTTGGGTGTGGTAAGAGCATTGAATCTCCCATGTCCTCCGCTATCTTCTGTATCCTGCAGCATTCGAGACAAGGCTGTGGAACTAACCCTATCCGAGAGAAAAGGCAATGAAGTTCTGGTCGAGTTGAATGGAACCAGAGCGATTCCATCTGAGGACGGTTCAGATTCAAGCCCGTCATCTGAGTGTGGAATGATAGGTCGAGGGGGATGCGAGGTTGGACGCAAAGTGCGGATGTAGAATAAAGCCGAATTTGATTCTGTGTTGTCTGCGGGGACTTCAACAGGAGAGATCTCGTCATCGTGGTGTTGTTCATTATTTGTCGCCACCAGCGTCCGAGCATCAGAGTCTGGTCTGTTCCGTATGCAGTTTGCCGCGCCATGAGACCTTCGGTGGCCAGCCTGTCGTGGAGAGTCTGGGTAAACCTGTGTCTGTTCGACATTTGGAGTCTTCTTCTCCCCTTGAGGTACTTCAACGCAGCTGCGAGTGCCCATGTCATACATCTCGTTCGGAGCTTCAATATCACTACCTCGTCTGCCGTGTAGACGCTCTGGCAATATCTTTTTGATGGATGACGGAGTGTAGAGCTTGTACTGAGATATGAGACCAAAAACAAACAAGACCATTAGACAACCTAGCTCCGCCTTGATGCCTCTGGTCAGGGGATAGTCGGTGGTAGGATAGGAAAAGATATCATCGTTCCTGAAGCCTGTACAGTTCAGTATCAACTCATGTGTATTCGAAGACCGACTCACGCCAGGTGTACACCCAAAACTCCTTCAAACCAGCACGACTGAAACAATCTACACCTAGCACAATTGCGGTTGCTCCAGCAAATGCTGAAGATACGGCATGAGGCCAACTTTTTTTTGCCCCGAATGTGGCCCCGAATGTGCATGCGCAACCAACGAGAGAGGCGAGCACAATCCATATCGCGACCAGCTGAGATTGTATGAGGCCTCCAGGTCGTAGCAATTCGAACCACATAGCGATGCAGAATCCTCCTATAAATCCGCCGAACCATTCGGCACTGTCAGCGGAAAGCAGTGAGACGACAGCACCGAGGATGAGAGCTGGCAAGACGATAGCCACTAGATATGCGCCCTGAATTCCATGGGACACCGGCAGATTCGCGGTCTCGAGGACAAGCACCTGTTGCCAAGTCAGCGCTGGCGGTGGTACCAGAAAGGCAGAATGCATACGGTTACACCAAGACCGAAAGAGTAGGTCCAACTCAGCAAACCATATAGTCTGCAATCATTGGTTAGCAAGCAAACAATGGTCAAGTGGTGAACAAACGAACGATTGGCTGTTTTTGCCAACGAAGCAGAATGCTGATCCAGTGATGATAAGGATGGCACCAGCGACGCCGAATGCAGGCGTGAGGACCGGAGCAAGAGGCAGTACATTGTCGATTCGATTCGCTGTGATGCTTGGTTAGCGATGGTCGAACATGGGAGTGGTAGATACAGTTCCACGCACACAATGTTGAATTCGAGACACTGGAAGGATCCATTGTCGCAACAGGAGGAAGCTGCGACTGAGAAACTCAGCACTTCGATTTTGGTTAGGCAGTTCGTGCTGATGTTTTGCTTTCTCAGCCGCTTCTTCCTTCACTGTTTCGAAAATGGCATGCGCAGAAGAGGGGCAGGCTATGCAAGAAACACGCAACGAGGAAATCACTCGTTCTGGGCACGGCGAGGATAAATATGATCACTGTCGTCGAGTATCATGCTTTTGTTTCAGGATGGTGACAAGGAACTAAACCATGGCGCTCTAGAAACTCTAAGCTGAATATGTGGTAGTTTGAGAGACAATTGATAGAGGGGTAGCAAAGGAGCCTGCCTCGTCGCGAAACGATGCAAAGACAGCGGACGCTCGCGTTACCTATATATCGCAGAGGCGATATGCCTGCATTCATGAGATCGAATCAAGCAGGACGAGACCCGCGGGCATACGTGTAGATGAATGCATGCGAGAACTCTAAGGTCGAGTAAGCATGCAGAGCGATGAGCGCCGGACTGCCTGTTTGGCTTAGATAGAGTTCTTGCCGCTCGCCGGATTCAAGACTTGCTCTCTTCAACTCCACAACTGTCTCAAAGAAGGTGGTTGGATTTGGACCAAAAGAGCGGCACGACTGCACGGGCGGATCTTGTCCACCCGATGCCAGCGAATCGTTGCTGGGCGTGTTGCTAGGATCTACCGGCCGCGCATAACCGCATCCAAGTCTTCCAAGTTGTGGCTGTAACTTTTCCAGGTGAGATCCCGGCGGAGAGGGAAAAGGCTGGTGCTGGATATGCAACATGCAAGCAAGTCAGAGCACGGACTCCATTGACAACGGTTATCTCCACTCCACTCCGGTTCCCCCAAAGAAACATGCGGAGAATGCTGACGATCACAGACCGAACCTGGCTTGAGTCCTGGTCATTATTCTGCCATTACATCCGGATAGCAGAAGGTAGAACCCTGCGGTACCTCCTTGCGGCTGTCAGCAAAAGCTTCACACGATTGAAACTCTGTCCCAGGTACTGGGATACATTGGAGGTTCTGGTCCTCCAAATTCACAGATCATTGCGCGTTCGCAAGAAAGAGCACAAATAACCGCCTCTCTCAACACAAATTGCTACTGGTGGTCTGACCAAAAGAATCGGCCGTACAACAATACAGCAGACTTCCCCGCCATCAAAGCATCACATGGAGAATGAGGTCGTTACATGGCACTAGCCACCTTAACTGCTATCACAATGTTGGACAATAAGGTCAAGCTTGGTTTTGGTTCCGAACTCTATCTCTTGATGGCTGTCGGGCTGGTCGTCCGGTCTATCATCTCCATTCGACCACTCCAGGCAAAAGAGCCGGGCTGGAGGGCAAAAGATCAATGCCCCCTGACGGAGTCGAACCGGCGACCTCGGCATTACTAGTGCCGCGCTCTACCAACTGAGCTAAAGGGGCTGATGCGAAGCATGTCTCGTCAACAGCCCTCATGTTTTTGAGAATTCTCTATGTGGAACGAGCAGCCACTCCCAGATCAGATAGCTCTCCCGCGGGTTGGTAAGTTCGGGATCAAATTACATACTCCTCATTCGTTCTAAGGCTCAATCTGTAGCTTCTAGACAGTTGAATTGACATGTTGTATCGTGATAAAGATGATGCTACGCTTATGATTCCTTTTTGTGGTCCATACCTTTTCCCAAACGCCACGCTAACAAGTAACAAGATCAAGTTGTGCAGAGCCGACTATTGATGACGATTGCTCTGAGCACGAGCAGACTTGCCTAGACGAGCAGGACCTAGTCCGAAGCGGATCTCATCCAGCTGCTCCATACCAGTCTGGAATCCTGACTTCTTGATGTGACGACCACGGTTGCCGGCGCGAGAGTGACCAGCAAGGAAACCGTCCATGATGCTGTCGAAATCGGTGCGGACGAGATTGGGTGCTTCAGAATCGGTGGCTCGTGAGTAAGAGCTGATGGCTGAAGCGTGAGACATTCCAGTCATGCCAGAAGCCATGGACTCTGCATCATCGAATTGGGAACCATAATCGTCAAAGTCGTCTTCGGCGTAAGCTTCTTCAATCTTGTCGAATCTCTGGTCTAGCAGACTTTGAGCGTCTGTGCGAACGAGAGCGGAAGAGGACATGGAGTAGCCAGAGGTTGAGGTCATAGCACCCTTGCGCTTCTTGCGGCGACCTGATGCCAGAGAAGATAGACCGGTGTTGACGGATTGTATTTCTGAAGGAGCTGCCTGAACAGGCTTCTTGGGCAGGGCTTTGGCAGCCTTGACGTCTTGCTTGAACTTGGTGAACTCTTCCATCCAGGCACCCTCGCTCGGGTCTGATGGTGGAGGAGCGGCGGTGTCTGCAGGTGGTGGTAGGTTCTCGCCCTTTCCTTCTCCAGCCTTGATAGTGTCGTCTGATTGCCAGCCTTCATCGTCGTCGTCGACATAAGCGTTGCCCTCTTCCTCGTCGAATTGGAGATCCTCAAAGTCATCACGGTCGAGCTCCTCGGCGTCGCCTGTGAGTTCGCCGAAGAAGTCGTCCTCATCATCAACGTAAGCCTCGTCCTCCAAGGCCTCGAGGGCTTCACGCAGGCGAGGGTCCATGTCGGGCTGGAAGCCAGCAATAGCATCGGGTATGTTTTGCATGTCCTGGTAGGTAGTCTTGCGGACAAAGTCGCTGGGCAGCATATCATCGGGCATCAGACTTCTTGATGAAGCGACACTCTCTCCTCCGTAACTCTGCAAGTCGTCGTCCTTGACGTCCATGCCACGAAGGGCGTCTTCCAGGCTCATCTTTCCCTTGTTCTTGTTCTTGGCTGAGGGAGCTTCGACCCAAGTGGCGGCACCACCTCCAGAGCCCAGGTCGCGCAAATGTTGCATGTAATCGTACTGGGTATCGTCGAAGTAAACGCCGTGCTCGGCAGCTTCACCCTCGTTGGGCTTGTATTCTGTTCCGAACTCATCTTCCAGGTCGCCACGCTCCTTGATCTTGCGTCTGTTCTTTGCATATTGTGGGCCTCTCAGTTCGGCGAAGACCATGTTCGGGGCGTCGGCATCGTTGATGAGAGGGTCGTTTTGGGCACGATGGACCAGGGCGAACGTGGTCGCATTCTTCTTGTCGCTATGAAAGTGTTAGAAGTTGACCGAGGCGTTCTTCGCACGTCAGATACTCACAATTTGCGAGGAGGCATCTTGACTGACTGTTGTTGTCTTGTATGGAAAGTGACGAAGATTGGGCAACAAAAAAAAGAATCCTTTGACCATGATGGCGGGGATGCACGGACGCTTGAACACATGTGCCCTGACAATGTTTCGATGCTCCTTCCATGTCGACATCGCAATTACCATTCTGCCATGTCGCAGGAACCGGAAAATGAAGTTCCTTCCGAGGAGCTGCTGGTCCATGGCCGCGCCAAAAGAGCGACGGCGGGAAACCGCATGCAGTTTCTCATGCAACATCTCGAAGACGAAGACGTACGAAACGACCTACTAGCCGAAGACGAAACCGACCAACTGGACTACCAACTATCAGACACCGAAGATGTCGCCTTTGGATCCAGTGACGACTCGGACGACGAAGGTCCACCACGCGACGGCCAGGATGAGGAACTACAGGGAGAGAAAGAGCTACAGAAGGCCGAACGCGCAGAGGCACGCAAGAAGAAGCGCAAGGCCAACGACTTTGCCAACATGCCACTCAATCCTCTCATGAAACGCCAAAGACTCGCTGCTACAAACTCGCTACTCGCGCCCCGTCCGCGCAAAAAATCCGAACGCATCTCCTGGCTCCCAACACTCGACGATGCGCCAACACGTCAATCCAGACGTCGCCAGACCGTCGCGAACAAGGAACAGACAGAGGCAAAACTGAAGGAGAGTCAGAAGCGCTCAGAGAAGGCTCACGAGCTTATGAAGATCGCTGCCGAGAAGAAGGCCGCTGCTGCCGTTCCTGCCCTCACTCAGGAGGACCGTATGAAGAGAGCTCTCAAGGTGGAGAAAGAGAACAGCAGGACACTCAATCGCTGGGAGAAGGCCGAGGAAGAGCGCCAACTCGCTCAACAAAGGAGACTGGAAGCCTTGAGAGACAGACAACTGGAAGGTCCCGTCTTCAGGTACTGGAGTGGTTCGGTCGTCTGGGAAGGAGAAAAGATCAAGGTCAAGCGCGTCCATCAGCCTAGGATCGAACCTGTCGTTGAAAGCAAACCGAAGCCTGCCGCAGAAGTCTCATCCACAGACACACCTTTACAACCTCCTGCCACCGATGCCGACAAGACGCCAACTCAATCAGACGCACAAGGAGACAAGCCGGTACATGTGCCAGCAGACGCCGAACATACCGAAGATACCGTCATGGTAGACGCAACATCTGAAGCGACGACTATTCCACGGCCAGAACAACCAACGGATGAAGTCTTGGCCTTGGAAAAGGAGCAAGCGATATCTCCGAAGAACACGATCGAGACGACTGAGGAGACATTGCCGGATGCAGTAGGAGGTGCTGAGAAACCAGTGGAACCACAAGGCGAGCAGAAGTCTGCTGAGGAAAAGGGTGCTGAGGAAAAGCCTTCTGGGGACAAGGCGCCTGAGGAGAAAGTATCTGAGCCAAACACGGCGCAGCCTACTCCCGCTCCTGACCAAAAGTCACCGTCGTTCTTGGATGGCATCCACTACTGGGCTTCTCAATCACCAGAGGCTACTGCACAGAAGAAGAATGATCCATCATTACAAACCCCTACTCCGGTACCTGCTACTCAAACACAAACAGCAGAGACATCGCCTGTTCAGACACAACCTCAGCAAACACCTGTGCCTGAGCAATCTCAACAGACAACGATCACCGATCATCCCCAAGCTCCTCTCCCTCAGGCTCCTTCGGTGCAACCAGCAGACACCCCATCACAACCAACACCATTCGACATATACCCACAAGTCCAACAACCAGCGACCACCACACCACAACCGCCACCCATCCCCCTAATCCGCGAACAAGCCCATCGCTCTCTAGTAATCCTCGAAGCATTCCCCGAACTCGATCCCTCCATCCTCCCTCCTCCCGCCCCATCAAACAAAAAGTCAACCGCAACTTCGACTCTCCTCTCCAGCGTCCTCATCCCTGACGCTCTACCCCACCTCACCCCCCAAGAATCCAAATACCTCACCTCCAAATCCGCAAAGAAGAAGGAATTCTTACCTCCCCCGCCTCCAAAACCTGTTTGTGCGATTACTGCAAAACCGGCCAAATTCAGGGATCCAAAGACGGGGATTGCGTATCAGGGGTTGGAGGCTTATAAAGCGCTTCAAAGGGTTAGTGCTGGAGGATGTAGATGGGGAGGGCAAGGGTGGGATTGCTGGATGGGCATTTTGGGAGAGGGTGTCATGGGGAGAGTGGCTAGAGGTGTGCCGGAGTGTTTTGTTACTGGACGGGTTGTTAGGAAGGAGGTGGTGAAGGAGAAGGAAGTTAAGAGTGAGGAGGGTGGGAAGGAGGGTGTTGCTCCTGTTGCTGCGCCAGTCGGGGCATCAGTTGCTGCTCCTATGGCCGCTGTTGCTCCTGTCGCTGCTCCTATGGCCGCTGTTGCTCCTGTGGCTCATGTTGCTCCTATTGCTGTACCTCTACCTGGGCCTTCTACGACCACATCTGCACCCACCAATGCTCCTTGATGGAGATACTAGCATAAACCCAAGCACAGGAATGATATCCCTAATGATTATGATCACCCATCACTTGAACCTCGACTTCCATCTCAAAGTGCAAGGTCTCTTGATACCGTGTCTACGTGATTATGTATACATCCAAAGTCGAGAACAAACTACCTGACAGGAACACTCTGGAGACACGAGAAATTGTGAATCGGTGATCAATGAACATGTTGGATAAGACTTGTGTACCAATTTGCAAACGTCTTGTTCAATGAAAGCATCTGACAATCATGAGCGCCGAGGATGTGTTCGAGAAGGCGTTTGTACATGATCAAGAGACCATAGATGTATGATTCCGAAGGAGGTGTAGGTTAGTTTGAAAGAAGCAACATAGTATATCGAGAAAGTTATTCTGAGGTCAAGGAAGGCTGAATTGTTTACGAGTTCAAGTGTACTGTAAACTACGAGGAACACGAAAGATGATGTGACAGGATAAAACGAGACAAAGACTGGACTTTTTGATGATCGTACTTTTCGAGTAGGGGGTGTAGACTACGAAAAGCTAGGAACCGGACGCCATTTTCATCCCCATCCATGACCACTGTAGCAGCATGATACAAGTGGTGGTATCTTTTAGAAGGCCGGGTATTGAAGACACTGCGTGCCGATGTGTGTTGAGGTTGTTGCGAATACCATGTTCCACAGCCAAAACAACATTTTTCCACATCTGGCGAAAACGACACACGACAGACCACTCCAGGAAAACAAGGCGATGCGCTTATTTGTCCTTCTTGGTCTTGGCACCCTTGACCTTGGCGGTACCGGTGAGGGTCTTCATGCGGTTCTTGCGTTGCTTGCCTGTGATATGGGTCAGTATTGAAAATTTGACAAGTCTGGAATTTCCTCCACGTACGCTGCTGTCTGGAGGCCTTCTCGATCTTGGTGGCCATGCCAACACGGACCAGACGGTAGTGGGGCTCGAACTTCTTCATGGCCTCGTTGGAGTCGTAGATGAGAGCGAAGCCAGTGGACTTGCCACCACCGTACTGGGTGCGGAAACCGAAGACGGAGACCTGGTCCTTGTCGGCCTTGTAGAGCTCGGAGAGCTTCTGACGGAGCTCGTCCTTGGAGACGTTGGGACGGTTGGGGTGGAGGACATCACTGTATTGAGGAAGAATCCCTCGTCAGTACTCGGATCTCAATATAGAGGAGATCAATTGTGCCGGCTGCCTCAGCTACCACCGTCAACCCCCAGTCTGCCTGCCATGTGATACGAGATACGAGTCGTGAAAATTCTCTTCACATCACTAATCCTTTCACACATTGCGGCGCAATGTTGAATGTCGTGCAGGTGTGATGGTCCTCCTCTTCCTCGTTTCCATGGCATGATAGACTGGCGGTCGGCGGCGGCTGCGTCGGTGCTCTAGCGGTTGGGGGGGCGAAGAGACTCACACGACCATCTGCTTACGGGCGAGCAGGGGGTTGCGGATGAACTTGCGCGTGCGCAGAGTAACTTGAGCGTCGGCCATTTTTGCGGTATGGGGATGGGATCGATGGTCGTCGAAGTTGAATTGTCGTCTCAAGCAAAGCAAAAGAAGAATCCTCAAAGACGCCGCGCAAATTCGACAAGCCAGCCTGCCTCTGTGTGCGTGGTCCGTGCTCCGGCTTGCTAGCGTGCTTCTCCGACGTCGAGCCGCTCCTTCCCTTCGACTTTTTGTGCATTTATTTTAATCCAGCGCTCAATCATCACTTGAGTGAAGTTCTGATCCTTTGACAGCATTCACATGTACTCATCATGACCCAAGGATCGCTTTCAGAAGAAGCGCTGCGCCAGATTCGTCTGTTCCGCAGGCAGTATCTGCAGCTTCTCGACGCTCAGAATTTGGCTTGGCCTTCCTCAGAAACACTTCGCTCTTCCCAAGCACAAGAATGGATATACGAGCATCTCTTCCAAACAGACGATGTCTCTCACTTCCTACCTCCAGAGAGATATCGTCTCCTTATTCTGAAGCCGCTCATGTCCAAGATTGAAAACTCTATTGTAGATCCAGAAGAAGATGTAAGCGTGTTCTGGTCTCTTTCCTATCTTCCCTGTTTTCTGATGCTTTGTCTTTTCTATGTGATCAGGAAATATCAGACAACCTCATGTCCACCTTGGCTGAACTCATGTTTTCCCCCATGCCGGATGATGCTACTGCCGCTCAACAGAGGAACTGGGTGACCTATACGCCTCTGTCTAAAGATTCTCCCTCACTGGATAAAGAGCCAGAATTGAAGCTACTAGAGAATCGTGCAGTTATCTCGGGTGCAGGTACTACCGGTTTGCGTACTTGGGAGGCGGCACTTCATCTTTCCTCATACCTCATCTCAACGCCCCAATTGATTGCGAGCATAAAGGGCAAGAGAGTGATTGAGCTTGGTGCTGGGACAGGGCTATTGTCCATTCTGTGCGCTAGTCATCTTGGTGCTTCTCAAGTAGTAGCCACTGATGGTGACGAAGGTGTCGTTCAGGCTCTACACGAAAATGCTGCCTTCAACGATGTCAAGGATGCCATGGACATTGGAGTGCTTTGGTGGGGTCGAGCTTTGAAAGGATCATGGATGTTTGAGAAAGACCCATCGTTCTCCTGCGATCTTGTGCTTGGTGCTGACGTGGTAAGTAACACATCGGCAAGATCCGGTGGTACGCTACTGATTATACTCTAGACATACGACAAGGCAGTCATACCTGCTTTGGTGTCGACCATGAGAGACATGTTCGAAGTCTGGCCTCATGTGCAAATCATCATATCGGCGACTATCCGGAACAGTGACACTTTTGCCGCTTTCGAGTATGCTTGTGGTACGTTTCACAACTGATCATGTAATGTTTCTCGACAGCTGAAACTTCCATCTAGCACACAACGAGTTCAATGTCCACGAGGTGGATTATCCTTTGATCCCCATGGAGCAGCAAACATCTCTTTTCCATTCGACTGCAGTTCCTATCAAGATATTCTCTATCACCGCGCCAGCGAAGCAACGAGATCCTTATGCGATCTAGAGCATCTGCAAACTCGGTCTCTCCGTCTTGAGCTCAAGCAGCGTCCGCGATTCTTCGAATATCTGCTCTCTCCTCCTCGGTCGTGGTATTTCTCGGCACTTGCTTGATAACCTTTGCTGGGTTTCCTGCCACAACCGTGTATGGCGCCACATTCTGGAGCACAGGTATCAGCACACGTCTTTCTCAATGAGAGTATGTGGGACGTGGTACAACTCACCTTTGTGACAACGCTCCCGGCGCCTACAGTGCTGCCACGTCCAACGGTGACACCAGGGCAGATGGTTACGTTACCACCAATCCACACATCCTCCTCGATTGTGATTGGCTTTCCAGACTCTGGACCGTTGGTTCCGTTTCGCAGGTCGGGATCAAGAGGGTGAGTGCCGGAGTACAGGCTCACGTTTGGTGCCAACAAGGTTCTTGAGCCGATGGAAACAAGACACGTGTCGATGATAGTGCAATTGAAGTTGATAAAGACGCCCTCTCCGAGACGGACGTTGGTACCATAGTCGGCGTGGAAGGGAGCCTCAACCCAAGGCTCAGAGCCGAGTAGCTCTTCATCTTCATCTTCTGTGCTACCTTCCTTGCGAGGAGGGAGAGGTCTGGTGTCTCCGATTACGCTGTCGAGTGTCTGAGCTCCGTGTCCAAGCAGTCTTTTGTGGAAGGAATACACAGGTTCAAAATCGAAATGTCAGACTTACTCTTTCCATAACTCCACCTGGCGTCTTCTAGTCATAGACTCATCTTCTCCTGCTTTGTTGTATTTGGTGCAAGCACGAGCACAACGACGGCGTTCTGCCACTAATTCAGGAGTGAATGCATGATAAAGCTCGCCCCTAAGGGATCTGGCCTTGTTCTCCGAAATAGGCATGATGGTAAAACAACGTCCGGTATATATGTCTTTGTTCGTCGGAGTTTGGAATCAAGGTGATTGGTTCCTGCCAAGGCTGACGCATTCAGGGATGACGCGGGGAGACCCTGGACATTGATATTGTTCATGCGCATTCCGGAAGTTTGGCACTTTTTCCCTCGACCACCTTTGGTCTTGTTTATTCGGCGCCGCCGTGTGTGTTGCCATCTTGTCCATACACAGCAACGCAAAGATGGAACACCAAGGCGACCCGAACATCTCTCTACCCACTCCCATCTCGCCAGGAGGGAGCAGCAATGGTTCAGCAACAGCATCGCGCGCATCTTCTGTAGTCGTCGACCCTACCATCTATCCCGGAGGCTCTCGCTCTCTCGCGTCGATTTCTCTTCACGCCTTCTGTTTGGGCATAAGTCTCTCGACCGGCTTGTTCGGCACCATCTATCTCGTCTACTCCGGCCAGCGCATCTGGCGACTTACAGAGTTCATTGCGACATTGTCACTCTTCCACTTCCTCGAGTTCTTCACCACCGCCCGTTGGAACACTTACAATGCCAAAGTCTCCAGCTACCTCCTCCTCTCAAACGGTGCCGCCTACCTCACCGCCCACGTCTCCGCCATCATCGAAATCATCGTCACCTCCCTCTTCTTCCCTGAGTTGCAAGATCTCTACAGCAATAAATACACAATTGGCTTGGGCTTGTTGTTGGTAATCGGAGGACAAACTGTCCGCAGTATCGCCATGGCACAGGCGGGTGTCAGTTTCAACCACATCCCTGCAAAGAGCAAGAAGAATGATCATGTGCTGGTGACTTGGGGTTTATACTCTTACTTCCGCCATCCCAGCTACTTTGGATACTTCTTCTTTGCCATCGGCACGCAGATCTTGGTTGGAAACAAGATTTGCAGTTTTGCTTATTTGGTTGTTTTATGGTTCTTCTTCAAGGACAGGATTCAGAGTATGTCATTACCTCTGTGTTGTTTGGACGGAATTGTTTCGCTGACTTTGTGTTTACAGATGAGGAGGAAGATTTGGTCAAGTTCTTTGGTGCTGATTATCAACGTTACCGTGAGAGGGTCGGTACTGGTATACCATTCATCCGATAGATTCCTTTTATACACATTCTGCTTTTTTGACACGTCCTTGTTTCCATTTGCACGTGCTCTTCCTTCCGTGTGCGAGACGTTGTGCTGTGACTGCCAATGCCACTTCGTTATTGATAATGGTAGTACTTGCCAAAGCAAAGCAGGCTTTCTCATGCACAGAGTCAATCTGACACCTCGCAACTCATCAAGGAAACAACGACAAGGCCAAACCGCTCCTTCATTTATCGTCTACGCATCACATTCACTCGTGTCTTCCTCCCATCTGTATCAAGGCACTGTTCTATTCTGCTTCTTGAGCACCTATCTCCACCTAAACAGCCTGAGCAAAAGCAAACCTCGAACTCTTCGGCACATTCAATTCCCTCGGTTTAGCCCCAAACTCGGCCAACCACACCGCATCCCCATTGAACTCCTCCAGCACACTTTTCTTTCCCTCATCCAACCCATCAATCGGCGCCAACATCCTAAGCACATCGTCGAATTTCTCAGCGTCAACTTCAACATCCTTGACAATCACAACCAGCAAATCCTCAAGACTATGCCATAGTTGTTTGGTTGACGTGTCCACATAACCTAACTCCAGATTCCTTGTTATCAAAGCCTGAGTGTTTTGGTGTTGTTGCTTTTGCTGTTGCGATTTCGACATCCCTGATGTGATTTCTCTGCTCAGTCTGCGATGCAGAGATAGTAATTCGGGCCACAGCGAGTCAATTCTCGTACGCATAAATGTGCCTGCATGTTCGCACATTGTAGCGATGATGTTGAGAGAACCGGCTACGATGAATGCTTCAGAGTCGAAGAGGCGGGACGTCACTTCTGGCCAGAGCGTATTTACCAGAGGTAAAAAGGAGTTTTCGTGTTTGGCGAGGGCGGGGATGGTCGTGCGGATGAGAGAGAAGAGGGAAGTGCGGAGGGCGGGGGAGGAGGAGGAGAGGTAGTGTTGGGTCAGTTGGGTGATTTTTAGGAGGAGATAGGTGCTCAAGAAGCAGAATAGAACAGTGCCT
>Ga0181471_100069_pt1 | contig 25424 bp, 22 predicted proteins | sample InSIn5gowninarea_FD_119083 | JGI IMG/M metagenome (GOLD analysis project Ga0181471, IMG submission 119083) | Clean room microbial communities from NASA Spacecraft Assembly Facility at Jet Propulsion Laboratory, Pasadena, California, USA -... ...
GTATCATCGATATTGACCTTGGTAATCAAAATTCGTTTAAGAATGTAAATGATTTGTTAGATGAATTTACGCAAGAAACCCTGATGGATTACAATTTGATACGAACCACCGAAAAAATAAGAATAGTAACTGAAGATATGTTTAATTCAAGAAAAATAATTACATCTTTAACTGAAAAATGTAACGGCAAGATAACGGAAGGATTATCAAGAATTACAATAACTTTATTCTCCGATAACATAATGGGAATAAGACAACTGTTATTTAATATATTTGATGTTTTGAACAATTATAAAATTACTCTAAATAACGTTTTTTTTGGCAGTAATGAAATAGTTCTGATATTAGAAAGGGATCAAGCAATACGCGCCTATGATTTACTACAAAAGAAAATTTTTAGAAATTAGAAAGTCAAGAAATATTACATACGTTGCAGGGATGATCAGATACCCCTGATTCTTTATTTATATTCTTAAAGACAAATAAACCCGACGAATACAAGGTAAAGCCATGTCAAAGGGTTTGAAAATGAAAACAGGTGTATGGGATTTGTCAGAACTCTTGAAGGAACCCGTCAAAAATGAGTTCAACAAATTACTGGACGATATCAATGCTAAAGTAGTAAATTTTGAGGAGAAAAAATCATCTTTAGGACAGGGGATTTCTACAACTGATTTTATGAAATTAATCAAAGATTCTGAAGAAATTGCAGAATCTTTAAGCTATGTTACAGGGTATGCTCATTTGAAGTATGCTGAAGATACCTCTTCGAATGATATAGGTGCATTAGTTACAAAAGTATATATTTTTTCAACAGAAATATCAAACAAGCTTTTGTTCTTTGATTTATGGTTCAAGAAGGTGTTAGATGATGATAATGCCGATCGTTTAATAAAAGGAGCGCCAGATGTTTACAAAGATTATTTACTTCATGAGCGTTCTATGTCAAAATATACTCTTAATGAGTCAGAAGAGAAGATAATAAACATACTGGATGTTACGGGGATGAGTGCGTTAATAAAGATTTATGATAGGATGACAAATGGTTTTGAGTTTGAGTATATTGAAGAAAGAGGAACTAGAAAGATAAGAAAAACTATTACTAACAAGGAGAAGCTGGTTTCTTTAGTAAGAAGCCCTAGATCTTCTGAAAGAGTTGCTGCCTATAGATCGTTGTTGTCAACGTACAAGAAAAATAGCGGAGTCCTAGGTGAGATTTATATCAACCGAATTTTAAACTGGAATAATGAATACGTCTTACTTCGAGGCTTTCCAACGCCAATTTCTGTAAGAAACCTATCAAACAACATTAGCGATGAGACTATTAGGGCGCTTCTTAATGTATGTAGATCTAACTCTAAAGTTTTTCACCAGTATTTCAGGGAAAAGGCAAAACTACTGAAGGTTAAGAAATTAGAGAGATATCATCTTTATGCTCCATTGAAATCGCAAAATCAGAAGAAAATTACTTATGGAGAAGCTCTTAAAATGGTTTTTGAGGCTTTTGATGATTTTCATCCAGAGTTTAAGTCAATAGTACAAAATTTGGTTACTAAAAAACATATCCATTCAAAACTTCAAGATAATAAACAGGGTGGAGCTTTCTGTTCAACAATCAGTCCCAAAGTCGACCCTTTTGTACTTTTGAATTTTGACGGTACTTTAAGGGACATTTCAACCATGGCGCATGAATTTGGGCATGCAATTCATAGTGTTCTTGCAGGGGATAAACCAATTAGCGTACAGCATCCATCACTACCTCTAGCAGAAACTGCATCAGTATTTGGAGAGATGATACTTAACGATCAGCTTTTGGATCAGGTCAAGAAAAAAGATAAGAAAATCATGTTAGCAGAACAAATAGATGACTTTTATGCGACGATTATGAGGCAAGCATATTTTACAATTTTTGAGATTTCAGCTCATGAAATGATCGGGAAAAATAGTGCTACAAGTATAGACGAATTATCAGAAATTTACATGGGTAATTTAAGAGAACAATTTGGAAATTCATTGAAAGTATCTGATGATTTTAAATATGAATGGTTATACATACCTCATTTTTATCATTCACCTTTTTATTGCTACGCGTATTCATTTGGAAATTTGCTAGTAATGTCGTTATATCAACAATTCAAGAATGAGGGTAAAGGATTCATACCCAAATACATTAGCATTCTGTCATCCGGGGGCTCGAAAAAACCAGAAGATTTGCTATTGAAAGAAGGCATTGACATCTCTAAAGAAGATTTCTGGCAGAGAGGGTTTAATCTTGTTAATGATAAAATAAATGAGCTTAACAAAATTAAGTAATATCCCTGTACATTCTTTAGTTTATTGATCCTACAGGAAGATAATTCATTATGCAAACATAATCTAATTTATCTTCACTGGTAGATATTAATCCCATAACCACTCAGGCTGATTTCAAAGGATTACTATGGAAAAATGGACATATTGAAATTACATGTAATTCTTGAAGAGATATTGTATAAAAATAATCACCGAGAATTAGCTTGATTTACTTCATATAACATAATCCATCATTCTCAAAGAGAAGAACGTAATTCTGCATTAGAGTGAAAGTACGTAATGTAGATCAATAAATATTCAGGACTAGATCGATAAGGAGTCTCACCATATAAAGTAAAAAGTAAATAGTACTTCTGAAAAACTGAGTCTTTTTGGATTCAAATTTTCCTTTGCCAACTACTTTTCTTGATTATTTTTCAAAATAGGATGCAGAATAACATATGTAGACAGGCCAGTAGGTGGTTAAAACTTGAGGATATCTCTATAACAGTAATAGAATAAAGAAACTTGTAAAAAAGTCGCAAATACAGTTAGAAAATACATTTAATCAAACCCTGAAACAGTTTTCACAGGTATAGTGTATGAAGTTAGGGGGACTATTTCCCTTTGAGAAGTACCATCATCAATATCAAGTGTTGAAGGATTCTTTATTTTGTTTTTGGCGTAAATAACCATGGTGACCATCCTGTCATTTATTTCCAAATCACCAGTAAGCTTAAATAAGATATTTATGCTTTGATTGTGAATATCCCAATTTTCTGCTTCAATTACGCTATAATTTTCCGGTTGAACGTATTGTTCATAAAATTCTAATGGTTTATTTACAATTAGTCCCAAATTACCCATGCTATAGTTTAATTTATTTTTGTTCTCTTCGTATTCCTCCTGGTTAGGCAGCTTGTCAAAATATAATGAGATATAACTTAACTCCAGGTTTTTTTTTGGATCAAGCATTTTTGCTTCCAATAAAAACTCATCGTTTTCATTCGAGAGGTTGTACCTCAAATAATTGTTTTCAAAATTCTGAACGAGAACAAAATAATATTCATTGAATGCTATCCCGATACTTACATTTGTATGAAGTTTGTCTAAAATATTGTTTTTATGACCATCTTGACAGCACAAAAAATCATTGTACATCATAGAATTTTCTATCTTATCAATAGCATCAAAAGGATCTAGTGGCTCACAATATAATTTCGAATCACTTGTACAAAAAGAATGAGAAGTAATTCCCTTTTTGACATCATCAGTATTAACATAACTTATTTGACCTATGTTTTGTTGTACGTAACCGGTACCATTATGTAACGAATATAACATATAGGGTTTTAACCCATTCTTGCTCCAATGAGATAAAAGCTCGGTTCCTAGTATTTCAGCCGCATGATATTGAGCAGCCTTATTGTCACTCATAGATATCGGGTTGAGTCCAACACTCAATCGATCTGTATTTATCTTAGATAATGCATAGTTCTGCAATATTTTCAAACTCAAAGTTCCATTTTGGGAAAAACCCTCATGAAAGTCTGTAATACATGCCAACGGAATGAGAATCATAAGAATGGTAGACAGTGCAACGATATAGAGCATGTCAGATATTTAGTAACTGATGTACTTCAGTTTACCAATTAAGATGTATTCACAGGCGGCCCATATAGAGAAAACTCCTACAAACATTTTGATAGCCCCATTTGGTCATTCTGGTTATCAAAACGGTTTCGACCCACCATTTGGAATAAAAAGGCAGAAGTTATCAATATTAGAGATACAATAACAGCTGAAAGAAGCTGAGATCCAGAGATCCCAAATAATAATCCCAATACGGAGGACACTGCAAAGATAATCGCTATAATCGGTATCCATTTTTTAAGTATTACATTTTTGTTAAAACTAATCATACATCATACAAAAGTGTCACATAACAAATTAAGGGTTACGGGTAACAAGAGGAAATAGCATTTGGCATACTATAAATAACTTATTCTAATCAATAAGTTCGACTATCCCTTGAGTTAGCATGATCCTGCGTAATTCTTTAGCTAAATCAGTAACGGTGATGATCCCTATTACCTTCCCATTCGATATAACAGGCAATCTCCTTATTCGATTATTGATCATCCGTTGAACTGCAACATCCACAGGAGTATCTGGTGCTGCATAGGTTTGGATTTTAGACATTAATTCAGATATCTTAACTTCTGATGATACCCTATTATTGGCACAAACTCTTTTAACAAAGTCTCGCTCAGTAATGATTCCGAGCAATTCATCATTATCCTGGACTATTAGAGAGCTAATCCTTTTTTCTTTCATCAGCAAAGCGGCATCTAACGCAGATTTATCAGAATTAATTGTAACAACATGACTAGACATGATTTCACTTACCACTTCTTGCATAACAGTTTCTTAACCATTAAATAAAAAAAGATTTCTCTTATTGGTCAAATGTCAATACTATTGATTTAATTTTGACCAAAAGAATGACTGGTGGTTAATGATCCAGCTTTCGCAAAAGATTTAAAAATAATTGTGTTAAATTAAATACATAGAAATGGAAAATAAGAACTTTTTTACTACAATCTTGAATAAAATCCGTCTCATTAGAGCATCAAGAAAGCATAAGGTAACAGCATAACTTATGCAGATCCTAATGTTTTTAATGTTTTGACTAAAATAGTATTTATAACTTTTTTCTGATAATTAAAATATTGATAAAAAAGCTACAAGCTCCAAATATTTACTATTAATTTTCAACTGGATTATTATGATAATATTACAATTATAAACAAAAAAAATAGATTAAATTACTTGCCATGGTCTTGTAGCAAATGTTACTCCAAGCCCAGCAGCAATAATTATGCTCTGATATATTATGTTGTTCCATGGAATTGGTTTAAGGATTGGTTCACCAACTACCTGAATAGTTTGACCTGGACCCAAGCCGGGACCTACATTTGCGAGATTGAGTTGGGTGTGAACATGATAAATCCCAGGTTCTAAGGCCTTTGCTTCAAGTTGGTATGGAACGGTTTCTTGTGGTTGGATTTCAAGGATGTTTCCTGGTGGGTCTCGACTAATGAATTCCCATCTGTTGCCAGCATTAGTAGATTCACTGAAAAGTGATATCCAACCTCTCATTGGTCTATTTACCAAACTTTGAAGTTCACCTGTAACTACCAATGTATCACCAGTGTTTAGAGATTGCGCTGAAAAAGCTTCATCGTTGATCCTAACGAATCTACTTTGAAGCTGAGCTTGAACTCCGTGACCATCAGCCATTGGAAGTAGTGCAATAATACTAGCTAATATGGATGCTCCTGCGATAAAGGTTACAATTAGAAACACCATAGCGGGTTTGTTGCCGCTCTTTTTATTCATCTAGGGATTCAACTTCTTACATAGATAAAAAGTTTGCTGTATCCTCTATAAGTTAAACATCAATTTTTTATAACAATAATTAAATTTTGTGGAAATACTATAACATACAAAGGCGTATCACATAATTCGTATTAGAGGATGAAATATTATGAAGGATGAAAATGATCCATCTATAAAGTGGATATTAGTATAAACATTGAAAAGATTGATTTCCAAATATCAAATATCATGAGCTTTGGTTTGGGAATTATATTATGAACCCTCTTCTTGGTTTTTAGGACGTGACTTAATGGTAATAAATGATTACTAGATGGACCAAACTTGGATATTTCAATTTGGGTAAAATTTAGGATTATTTATGAATATTATTAACCATTGTTTAGATTTTATCGGAAGTGTGGAAGCTAATTAACTTTTTGAGTCCTTGTAAATTTTATGTTCAAAATGCCTTTTTAAATAGAAATTATGTGGTTTTGTAAACTATTATAGAATCGGTTTTAGTTTTATTAGAGATTGAATGTAATAAACAAAGGAACAATTCCTTTATCCGAGACAGGGGTCTTTTCACTCAAATAAACTAGTGTGAATAATATAACATAGATCATACTTCTATGATATAAGTTAACCACAAATTCTTGAACAAATTCCATTTAGACTAAAGTATAAGTATTAATACAATGATCGGATTAAAATAGGTTATTGAATCAAGGAACTGATTTCCAGTTAAATGAGGGCGAAGATGCAGTTTTGTGCGATCTTTGTGGAAATGTACTTGAAGCTTGTATGTGCGTATGCCCTTACTGTGGAAGAGGAGATAAATGTGAATGTTGTCTTCATGATTCAATGACTGGCGGTTGAACAAACTTTTCACATGGATGGGTTGAAACTATAATAAGAACAAGTGTGAATATTAGTTTAATTAATGGTTATTTCTAGAGAGTCCATTTCTTGGGTTATTGGTGGGCCTCAAGGAAGTGGAGTAGATTCAGCGTCCCACATATTTCTAAAATCTATAGCGATGTCGGGTTTGAATGTATTTGGGAAGAGAGAATACCACTCGAACATAAAAGGAGAACATAGCTACTTTTCTGTGAGATTTTCAGATCAGATTGTAAGGTCTCATGTTGATGATATTGATATTCTTGTAACATTTGATGCTGAAACAATAGTAAGACATTCCCCATTCTTGATAAAAGGTGGAATATTGATTTATGATCCGGATGTTATAGGAAAGAAAATTGAAGATATACATACCTTAGACAAATCATCCGAAAAGAGAATATCATATATCTTAAAGAGCAAGAATAAAGAATTTAGTCTGGCAGGAATAATAGAGGAGCTTAAAGAAAGGAAAGTTATTCTCGTAGAATTACCATATACTAAATTAATAAACAGGTTTTCTGAGCAGATTCAAGATCATTCCCTTAGTAAATTAGCAAGGATTACCAACGTAATGTCACTTGCAGCTTCATTGGCAGTTTTAGATTTTGATATTCACCTTATGGAGCAAGGGATTCTAGACACATTTGCTAACAAGCCAAAGATAGCAGAACTCAATGTAAAAGCGGCAAATTACACTTATTCTTATGTTAAGGAGAAATTTGGTGCGATCCCAGAAAAATTTTCATTTGTGACAAAGATCCGTAATGAAGTGAATGGTAATTCCATTATTGCGCAAGGAAATCAGACTTCGCCTCTAGGAAAAATGGTGGCGGGCTGTAGATTTCAAACATACTATCCTATTACGCCAGCTACCGATGATAGTGAATATCTAGAATCAAACCAGATTCTAGATCAAAATGATAAAAAAAGTGGATCAGTAGTAGTAATTCAAACAGAAGATGAGATTGCCGCTATAACCATGGCTATCGGAGCAGCTTTAACCGGTGTACGAGCCTGCACCACTACTTCAGGACCAGGATTTTCACTTATGGCTGAAGCATTAGGATGGGCAGGAATAAATGAAGTTCCCTTACTGGTTAGTTTGTATCAACGAGCAGGACCATCGACTGGTCTGCCCACAAGGCAAGAACAAGGGGATCTCTTATTTGCGATTAGTGCAGGACATGGCGAATTTCCAAGGATAGTATATTCCTCTGGAGATATCGAAGAAAGCTTCTATGATACTATTAGAGTATTTAATTATGCGGATATTTTCCAGATGCCGGTTATCCATATGTTAGACAAGTTTCTTTCTAATAGCATCATTACTTGCAGTCCATTCGAGTATAAAAATCTGAAGATTGAAAGGGGAAAAATATCAGAGGGTAAATCTATAGATATCATACAACATGGTTTTGAAGATCACTTTAAAAGATTCAAATTGAGCGAGGATCCGATTACCCTGCGTGTACCATTGGGAATGGAAAATGGAATATTCTGGAATACGGGTGATGAACATGACGAAATGGGTCACATAACAGAAGACCCAGAAACAAGGGTCAGTATGATGGAAAAGAGACTGTCTAAATTAGAATTAATAGAGAGTATGATACCTAAAGAGGAACAAATTACGATCGAATTTGAAAATAATACAAGCAATTATGTGAAAAAATTAATGGTAATAGTTAGTTGGGGATCTACGAAGGGAGCAATACTAGATTCGCTAGAAAAAATTACGGAAGCAGACGATACAATTCAATTCTTGTACCTTCAAATCAAATTATTAAATCCCTTTCCAGCAAAACTTTTAGAAGACATGGTAAATAATAAAATAGAAAAATTGAATTCTACTAACAATGTATCATCCAGCATTGAAACAATAATAACAATTATTGAGATGAATTATTTATCGCAATTGGACGTTTTAATAAAACAAAATACAAACTTACATTCAGATCATAACATATTAAAATATAATGGTAGACCAATGTCTCATACCGAAATATACAATTCTTTAATAAACATAATAAATAACCATTCTGAACGGAGAGTGGTATTAAAAAATGGAGTATAAATTAGTCGATTTTAAGACACCAGTTCATAATGACTGGTGTGCAGGTTGTGGAGACTTTGGTATACTCAACGCAATACAAATGTCTCTTTATGAATTAGAAATACCTCCACATCAAGCTGCAATTTTTTCTGGAATTGGTTGTTCTGGAAAAACACCTCATTTCATTAATACATTTGGAATACACACGTTGCATGGCAGAGTCTTGCCCTTCGCTCAAGGGGCCAAACTAGCCAATCCGAATTTGAAAATTTTAGCTGTTGGTGGTGATGGAGATGGATTAGGAATAGGTTCGGGACATTTTGTAAATTCAGGAAGAAGAAATATTGATATGACGTATATTATTTACAATAACGGGGTCTACGGATTAACCAAGGGACAGGCATCCCCCACGCTAAAATTAGGGATGAAGACAAAATCTTTGCCTCAACCCAATGTAAATGATAGTATTAATCCTATAGCATTGGCTTGTATTAGTGGTTTCACGTATATAGCAAGAGGATATTCATATGACATAAAACATCTAAAGGAGGTAATTAAGAAGGGAATCAAGCATACGGGTTTATCCTTTATTGACGTATTACAGCCATGTCCTACATATAATGATATAAACACAAAGGAGTGGTATCAAAGTTTTACTCTAGATGAGAATAACCCTTCAATAAGAATTCCCAAGATATACAAGCTAGAGGAAGAAGGATATAACGGGGTAGTGGATAATAACGAGGCGTCATCGGACAAGATAATTAAAGCAATTGAAAAATCAAAAGAATGGGAAAATAGAATTCCTGTTGGAGTATTTTATGAAAATAAGAATACACCTACGTATGAAGAAAGGTTACAAAGCAGGATTGAAAATTACAAGGAGTATCCACCAGCGCTGCAAACAATAAAAGATGAAAATGGAAATCCAAATATCAATATAGATAGATTGATCGATGAGCTTGGAACAAAATAATTTGTTACAGAATCCAAGTACATAATCAAAAATTTATATTTTGCTATTTTCGTATTAAAATTTGCTTCTGATGAAAGAAAGTATCAATTTAATGTTCTGTATAACAACGGATATTTATACAATATAGAAAAAGTTTTTCATAATGATGAGTGATCACCCCCGTGTGGAATTCATTTTAGATTTTTGGGATTGATCCAAAATGATTAGCCAAAGATCTCTTGCGTAATCAGTCCAAACAGCTTTTATGAAAAGATGTGGTGTGAATATATTGCAATTTCTCTAAATTATTTCAAAGAAATACAAGAAGAAAAATCAAACGATGATATTTGTATTGCAGAAGATGAGGTTGAAAATCTTGTTGATCGTTTAGTTTGCATATAAAGGAAATCGTATATAGCTATATTAAGGGAAATTAATTAAGAGAATGTGTCGCAAGTGACACAGGTTAATTTTTCTCATATATGCAAATATCCTACTACCAAATAATAAAATTCAATCCAATTCCATTCAATCCAATAACCAGATTGTGACTACATACTACACATATAGCATATGTTAATCAAGTTATAAAAGATAAAGATAAAAGACAAAGATAAAAGGGAATCTGCATGTTCTTGCAGAGGTTTTTATAATTTTTATAATTTTTATAATATGTCAAAAAATAGTTGATGTTTTTTAAAATCATTTGAATTGACTGACATTCAACACGATGTCTCATAATTTACTGGTTGTTGGTTTTTACTAAATATTAAAATGCTCCTATAATTATCCTACAAAATTAAGTTAATCAGCTTACATAGTTAGATAGTCAAACAGCTTTATGTTCTTCTTCTACCATCTTAGAGCTTAATCCTGTCCTTCCTTCCTTCCTTCCTTTGATATGCTATCGTACGACAGGTTATCCAATCCACAATCCAAAACCATTGTTACTTTTCTTTTCAAATCTTACTGGTCTTTAAATCAATCAACAACAGTTTGATGAGATCTGTCAAACCATAGAGTCAAAATCAAACATGATAAAACATCTTCTACTGTCTCATAGAAAAGATCGAAAAAGAGAGAGAAAGATCAGTGCAGTAGTAGTAATAGAGGAGCAGAGAGGAAGGCGGTTTAAGCTAGACATTAAATAACGGGTTTGTTATGACTTTGGTTTACTATAAAAAACTATACATAATCTATACCTTGACCTTGACCTTGACCGGATAATACCTGTTTGATTTAAAAGACCAGAGTAAAAGTATGTAGAGACATTCAAAAGTTTGATGACTTGATAATACACAGTGTTTGTTTACCCTCCCTCAAAAACTTTACTAGATCCAAAAGATTGAACAGACCAGAGGAAGTTGAGCAGTACTTTCCAGTTTATGGCTTTTATAATGTACAGAGCAAGAAATACAATACCAAAACCAAAGGACAGGATGAGAAGAAGAAGAACAAAGATAACTCTACTCTGGCAGCAAGAAGAAAAAACATACACATACAGAGTAAAGATTTAACAGTAAAAACGAACTCGGTCTCTTATAATATACAAATCAAAACATAAGCAGGTAGGTAGGTAGGTAGGAGAATGATTACGATTACAAAATATACAAGAAGAATCATTTTGTTATCCCAAACTAAAAGATGTACTAATACATTTGATCTAGGTTCTGGAAGTACAAAAGTACAAAAAAAGACTATCCAAACTAGTCCTCTTTACCGATAAGAAACAAAAGTAATCAAAAAAAAGGATCTAACAGAAGAGAAAAGGAGGAAAAAAAGAAGGATACAATAGTTGAGGAACATAAATCTGCAGGATAAAAAAGTACAGGATTACGAATGATGTCTTTACGAATAGATTAAGAAAGTACGATAGGATATAGGACATACTATCAGGACTGGTACTATAGGATAAAGAATTCGTTAGGCTAGTTGGATGATATTATGGATAGGAGATAGAAATAGCGAGTTCTAATTACACAAGAGATTAAATGAATATTGTCCCAACATACGATATTTAGCACGAAAATATAACTCCCTACACACTTTAAGGAAAACATAAATTGAATTCAATCTAATGATAGACTCTATCGAACCTTTTTCAATGCCATAATAAGATTACTGAATGATTTGCTCACAAGTTTGATTTAGACATAGTTTTGAGAATTCAAATTTTAATTAAATGTATTAATTTCTTAAATAAATTCGATATTTTCTAAAATAAAAAAGGGATCTAGTCCCACTTACTCCATGCAGCCATCCATCTATATGTCCAAGTGTTGAGTTTTGCACCCAAGGCCGCTATAGGTACACAAAGCACTGCTCCAGCTCCTGCTCCTAGGGCAACAGGACTGTTATAGAACTTTCCTACCTGTGGTTCAATTGGAGTCATGTATGGTGGTAATGTGGGTCTAGGATATTTGAATGCCATTTCTAATGGATCAGCAACGAGCAATAAATTAATCATATTAAACAGTGGGAGTGACATTCCTACCAATACACCACCAATTAATATTGCCGCGTGTTTGTTTCTTCTTGTTGCCCAGTACGCCAAATCCAATAGCATAGCAGAGGGGATCCAAACAGGAACCGCGACAAAATCGTACGGGTATCCCAATGCGAACCATGCTCCTTTGGCAACCCATGTATAAATCGTCATAATAGTTGCGTAATACGTAGCCGTGCCAGGGACACCAGTAAACAACATATAGTATATAGCTCCTACCACAAGCATCGTGGATTGAGAAATCGAGAATACGACAAATGATGTCCATGCCCAGTCAGTATAGAAGATATAATCTCCTGCGTTGATTGTAAGCAACGTACTATTTACTGCAACAACAACTATGAACAAATAGTGGGTTGTACGTCTTAACCAGACCATTATTATGCTGTTCTTATAGGTAGTATATAAGATTTTGTGTATATTTTTTCAAAAATCTACAATTACTTTACCAAATAATTTGATTTTGTATATTTCAAAACTATTATAAATATCTAAAATTATTGAACTTAAAAAGATAAAATGGAGGATATTACATCCTTACTGGTTTTTCACCAACTATTTTCAGCATCCAAATCATCCCCAAAACTTCAATAACAGTCAAAACAGATAGAGCATATATTCCACTTGGTAACGGATATGCCCATGGATACACTGTAACACCAACATAGACACCACCAGCTGTAGCTACCCAACATAATATAAAGCCTAAAATAATAATACCTTTCATATTTTCGACTCTACGGCCAATCATACGCTCTATTTCGTCTCTGCTTGCTCCAGAGGAACCACTACCACCACTACTACCTCCCGATCCAGTTTGTGGACTAGGTTTATACCCTTTTGGTAAAGTCATTAATTGTAATAAAGACGGTTCCTTTTTAAATTTTGCTATCGAATTTGACCAGTTAACCTATAGTTGCTATAATAATTTTCTGAATATTTCTGAATCTAGTCATGAGTTTAATTTGATAAATAGACAGCAAAAATTAGAAATTTTTTTATCTGAAATGTTTAATCATTATGGAAAAAATACCTATATATCGTTTTATTTAATAAAAAAATATGGCTATTTCATTAATACCCGCCAACAGAAAAATGAAGGGTCAAAAGGTCTCGACACTAGGAGATAACAAAGTTGTAAAAGGGAGTACTTTAGTAAAAAGGGGGTTTGCCCACATGCAAAAACACGGAGTAATAATGGATGTAACAAATGCGGAACAAGCTCAAATAGCAGAAGAAGCGGGAGCGGTAGCTGTGATGGTTTTAGACAAATTGCCTTATGATGTTAGAAAGGCAGGAGGGGTAGCAAGAACAGCTGGAGTAAAAACAATTGAAGAGATAATGAATGCGGTTTCAATCCCAATTATGGCAAAATGTAGAATAGGTCATTACTCTGAAGCCAAAATGCTTGAAGCTTGTGGTGTAGACATGATTGATGAGAGCGAAGTATTAACTCCAGCTGATGAAGAAAATCATATTTGGAAGTGGGAGTTTATCACACCTTTCATAAATGGTGCAAAGAATTTGGGCGAAGCATTACGAAGAATAGAAGAAGGCGCCTCAATGATAAGAACTAAAGGTGAACCTGGAACCGGAAATGTTGCTGAAGCGGTAACTCATATAAGGAAATTAAATAACGAAATAAGAATATTAAAAACGGTTTATTTGGATAACGATTATCAAGAAATAATAAAACAGGCTAGGGAATATAGAGTCTCGATGGAAGTAGCTTTAGAAGTAGGCAGATTAGGGAGGCTTCCCATTGTAAACTTTGCAGCTGGCGGTATTACAACTCCTGCAGATGCCGCTTTCTTGATGAAATTAGGTTGTGATGGTGTTTTTGTCGGTTCAGGGATATTCAAATCAGAAGACCCATCGTCAAGGGCAAAAGCAATAGTATTGGCCACTACATTTTATGATAATGAAAAAGAGGTCTTGGAGGCACAAAAGATGGTAGATGAAAAAAAATCGCTTATAGGATTAGATACGAAAAATTTAGACCTGCGAATGCAAGAGAGAGGGCCGTCGGTTTGAACCCTGTCTTAAAAGTAGGCGTGCTAAGCATTCAAGGCGATATTGAGGAAAATTCAAACGCAATTAAAGAATCATTTGAAGAACTTGGGATTGAAGGCACAATAATCTATATGAAAGACTTAAATGAATTAGACGAAATTGACGGACTAATTATTCCAGGAGGTGAAAGCACAGTCATAGGTATGCTCTTATTCTTACAAGGGGTTAAAACAGATTTAATCATAAAAAAGATCCAAGAGGGCATGCCAATATTAGGAACCTGTGCTGGACTCATAATGCTATCGAATAGGGCCTATGATAAAACTATAGGTGAGACAAAACAACCATTATTAAAAGTTCTAGACGTTACTATAGAACGTAACGCTTTTGGACGTCAACATGAATCCTTTGAGTCTGATTTAGATATCCCATATTTAGGTGAAAGAAGATTCAATGGAGTTTTCATAAGAGGTCCAGCAATAACTGAGATCGGTAATAATGTAGAAATCATTGCAGAATTTGATAAAAAGATAGTTGCCGTAAGGCAAAATAACATTTTGGGAACGTCGTTTCATCCTGAACTTGCTAACGATAATAGGTTCCATATCAATATAGTAAAGTTAATGGCAGAATACAATAGATCCAAAAAAAGAACATGACAAACTGATCTTATCAATAATTGTAACAGGGCCCTGAATTAGGCCCCGAAATAAATCACCAAATATTAGTTGGCTCTATGGACACGCACAATTATATTTATCATTAATTTATTTACTTAACCCTATCTAAATGATATATCAAAGTAGTCATAAAGTATTTTTTTCAAACATCTTTAACATATTACTTGCCAAAAAATTTTCTTCACTTTTCATTGTGTATGCAAATCAAGTTATGAATAGAAGCAAATCACAAGATTTCAACAAGTCAAAATAAACTTAGTAGGAAAGGACCGTGCCTAAATTTTGAGAGAAAAATAATTTAGAAAGGTGCGGGGGGTGGGATTTGAACCCACGGACCCCTGAGAGACGGGATCCCTTATATAGATCTTAAGTCCCGCGTCTCCAAAATATTATTATTTATTTGGCCAGGCTCTACAACCCCCGCCCAATTAATGTTAATTTGAAACACTAATATATATATCATGAATTGTAAAAAGCTTGAATTAGCATAACTAACCCTAAAACTAATTTGATGGTATTTGACCCGTCAACATTTTAGCAATTTGTTCACTTTCCAAAATCAACCTAAAGAGAAATTAATCTCAAGTACTCTGTTGAAACTTAACAACTAGAAAAGTACAAGATGATTTCACTGAAAAATGATAAATCAACTATTTGCTTGATACTAGACTAAAGCAAGATTCATTTCCAACCGTGTTTAGTACATCCCAAAGATCCATCAGTTATGACTGGTTCCAAAAGTAAAAAAAGGAATTTCGAGAAACAACCCGATTGGAGCAGATCAAAACTTTATGGCCAAGTTTATTACCCAAATATACCCGGCAGATGAAGAAATATTGCACGAACCAATTTTAAATCCAGGAAAGCATATTTTAAAAGAACGTAATGATTATTACTTGAAAAGAATGTATTTGATTTTGAATTATTAACTTGTTTAGTAAATTCAAAAATTAAGTTGGTAGGCTGTAAACATCACAATTCCAATCTTGGATCTTATTTCCAAAAGTGCACTTTATATCTACTTCAAAGTAATCGATTTCTATTGCGGAGTTAATTGCCTCAAACAGTTGTTGTTGAATAGTAGTGCTGATCGTTTCTTGATCAACAAAAGGATTTGGTAGGGCAGGCAATGCATTTGTTGCATTGGTAGTTGAATTAGAAGAATTATTTTGCTGCATTATATAGCCTGCAGCAGGAAAAGAAAGAAAGTCATTAATAATTGTCGAGTTGATAATATTCTGTGAGTCATTCAACAAGTTACTACTTCCACTAATTATATATGAAGTATCAAAAAATGGTTTTATGTACGCAGTCTCATTTACGATTTGATAAGAATTCGCAGATGATTTTGATATCTGTACAGGGGATTGAGGTTTTCCCGAGTCTTGGGCATTTGAGATAGGTACAACCATACTAATTAAAAGTAATACCAACATACTGCCCAAACAATGTTCAAACGTTAGACTTTGTTTTGGAAAAGAGTTTATCTTATTCAAATTATCAATAAATATTTAGGTAGCAATATAAACATTTTTGGGGTTTTTGATTAAATTGATTACCATAACAAGGAAGAGGTAGGATGGAAATCAAATCTGAGATGTGTCTCTTCAAGAACATTCGCAATGATCAAGACTTGACAAAAATTTTATTACGGCCGTATCGCTTGACGAGCGAAACTATAGAAAATGTATATTCATGTGGAAAGCTTTAGACCGACAGTCGATAAAGATACAATTTACTAATATCTATTTGGAATCTATTTACGATTACTTTGTTATTAAAGATAGGAAAACCATATTATACATATTTAACCAAATATCAGCCAAACAGTCAAATTTCTTGACTAAACTCAAAAAGGTATCAATATTGTATCATTTCATCATATAGTAATAAACCACTATCTTATGGATATACCACTTTTTCTAATCTCATTGAATTTAGAGATTGCTATTTTATAGTTCCATATGAAAAATAAACTAATAGTAAGTGGAATGTTGAAAAAAATAGAATTTATAATATAACTTTAATTGTATAATACTGAGAATGTAAATCCAGTTTCTATAGATTCCGTTCAATAACTCCATACCTGAAAGTATTAGATGAACCAAAACTGACAGGTTTTTAAGATGGGCCTTTCATGGAAAGGAAATGTGCTGATTTGAGAATACCAGTAGTACTTTATTACATCTAATTGTTCAAATTGGCTTTCTTTTGGTCTAAAAAGAAGCCTTGGGCGGGAATTGAACCCGCGACCTTTGCCTTACCAAGGCAACGCTCTGGCCAGGCTGAGCTACCAAGGCATTTTATTAATAAAAAATATAAACATAATTTAACCATTTCCATTCAACATTATCTTCCCAAAAAGTCCGCGGGTATTATAATCCCCATGTTGATCATCTAGTATTGCATCCAAATGGAAAGCATATGTTAACAACAAATATTGGTACATGGCTCTGCGAACTTTAATTCTCTTTTGGATCTAATAAAATATTTGAGTAATAAATCGTTAGCAAGAAGATATAGAGCACCTCATCCTTACGCCTACTCACAATGAGTTATCAAGGACAGTTGTCTAATAGATCACAATTAAACATGGGTAATTGAAATTTGTAAAAAACGCTTACCTTTTATTTTGTAGAATTCTGCAAGGTTTTACCAAAAATGTATCAAGCTCGTATTTACGATACAGAAAAGAGTTAATTACATTTATTTCTAATTTGATACGTCGTTCATTTCCAGTATTTTCTTCAACGATCTATGCCTATTATAATCATCAAGCAGTATTTTGGCAAGGTGGTGTGTAATATCAGTAACACTTATTATCCCTATAATGCGGTTATCAGCCTCTAAAACAGGCAATCGCTTGATCTTATTTGAAAGCATGATTCTCGAAGCGGTATCAACTGAATCATAAGTCATAACAGTAATTAATGGAGAAGACATAATCTCTTCAACTAGAACTTTCTCTGCATTATAATTCTCCAAACAAACCCGTTTGACCAAGTCGCTTTCAGTAATAATTCCGATAGGTGTATTGTCCTTATCTATCACAATTAAGGATCCTATACGATTTTTGGTTAAAATTGCAGCTACATCACGTGCAGTTTTATTGGAGTATGCAGTAATTGTCCACGGTTCCCTAAAGGACATTATTTCACTTACGCTACTCATATTAATACAATAGCGTGTATCAACTTCGTATAAAAACTATAAGCTTATCAAATAATTATGTTTCTGGTGGGCCACGCCATCTTAATATAAGTATAAAATCAATAACATAATCACTTTTCAATAATAATAGCGTCACAAAAATTAATAATCGAACTTTACATGGATTCCTTAGTGAATTTTCTAGAACTAGCAAAAACCTTTGCAATGATGGAGAAAACTACTAGTAGGTTAGAACTTACTGATCATCTAGTATCGATATTAAAAAAAACACCTACTGATATAATTGATAAAATAGTTTATCTAATTCAAGGGAAACTAGGACCAGATTATGAATCGAGTGAATTGGGGATCGCTGAAAAACTGATAATTAAATCCCTGTCACTTGTAAGTGGTCATTCACTTACCGAAATCCAAACCAAATATTCTGATATAGGAGATTTGGGAGAAGTCGCTTACAATATCTTAACGAACAAGATACAAACCACATTAATTCATCAACTACTAACTATTGAGAATGTATTCGAAACATTATCAAAGATTGCCAAAGTATCTGGGATAGGATCGTTAGACGTTAAACTCAGGTTCATCGTGAGTCTATTGAATAACTCCTCCAATCTAGAAGCTAAATTCATAGTCAAACTGATTCTAGGTAATTTAAGGTTGGGTATTGCGAACTTTACTCTTCTTGATGCAATAGCTCTAACATTTACAGGAGATAAAAAAAACAGACGAATATTAGAGAGAGCCTATAATGTTTCAAGTGATTTAGGAAAGATTGCATTAATACTATCCAAAGGATCAATTGAGGATATTGGGTCGATTTCTATATCTTTATTCATTCCCGTTCGACCAATGCTCGCAGAAAGGGTGTCAAATCCATCGGAGGCCTTGGAAAAAATCGATGGTGATGCATTAGCAGAATTCAAGATCGATGGGGAAAGAATTCAAATTCATAAAAAGGACAAAAAGATAGAACTTTTTACCAGAAGCTTGGAAAATGTAACATCAAATTTTCCTGATATCTTAAGGGCGTTTGATAATATAGAGACCAAGGATTTGATAGCTGAAGGTGAAGTCGTCGCAATTAATCCCATCAACAATAAATTTCTTCCATTCCAAACTTTAATGCGAAGAAGAAGAAAGTACAATATTCAAGAAATTACTGCAGCTTATCCCGTAGTATTGAACTTATTTGATTTGTTATATTATGATGGCTTTGACAAGACTCACGTACCCTTACTCGAACGAAGAATGTTACTTGCGAAAATATTTGGTATACAGAAATTAAATGATAAAATTAAACTAATAGATCAAATCAAAGTTTCAAGAATTGAAGAAATAGAAAACTACACGGAAAAGGCACTCATGAATGGTTGCGAAGGAATTATGATAAAGAACCCCGCTAGCCAGTATAGGGCGGGAGCCAGAGAATGGGCTTGGATGAAATTAAAGAAAGAGTATTCTGGAGAGGTTACGGATTCGGTCGATCTAGTAGTAGTAGGGGCGCTGCATGGCAAGGGAAGAAGGGTTGGAAAATATGGAGCTTTGTTGTTAGCTTCATATGATTCAGAGAGGGATGTCTTCTGTACTATTGGTAAAGTAGGAACTGGATTCACTGATAATGTTCTCCTAGACCTAACAGACAAACTTACCAAGCACATCATTAAACACAAACATCCCACAGTCGACTCTGGAAATACAAAAATGGATACATGGTTCGAACCCAAAGTAGTTTTAGAAATCATTTCCCCTGAAATAACTTTGAGTCCTATTTATACTACTGCAATTAATAGAATAAAGCCCGGATATGGTCTAGCACTTAGATTTCCCAAATTTACTGGAAAAATTAGAGAAGATAAATCTGCAGAGAATGCTACAACAGTCAAAGAAATTTTTGCCATATACAAGGATCAGCTAAAGTAGTAGACTAGTAGTTGAGTTACCTACGAACTTATCTATTGAAAATTGATTTGTTTATGGAAACCAATTAGATTTGATTTTCTATGATCAATAAATAAATTAAGTTGACGTCTAGATGACATTCCACCTGATTCCGGATCTTATTATCCTATAACTATCCATCTCAATGTCATTACTCTGTGAATTTTCAGAATTGGAGTACAGCCCCGATTCATCAGCTTTTTCCAAATGAGGCTGGTTTTTAATATCTATCTGACTATCTTTTTGAAAATTTAATTCTTTCTCTATATTACTCGTAAAGTTTGAAATGGATTCTTTATAAGCGGTAATACTTGGTGATTCTGATCCCTCATTTACTGGATCGATATTATTAGTGGATACATCACTAATCAACTGGGAGTTATTCCCTAGAGAATTTCCTTCAAAATAGCTGTCTATTCCGAAAATAAAATATGCAGCAATACCTGTTGTCACTAATACTGCAGCTATTATTATCCCTAGAAAGTACAAATTCATAGACTTTTTTAAACCATTATTCGAATTTGATACTTGACCGATAACTTGACCAGATCTCGAATTGTTGATAGAATTTAGTAATATTTGTCTAGTATTATCCCTTCTCTTGATAATGAATTCATCATGGGGATCTATTGCTAATGCTTTGTCGTAGCATTCTAATGCTTCTACAAATTTTCCCTGGTTATGAAGAGACAACCCTTTATTTGATAAAACATTTGAATTCTGGGGATCTATTGCTAATGCTTTGTCGTAGCATTCTAATGCTTCTACAAATTTTCCCTGGTTATGTAACATTATTCCGTTTTCATATAACTGATTTAGATTGGTTGCGTTCACCATTATCGAATTTGAGATTGGACTACACTGGGATATTTCCCCTTGTTGGATGCCCTCATCCATATTTGCAACAAAATTACCGAGCATCAAATATCTTTCTGCTCTATTACCATTAGCTAAATTATTATACTCCACTTCTGTCATCAGGTCAAATCCAATAAACCAAGCAATAGTTACCCATGCAGCAGATTTATCATCCAATCCATAATCTGAGGATAATCTTGTAATCATGTTGTAAATCTTGCTTTCAGTATTATTATCAAAGGTATTGTAAACTCGAATCTCAGTTATTCCAGCCTTAAGAGCGGTTGTGAGCAAAAATATTTCCTTCTTGTTTTCAGAGCCGTATATATCTTTGAGTAGGCCTTCAAACCTGCTAGGTTCGTTTAAAACATCCGAGTAATCCCAGACGATCTTTTTTAGCAATTTACCTGTAACTGTGACAGAAGTATGGTCATCAAACATATTCTTCAGTTCTAATCCCTGTTCCCAGATGATTGCTAAATACTGTTATGATATTTGTAAAATAATATATTATACCCTTTTCTAAGATTTTTATGAGATCTGTTAATTTCTTTGAATTTATGAAAGTAAAACTTGACATAAGTAAAGTTCTATCTATTTACTAATATCGATTTAAATCAATTTTTAAAAAAATTATTCAGTGGTTATTGTCATTATGGAATTGTAAAGAATATTGTGTAGTAATTATTTCTTGAAATAGTACTGTCAATATTTTTATCAACCACTATCTTCTTTTGATTGGGGAAATCATAAATAAGTTTGCAAAGGAATAAAGGTTTTAAATCCCAGACTGGATCACTTTTAGGGATAGTATAAATCAAAACAGTCATTGCACACTATCTCTCTGTATTTAGAGTATTTTTTATTCTTGGTTACCTTAGTGTTAATCAGCGTAAGGTCCATTTTACAAACAATACATATCTTAGATGTTCTCCTTTGTGATATCATGGTATCTTCATTATGTGATGATATGATGGCGGTATTTAAGTTAATTAAGCCTTGCTAATACGATATGGTTCAAATTGACACATTTATGTTATATCTAATTTGGTGTCACTTAGGAAGATTGTATCAAATTCTTTGACATTTGCCTTAACCCAGAGAACTCCTTTAGCAAAATCATAGATCAATCCAAATCCACAAATCGGGCCATTATCAATTTTATTTCCAAATCCCACAAAGCGGTTTTTTAGAAATTCTTTATCGGTAATATATAATATTTTTTCATTCATTTCATTTGAAGACTGGCATTCCTCTAGGCATTTTAATTCTGAATAAAATCTATTTCTAAAGTAAATATAATTGATTCTAGAAAGATCTAATTTCATGACTACTACCCTATCCTCATTCAAAAATTTACAAAAGGTTTTCATTCTTTTAGCATATCTCTCCGTGAGGGATCTGTCATTTACAACTCCTTGCTTTTCTCCATACATGAAATTCACTTTCAGGTTTCTTGAAAGATGGCTAAATAATTTCATTAGATTTCTGTCCATATTTGCAGCTCCAAGATATATTATACAATCAGGCTGTATTCTATTTAGTAAATCGATCTTGTGTACCAGTCCGTTCCCATTTATATAGCCATCAGTATTTATGATCGACAAATCATGCTTTAATGAAATATCTAATTGCTGGCGTATGTTTGAAATAATTCGAGATTCGTACCCAACGGGTTGAATGCCGCCAATAAAATTGGTACAATCTGTTTTTACTTTCCATAGGTCTACTTCGGGGAAATTCATTACTGATGCTCCCAAGCAAGTTGGTGGCGCCAAGTCGCCTTGACCCACGTCTGCATCTATTAACAATGGTTTTAAACCGTGATTGATAAACACATTTGCCATATACAATGAAAGAGTGGATTTACCCGAATTCGAAGGTCCAATTATTATAATTCTCCTTTTTTCTTGTTTCAATACGTTTCTTACAAGGTCTTTCCAAATTGAGATTCCAAATTTTTTGCGGTGCCTAATGATCTCATGGTTATGATAGTTCCAACTCCTTCCCCTAATTATCGATAAGGTAGAATTGTTATTTTTTTCAATTGGAATGATTCTACTACTTTCCCATCCTATGCATTCATTCTTGCATTTGACACCTAATATGTTACATTCTCCTTTTATCTCTAGTAGTACTGGCCCTTTTATCAGTACTGTTTTCAATATCCCCTTTTGTTATTTACACGCTATTCTATTTATAAAGAATTTTTTCATTCATGCTTTTTTTCTAATTGTTCTATATTTCGCTGTTTTAGCTTGCTAGGGAATCCATAGATCATTGAATCAAAAAAGATGCAAAATTAACTAAAAGAGTTCAATTCAACAAGTTTTGCTAAAGAAAGATTAGACAGAATTAATGATTAGGGGCTTGCTATGGGAGGCATCAAATCTCTAATTATGTTCATATTGTTATATCCGAAACTAAATTCCAGTAGTGTGTACTACCTTTGATTATTTTTTAGTCTTATATAGCTGCTGGCTATGTATAAAATATTGGTCTCCACCATCATGACTTTAGAATAATCAATCATCCTCATTTGGACAAACACAGATGATATTATACTATCAGAAACCAGTATAACTTTTTAATAATTAAATAACCAATGTGAAAACAAATAGCATGCAAGGAATAAGAAAAATAGCATCGGAGGTCTTAGTATCTATAGCACTTGCGCTATTAGTAATATATATTCTTGATGTCGGTGTTTCGATGTTAAGTCATTCAGAAGAAGGCTTTTTGCCTCTCTCAGCCAAAGATAGAGGGATGATTTTTGGCGGTGGATCAATTTTATTATTTGTAATTTCGTTTGGGATTGGAATAAATGTGGCATCTAGACTTTTAACAGTGTTTTTAATTCTAGGTGGTGCTATCATGGGTACTACAGTGTTGATATCATCATTTATTGTCCCAACACAAGATAGTAATAACATTAACACATCATCCGATAGCGGGCAGCCGCAAATTTTAGCACCTCAATTCATCGGAATAATAGTAATAGGGTATATTATTATGGGGATGGGAATCCTCAGGGCATTAAGAAAAAAGTAGAACGTAGAAGCGTACTATCTTTCCTATTGTTTTGTTAATTCTCAAATTAAAAGAGAAACATTGAATGATTTTCTAAAATTTGATATATAATGATAAAGTTGTACTATCTAGACTTTCTCTATTTGCCTAATGATTTCATTATTCCCATCAATATCAGATTACCTGTGCTATCCGTCATTACCTTTAGATTCCTTTGAATATTCATCCTGCTCTTCCGCCCAGGTCGTTTACTACTTATCATTATAAAAGCCACAATGATATATTCACTTCCATGTTTTACGCCTTTTTATATGGATAACATAAAATGCCAATATTTTGATTTCCTTTGTAGAATTTTCTATAATCTATATGCAGTTACATTATTAGATAATTTTTACACATAACTCACAGCAAACTGCAAGTATGCTTTTCAAAAATCTTCAGGACGTTATATTAATAAAGCTCAACCTGTATATAATTTTGTTTGTTATAGTGTACCTATATTTGATAACAATAACTGGTATTGTGGAAATAAGATCAGTCAGGCGAATTTTTGCATTTACACATCAACTTTATTTGCTGTGATCCTTCCAATCATAAATCTCTAGTGATTAGCACATGGCATATAATGGCTAATTTGATTTCGAGATTTTTTTCTTCTTCTTTAAGATCATATTATTAGCTATGTCAATATAGCTTTTATCAATCTCAGTACCAACATAGTCGATACCAAGTTCTATACATGCCAATGCAGTATGACCAATACCCATAAAAGGATCATATACTATAAAGTCCTTATTAGAATATCCATGAAGTTTGATACAAAGACTAGCGAGTTTCTCAGGAAAAATGGCTGGATGTAATCTGCTGGATTGAATGGTTGGATAAGATATAAACCATACATTCCCTCTGTCTCTCTTATCCTGTTCTACTGATTTCCATCTTTTGATGTTTGATTTATCTTGATATGGAACGCCTATTGATAGTTTTTCTAAATTTTGGTTTCCTGTCTTAGTAAAGTGAAAAATGTATTCATGCGTATTAGTTAAATATCTGTTACTTCTGATTGGTTTGAAATGACCTATCGAAAAACCAGTTTTGCAAATCTGGTTATTATTTCCTATATCTTCCTTTTCAATGGATATGGATTTAATCCAGTGAATGGTGTTTTGCAATTTATAGCCTGCAGAGATAAACTTGTCTAGAACAAGGTACGGAATTAGAGGTTCAGTAGCGGTTCCATTGATATTGAGAAAAAAGGATCCATTAGGCTTTAGGATCAAAAAACTCCTTTGAGCTACCTCAAGCAGCCAATCTAAGTAATCATTGGTTTTTCTGCTATCGTGATAAGAACTATAGTTTTTTCCAATATTGTATGGAGGTGAAGTAATGATTATATCTATCTTGAATCTGCATTCTTTCCTAATTTTTTCCATAAACAAATTACAATCTTCGCAATAGATTTGATTAGTTGTAATCAATCATCTCTAATGTACTAGAGCGCTTTTAAAATTTTTTTTACTAATCATAGATATTTTTTTATACAAGAGTGATACTAATTTCATGGTAGTTATAGGATAATAAGATCCGGAATCAGGTGGAATGTCATCTAGACGTCAACTTAATTTATTTATTGATCAT
>Ga0181471_100076_pt1 | contig 24434 bp, 32 predicted proteins | sample InSIn5gowninarea_FD_119083 | JGI IMG/M metagenome (GOLD analysis project Ga0181471, IMG submission 119083) | Clean room microbial communities from NASA Spacecraft Assembly Facility at Jet Propulsion Laboratory, Pasadena, California, USA -... ...
CCCTTGTAAGGCTAGGATCTTCTTGCATTCCCTCTATGACTTATAGGTCCAATCTCAATTGTAAAACTCGTTTATGACAAACATCAACGATGAACTACCCAATGCACATTTATTTAGAGTTGAGATAGTGCTAGCAAAATTAGCTGAAATTGCTCAATACCTTCAAGAGGGAAAAGCACCAAAAGGATACTACAAAAAGAAGAAGACAACCCTAACTATTAAAGCTCCCCCTTTTACTATAATCAATGGATCTCTATATAAATTAGGCCTAGACAATGCTCTTTGTCGATGTGTCTTAGAACATGAAAGACATGATATCATTGAAGAAACACACTCAGGATCCGCTGGTCGACACTTTCAAGTTGACACATGTTGGAGTAGGAAAGCAACTTCTCAGAAGCTGCGCAACTTTGAGGACATGTCCCAGGATCTTCGGCAAAGTTGTGGAGCTGACAAGGCGTAGCACGGTTGCCACAACACAAAGACAAAAGACTAAAACGGGTTTTACCCCATTTTATAAGAGTTTGGGAATATATTGTAATGGGTTTTGGGGATGTGGGGATTTAGACCCACACAAATGTAACCTAAATGACCTAAGTCACCCTATAAAAGAAGTAGAGATAGTAGAGGAAAAGAGACCAATCAATCGATGCATGCTTAGCCTTTTGTCCTACATATCTTATAGGCAAGTGTATCGATCAAGAGAGAGAGAGCGCTCTAGATATTTTGTGCGCAGAGGATCCAAAGAGAAGAAAGAGAGAGAACTGCGAAGAGTGTGCAGTAGGAACTTTGTAACCTCCTTTGTTGAAGATAATAAAGACAAAGTTCCTATGGATGTAGCTACCTCATTGGTAGTGAACCACGTAAATATTGGTGTCTTGTGTTTATTTGAGTTGTATTTATGATTATGTGTATGATTAAGTTATAGATCTAAGATAAGACATAAAAGGGATCAGATTAGAGTAGTTATTTCATGCATGAATGCGAAGCTTCATAGTTGTACTCAATGCGCAGTTAGATAATAACAATTTATAGTATAGATCTATGATCTAGTGGTAGATGCGCAGTGGATTTGTTCAGTAAGTGCATGGTAAAGACACTAACTCAGATAACCACAACCATCTGAACATAGAAACTTGCTTCTTTGTTCCCCCATAAGTCACTTCGGGTGAGACTGCAGGTTGCTTGGTAACCTGTTGCTAAAAGGGCCAGTGATCAAGGGGTTGTTGCTGCGCAGTATAAGAAAACTCGGGTCTAGCCTAGAAAGCAGCTAACAATGGTTCCGTTGTCGGTTGAACTCTAAAGGCAATGTGGTTGTGGCACCCTGAGCTTAGTGAGATCGAAGCTTGGTTTGAAACCAAGACAAAGGAGTTCGCAGAAACAAAGAATAGAAACCCTAACCATGACAGTGAAGTGTGGTTACAGAAGTACATCTATACCGACGTACATGAAGTATTCTTTGCTACATTCCCATCAGAGTTGCATTCGTGGCTTGCGAGGTTAGCAGAGTGTAGAGGATACGTACGAAGTGACATACCTACACAGTGGAACTAAGTAGCAGTTCAAAGGCTAAAGAATACCAACAACGTTGTTTCAAGAGCAGTTGATTTTTGGCTTGCCAATTTGCTATTGGGATTCATCACAGAATTTGTTGTTGATACATTAAAGGCATACAACAAAGCAGAACGACAGTTCTTCAAGGGCTATCGAGGTAAGTTCTTGAATTCTTTAAATTTATGGATTAAGATGATGTTTGTCATAAACGAGTTTTACAATTGAGATTGGACCTATAAGTCATAGAGGGAATGCAAGAAGATCCTAGCCTTACAAGGGTAGGAAAAAGATTTAGAGGAAACAATGAAAATACTGAACCAGTATCAGGGAAGACATAGAGTAGAAACCCTTGAAAGATTGAGCGAAAGACATAGGAAAAAACCTACGTTGTTGTTAGAAAGCAGTACACAGACTACTTTGCCACCTGAAATGAATACTTTGGATGGAAGTAGCCTGGGAGGCTGTGTACAGACACCACAGATACTTGGTGGTGGCTAGGAAAACCTTATTAGTGCGCAGTTGTAGTAGGTCAACTCGTCCAGTGCACAACCACAATAGACTAATTCTTCAAGTGCACAACAAATCTGCCCTTACATAGAAGTAGGATGGGTGACTATATCAAGCTGCCTATTTTTCGGGGCACTGGCGCAGAAGACCTTGATCAGCATTTCTTTCTGTGTTAAGCAGTATGGAACATTAAGAAAGTACAAAACAATGATATTAAGAAAGCGTAGTTGACAACCACATTTAGGGACAGAGCCCTAACATGGTTTATGAAATTTTCAACTAGTATGCAACAACCGAAGACCATATAGGAGATCAAGGATGAATTGAAGAAAGAGTTCAAGAAACCTAAATCAGAATTGTAGTGCATCACTAAGCTAAAGGAAATCAAGCAGATGCCACATGAATCAGTATGGGATTTTGATCAAAGATTCAAGACATTGCTGGGACAGGTCAACTTTGAGTTTCCAGTGCAACAACATCAGGAATGGTTTATCGCTGCATTGATGCCACACATTCGGTTACCACTGATGCAACAAAAGGTAACCTCACAGAGTGAAGCCCTAGAAATCACAATGAGATTAGAAGCTTCGCCGATGTCTGAATCAAAATTGGGGATGGATCAACTCCAGAAGCAGTTGGTTAACATCACCCTAGAACTACAAAGTCTGAAGAAAGGAAAGGAGATATGCAAAGAAGTATGGTGCACCAGATGTCGAATTGAAGGACACTCGAAGGAACAGAGCCCAATCTTCGTGCAATACCTTGCGAGTGACGCACCTAACCCACTACCACAGATAGGAGAGTTGTGGTGTGAAATTTGCAGATAAGCAGGTCATAGATCCCAAGATTGCCACATGTTGCAGAAGTACAAAAAGACTCCAAAAAACTTATATTGCACTTTTTGCTTGTCAGTAGGCCATGATGACAGCCACTATTGCGCACTAGACATGATGATGGAAAGGACACAAGATGTCTATGCGATGCAAAGTGAACAACAAAATCACCCTGCTAGGGGTGCGCAACATGACCCTGGAAGAGGAGGTTATGGAGGTCGTGGAGGATATGAAGGAAGAGAAGGATACAAAGGCCGAGGAGGAGGTCAATGAACATTTGGCCGAGGACGAGGACCAATCATCTATTATAATTGTGGAAAACAAGGTCACCTCGCATGAGACTATCTGATGATTACCTGTCCCTATTGCAAATCTCCCAATCATGCTATTGAAGAATGTCCAATGTTGCTAGCAAAGTTTCAGAAGAAGCAGCAGAACCAGAATGTCCAATTCATCCAAGTGGAACAATGGACACCCGACTCAATAGTGAATGTGGTCACACGCAGTGGCATGGTGACTGGTGGTCAGCTAGCGAAGCCTAGTGGAGCATGGGTTCGAAAGGTAGAAGACAAGCAACCCGTAGTTGATCTAGACAAGATCAAGGAGACATTCGTGCATGCCAGTAAAGAATTTTGCATACCTAACCCACCATCAACGAAAGTAAAGGAACCTTAGGTACCCGATAGAAGCATGGAATTGCGAAGTGATTGGAAGGCTAGTACCAGTGCAACATCATGCCAGGAAACTAAACCTGCATCTAATATAAAGTCCTTCTTACAGAGCTGCTTAAAATTGATTCGAGACAAAAATGCGCAGCTAGAAGTACAACGACTGATTGACTACTGTGACCCAACTACTGTAGAGAGAGGAGTCAACCAAATCAAAAGATACATTCGTATAGGATGAGAAATGAGACTTAGCATTGTGATTGGATCGTATGAAATGGATGAAGTAGTCTTGGATTTGGGATTTGAAGTAAATGTTATGACGAAACAAACATGGGAGATTATGGCGAAACCAAAGCTCGCATTTTCCCCCATTCAGTTGAGGTTAGCAAACCAGCAGAGAGTTATCCCTCTGGATCATTTGTCTAGCATCCCTGTGGACCTCGATGGAGTGCACAACCTAGTTGACTTCGAAGTTATAGAAATAATTGATGACAGCACACCGTATCCTGCGTTGTTAGGCATAGATTGGGCATTTGACAATCAAGCAATTATTAACTTGAAGAAAAAGACCATGTCATTCGAAGGTAATGGAATTCGCGTTATCAGCCCGTTAGATCCTACATTGGGACCAAGATACACAGAATTAATCACAACCAAAGAAGAAGCCCGCAACATTGATACTGTGTACCAACTAACAGCTGCGTAGGGCAACTATGTAAATCCAACTGACGATGGCATGTTGAGTTTGCGATGTCAAATTTCATGCATGTCCGACTCGGAGGTAGGACTTGAAAACTAGCAACAATGCTTACATGAAGTTTCAGGAAGAAGACTTGCAAGGATTACTAAGTCACTGTGCTGGATCGAATCAGAGGTAAGTACACTTCCAATTTTTGATGGCTTGTCAGATATTCAACTTTTGTTTCAAGAGTATGAAGTGCAAGTGCCCTGTTCCGAGAGACTTCAGTCTCTTGTGGTTGCACTAAGAGCCACACCTGCGAGGTGGTGGGCTGCGCATCAAGGGAACATTGCTACTTGGGAGACTTGTCACGGATTACTGATGATTAGGTTTGGAACTGACACAGGAGGAATGGATTCGTTATATGATGGAGTTACATATCTAACCCTACACATATGGGCCTGTGAGGAAGCATGGAAAGATAGATCTAGTGATGAATGGGTACATTTATTTGTACATACCTTGGACAGTAATCCAAGACACTGGTATATGGAGATAGAACTACGCCATGGTATTGAAAACTGGCATATCATAAGAGAGAAACTATATCTAACCTTTGACTAGTCAGAATATCCCTTAGTTGATGATGCCTTAAAGCTGGTACACATGAAAATTGTAGAAGACCCATCACCTATATGCATTCAGCCAGACTGGATAGTGCAAACTGAAAATGCCCAAGAATGCTACAACTTCACCATAGACGAAGATGATGACCCAAGAAACATTAATAATCCAGAATCTAAAGGATACTGCACAGTTGTAGGGCCAACTCTAAAATATCTAGAGATCACTGAGAAGTTGAAAATCAAGAAAGTCAACATTGGAATAGAAGAAACACAGAAGATTGCATCCATAGGAAACTATTGGGATGATAAGACTATTGGACAAATTGTTGATCTATTGCAAGAGTATTAGGATTTGTTCCCCACAAAGTTTGAAGACATGAAAGGTATCCTAGGAGATTTGGGTGTCATGAGAATTCCACTGAAGGAAGGAGCGAAGCCGATAAAATAGCGCCCATACAGGCTGAATCCCAAGTATAAGGAAAAAGTTAGGAAGGAGTTAGACAAGATGCTCGCAGCAAGCGTCATTGAGCCTGTGGAAGAAAATGAATGGGTTAGCCCTATGGTGGTGCAGGACAAGAAAACTAAAGGAGAAATCAGGATTTGTGTTGACCTAAGGAAGTTGAATGATGCATCCATACATGACCCCTTCCCTACGCCCTTTACAGATGAAGTATTGGATAATGTAGGAGGACAGGAAGTCTACTCATTTACAGATGGATTTTTTAGGTTACCACCATATCAAGATCCATGAAGAAGACAGACATAAGACCACCTTTGCAACAGAATGGGGCTCATTCCAGTATATAGTGTTGCCCTTTGGATTAAAGAATGCACTAGCTATATTATTCAGGGTAGTGGTAGCAGTCTTTAAGGAATTCATTCATAAGTTCCTTGAAGTCTATTTTGATAATTGGATTGTCTTTGCACTAATGGACAAGCATGTTGGGGCCTTGAGACTCATGCTTGCAAAGTGTCGAGAACATCAGATTTCCTTAAACTTGAAAAAATGTATATTTTGTGTACCTTTTGGTATATTGTTGGGACATGTGGTGTGTAGACAAGGATGAATGGTGGATCCCGCTAAAATTGCCATTATTGTGAACTTACCCCCACCAGCCTTAGTGAAGCAACTACACACTACACTTGGACATACATGATATTACAGAAAATTTATCAAAGGATATGCGCAGATCACTGCGCCAATGGAGAAGTTGTTGAAGCATGATGCGAAGTATGAATGGAAGGAAGAATGTCAGAAAATCTTGGATATTCTAAAGGAGAAGATGGTGACTATGCCAATCTAGGTATTTCCAGATTGGAAGAACACATTCCATGTGCATGTAGATGCATCTTCAATTGCCTTGGGCATTATTTTGGCACAACCTAGAGAATAAGGCATTGATCACCCAATTGCCTTCGCAAGCAGAAAGTAATCTTCAGTAGAAAGAAACTATACTACCACAGAAAGAGAAGGATTAGCAATGGTATATGCATTACAGAAATTCAGACACTACTTGTTGGGTTCTGACTTTAAGATGTTTACTGATCATTCAACCCTTAAGTACTTGGTTAACAAGCCAGTGTTGGGGGGGAAGATCTGCAGATGGCTTCTTCTCTTCCAAGAATATGACTTTGAGATCATAGTGAAGCTAGGTAGACTAAATGCAGGACCTAATCATTTATCTAGGCTGGAGTCAGGTGAGGAGCCTATTAGTTTGGAAGATTGTCTACCTAACGTGCAGTTATTTTCCATACAGATTGTTGATGATTAGTTTCAGGATATCATTCAATTCCTAACTACTGGAACAACGTCGGAGTCATACACTACATAGCAGAAAAAGCAACTGGTAGTGTGCGCATCTGACTTCACACTTATCATAGGATAGTTGTATAAGTTGGGACCAGATGAAATACTACGCAGATATGTCCTAGAACATGAACGAAGGAGAATCCTAGAAGAAGCACATTTTGGAGTCGCAGGAGGACATTATGCAGGAAAAGCTACATCGCAGAAGGTTTTGACAGCAGGGCTATGGTGGCCAGTAGTCCATAAGGATGCAAAGGAGTTATGCAGAAGCTGCGATGTTTGCCAAAGAATAGGAAAACCATCATGGAGATATGAGATGCACTTGAAACCACAAGTCACACTACAAGCATTTGAAAAATGGGCTATTGATTTTGTAGGGTCTATTAACCCTCCAGGAAAGCGAACAGGTGTTGGATACATTATTACTGCAATAGACTACCTAACCAGATGGGTTGAGGCAACACTAGTAAAAGACTGCAATACAGCTATAGCAACATAGTTCATATTCGAGAATATACTTACCAGACTTGGTTATCCGCGCATTTTGATGAGAGATCAAGGCACACATTTTTTAAACCGGACCATTTAGTTGTTAACTGAAGAGTTTCAGATTTATCATCAGAAAAGTACCCCTTATCACCCTCAAGCAAATGGAACTGTGGAAGCCTTCAACAAGATTTTGGAGAATGCCTTGATAAAGGTATGTAACGCCAACAGAGATGATTGGGATGTAAGAATTCCAACAATATTATGGGCTTATAGAATAACCTGTAAGAAGTTGATAGGACAAACACCATTCAAATTGGAATATGAACAAGAGGTTGTCATGCCCATGGAATACATTGTACCCAGCTTGAAGATCGCAGCACTCGTAGATATGGCAGATGAAGAAATCGTGAATGAGAGGCTGTTACACTTGGTAGAGTTAGAGGAAGACAAATTTATGGCAGGATTCCATCAGCAAGTGCAAAAGAATAGAGAAAAAGATTGGCATGATAGACACATTAAAAGTAAAGCAATCAAGGTAGGAGACCTTGTCCTGATGTATGATAGCAAGTTTGCATGGTTCCCAAGGAAGTTTTGCATGCATTGGCTAGGACCCTATCAAGTGAGACATGCTACAGAAGGAGGGGCTACCAGCTTAGCATGGTTGGATGGAACCATGTTTCCTACTATGGTGAATGGGAGTAGGTTGAAACTTTACAGGGAGAACCACCCCAATTTGTCCACTTAAAACAAGAAGAACAAGTGTGCAAATGTCCAGTGTAGTTGAAAGAGACATCGCACACATAAGTAGTCTACACAACGCGGGTTAGGGAAGATAACCCAAAGTAACAAGTAGCCTGTGGGGTAATCAACAGACAGACTGATATCGCAAAGTAAAGACAGATTCAATGCAGTAAACTGCGCCGCAAGTGTGATGAAGGATATGAGGACAGATCAAGTGAAGAAAGTCATGGTTGTCAATCCTAGGGATTCAATGATGCTACAAAACGTCAGAATCCAACCATTGGGCTATGACTAGGAAACATGGAAAAGAGTCCCAATGGTCATATTTACAGTAACGGTCATGTCCAACGGCCAAAAAATTAGCCGTTGGCTAAGGAAACCTATTTAAAGGATGCGCAGTAGCACAAGAACGGTTACTTATGCAATTTTATTGTAAGTTTTAACCTATTCAAGTGTTATAATGCAAAATATTCTTAAGCAAAATCAAATATTACACAATGGCATTCACACACAAATACATAGATATTTACCCTAGAAACCCCGAAGGGAAAAACCAGCTTTCTTAGAGCTTCACTCGCTCTCTTTGTTTCTTTCATTGCATTATATAAAATGTTTACAATACAATATAAGGTTTCAACCAACCTCCGAAACCCTAATTCCAATACCGGAATTAGAAAACCATGGACCGAAAAACCCAATACCATGGACTGCAAAACCGCTTACCATAATACTGCCAAAAACGACCCAAAAAAAAAAAATTCGGGGGCTCCACCCCCGAACCCCTGGATCCACATTGCAGATAACAATTTTGGAGCTAACGCTCCGAAAATTGACAAGGGGGGCCCTAGTAGGCTACCCCCCTTCGGTGCAAGCGCATCACGTGTGGGACTAGTCGAGCTCGGGGTCAAACTCCATGCAAAGAATATAACATAAACCCAACATTCTCCCACTTGTTGTTTTCTTTGCATATAGGGAGAACAATTTTCTAGATCAACAATTCAGGGCAGAAATGCCCATTGCTGCTCTACACCAAGAGAACTTCTCAGTTCTCACAGATTTTGTTAATGAATCTACAACATTTTCCAAAGTGTCAACTTTTTCCAGCAACACTTTCATGCTTTCCACCATATCTCTGACAAAGTGATATTGTACATCAATATGCTTGGTTCTAGAATGATAAGCAGGGTTCTTTGCTAGGAAGATTGCACTCTAACTATCACAATCTATCCTCACATCTTGTTGTTTGAACCCAAGTTCTGAACACAATCTCTATAACCATACAACCTCTTTACTTGCATGAGTGGCCACCATGTATTCAACTTTTGTAGTTGATAATGCTACTACAGCCTGTTTCTTTCTCATCCAACTGATAACTCCTCCAAATAGGCTAAACACATACCCACTTGTAGATCGTCTTTGATCCAGATCTCCAGCCCAGTCAGCATCAACAAACCCATGTACATCTAGCACTCTATCTAGTCCAACTTTTCCTTGGTAACAAATTGCATGATCTGTAGTTCCATGCAAATACCTGAATACCCTCTTAATAGCTGTCCAATGCTCCTTTCCTGGTTTTGACATATACCTTCTCAAAACTCCCACTGCATGTGCAATGTCTGGTCTAGTGCATACCATGGCATACATCAAGCTGCCAACAACACTAGCAGAAGGAACATGAGACATGCCTTCTTCTTCTTCTTGAGTCTTGGGACACTGTTCTGCAGATAGCCTTACACCTACAGGAATAGGGGCTTTTACTAGTTTACATTCCTGCATATTAAACCTGTGTAATATGGTTTCAATATATTTTCTCCGATTCAACCAGAGCTTCCTATTTGCACGATTTCTTTTGATCTCCATTCCTAAGATCAAACTTGCAGCACCAAGATCCTTCATGTTGAACTTGGAGGATAGCTGCATTTTTACCTCTTTCATAACATCCATGTTGTTTCCAACCAACAACATGTCATCAACATATAATACTACATAAATAAAATCATTACCAACCCGTTTATAGTACACACAGTGATCAACATTACTTCTCACAAAACCCAGTCCCTGTATATATGTGTCGAACTTTTGATACCACATCCTAGGTGACTGCTTTAGGCCATAAAGGGATTTCTTCAGTTTACAGACCAGCTCCTTTTTACCCTTTACTGAGAAACCTTCAGGTTGTTTCATGTAGATTTCTTCATTCAAGTCCCCATGCAGGAACGTTGTTTTTACATCCATCTGCTCCACCTCAAGATCAAATGATGTAGCAAGAGACAATAGAAATCTAATGGAAGTCATTTTAGCATCAGGAGAAAAAATTTCATCGAAATCAATACCTTCTACCTGAGAATATCCTTTAGCTACTAGTCGAGCTTTGTACTTCTCGACCTTTCCTTCTACATTTAATTTCTTCTTGAATACCCATTTACTACCAATGGGTTTCCTTCCATCAGGTAGTTCAACCAAGTCCCAGGCCTTGTTTTTGTCCAAGGCCTCCATTTCTTCCACCATGGCATTCTTCCATAGTTTACACTCTTCAGAATTAACTGCCTCTTTAACTGATCTGGGTTCATCACTAACAGCAGATAAAACAAATGCAGAATGGAAATATGGTGGACTATACCTATCAATTGGTTTCCTTTCATGATTAGACCTCCTCACAGTTGGAGTTTGCAAGTCCACCTCTTCTTCTGATTCTATTAATTCTTCCTCAACAAAATCAGCTCCTTCGTCCATAATTTCAAACTATGTTTTCTCAGGTCCCTTAGATTCATCTTCATTTCTGGAAGTGTTCTTAACTTCCTTGAAGACCACATCTCGACTATAGACTACCTTCCTTGTTACAGGATTCCATAGCTTATACCCCTTTATACCATCTTTGTACCCAATAAAGATGCATTTTTCAGCTTTATTATCTAGTTTGCTCCTTTTTTCCTTAGGAACATGCACAAAAGCTTCACAACCAAAAACTCTGAGATGTGCAATAGAAGGTTTTTGACCAAACCATACCTCATAAGGAGTCTTGTTGACTAGTGCTAATGTGGGGATCTGTTCTTCAAGTAACATGTGCTATCGACAGCTAATGCCCAGAATTCCTGTCCAAGTCCTGCACCACTGAGCATACTCCTCACCTTCTCCATCAGCGACCTATTCATTTGTTCTGCAACTCCATTTTGCTGGGGTGTGTATGGAGTTGTTTTCTATCGTGCTATACCGCACTCCTTGTAGAACTTTTCGAATTCCTTTTCACAAAACTCGCCTCCATTGTTAGATCTAAGTACCTTTATTTTCTTTCCTGTCTGGTTTTCCACCAGAGCCCTGTATTCTTTGAATTTACTGAAAACTTCTAATTTCTTTTTCAAGAAATACAGACTAGTATTTCTAGAGAAATCATCAATGAAGCTAAAATAATATATAGCTCCTCCTAGTGATGGTACAGGAACAGGGTCAAACACATCACTGTGTATCAATTCCAAAATTTCTTTTGCCCTTGTAGCTCCAGAAGGGAATTTAACACGATTTTGTTTTCCATATAGGTAATGTTCACAGAAATCAAAATCAGAATTACATTTTGACATACCTTCAACCATACTTTTACCTTGTAGTGATTGAAGACCCTTCTCTCCAATATGTCCCAACCTTTGGTGCCACAACATAGCTTCTCCTCCAGAGACTTCAGGAACATTATTTTCTTCATCACTGCTCTCAGGGACAACAGTGTTGTTACAGTCACCAGTGATTGTTTTTCCCAATAGTTTGTATAGAGTTCCATACTGAACTCCCCTCATCAAAACCATTGCTCCCCGAATCATTTTACATCTATCTTTCTCGGAAACAATTTTAACTCCTGCATTGGCCATTTTACTGACAAATATGAGGTTTCTGGCCAGACCTGGAATGTGCAACACACCAGGAAGGGTTCTAATCCTTCCATCATTCAGCAACAACTTCACTCTTCCATGCTCCATGATCTTCTTTGGTGAGTCATCTCCTAGGAAAACATTTCCATTGTACTTTTCATACTCAGAAAACCACTCCCTATGGGGAGTCATATGAAAAGAAGCACCCGAATCAATCAACCAAAAATCACGTTCTGACTGTGTACTTGTAGAAGCCAAATACACATCTCCTCCCACTTCTGAGGAGGGTTTCTTCTCTGTGGAAGAAGTATCCTCTAGCCCTTTCCCTCTTTCTATACTTTTTGATCTACAATTTCTCTTAAAGTGACCAGGTTTACCGCATTTCCAACATCCTGTTTTTAGAGGATCTCCTGGAGATTTAGATCTACCCCTAGATTTAGATCTCCCTCCTGTATACCTTCATCTTTCTTTGGGACGACCTGATCTCACTGATAAAGCATCAGCGTTTTGACTCTCCATAGACTTTCTCCTCATTTCCTCTGATAACAAGGATGAAACTATATCCTCAAATTTTAATGCAGACTTTGTGCTACAACCTATTGCTACAACTAGGTTATCCCAAGAGTCTGGTAGGGAACATAGCAAGGTAATGCACTTATCTTCTTCCTCCATTTTAATATCAACAGAGACTAGCTGACTTACCAGAGTATTGAAGACATTAAGATGATCTGTCATAGAGTCACCATCTTCCATCATGAGATGATACAGTTTCTTTCGCAGAAATAGTTTATTTACCAGGGACTTAGACTAATATAAGTTCCCTAACTTTTCCCATAACTTTTTCATAGAGTCTTCTCTAGAAACATTCAACAGTACTGAGTCTGAGAGACAAAGGCGAATCATGCTCCTCACCTTTCTATCCAACTTTTCCCAATCTTATGTCGACACACCAGTAGGCTTTGTACCTGGGTCCACTGCTGCCCACTACTCCTTGTCTACCAAAAGATCTTCCATTTTGAGCTTCCATAGCTCAAAATTCTGTCCATTGAATTTCTCGATCTCAATTCTGGATCTGCTCGCCATTCTTCTAGTAAACGAATCTCACCTGCAAACTCCCACTCGAACCAGGTTTATTACAGACCCTAGGACCAAGCTTTAACCCTCGACAACAAAGGCGTCCCCTTGAAGCCAAATATCACTCTGATACCAAATGTAAGTTTTAACTTGTTTAAGTGTTAAAATGCAAAATATTCTTAAGCAAAATCAGATATTACACAATGGCATTCACACACAAATACACAGAGATTTACCCTGGAAACCCCAAAGGGAAAAACTAGCTTTCTTAGAGCTTCACTCGCTCTCTTTGTTTCTTTCATTGCATTATATAAAATGTTTACAATACAATATAAGGTTTCAACCAACCTTTGAAACCCTAATTCCAATACCGGAATTAGAAAACCATGGACCAAAAAATCCAATACCATGGACTGCAAAACCTCTTACCATAATACCACCAAAAATGACCCAAAAAAAAAAATTTCGGGGGCGGAGCCCCCGAACCCCCAAATCCACATTGCGAACAATGGTTTTGGAGCTAACACTCTGAAAACCAATAGGAGGGGCCCTAGCAGGCTACCCCCCTCTAGTGCAGGCGCATCACACGTGGGACTAGTCGAGCTCGGGGTCAAACTCCCTGCAAAGAATATAACATAAACCCAACATTTATGAACTTAAAGACTACCTAAGCAAACTAAATATCTATTTGCAGACATATTTGTGATTCAGGCCTACCAAGTGACAGTGGATATGTACACACCAATGAAGCAAGCGAAGAAGTCTGGCGTAGGTCCAAGTAAACCAGTAAGACAGTTGCCGCGACATAAACATGAAACAAGAGAGCAAGACATCCCATAGGGTAGGGCTATGTCATTTCTACCAACGTATGTGTTCCCATTGCAACACGAAGCACCGAAAATTTAGCTATCCTCAAAGGCCAGGTACCCTGTGCCTTTGCCACCTATGTCAGAAGATGTAGAGGAAGAAGGCTCATTGTTAGGACATGTGAACAACCTTAAGTACCAACATTACAACTTATTGGATCATGTCAAATTCCCACAGTTCCAAGTCGATCAGTGCATCACGATGACTGTAAACCCTACCACAAAAGTAGAGGCATTGACACCGTAGGCTTGGATAGCCTCGTTGCAGCCATCAAGGCTGCTAAATTTGTCATAGATTCCCCACTTTGGCCGAAGCAATGAGATCAACACAGTTGTGAAGGTTCTGCTATCATGTGTACATGGAGGACACTAGTGGTTAGATCGCAGGGTCGACATTACAATTGATCTAATCCATCAGATCACAAGATTAGGCAAGACTGGAGTGGACCCCGTGGTTCATTTCGTCGGAAAGGACCAGGACAAAAAGCTGGTTGCGTGGCTTATAAAGAAATATAACTTAACGAGGGGAGGGCAAGCATACAATGCTATGCCGATAGAAGACAAACCACTACGGTTCATTGTCTAGCTGTTGGCTAGACGACTGTTGCGAAAGTGCAGACCAAATCAAGTATCAGGACCGATGATCGAACTTGCAGACACCGCTAGAGATGGAGTTCAGTATAACTGGGCCCTATATCTGTTGAACCAATTTAATGATGACTGTATAGCTACGCAAGACCACAATCAACCATTTCACTACGCATGGCTATTGATTTTGATTGGACTAGTTGGCTGGAAGGAGCCAAAGCAAGGCATATTTTTGAACACAAGCTAGAACTTCAGAGGGGCTCACTATGCGAGCCTATGGGTGACATCGGAAGCCGCAAAGTAGGATGCCAACAACATGGTGTTCTACTACTACTATGATCAACTATGCAAAGCTATCAATAGTAGCCCGCACGTTACTCGCGAGGTAACCGACACATACAGTAAGCTAATGCGCTTCGCAGCAGATCGACACCATATCTATTTGCAACCACGCGCACAACAAGGCGGCGATAGGCATATTAGCTACTATTGAATGACACAGGAAGACATAGAAAAAGTCATCAAAGATCAACTGGAGATATGGGTCGAAAAGCCAGAGAAAGAAAAAGAAAAAGAAAAAGAAACGGAGAAAGTGCTAGAGAAAGATAAAGAAGAAAAAGACAAAAGCAAAGCACCAATAAATGAAAAATGACCAAGTACAATTGATATAGGAAGTTCGCCGAGGAAGAAAAGGAAGAGCTCAAAACCGACATATCAGGCAATACTGCACGACGACAAATTTGAAAGCATTGCAGATAGGGTTTATGACACTATATCAACACTGATCACTGCAATTACAACTGCGCAGGAGGCACTCAAGTAGACAATTGAAACACAGATCACAGAGCTGAAAACGCTAGTGAGCCATGCACCACAGGTGGCTACCCCATCTACAGCACCAAGCACAGTGATAGATCTAGAAGGGAATTGGCACAGGTTCATCACAGTCACACCAATTAGCATACACTAGCCAAGTGCGTAGGAAGGTCAAAACGCCGAAGAATTTAATGAAAGAGAACAGTTAGTGAGAGAAGAGAATGTTGCACTCAAGCAAGAGCGAGAAAACATAGACAACAAATATCACAAGGCTACTACGTTAGCTACGCAATGAAAGAAAGTTGAAGTAAGTATGAGGAAATTTGTGGCGGAGTTATGTTCCAAACTCCCAAATATGTAGCTAGAGGACGATGCCTCTGTAATAGACAACGTGCAGAAAGTAGTATTGCGCGCAAAAACACTAGTAGTCAGAATGGACACAGTGGAAGTGGAGTATAAGGCCAAGATTGAAGAACTAGAAAAGAGAGATCCGATCGAACAATTGAAAGCAACAGCTAAGGAAATAGCTGAACAAATTTCTTACCGGATCGCAAACACTACACACCTACTGGAGACTACCACGGAGTCATGGATGGGCATTAAGTAGATTACCATAGTAGAAGAAGTACGTGAGGAGATACGACAAGCCGAGGCAGAGATTGTGAAGTTAAAAGAAAAAACCACAAGCCTCACACCAGTACAATGAATGGGGCAGTCAGGAAAGAGTAAGAAACTGCAGATACAACTACAAAGGTTGCGAGAGGATGAGACAAAATTTATGAAGGTCACTCAACCATGGCAGGACGAGTTAGCCAACCTGCCGTAGAAAGTAGATACGAAGCTCGCAGAATTCAAAGAAACACAGGCCTCGATGGGAAAGCTACTGAGGGAACAAGTCATGAAAGAATCTTTGGAGCAGGCTAAGGGAAGCATCATAGAAATGAATGTCAAGCATGACAAGTTACAAGACATCTACACCCAGTGGTTTGATAAGACCAATAGAATCATTGAGGAGCACAAGGAGCAGAGGCGACACGTAACAACCAGTGGCTCAGGGATGAGCCACAAGTGAGTGTTGGGGGCCTATTGGAGTAGGAAAGTAGCTTCCCAGAAGCTGCGTAGTTTTGAGGACATGTCCCAGGATCTTCGGTGAAGTTGCAGAACTGACAAGGCGCGGTGCAATTGCCACAACACAAAGAACAAAGACTAAAAGGGGTTTTACCCCATTTTGTAAGGGTTTGGGAACATATTGTAATGGGTTTTGGGGATGTGGGGCTTTAGGCGCACACAAATGTAACCTAAGTGACCTAAGTCACCCTATAAAAGAAGTAGAGATACTAGAGGAAAAGAGACTAATCAATCGATGCATGCTTAGCCTTTTGTCCTGCATATATTATAGGCAAGTGTATTGATCAAGAGAGAGAGAGAGAGCACTCTGGCTATTTTGTGCATAGAGGCTCCAAAGAGAAGAGAGAGAGAGAACTGCAAAGAGTGCGCAATAGGAACTTTGTAACCTCTTTTGTTGAAGATAATAAAGACAAAGTTCCTATGGATGTAGCTACCTCATTGGTAGTGAACCACGTAAATATTGGTGTCTTGTTCTTATTTGAGTTGTATTTATGTTTATGTGTATGATTAAGTTATAGATCTAAGATAAGACATAAAAGGGATCAGATTACAGTAGTCATTTCATGCATGAATGCGAAGCTTCATAGTTATACTCAATGCACAGTTAGATAATAATAGTTTATAGTATAGATCTGTGATCTAGTGGTAGATGCACAGTAGATCTGTTTAGTAAGTGCATGGTAAAGACACTAACTCAGATAACCACAACCATCTGAACAAAAAAACCTGCTTCTTTGTTCCCCCATAAGTCACTTTGGGTGAGACTGTAGGTTGCTTAGTAGCCTGTTGCCAAAATGGCCAGTGATCAAGGGGTTTTTGCTACACAGTATAAGAAAACCCGAGTCTAATCTAGAAAGTAGTTAGCAACACAACCATCAAGAAATTTCTTCAATCAGGCCTGTGGTGGCCATCGATAAACAAAGATTATAAGGACAAGATCTTTCAATGTGATATATGCCAAATAATAGGATGACCCTTACAGAAGAATGAAATGCCTCTGCTACTCATAAATCCTAGCGTAACATATGGAACCTGGTCTATTTATTTCGTTGGACCTTTTCCAAAAGCAGGGAAAAGAATAGGAGCAATATATATCATTACTGTTGTCGAATATGTTACCAAGTGGGCAGAAGCAGAACCAGTTCAATCTTGTACAAAAGAAATAGAAGCACAATTTATCTACGAAAACATACTCACAATGTTTGGATGCCCCCTAACTCTCATAAGTGACCAAGAGACGCATTTTATCAACCAAACAATTGGGGTATTATTGAAAGAATTTATGATTGATCAACATAAAACCTCAACTTACCATCCTCAAGCTAATGGAGCAATAGAATGACTCAATACAACTTTAACAAAAGGGCTCACAAAAATTTGCAACATAGACAAAGATGATTAGGACGATAAAATTCCTATAGTCTTATAGGCCTTACAGAACAACTTATAAAAGATAAACAAATCAAACACCATTCAAAATGGTTTACGAACAAGAAGTTGTCGTTCCTCTACATTTCAAGAAATATGCAGCCAAGATTACCCATGTACTCAAACTAGACATCACATCAACAAGAGACAAGAGAATGTTCCAGTTACAAAAATTAGAGGAAGACAAAGCAACTACCTTACAACACCAAGAGGTTCATAACTAACATCAAAAATATTGGCACGATAGAAATATCAAGTCTAAAAATATTTCAGTTGGAGACTTAGTACTACTTTATGACAACATAATCAAAGGAAAACCCCGTAAATTAGAAACAACATGGTTGGGTCCCTACATTGTTGAAGACCTTAACAAAAATGGATCAATCCACTTAAAAACCCTCCAAGGACATGTTTTTCCTAAATTCATGAACAATTCCCATCTAAAGCTCTACTACCCATAAGTTGTGCCCAGTTGACTAATGGTTGTATCACCATTTAGTCGACTAACTGACATGACTAGGTTTTCATTTTCTTAACCAATTAATTAATTACTTAACCAAAAAATGGTTACATACCTAACCTTACACCCATTCCTATAAAAATCTTCTTATGCTTCTTTCATACCTTGCAGGTTCTCATTCCTAGCAAGCACCATGACCATAGATTGGTAGCAGAAGCAGTCGACAACCCCATCTAGTTCCATATCGCAATGGAAGACCCCACCTTCAACAATTTATCTAAAGAAAATCGACCGAAAAAATGTTGACCAGAGTCTTCCACCTAGCCCTCGATCAAAGTCACATCGATAGTCCTTTCATCGAGTCACTTCAACATGAACCTTTTCCATTAAAATTTAAATATATATATCCGAAATTAAAGCCATCACAGCTTCAATTACAATCCTCCTTGCCGATTGGAACACCTTCAAAGCACGTACTTCCATTTGTGCCCCTACTATGTTGAAGGTTTGCACCTCTGATGGCCCATCTATATAACCTTCACCATAAAAGAACTCAGTGCACATCATCCTTCCAGCTGACCAAGACCTTATCTATCAATTTTGAAGACTTCATCAAATTTTATACTAAAACGTTTTTTGCTCCTTGTTGAACCCCTTCTTCGGGACAAAGAAGGATTTGACGGTGGGGGAGATGTTGGAAGGAGTCTAATCATTCCCCGACTAGGTCAGATCCCCCTCTTGTCAATGTCAGCGTCGTATGGTCCACTATTTGCGTCAAACTGATCGACCAAGTCAGTGCAACAGACTTTTGTAACTACTTGTCGATTGTAACCACCTAACGTAACCACTTATATCCTACTATAAATAGGTTGGTGAGCCATGATGTAAAGAGGTTGTTATTGATGGTAACATAATAAGTTGTTTCTTAGTCCTACCATTACTTTCTCGTACTTCCTTGTTCTCATTTATGTATGCTTATGTATCTTTAACTGTATATTTGCATAAGACAAACTACTAGTAACCTAATGTAATCCCATAGATTACAACATAAGGGAATATTTTAACAACAAGTTCATCCCTTTTTTCACTAAATAGGGAATCCAAATGCAACAAACTATTCCATATACACCATATCAAAATTGTGTAGCTGAAAGAAAGAACTGCACATTAAAACAAATGGCTAATTGTATGCTCTTATCAAAAGGAATTAGTTTTCATTTTTTGGGAAGAAGATATTAATTATGCTAATTATATAGTAAATTGCACTCCTACTAAGGTTTTAAAAAATATGACACTAGAGTAAGGATGGAGCTCAATCAAACCAGATGTAAGTCAATTTTGGGTATTTGGAACTGAAGCTCGGGCCCATATTCCTGATCAAAAACATAAATCCTTAGAACCAAGGAGTAAAAAATATATTTTGTTGGATATTTTGAAGATGTAAAAGGATATACACATCTTCAACCAAATTGAAAAAAAATTATTAGTAGAAGAGATGTAAAATTTAATGAAAATGTTTCAACTTGCGAGCTTGCTTTGGCACATGTCCCTTTTTCGGCTCGTGAGCCTGATTCGATGGATGTTCCATCCTATTCTTATATTCTTAACAATACTCATTATTTTGTCACTTCTTCAGATGCTGACAACAATGATGAGAATCCTCCTCCTCATGTTCTTGTTCCTCCATTAGTTCCAGTTCCTTCAACAACTTTATAGCTTCCTCGATGGCTCCACTCTACTTGAGAAGATGCTAGAGATCTTGTTGGTGATCCTATAGATCAATGTCATACATGTTCTTAGTTCATGAGAGCATCTTCCATATTAGATCAAGTTTTACAAAATTATGATCTTGACACATTTTTAGAAGCATGTGGCCATCAAGAGTGGGACATAATGATGAAAGAAGAGTACCATTCCTTATTATTAGCTTATTGCACATGGCATCTTGTACTTATTCCAAAATGAAGAAAACTTGTTAGATGCAAGTGGGTTTACAAAAAAAAGTATGGACTAGATTGTAAATTTTATCAACACAAATATAGACTAATTTATAAAGGTTTTCCATAAGTTGAGGGCATTGAATATACCAAAAATTTTACCCCTATTGCCAAAATGAACTCCCTTCACCTTATTCTTTCCCTTGTTGCATCCTATAAATGGTAGGTCCATCAGATGGATGTCAAATCCACCTTCTTGCATGGGTAATTGCATGAAGAAATCTACATGGAACAACCTCTTGGTTTCATCCAAAATTACTCTAGCCTTGTTTTCCACCTTAAGAAATATCTTTATGGTCTTAAGCAATCCCCTCATGCTTGGTATGCCAAAATGGATAGGTTTCTTTTAGATACTAGATTTTCTAGATGTCATTCTGATAACAATGTATATACCAAAAGAATTGATGGTCAGGTCATCATCCTTGTGTTGTGTGTTGATGATCATGTTCTCACTAGTAGTGACCCCAAACTTATAAACCTTGTGAAGTCTATCCTTAAAAAAAAGTTCAACAGTGACAGGCTTAGGATACTTGCATTATTTTCTTTGTCTTCAAGTCTTGAAATCTAATGAATCCATTTCCATTTCTCAGTCTAAGTATGTTTGTGACCTTCTCCATCACTTTCACATGGAATATTTTAAACTAGCCCCTTCTCCTTTTAGTTTGGAGTCAAGTTGTCTCTCACATGTACTTCCCCCATAGTAGATGCCACTTTAGATAATGAGCTTGTAGGTAGTGTTTTGTATCTTACCCATTCCCATCCTAACATCTCCTTTGTTGTTTTTCTTATTTCTCAATATATGAAACTCCCTCATTAAATCCATTGGAAAGCATCCACAAGAATACTTTGATACATTCATGGTACAATTTAGTTTGGGATCCATTATAGTACAAGGGCTACTCCATTATTGGTTGGTTTCATAGATTCTGATTGGGCTAGTGAACCTGATGATCAGAAGTCTACAACAACGTATGTATTCACTCTTGGTTCATGACCTATTACATAAGCTTGCAAGAAACAAAGTTCCCTTGATCTTCCTTTCGCAGAAATAGAGTACCATGTAGTAGTTTAGGCTAGTAATGAAGCCATGTGGCTTCAACAGATCCTGTTAGAGTTTGGTTTTCGACAACAACATCTGACCACACTCTGGTGTGATAATTAGAGTTCCATCTAGCTATGAAAATATCCAATGCAACAACAACATAGAAAACACATTGAACTACATATGTACTTCATTATAAATCTAATCCATTATCATGTTCTTGAAATGCTCTATTTCTCGATTGAAGATCAAGTTGTAGACATTTTCACGAAGACCCTTACAAAAGTGAAGTTTACAAAACTTCGATTCATGGTCAGTGTTTAAGAAGATGTAATTAGGGTGGATAGTATCTAATTCCTCCTTCCCTCTCCTATTTTGTCAACTTTGTAAATCCTTCAATCCTATCTTAAGTTGTTCTTAGGGAGGATCTTAGGATATTTAAAGACTTAGGAGTTAGTTAAGTATAACTTGATCTAGTATGTATTTAGGGTAAAGTGTGTTTCTTTAATGTACTGTTATAACTTATAATCTAATAGATTAGCTTATTCTTAGTCTCAATGGAACTTGATCCATGGCTTAACACCTGATTGGTCCATGACCTCTATTTAAAGAGCATGGAGGGTCATTTGTTTGTGATCAATTACTGATATAATATTTTGTAAACTATTTCTTTTGCATTAATTATATTTCCTGAAGTGGCTGCATTGGATTAAGCCATGGATTGTTTCTCTCTTGAGGGTTTTAACTGTGTAAAAATACTGGTGTATTTATCTTTGATATGTGTTGTGAGCAATGTCCTTTGGTGTTTGACTTGTGTGGATTTACCTTATTATTTTAATAGGTGCATGTTCTTCAAAGGGAGAAACCATTTTTTAATATGATTAAAAGTTGTTTGAGTCCTAATTGACACTAATTCATGATAATTCCTACCATTGAATCTAAATTCAAACATGCAAGGGGTCATTAACATTCAAAATCCCTTCTGTCTACTTAATACTTGATCAATGAGATTTTAGTGACATAGGAGTTGATGTATTTTCCTATCAAAGTGATATGTATTTATGTGAGAATGAATGAAGCACAAAGATATGATGGAAAAAAATAGGCAATAAACTTACTTACTATTACTAAATGGAAATTGCAAAAACTGTAAAACTACAAAATAATAGAAACTCACTTGAATGGTGGAAGCTTATCTTTGAAAAGAGATGTGTTTGCTACATGCATTCGCAAGGGAGCCTTAAAAAGAGGCCAAAAAGGCCTTTTAACATCAATAATGGATGGAAATATACCCTAAAGATAACTTGAGAATATTAAACACCAAAAATTTTATGGGCCCTGAGGTGGTTAGTTGGTATGTCAACTTCCTGGGGGTGTAACTTTTGCATACAAACTCTGTTTGGTTTTCTCAAGAGACTATTGGAATATCTCCGAAGAGTACAATACTAGAATGGGCCTAGTCAGGAATATTTGGCTCTTTCTAAGGTCTTCTTAGTGACAAAAAATGTCGTTTAAGGCCTCAAAATGACCCTAAAAGTTTTGGATATGAAAAACCATAGAAAAAATGCCAAACTGGAAAAATTGTTTTGAGCTAGTGGAATAGGTGGTTTCCCATTGATATCCACCTAGATCATTCCTCCCCCTTTAGGAATAAATGGTGTCCATTTGGTTGAGTTCCCCCATCAAATGGAGAAACATCTGTTGAACTTGACTCCTGGTGAGCCATTTGCCTTGGTGGAGTAGTTTCCCTACTTTGACAACCCAATAGAGTTGGATCTTCTATTTGCAGATGCCCTTGATTTGTGTGTCCATAATATGAACAATGGTTTCCTCTTCCATATAGTCAATGTTTATCTCGGTAGGTTTTAACTATTCTTCCACCTTCGATGTGTCTAGCAGTGGTGGAAAATATGGTTGAAGCATATCCACATTGAATGCTAGGTGAAGGCCAAAGAAGGGGGGAATACTTAATTCAAAATAATTGTCACCCATAGCCTTGGTGATGGTGTAAGGCCCATATTGAACTAGAAAAATATTCCAATTGGGTTCTGTGAGGTTCACTTTCTACAAATGTGACCAAACCTTGTCTCCCATCTAGAACTTGTGTGGAACACGATGTTGATCATGGCATTCCTTGTACTTGGAATTGGCTTTCTAAAATATATTATGGACTTGTTGTCAAATGTACTGAATCTATTTAATGAACTTGGTTTCTTTTTTAGTCTCCATGTGAGAATGGGAAGATTCAACCTCTATGGATGCAAGGGGGAGAGCTACATCAATGGGGCCCAAAAGTTGAAATGCCAAGCCAACCAGAACCTAGTTGTTGACAATAAAGATATGAAGAGATTTGTTGTAGCTATGTTTCACATAAGGAAGGTTTTCATCCCACATGTGTGGATGTTTGGATTTGTACATCTGTAATATGTGCACAACCATACTATTGACCACCTCTATCTAGCCATCAGTTTGGGGATGGAAGGCAGTGGATTTGGTGAGCTTGGTGCCCAACAATGACCATAAGATGGACTAAAATGTACTGAGGAACCTTCTATCTTGATCAGAAATGATTGTTTATGGGAGATAAAAATGAACCCATACATGCTCTAAGAAGAGGTTATACATGGCCTTAGCTATGATAGTCTTCTTGTAGGTGGTCATAATGGACATCTTGGAGAACCGATCAACAATCACAAAAATGCAGTGATTGCCATGCTTGGTTGATAATAGGCTAGACATGTAATCCATTGAGATGGAATTCTAGGTCTTGTCAAGAGTCGATAGGGGTGTGTACAAACCCTATTTTTTAATGATTGGTTTGGAAATGGAACATGTAGTTCATGATATGATATACTTGCTAACAGCTTGTCAAAGTTTCGGCCAATAAATGTACTTTTGCAATACTACCATAGTCTTGTCCACACCAAAGTGTCCTTCCACCCAACTGTAATGGGATTCCCAAATCAGCTTCACATGCTTGCTTCAAGGAACACAGAGGTGACCCAAGTGGCATATCAATCCATCTTGGAGATGAAAATTCACAACCAAGGTGCATGTTCCCAACATTTGATTGGAAGTAGTGAAGTCAGAATCATGGGCATAAAGTTGGGACCACTTAATGGTCTCATGGCCACAACAGTCAAGCACTGTGGTTAATGCTACTATTGGAGGGTGACTACGGAAATTGACTACCCAATTGGTGCTTTCTTTATTGTATTTAATGTTGAGCTGGAACTGTTGTAGATATGTCGACCACTTTTGATGGTGGTAATTT
>Ga0181471_100061_pt1 | contig 24397 bp, 19 predicted proteins | sample InSIn5gowninarea_FD_119083 | JGI IMG/M metagenome (GOLD analysis project Ga0181471, IMG submission 119083) | Clean room microbial communities from NASA Spacecraft Assembly Facility at Jet Propulsion Laboratory, Pasadena, California, USA -... ...
AGAATTCTTCTTGCTTTTAGTATTCACCGTACCAATCATGCCATCAGCAGCATGAGATCCCGAAGGAGCAGCAGCGATTTGATTCTACTTTGGAAGATCTCGGATCTTTTCGTGTAACGTACCCGACTGAGTATAAACTAAGTCAAGGTACTGCGCTTGAGCAATGACTTGATCTTCAGTAACTACTCCAGCCTTAGCTACGTCTTCAGTAATCTTCGGTAATAATGATTTAACAAACCATTCAGCTAAGATTTGTTCCGGGATAAAAACTTTCACTAAACGCCTTCGACGTCGCCATTCATGAATATGATCAGAAATATAAGTGGACGTCGACTGTTTTAATGAAGTTAATAACTCGGTGCCATTATCATATCTGACCGGCAACTGAAAATGTGTTAAGAACAAGGTAGCTAACTGACTAAAGTTATAAAAAGAGGCCCGTGGTAACTCAATGTACCACTTGGCCGCGAGACCAATGAGCGTACGCCGAAAAAGACGTAAACGGATCGAATCATCCGAGATAGAATTTGAAGCACACTAGAGGTGGTAAGTCATCACGTGATTTGATGGATCCTCTCCAGACTTACCTTTGAACTTGGGTATGTCACTGGGCAACTTATTTGGTATTGGCGACCAGAACGGAAGATAATTTATTGGATCGTTCGTTAGGCGCGTCAAGTCTGGTAAATCCAAAGTTGCGATAAACGGCAATTGCTGGTTAGGATCCCTAAAACTCTGGGTCACAAGACCAGTCCCAAGAGGAGGATATCCAGGATAACTTGGAACAGGAATCGCATTCGGGATATTGTAGCCTCCCAGAAAACCAGGATTAACCAAACCGTACTGGGGTTGCTGTGGTTGTTGATAAGTGTACCTAGGATACGGTTGATACTGGTAAACCGGTTGTTGGACAACAGGCCCATATTGGTACTGTCCCTGGTATGGTTGATAAACAAATTGTGGTTGAGAAGTAACAACCGTACTTAAACCTGGCTGCCCCACAGGCATTTGAACCGTAGTTTGAATTGTAGACCCAAACAATGGTAAAGATGTCTGCGGAGTAGTGGCAGAGACAGTAGAAACCGGAGCTGTTGATACTCCAGAAGTAGGTGTGGGGGAAGGAACAAATGTTGCGGTAGTTGCAGCAGTCGTTTGAGATGGAGTACTAGGTGCAATTGGCGACTGAGTAACTACCGAAGGTACAGAAGTTTGAACACTGGACTGGACTGGTTGCTGGTGTGGACCAGAAACCACAGGTTGTCCAGTTTGAGTTGACAACTGTATGCTGGGCTGCAACACTTGTTAAACTTGCGATGGATCCCACACTACATTTACTCCGGGGTATTGACCCATGACAGGTTGAGGATATTGAGATCCATAACTGGATTGAGGGTAGGATTGATAATTGATAGGTACATTTCCCATACCTTGAACGTAAGATTGACCTTGAGGTGGTTGATAACCTTGACTCGAGTACCGACCTTGGGGTAGATACCCTTGGGGTAAGTACTGATACTGGGGTTGACCTTGAGGCATATATTGGTACTGAGGTTGACCTTGGGGTACATATTGAGGCTGGGGTTGACCTTGAGGTATGTATTGTACCATGGGTACATACTGTCCTTGAGGTTGCCCCCCAGACGCAAATTGTGTACCTTGAGGTTGCCCCCCAGGCGGTAATTGACCACCTTGAGGTTGAGAACCGAGAATTGAACCTGACATCATATAAATGTCTCCTACACCCAACGGTTTATTACCATTGTTTCCAGCTAATGACCCATGTCTAATGGGTTGAGGAGATGCTCCTGCAAAGGTACCAGAAAGTGATTGATACCCAGTAGGAACAGAAGGACCACCATACAAGAAAGATTCAGAGGATTGAGTAAACACGGACCACTGACTAGACATATTTACAGGAGTATAAATACCTCTGGGTGGATAAGGAGTACGAGGTGGAGAAAAACCTATGCCTGAGTTGTCTAAGTAATTAGTTAACGAAAGGTACCAAGTAGTACTTCTAGGTGGACTCTAAAAGATAGATTCACGCTCTCTTAGATCAAGAGTAGGTTGATCTTCAAGAATAGGGCCTACTTCTTCTTCTGGAGCAAGTTCTTCAATAGCTATCAAACCAGAAGGAAGATTTTCGGTTATGACTCTTTCTACCCTAGGTGAATCAGGAACACTAGAAGTTGGAGTAACAGGTTCAGATATTTCAGGTTCTTCGCCTATATCACTAGTAGATCAAAAACTACCAGCAAGCTCAGAAACTGTAACAGCTTCAGGATTATAACCTGTTTCTAGACTTTGGTAATCTGGATGGACTACCAACGAAGATTCTCCTTCTTCAGGTGAACCTACTTTACTGCCACTATGAGGAGTTACAAGGACTTTCAAACCTTCGTAATGACTCGGGTCGTCTCGAGGAGGTTCTCCCCGAAGTCTACGGGATCTCCTCAACAATTCGGCCACGGAAATAACCTCAGGAGACTGGCCCCGAAGTCTACGGGACTGTCTCGGTAATTCCGCCACAGTTAAAAACTTTTAATTACCGCACACGCAAACAAAGTAAAAATCTCAAAACAAACCACCTAAAGTCTCTAAAGAACCAAACAAATTTGAATCACACGCCTAAAGAATCTAGGGCGTCAAACCATGCACAAACAGTAGCCTTTCCAGACCGAAAACACTAGTTGGTGATGAAGCCCAACATCGCCGAATTCAGTACAGAAGTGGTGGGTAGAACAGTTACCCCGGCAACCTGCTTAATTAATAGACCGGCACAAGTTCCTCCACTTTAACCGTCTCGAGTGAAGTGAACCCCCTGGAAAATCCAAGTGAGTCTAGCAGACGTCTGCTCCAGGTACAGTGGGATCTTCCCTCCACCGTCACCTCGGGTAGAATCCTAAAGATAATGGTCACTAAGGTTACCAACAACAACAAATACACCTGGGGGAACAGTCTACACTCCGACAGCAAGCTAGGGCAGAGTATCAAGCTCAATCCCCTTGCCGGCTCCTTGACAATAATCCAAGGTTTACCGACAAGTGACCCCTGACTCCTCGACAATGGTTAATCCGAGGTTTACCGTTTGTAATACGTGCGTGTCTGGCGTCGTTCCCAACGAGGGAGGATTGATCCCCTCACTGGTTCGGACACGAGCTCGTGCTTCTCCTTTAAGAGGAGCTTTCCCAAAGTATAAATGCAACAGTTGGATTTATCCTACCACAAGATAAGCTACTTGTTTGGTTTTGATGTCTTGGAGAGTTAATTACTCTCCTACTCCAAGACACTAGCTTGATCTATATTGGTGTTTCAGAGCCCTAGTAAATAAAAAGTTACTAAGTTGATTTTACTTTAAGCGTTAATTTTTATGGCTTTTATTTAAGACAAAAGGTAGTGGAGAGGATCTTTTTACAAGAGATTGCCCTCATCGGGCCAAGGTTGTGAAAATTGTCAAGGGTTCCCCAACTCCTGCTGTTTTGAAAGATCCATTTCCAAAGCAGGAGAGTAAGATGATAGGTTCTTCCTCGAATGCCAGTGAAGAACCCATATTGATGATGTCTCATGTACGGATTGCGACTCGATCACACGATTATGGTAGTAAAAGTCCTGTTGATGGATCGAAAGAAGCATAATCTTCTCAGTCAAATCCATCAACCTCAGCTCCCGGTTCCGATCCACTACAGATCGAGAAACCTAACCCTGACTTAGTAATCAAACTGCCCGCTAAGGGTGTACTTTGAAGGTCTGCTTTCAATCCACATGCGAGAGCGGCCCAGAATTACAACATTGTTGAGGATTTAGCTGTTTCACCCTCAGCAATGTTGGCTTTAGAAGTGCTGCAATCATGCCCAGCGCAACGAAAATTACTTTTGTCGGCTATAGGAGCTGTTGACGTTCAGGACCCGAACCTGATAATCTTTGATCTAAAAAATAGTACACTGCGTCTCCCTCGTCAGATGGCTTTCCAGATTCCAGTGATAGTAAAAAACAGGCCTATTCATCGGACTGTAATTGATGAAGGAGCTTCCACGTGTATTATGTCGATTCAATGTTGGAGATCACTTGGCTCTCCTTCGCTGAACCAATCCCCGACAATTCTTAAGGCCTTTGATGGCTGTGGGTTCCATCCGTTTAGCATTCTACAGGATTTGCCTATAGGGGTCGAAGGAAAAACCGTTAGTCTAGATGTGGAGGTGGTTGATGCCCCTCTAGACTACAACCTTCTCTTGGGTCGAAGTTGGTCTTACGCTATGACAGCGGTCGTCTCATCGATCTTCAGAGTTATAAAGTTTCCACATAATGGCAAGATCGTGACAATAGATCAGCTGGCTTTCTTTTCATCCGACCCAGCCTCTTCAGAGAGTATCCAGCATGTCGGTAAAACGACTATCCCTTATAAGGATGTTGGCGTAGGATTAGTTAAAGATTCTAGTTTACTGGGAACTTTTCCTTTTCCTCCAATCAACGCAGACCCTTCATTCGCTTCCATTCATATGATTACGTCAGATACTATTATTTACGATGATCCATGGATTGTCCCATCTGAATCTGAGATAGACTCATTCGGTGATGCTATGCCTTTGAGTCCATATGAAATTGCTTATGAAGCCATGTAGTCTTTTACCGACTCGCGTTCAACCCAAATCGACCAAATGAATGTGGTCCGTGAGGAATCACTTTTCACATCAACCTCAGAACGGATAGCGTTTCTCGAAGTCGTGTCATCTGACAAGAAACTTTGCGAAATCCTAAGTGTAGATGATCTACCATGGGAAGGTCTTCATCATAGATCTTCGTTTTTACTTGAGGGTGATGGCTTTGAAAATGATTTTTCATCAATCTTTACGGCTGAATATGTCAAGGACACTCGGAATCCCATGAAACATCCTGATTCAGAGTTGAATTTGGGAAATATTTCCCAAACTATTGCCATTGACATTTCAGTCAAAACTAGAATTGTTGAGAACATTCATATAGGTGCCTCGTGTACAGATGACGAGATTCAAACATACAAGGCCCTATTTCAAGAATTCCGTGACGTGTTTGCCTGGTCTTATGAGGAAATGCCAGGAATTGATCCCTCCATTGTTGTTCATGAGATCAAGACTTACCCGGACGTTAAACCCGTTCGGCAACGTCTGCGTCAGATACACCCTCGAAAAGCGGCTGCAATTAAAGCAGAAGTTGAGAAGCTGTTGAAGGCAGGTTTCATTTATCCGATCCCGTTAACGGATTGGATATCGAATATTGTTCCGGTTAACAAGAAGCAGGGAACAATAAGAATATGCATCGACTATAGGGATATTAATCGTGCTTGTCCTAAAGACAACTATCCCACGCCCTATATCGATCAAATCATTGATGATTGTGCCGGCAGTGAAATATTTTCCTTTATGGACGGTTTTTCCGGTTACAATCAAATCAATATTCTACCTGTCGATCAACCAAAAATGGCTTTCATTTGTCCTTGGGGGACATTTGCTTATTGCAAATTACCTTTTGGGCTTAAGAATGCCGGAGCCACTTTTCAAAGGGCAATGTCTTACGCGTTTCACGACATCAAACACATTGTGCAACTGTACCTCGATGATTTTCCTGCTCATTCCTTACATCGAGCTGATCACCTTGTCCATTTACGAGCAATTTTCATGAGGTGTAGGCATTATCGTATACGTTTGAACCCTCACAAATGTGTCTTCTGTATAGAAGTGGGACGATTGCTGGGATTTGTAGTTTCAAAAGCCGGCATTCACGTCGATCCCTCGAAGGTCGAAGCTATCATCAAATTGCCTCCCCCTTCGAGTCTTTGCCAACTCCAAAGTTTGCAAGGGAAAGCAAACTTTCTACGCCGATTCATTCCTAACTATGCCGAGGTTACAAAAGGTTTCACACGGTTGTTGAAACAGAACGCTCAATTCTCTTGGGACGAGATAGCTCAGCAATCTTTTGATGCACTTAAACACGCGTTGACCCATGCACCGTTGTTGCATCCTCCCAACTACAACCAAGACTACCTTTTGTACCTCGCTGCCTCTCATTCCACGATTGGGATGGTATTAGTTCAGGAAGACGAATTCGCTATGGAACATGTGATATATTATCTTAGTAGGACGTTAAATCCCACTGAGCTAAAATATTCACATGTGGAGAAATTGGCCCGGGCAGCCGTTCAGGCTGTCCAACGTTTTCGTCATTACATTCTTCTCCGTAAAACTACAATCATTTCGGATTGCAACCCTATGATCTACATTTTGACTAAACAATTGCTAGGGGGCAAGTACTCTAAATGGATCGTTATCCTGTAAGAGTTCAACTTAGAGTTTGAAAAATCTAAGTCTAAGAAATCTTTAGTTTTTGCCGAGTTGATGTGTGACTTCCCGCGTGCTGACACAGAAACTGTGGCAGAGGAACCATTGCAGACGAATCTTTGTTTCTCATCAGCACTTTAGATCCGTGGTATGGAGATATAATTATCTATCTCCAAACCCAATCCTTTCGGCCCGAAGCTTCTAAGACAGAACGTCGGAAAATTCGATTCCAGTCCCAGCAATATAAAATTATTGGAGATACTCTTTATCGCCATGGGGCGGACTTGGTTTTTTGACGTTGCTTAAATCATGAAGAGGCAGAAAGGGTTTTGAATGACTGTCACTCTGGGGCGTGTGGTGGTCATATGTTTGGGTATGCCACAGCTCAGAAAGTGTTGCGTGCTGGCTATTTCTGGCCGTCCATGTTTAAAAATTGTATCATTGCGGTCCGAAAATGCCACAACTATCAAGTGTTTGATCGCAAGATGCGTGCACCACCAGCTCCTCTCCACCCTATAATTGCCGTCGGTCCTTTTGCTAAATGGGGTATCGACTTTATTACATGTAACCCTCACTCGGCCGGGGGGCATGCATATATCATCCTTGCGGTTGATTATTTTACTAAGTGGGCCGAGGCGATGCCTACATTCGAGGCAGACGGCAAGACAACTGCGATTTTTGTATTCAATCACATTATTGCTAGGTTTGGTGTCCCACAAGCGATAATCACTGACCATGGGTGCCATTTTCGAAACATTATGATGACAGAACTTACAGGCCATCTTGGTTTGCGCCACGATAGCTCAACTCCTTATTATCCACAAGCCAATGGTCTGGTTGAGTCCATCAACAAAGTTTTGGTCATCATGATCCGACGAATCATTGGCATTCATCGGTCGAATTGGCACAACATGTTATTTTCCGCGCTTTGGGCATATCGAACTTCGGTGAAAACATCAATAGGGTTCACTCCTTTCCAACTAGTTTATGGTTTGGAAGCCGTGTTGCCCATTGAATGCGAAATCCCATCACTTCAAATGGCTGTCGAATTACTTCTAGCTACTTCCGAAGAGGAGAAGTGTTTATTATACTTAGCTCAATTAGATGAGACTCGGCGCGATGCTGCACTGGCAATCGAGACTCATGCAAAACGAATGAAAGCTCAGTATGATCGAAATGTGACCCCTCGAAATTTTTTGGAAGGAGACCTAGTGCTATTGTATGATCAAGCTAACGATAAATTAGGTGCTGGAAAGTTCGTTCCTATGTGGCATGGACCCTACATTGTTAAGCGAAAGCTAGCAAAAGGGGCCTATGAGCTGGTTGACTTTGATGGGGACTCTTTGGGTAAACCCAGAAATGGACTTTACCTAAAGAGGTACTATGCTTAAAAATGGTGGGTGTGAAGATTTTTGTTAGGATAGTTAGGTTAATTTTCTCTTTCTAGCTAGTGTGTTTGTTAGAATAGACAGTGTGCTTAGTTTAGAAAGTGTGTTTTTGTCGTTATTCTGCTTATCTTGGTTTTACCTTTGATGTTGCAGATGTCGATGCCTCTCCAAACGTACGTTGGATTTGTTGATGGTGCTTGTCGTAGTACACGGAATATCTCTTTCGCAGCCTGGGTTATCTATTCGCCCTCTGACGAGTTAGTTTCTATGCATGGGGTGAGCCTCGGTCAAACAACAAACAACATTGCAGAATACAGTGCAGTGATTGAGTTATTATCTGAATCTATTTCGTTTGGGATTCGGAGTTTGATAGTGAGGTTAGATTCTGAACTCGTTGTATTACAGCTTAATAGAGTTTATGCCATTAGAAATCCAGTGTTATTAAGGTTATTTTTGAGAGTGCTTCTTTTGGAACGTGAATTTGATTACATCGAATATCAACATATTCCAAGGTCTTTTAATACATTAGCAGATGCAATTGCTTCTCGAATGTTAGACAGACATTTGCGATAATCATACATGTAGATTTAAAAACATTAACATCAAATCAGACATGTTTAACAAGATAAGCCGGTAATAATGATATATATAGATAGGAGTGTGTCAAAATATACATCGTCTTCGATCATAGGTTGAAAAACACCTTATGATCGGCAAAAATGATAAGTACAAAAAACCAAAAATGTCATATGTGTCTACAAAAAGTGATTAGCCAATCACTGGTGGTGCTCTCTATACGAGACCACTGCCCGCGCTACCCTACACAGGAACCTCCTGAAAGGTCCTGGGACTGCGACCACATAGCGCTGAAGTCGGATAGGAATATCGTCTATAGTCGTCTCTGGTATGTCTGCCGTGAGATGCTCTAGGTCCTAATCCAACTCAGCTAAGGTCTCTGCGGCCGCATCCTGTGGGGCCGGTGCTGGTGCAACTGGTACTCTTCTCTCGAATGGCCGGAGATTGGCCGGACGCTGTGGACCTACATCTGCATTTTGAAAATTGTCACTGTCAGTTTTGAGACGATATAAAAACAAATAAAAAGTAAATAATTTAAAAAACTTGTGAAAAATGAAATACCTTTGTCGTCCCATTGTTCTCCCTGTGGAAGAACCATGTCCGGATCACCGCGAAAATCTACTCCGGCATAAGGAAAGTCCTGGATGGCAAAGACCTGGTTCTCCAACCAGTGAAAGTAACCCACAGGAAATCGAACAACTCCCACTCCCTCATCAGGATGCCAGGCCATCACCGTAACCCATCGTATCAACTTGGGCTCCCGAGGTGGCCCAATCGCAACAGTGAGATGCTGAGGGATAAGCATCGGAACTCTCTCTAGGGCAATGCTCACAACTAAAGGCCCATATCCAAAGGTCTTTAATTACCCGTTCTTTGCCCTAGTCAATTGGCCCTTCATGTTGGCCAACACTGCATCGCACCAGTTGAAAATGGTGCCTCGGTAGCAATCTATCGCCATCCGCATTTGGGACCCGATGGCAATGTGCAAGGCAGCTGCGCCGTAGAGTCTGGTAACTGTAAAGGCAATTACCATAAGTTTGGGCAGGGATATATACTTGATTTCTATCCCTTTCTCCTGGTTCTGATTGTTGCACCACTCTAGTCGGAGACTAGCAAGGGATTGGCCACCCGGCCTAGTCCCGAACAGAGACAGTTGCTCGCCCCTATTAGGTAAGCCAGTGAGAAAATATATGTCAGAGGGCTCTATCTCGAGCTGGTGCCCTCCGATGTAAAAGCATTGTTCCTGGGCGTTCCACCTTTCAACCAGCCACTCCAAGAATGGCACCTGGGCCCTCATGCCAGGTATGGCCCAGTACTTGTAGAGACCGCATGCCTTCAAAGCATCAATGGAGGGTTGATGATCTGTTGCGGCCAAATCGACATCTTCGTGTTCTCTTTCGCGCCAATCCAGCATGGTGGGCAATCTACACACCAAAAAACATTGATTAGAATTCATTAAATCAAATTTTGATGGTTAGGTTTTGAGTTTGGGTTTTGAAAATCTGCTTTGCGCGGAGTACGCACCCCGCGTTCAGAAACAGAGTGGCGGTACACAGCTGCTCTAAAGGTGGGCTGCGTACTCCGACCTTTTTCCCATATATGAAAAAGTTGGGGTACGCAGGTCACCCATGGGGCACCTGCGTACCTCGAAAAGCGCATCCTAAAACCCCAAACCCTCTAAAAAATCAAACTAAAACTTGAAATGAAATTCTAAACAGATGAAATTGAAGAGGAGGATGTTGTGAAATACCTGAAAGAGACGCGCTCAATTCCGACGGTCGGATTCTCTGCAAAGTCCACGGGAAGTTTCTTGTCAAAAGCCCTTTTCTTTCCCTCAATAGTAAAATGGTAAAAATGACATGGTAAAAAGTATTTTTATAGGTTTTTTTGGATAAATGAATACTAGGTTTGTTTATTTTTCACCATAGAGAGATATTTTTCAATGCATTTTTGCCTATCTTAAACAGGTATGAGTAATGTGTTGTTTTTGTGTAGGACAAAAGGACTTTAGAGAAAATTTTCATTTTTCACGAACCAAAACATCAGAGTCATCTTTTAAGCCCTTTTCTGACTCCTAAAACATGAAAAGATTGCAGAGTGTTTCTTTTACACTCGTTAAAACGGAATTAAAAGACGGTCCCCTTATAGCCCTTTTCTGACCGTAAAAACAGGAAAAGATTGCCGGGTTTTTGTCGTTTCAAACTCAATACTGGAAATAAAACGACGTGTCCTTGATCGCTTTTTACTTTTCAGATCAGAGACACTAATCGTGAAAGTACTCCTTGGTCGCAAGATCAAGCGGTTCTCTCAGGTATTATTTTATACTTTTTCGGGCTTGAGGGACACAAATTTACAAAAAAGTTGAACCCTGGAGTCTTCTTTAGTTTTTTCAGACTCTCTAAAATTGAAAAACGCCGAGTTTCTCCTATACTGGACTCGTTAAAATTTCACAGTAAAGGACCTGTTCGATTACAAACAGGAACGAACCACTCCTTCTTAGGGTTTGAATCTAAACTAAGTTGGACTCATCCGAAGGATGAGCTTATAATCAAGCATATGTTATCCTCCTCAAGCTTGTAAAAAATAAAGAGGTACTTGCCAGAAATGGTGGGGGAAAAGAGAGAAGAATGAACCTATTTGTTATCCTTTGTCACAGAAGAACCTTATTACCACTCTTGAACACGACACTTTTCATTCACCTGGGTTGGGAAATCATTTGTCTTAAAGTTGATTAAACCACTTTGAAAGTCTTCAACCGTTTCTGGGTATTAACTTTGGGTCAATCGTCGCCAAGCCATCTATCGTGTCATTATGTGTTTAAGAGGTCTCTGCAAATAAACCATTTATATGCAAAATACTTGTCATCCATTTTTGACCATCCCTGAGTCAGTCCTTACAGCAACATTTCTTCAACTTGAACTATGATTTCGTGTTGTGGGCTTGCCTGCAACGGGTCGCTTTCTATCGACATCAGCACATTATCTAGAGAGATGACTTAGAAATCGTCAGTACCTTGAAGTCTGCATGCATCAATGGCAGGTTTCTCGCCTTTGACGACAGTTTACATCATTGACTTTCGATCGAAGGATTCCATGACCTGTTCAACATCGACTCATTCATTCACATCTCATGGATTGTACTGGGTACTTTGAGAACCATTGACATCACTGGTGGTCTCTCTCACACTTGTTAACGGTTTACATCATTGACTGGTAATCAAGTGGTTTCTACCATGTTCGACATCAACTCATTTATTCGCATGGATAGAATCGTACCAATTCGGGAAGTGGAAATGAAGACCCTGGATCTAGTATCCACCATCCAGGCTGCGAGGAGTTTTGTATTCATTGTATAAATAGACTAACTATAAATAGATGGCTGCGTCCATACTGTGTCTACATGAGTCTATGATTATGATGTACTGCGAAATCATTCCTGTATCAGAGCAGTAGTTAGATTGTTAGTTAAAGTTTTCAATCTGAGTATGGGAATGCCTACCTCAGCGATGATATCATCTTATATATGTATTTTGTGTTGAATATTTGTAGGTTCTGACCAGGCTCTCCATAAGATAATCCTTGAAATGATAAAGTACTTCACCCTTCCTAGATGATTTGAAACCCTAAATCTACTTCAGGCTTCGCACTTTAGGGGGCAATCTGTTACACTAAAAAATGTCACCATGGCTATTTGCAGTTAGTATGTCTCCATCAACCGTCATACTATCCTCCTTGGCAAGTCTCATGCCTCTGCTTTCCATGTCAAACTCAAAGAAAGAGAGAAAAGTCATTTAAAGTCAAGTTATCTCTGGTACGCAGTTTCTCTCAGCCTTACCTGCGAGTACGCAATCCAAGTTCACAATACCTGCGTACTTGTACGCTCTGTCTGTAAAGAAATGGGTGCGTACTCCTGTAAAGGTCAATAAGCGCAAGTTTCACTCTAAAAAAGTTACTTGTGGTCATTTCTAGAGCATTCTAGAAGCTTGTTTGACGTGTATGGAGCGCCTCCAGATGGTTCATGTATCCCTATGGAAGAGGAACTTATCCCATCAAGAGGGGAGCTAACCCACCCAAAAGAGGGGCTTATCCCATTGATGGTGGACCTGATTAACTTCCTCTACAGCACTATAAATACATGCATTGGACTAGAGGGAGGGGAGGTTGAAAGCTAAAAATTCCTAAGGGTAGATGCTGCTGAGATTAGGACTTCCTTGTAGAAGCTTGTGAGGAGAGATTGTCATCCTTTCTTGTTTCATTTGGAAGTGGGTGAGCTGATCAAAGTAAAGGAAAACTCTTGCTGGACCATGGGAGGAACTTGCACAACACCAAGGCTCAGGTTGTAATGGTTTCTTTTGTTTCCTATTAATACAAATAAGTCCATTCTTCTCAACAATTTGTTATTTATGAGTTGTTTCATATACTCCTTGGTCTGTATGTTAAATATGTTTTGTTTTATGAGATATTCAGGTGCTATTTAATCGTTTGATTGTTAGTGACTGCAGGTTTCGAAGAGAAGGAGGAGCTCATCCGGATCGAGGAGGCTGGACTACTACAACAGCGTTGGGTTACAGGTAGGATCTAAACACTTGATATCTTGTATGATGAATGCATATTTAGAGAAGGATTGCTCTTAATTGTCTTGTTTGTCACTAGAAAGCCTTAAGCTTCTAGGGAGGTTGGTCGTGTCTGCACTATCGACTCTTTCCGCATGACAGTTTCCTTGAAAATAAACTTCTGTTCATTTCCTTTTGCTGTTAGGTCAGATTAGAGTGAAGTAACTAGGTCATAGGTTTTATAAGTGTTTGTTTGTTTAGTTTGAAAAACCACTTGCAGAGTACCTATTATCCTTCCTTACCTGCCCATACTCCATCCAACCTACCTGCTTCACCCTTCACTTAGAACCCTTACCTTACATTTGCCTCATCCGCTTACTTTGCCATGATTCTCATATTTTTGTGCAACACCGTTTCATCCCTCCTTGAACAGATCTCACCATCTACGCCACTCCTCAACTCCATCCTCCAAGTCTTGAACTCCCCTACACCCCTATTTCACCTCCATACTCATTCCTCCACCTTTTTTCCTCCATCCATGCTTCAAAACCCCATTTCAGAACATCCTGTAGAAAAATTACAGAACATCCTGTAGAAATCCTAAACATCCTGTAGAACCCCTGCAGACTTCCTGTAGAAGCTCACGAATGAGGTTTCTTGATAGCCAAACTCTGTGAAACTCTCTGGAAGGGTGTTGGGGACTCCTTAGACACTCTCTGAAGCTTCCCGACCTCTTCCAAGCATTTCTCCTCCTTGATCCACCTCTGCACAGTCAAAAATAGTTAAAAGCACATGCATGATAATTCCAACAACTTAATCAAAAATACAAAAATATGTTTTCTTCAGATAGAGGTAGTCTAGACACATGTATTTTACCTTCATAGAAGTAATGGCATCTCTTTCAGTAGTTTGCATGCTCTCCTTTGCGTCAGTAGGACTAGCTGGTAGAATTAGGGTTTGCTAGGGTTTGCGTTTCTTTTTGGCTTTCAGTTTCTTTTTGCAATTAGATTAGCTTCCTTCGAGTTAGCTTTCATCCATCAATTAAAAAGCTTCTTCTAAGAGCTCATAGAAGTTGGCTTAAGCTCCTAGTGGACTTGTGCCAGCTGACCAAGTGACGGCTGTGGCAAGAGCTAGTACTTGTGCATACAGCACCGTCGCTTCCAAGATTGTTACGAACTACGGGGTTGATAAAATTAAAGAAGGGAGTTCCAGGAGTTGTAGCATTATTGCTACAATACTGGAGCCCACCATCCTTTTGGTGCCGTTGCCGGGGAAGCGTCAGAGTATTGGTGATTGTCGCTTTTCTTCTATTTTCCACTACAATCTTCTGCTAAGTAGTTTATTTTATTTCCATTATGCAATTTCGTTTATGCGAAAGTAGATTAGCGTTTCCCACTTTCATAGATTAGCATTTCAATTCCGCAATTTCATTTCTGCAAGCGTAGATTATCATTTCAATTCTGCAAGCGTAGACTAGCATTTCATTCCTGCAATTTCATTTGAGCAAAATAGATTAGTCCTTTCCTGATTTCATTTCAATTCTGCATTTTCATTTTAGCAAGATAGTTAGTTGCAGTTCAATCTATTTCAGTTTTGCAGTTAGAAGTAGAAAAAAGAAAAAATCAACCAAAAAGATTTCATTTCATGCCTTGTAGGAGTAGAGATAAGTTAGAAAAATGATTGCACAACACCCCCACTGCTTCACACAGCCAACATTCTCTCTTCTTCGATGGCTGTGATTAAAGAACCCTTAGGTGGACAGCAAGACATATTTGAAGAACCTCAAGGGAAGAAGAAGAAGAAACCATTCCTCTGGAGCAAATGGCTACAAGCAGAAATGTTTGGAGCAGCACCTTGTCCAAAGACGAATTTGAAAATCAGATCGAAGATTTCAAGAGTGATATGAGGCAGTTTCTTGCCATGCAACTAGATACCTTGCGGATCCAAAAGAAGCAAGAAGAAGCCAAGAGGGCTTTGGCCATTTTTTGTCCTAGGTGCACTAGAAAGCATCCTAGGAATGAATGTCCATTGTACTCCATAGAAGTGTGTTTTGTCTGTGAAGAATACCATCCTACAAATCAGTGCCCTTCCTTACCCAGAATCAAAGCTACATATTAGAGAGCCAAAGGAGCCACTGAATCACTCTATTATATGAACCAAAGGAGGCCGCATGGACCTAGATCTTACCAGCAAGAATTGCAAGGTACACCCGAGACCTATTATGACCCCTATCAAGCCACTTTCATGCCTTCTTGGGGCCCCCCTGTTCATCCTTCCTGGTTCACACCTCCTCCTTGTTCCTTCATAAATCCATATTATGCCCAACTAACTGCTCATTCGTTTCACTCTTATGCTCAGCCACAACCTTAGTGGAATGCACCTCATCAAGGGTGGAGGCCCCAGTACAACTCTCATCCCGCTTCTTTTCCTCCACCACCTGCTCATCCGCAACCATCGTCTCCTGCTCCACCAAGGCAACCCCAAATACCTACCCAACCACAACCCCATCCGCATCCATCTCAAATACACACCTCCACTCAACTACCCGTACCACCATTTCCAAAACCATACCATGGAGCAGCTCAACCCAATTGCAAAGCTGAGGCACAACATGTCCAAACAACTACTCTTGAGCTCAATGATCTTCACCATAGCTCAGGAAGAGTATTGCAAAAAAAAGACTATATTGAAAGCATTGAAGGACCACATCACGCAAAAGAAGATTCAGAAGAGGAAATCAAAGAACCATGGGCTTTACTTGATGAAGAGAAGACATCAGAAGCAGAGATAAAGAAAGATCCTTAATGCTTACCATCAAATCTTCCATGTATTCAAGAGAAATATCAGCAAAAAGAGGAAGATGAGGAAGTCATAGTAGAAAGTGACATGAAACATGACCCAGATCAGCAAAAGGACCAAGGATATCAAAGTTATATTGAGATATGGTTCCAGACAGTCACTAAGTTGCAACAGTACTCTCTTCCTCAGCTATGTTTGATCCCTTCAAAGTCATATCACTTTGTCTCTAAAATCTGGATCGTTGTTAAAGCATGCATTTCGAGCCCTCACATCATCTTGTCTCTAATCTCGATGTGCACATGGCTCCATTGGAAGTATTCTTATACTTGAAAATGATTTTGTTTTTCAAGTAGGGTAGGGTAGAAAAAAGGAAAAAAGAAAAAAATGAAAATAAGAAGAAAAATAAAAATCTAAGGTGAAAACCTCCTCGGAGGCGCCTTAGATTGGCTCATTGATTGAAAACCTCCATGAGGCGGTCAATGGGTTGGGAAAAAAAGAGAAAAAAGAATAAGATCCCTGGGTGAAAACGTCCCTTAGAGGCGCCCAGGGCAGGCAATTAGGGTGAAAACCTCCATGAGGCGCCCTAGTTGTTTTCAAAAAAAAAAAGAGAAAAAGAAAAGAAAAATAAAGCTAATTTCCATTGGATAATTGCAGGTTGTAAGAAGGACATTGCAGGTTAGGAGGATCACTCAAAGCAAAGACAAAGGAATTTTGTGCTTTCTATAGGAAGTTTTGTGTCTTCTACAGGAAGCTAACAAAAAAGCCAAATTGATCTCCGAAGAGGACCCGAAGGCTGGGAATATGTCCATGAGGCCTACAAGCATCCATGTTTCCATTCCTCACCCTTTTTCTTCATTTTTTCCACCTTAGTGTGCTTCTTTTATGAAAACTGTGTTTTCTACATGAAGTTTTGAATTTCTACAGGAAACATCCCGTAGAACCTTTGGACGAACCAAATTCAATTTTAAAAGGGAATATGATGGTGGGAATCTATTGGCTAGGCCTGCAAGCACCTTTGTGTCCATCCCTCACCTTGCTCCATCGTTTTTCCACCTCATTGTGCTTCTCATTGTGCTTCTACAGGAAGTTCCTGTAGAAATTGTAGGAAGCTAGATATGGATTTCAAAAAAGGTGGTTTGGCGAACATGGTAGCTTCCTCAAGGGTTTAGAAGTCCTCCTGCAATCTTCAAACTCCTCCTCCATCATCTCCATACCTGCATCACAGCCCAAGTTCATTTTTCATACCATGCAACAAAATTGCAAAATGCCTTGAAGCAAAAATACCTAGAACAGAATTTGTTTTTGCCTTAACTTGAAAACCATGCATCCATTTGAAAAACCATTTTACAGAGAATCATACAGGGGTGATGGCAACATGCTTGAGCAGTTTCAGCCAATTCCGGTGCACGGTTTCCAAGAAATCTGTCAGGCAAGGTTGGCTCAGAAATCAATGAGCGCAAAGCAACTGAGTGAGTATTATTCATTCAACTATTATTATTTATACAAATACAAAACGGATCAGTTCATCTTCTAGATGATTGTCCGACTTCACCTCATCCGTTTCGGATTAGGTGTCAACATTCCCCCCCTTAATCTGAAGGGATGTTGGTGAGTCCAAGCATCGTTCTGAATCTTTCAAGCTTTTCTCTTCCAAGCGCTTTGGTGAAGATGTCTGCAATTTGCTCATTTGTGGAACAATGACGGAGATGGATTGTTTTGGCCTCAACATGATGTCGGATCAGATGATATTTAGTATTGATGTGCTTAGTACGATCATGGAATTTTGGATTCTTGGCCAACTTTATTGCAGATGTGTTATCAATCATGAGTGGAGTAGATTGCATTTGTTTTACTTGCAAATCTTCAAGAATTTTCCTGAGCCACACAATTTCTTTCGTTGCTTCAGCTGCTGCCACGTATTCTGCTTCTGTTGTGGAATCTGCTGGTACTGATTGTTTGCGTGATCTCCAGGAGACAGCTCCTGATCCAAGACTCATAGCATATCCTGAAGTAGATACCCCAGTTTCTTTGTCTCCATCGAAGTTTGAATCAGAGTATCCAATCAAGTTGAAGTCGTCCACCTGTGTATACTTGATTCCAAGGTCTTGAGTTCCCTTCAAGTACCTTAGAACTCTTTTTGCAGCAGACCAATGTCCCTCACAAGGCTTTTGCATAAACCTGGAGAGGATTCCAACAGCAAATGAAATGTCTGGTCTGGTAGTAGTGAGGTAGATGAGACTTCCTACAAGCTATCTATACTTTGTTGCATCCTCAAATTCTTTTCCTTCAGTAGATGTGAGCTTCAAGTTTTGTTCCATTGGAGTAGAAAGGGGATTGCACTCTGTCATGCCAAATCTGTATAACAAATCTCCAATGTATTTCTTTTGAGAAAGAAATATGGACTTTGGATGTTGGGTTACTTCAATGCCAAGATAGTAATGAACATAGCCCAAATCAGTCATTTCAAAAAATTTTCCTAACTCTTTCTTTATGGATGCAATATAGCTTTCATTGTTCCCTGTCATTAAAAGATCATCTACATATACCACAAGATATACAACTGTTTTGCCAACTTTCTTGACAAATAAAGTTGCATCATCAAGATCAAAATGTTTGAAGTTGAGTTTCAGAAGATGCTCAGTTAGTTTTTCATACCAGGCTCGTGGTGCTTGTTTGAGGCCGTACAAGGACTTCACAAGTTTGCATACTTTGTGTTCATGTCCTTTCACAGCAAATCCTTCAGGCTGGGACATAAAAACATTCTCTTTTAGATCTCCATTCAAGAATGCAGTTTTTACATCCATTTGATGGACTTTCCAACCGTTCTGAGCAGCTAGTGCAAAGAGTGTCCGGATGGTGGCCCATTTTGCTGTGGGAGCAAAAGTTTCCTCATAATCGACCCCTTCCTTCTGTGCAAAACCTTTTGCCACAAGCCTAGCTTTGTGCTTGTCAAGTGAGTCATCAGCTTTGTACTTGTTCTTGTAGACCCACTTGCAGCCAATTGGTTTGGTTCCAAATGGAGGATCAACCAGCTTCCAAGTGCCATTCTTTATGAGGGCATCATACTCCTTCTGCATCGCTTCTTTCCATTCATCATGAGAAGCAGCTTCTTTGAAGGAAGTTGGTTCAAAATCTGTAGACAAGTTCAATTCACAGTCATAAGTAACATCCATATCAACAGGTGAATTAGAGTTATCTACATCACCTCCATCTTGTCGGTTTGAATTTCTGGTTCCTGTTTTTCCAATTTCATCAGGATGAACACTTTCAAGTGTCTTTGTCAGCCACTTTGGAGGACCTTTCTGAGATGGTCCAGGCTGTTCTGTTGATGGAGTTGGGTCTGAATCAAGATTGAGTCTCCCAATTCTATCAATTACATCACTTAAAGCATCATCCGTTGTTGGAGTGTCATGCAGGGGAGATTGTTCTTCAGAAGAAGATTCCACATGTTGATCTAGTATAGGAATCCCCCCTTCAAGATGTGGAATCTGATTATCAAACTCTTGAAATGATTTCGGTTTTGTGAATCTATCCAAGCGATCAAGTTGCCGCTCAACAACATTGTCAAATTTGGATGATTCAAGAAAAATGACATCTCTAGATAAAACAAACTTTTTATTTACTTCATCATAAAGGCGGTATGCTTTAGATGTGTTTGAATACCCCAGGAAGATACACTTACGACTTCTTGCACCAAGTTTGTTTCTATGTACCTTTGGTATTAAAGCATAACAGGTGGAACCAAATATCCTGAGATGTTTTACCGAAGGAACATGTCCATACCACAATTCATAAGGAGTCTTGTTTCTTATAGTACTAGATGGACATCTATTCTTTATATATGTAGCACATAGAACAGCATCAGCCCAAAACATTGTCTTTACATTTTTGAAGAAAAGCATAGATCGTACCATATTCAAAATTGTTCTGTTCATTCTTTCAGCTACACCATTCTGTTGAGGATTATAAGGCACAGTTGTTTGATGTTTAATCCCATGTTGGCGAAGATAGTGTTCAAATTCATTTGATGTATATTCTTTTCCATTATCAGTGCGAATAGACCCAATATGAGATTGTGCATCATTTTCAATCCACTTATGAAAATTCTTAAATGTTTGAAAAGCATCAGATTTGTTCTTCAATAAGTAAACCCAACACATTCTGGTGTAATCATCAATAAATGTCATGATATATTTATTTCCATTTGCAGAAGGAACAGGCATTGGACCACATAAATCTGAATGAATAAGTTCAAGCTTCCTATGTGCTCTTGAATGTGAATCATGAAAACACTGTTTGCTATGCTTTCCTAGAATGCAAGCATCACATTGTTTATGTTTTCTAGGAATTGTAGGCAAACCAGCAACACCATTTTTCTTCAACAATCGGAGACTATCATAGTTTAAATGTCCAAATCTAGCATGCCATAATAAACTTGATGGAAGTGCACCTTCTTCATGATGAGAAATATATGAGAAATGCTGTGCATGAGCAGAGGTTCCTTGCAGTTTAAGGAGTCTTTCTTCTTCTATACCCCTCATGACAAGTGAGTGGTCAGATGCCTTTCTTACCTCAAGCTTGCCATCAAACATGTGAATGGAGTGACCTTGCTGGCGGATGTGAACCAGGGACAGCAAGTTTCTCTTCAGCTGTGGGAGATATAGAACATGATCCAGAAGAAAGTCTGGAAGACCAGGCAGTTTAAGCCTGATTGTGCCAAGCCTTGATGGCTTGATTTTTGACTGATCTGCAAAGTATACTGCTCCATCAACATTGTTAGTGAAATCTTCAAAGAAATCTCTCCTATGAGTCATATGACAGGTTGCTCCTGAATCAAGCAACCAGTCATTTTTCGAAGAAGCAAGTGAAGCATTAAACAAATCTTCATTTACTCCAATATTACATTGTGCCTCAATATAGTGTGCAGATTCGGGTGCTTTACCTTTGTCTGAGTCATCAGTTTTACCTTTCTGCTGATTTCTTCTCTGCTCAACTTTGTCCCATGGTAGCTTGCATGTAGAAGCATCATGTGATCCATTTCGTTTGCAGCGAATGCAATGCAGATCTGCCTTTTCTGCTTGAGAATGTCTGCCCCCCCTGCCTCTGAAGTATCTTCCTCTTCCTCTTCGTCCACCTCTTCCTCTTGTAGAATCTTGAGCAGGCTGCTTTTCTTTATGAGCAAGGCAAACAGTCTCTTCAGAAGATTCAGGGGCTGTTTTCTTTCCAAAGGCTTTCTCTCTTTCAGCAAACTTTTTCACAAGAGTGTCAAAAGTTATATCTTTAAGATTTCCATTTGCTTGTAAAGACTCAAGATAGTTAGAGTAGGTAGGATAGAGTGCTTTGAGAAAGGCAATAAGAGAGATATCCAGCTCAACCTTAGTGGATTTAATGTCATGCACTATAGACTTTATTTCAGAAGCAAGAGTAAGAGGATCATTATTTTTCAGTTCAAGAGTGAAGAGTTTAATCATGAGCTGAACAACTTCAAGTGCAGAATGTGTATCATAGAGTTCTTTGAGCTTTTTTAAAGCTTCAAAGGCAGTGGAATAGGATGAAATATGACGACTTACTTCCTCATTTACAGATGCTGCGATCAATGCAAAGGCTTTGCTGTTCTTGTTTTCCCAAATGGCTAGTTCTTTGTCTGATGTGGGCTGCACAGGGTCTCTGTCTTCTTCTCCGACACACACACCTTTCCACAGCTCATTGTAGATGAGGGTGCGTTTCACCATCCGAGACCATTCAGGATAGTTCTCCTTGCCAGTGAGAACTATTCCGACCATTGAAATGATTGAATGCATTCTGTAAAAAAAAAAATTATCTCTGCCAAAAACACTTCTGTTGAGAGAAAAAAAAAATCCTTATATGATTGCCTTATGCAACAGTATATATATATCACTGCTCACATATATATATCATTGTTCAACAAAACAAGGGTGCTCAATACACTGTTCACTGCTCAAAGACTGCTCACATATATGACTGTATTACTGTTTAACAAAAAATTAAAGGCGCTCACTGCTTTTCCATATATCAATATTTCAAAAAAAAAATAGCGCTCACATATATGACTGGTTACATATATCACTGCTGAACACAAAGAGGGCGCATATATATATGTCACTACTCACAAACATATCAATGTATATCACTGTTTCTTAAAAAAGGCGCTCATATACATATCATTTCTCCCATACAAATCAATGTATATCACTGTAAAAAAGGCGCTCATATATTTCTCACATATATATATCACTGTATATCACGACCTTTAAAAAAAATTGGCTCATGTACTTTCAATTTACCAACGCATAACCATGCACCATTCAAAACTGCGCGCACTGAATGAACCGATTCCGAGAGCAGAAATATGATACCAAAAAAAAAACGCAGTCAATACACACAGTCTTCAATTGGAATACATCAACGCAGTGATGAATACACACAGTCAGGTTTCAATACACACAGTCTTCTATTGAAATACATCAACGCAGTGATGGCGATGATCTGATTTTATTCGCTGACGGTGTAGGTTTCACAAGGCGGTATGCTTGCCAGGTTAGCTATCAATTAGAACAGCGATATATATCAATTTCCATCAGCATATATCATGCTGTCTCTAGAATACCCACATCATAGAACAGTCTTAAAAAGCACAGCTAGAACAGTCTCTTTAAAAAAACGCAGCTCCACGGTGACAAGAAAATGGCTTTCACTGGTCTTTGTTATCAAAAAATTGGTGTAGCAGTGCCAGCAAATAATTTCCCAGCAAATAATTACCCAGCAAAGGCACGGACCCTCAGAGCTCTAAACTACCGGAGTTATAAAACCATGCTCACGGAATTCACCATATTTCATGAAGATATTCAACCAATCATACCAGAAAACGCAGTCCACAGCACAAAAAAAAACGATACCTCTGTTTGCATAGGTAACGGAGCTTCAACCCAGCGTTCCGGAGAAAGAACGCATCAACTCAGGGCGCAGTACCCATGTCAGGAATCCCTCAGCAGAGGGCGCAGTCTCAGCAGTCTCAGTTTCTTCAAAAACCATAAACGCAGGTCTTCTCTTGCTAGAACGGTTCTCAACGCAGTGAATGCAGCGATGTCAGAAGGGAGCAGATGTCAGGTCATTGAGAGAGCGTATGCAGCGCTGGTGCGCCAGGGAGCAGAGGCAGCACGCTATTTCTGGAACCTGGGACCTGTGCTCTGATACCATGTCAGGCAAGGTTGGCTCAGAAATCAATGAGCGCAAAGCAACTGAGTGAGTATTATTCATTCAACTATTATTATTTATACAAATACAAAACGGATCAGTTCATCTTCTAGATGACTGTCCGACTTCACCTCATCCGTTTCGGATTAGGTGTCAACAAAATCAACCTCCATCTCTTTCAGCAATTTTTGCATTTTCTCCATATCAATGCATCCGTTTCAAAGCCTGTTTCATGGGGACATGCATATGGGTGATAGTAACCTACCCAAGCAGTTTCAGCCGATTCTGATGCACGGTTTCCGAGAAATTGATCTCTGAAATCTTCAGTCATTTTTCATTTTTTTCGAAATTTGTGCATCCATTGATCATGATTTTGCTATGGGAGGTGCATCATGATGAAAGGAACATGCTCAGCAAGTTTCAGATCAATCCGGTTCACCGTTTGGAAGCAATGGCGAAAACAAGTTCTGGTCCGGTGAAAATTTAGCAACAGCAGCTTGAAGGTGTAGATTTGAACGTGGAAACAAATGCCTGCAGCTTAGATCTGGTCAGAGGACACCTGCAAAAGGAAAAAAAACAAAAAATCATCAGCCAAGACCTCATGCAACCAAAGGATCCAGGCATGCAGCAGCAAAAATCACTTCACAGCAACCATTTGACTTCAGGTACGTGACTAACACTTGTTCCTCTATTACATGAATCTAATTAAAGAAATGCATGAATGAATGGAATGGTGAAATTGATCCACGAATATAGCAAGGTTAAGCCGATTGCCTTCTCTAGCACTAAGCTAGAAGTCACGCAGTACACGTGGACAGCTGACTTACGTGATTTAAAGCAACCAGGAGTGTTGGCCGGTTAAACTTCAATTCAATTCACGGCAGTGATTACAGGGGCAAAACACATAGTTCATAAACAACACTTCCAGTTTCATGTGGCCACGTACACTTGGCCACTTCACTCTCTCACGCAAATCACACAGCAATTAAAGACGGCTTGGCTGAAGACTCACGTTAACTGTTGATTCATTTACACTTGCAAACCTCTTCAGCTGAATCCTCTGCCTCTGAATTCTGTTAAACTGACGTCCTTTGCCAAGTTTTTCAGCTTGTTAAAAATTCTCCCGCATACCAAGATCATTCAAAGGTGCAGAGACACCCTACAGGCGTTTCTACAGGAAGTCTTCTATAGGAAATGCAGAAAACAACCATGCAAAAAGAAAATCTAGGATTTTCGGTGAATTTCAAGCTCCAAACAAGGTAGGAGTGGGGAAGCTTCGTTGTGCATGATTTGTTGGTGCAAAATGGTGAATTGAACCTGGAATTAAATTTTAAAAATGAGAGGAAAAGTCTGTCTGCACATTGAAAAAAATGTGAAATGTCTGCTTGCATATTTTCTGAGTTCTACACAGTACTTTTTTCCTCTACATTCGAAGCCTGGCTTCTTCCTTCTCACCTTCTTCTGACGGGAGAGATGCAACCATAGGAACTAGGCTTGTGTGAAAGAATGAATTTGCAAGACTGACCACTTTCTAGAAGGAAAAAAACTATGTTATT
>Ga0181471_100080_pt1 | contig 24298 bp, 19 predicted proteins | sample InSIn5gowninarea_FD_119083 | JGI IMG/M metagenome (GOLD analysis project Ga0181471, IMG submission 119083) | Clean room microbial communities from NASA Spacecraft Assembly Facility at Jet Propulsion Laboratory, Pasadena, California, USA -... ...
TCCTTCGATAGTCCATCCTACAATGGTGGGCCTCACGACTCTGACAGACTCCCTTTTTCAAGACAACGTCTTCGAAGAAAAAGAGGCAGTACTAATGCACGTAAGCACCGCATGCACGTGGTATCTACGGATATCATTGTTTGGAGTGCACTTCAAGCAGTATGGATATGGTACCGGGACTGATGCCCGACACATGAATGCCCTACTGCTATCTACCAAAAATCTGCTCGTCCGGTCACTTCCGACTCACGAATCACACCTCAACCTCAAACAAAATCTTATCATCCAACGCATTCCAGATCTCCACACAAATATCTCGTAATATCCACAGACCACTTCCACAGATCTGAACATACTATCGACCTATAAGCTCTACGAGTGCGGATCTGACAGTACGTACCGTACAGCAGTACTCGTAACCTAACTGCCCCCAGGAAATTTTTTCTTTCACTGAAGTCATGACCCCAGGAAGTGGATCAAAAATCAAGGATATATCCATGACACGACATTTGGTCTGACGCCGTAATATTGCTTTGATAAAAGCTGTATTGACAGCAAAGTATCAATACAGCCATCGCCTGTTCCCTGTCTTTCCCTGCCTTCCAATTATTCCTTCTTCCCGACCACAATCCCTAGTCCTTGCCCCCAAAGCCGTGCCCACGATGCCTCGTCCCTGCACCTAAAACCCTTCGTAACCCCATTTCTCTTCTTTGCGCTCCAATATGTATTGGTTAAATGTCAGTGTCAAGTAACAGCTGTCGATAAATCTCCCCAAGCATCGGCACTTTACCTACGTATGTAGGTAGTTATTGAACTCAACGGCCTGCCATAGCAGGCCTTCCACGTTTGATCGATCGGAATAATTACAAATTCACCGAAAATTGAAAGATCGGAAGGAGCTGGAGTAGGGATTCTGCCACGCCAGGCACGTAGTGTACTGTGCCCGACCTGCATTGGCAGTCTGCAATACGTAGCCGTAGCCTAATTTTCGTGGCCTGCGTTTCCCCTTCGCATTCGGAAGCGTTTTCTCCAAAGCATCGTAGCCCATCTTCTCCAACAATTCATAATTGCTTTATATGCGTTATCACTGAAAAATGAAGCACAATTTCGCACACAAATCTCGTGTACGAAACGCAAGCTTTCCGATCCTGTTTTCGTGGTGTAGTGGTTATCACGTGTCGTTCACAATTCCATGTTGAACATTGTTACCCGACAAGGTCCCCGGTTCGAGCCCGGGCGAAAACACAGCCCATTGATCGTTAGATCAATCCCTCGCTTTTTGTTTTGCTCCCAGCATATACTTTTTTGTTTGGTTAATTTGACGTAGAGAAAAGTTGATGTGATATAGATAGGTAAGAGGAGTGAGTTTTTGCTTTATTAGGTAGGTAAGGTAGGTATGGGGGTTTGTTTAGTTTATGTCTTTGAGTACCGCTTCGATGATCTTCCCCTTCTTTTCGTTCTCTTTGCTTCAAACACAATTCCTATTGACGTTGTACAAGGAGCAGTTTGGCAGGCTTTAAGTACTGCATAGATACACCAGATACCTACATGTACTTACGCAATGCAGTAACTCCATGCTCGACCTCGGAAAAGGCTCTGGTGAAGCAGATAGAATAAAACACCGTCTCTTGCATATCAGTTCTTCACCATCCATTTATCTTCCAATTCGTTCTGGTCTGATTCAACCCCATGGAAAGACAGGACTGTTCATGCATGTCTACATGTCCACCGAACGAGACAGTGCATATACAATCCAGACAAAAATGATGAAATGATCAGACAATGAACGGATTTGATGAATCCAGCAAATTACTTTCGGCGGTTAAGGAGGCTGTCGTTCTCTTTGGATCTCTTCCTCGGTCGTTTCTACAGATGATAACGCTTCTTAGGTATGTATGTAGCTCTGATGACTAGTCACATATCATTTCCCGGACAAGCTGCATAAAGTGTACGTTGTTGCTACGACGCTGCTTCTCTTGCTCAGTACTACGATCAGACACGGTGATGACTGCCATACAGGATTGTGTTGAGGTGGCTTGAAACGAGTTGAGTCGCTGGATGCAGGACGAGTCTAAGAACTACGGACGTAGCTGACGGTGTATTGTTGTGATTTGGATTGGATTGACGAAGAGGGTTGATCCGAGAGAAGGACATGTATCAATGTATGTATTGATAGAGAGCGCACCATTTGATCAAGAGTCTGGTAGCGGAAAACGGACAGTTTCGTGGGAGAAAAGGTACTTTCTGTTCGAGAGACAAGGGTAGATATAACCAGCGTTGATTGTGGTTTAGCATTGGTACATCGTTCATCGATTGTTGTTGTATATGATCCAATAACTTACTCCGAATAGCTATATAGAGCATGCGAATTTAATCGAAGTTCGATCGTGAAATCCGCTCTTCGTACCATAAGTTGTCTGGTAAGGAACACAAAACAACCAAAAGCCTGCCCAATCCTGAAGTTGCATCTGCTTGACCTCTCGTACAACGTAGGTAGTCCTACGGTAGCGAAATGCTGAGAAGACTGTCACTGCAAATCCAAGGACACTTGGGGCCATGTTCTGGCAGTGCCATTCAATTGTGATTTAGTCTTGGGCTGTTGGTGTCAGTATGATAGACATGGTGTCAAGTGTTGCATGATAGTCGTGAATGAGCATTGAAACCAAAACATTTCTCCTTGGCGAAGGTATTTTTTCCTATTCAGAAACATTATAAAGCACCTAACCAGCGATCTCCAACGACAAGGGACGTTTGCACCTTCCTGGCAGGCCATTATGTTAATATAGCATCTTGTTCCATCCCACATAGCCACCCATGTGCTAGAGACGACACTGTCCCTGAACGAAATATTGAGTTCCAGAACTGATGCACCGTTGTAGTATCACCAGGCATTGCCTGTTCCAGCCTGGATATCTGAAAGTATTTGTTACCTGCCACATCAACTCTGGGAACTATCGTCTCCGATTATGCATAAGGCGTTCCGGCCAGTCAAAGTTGTTGTGGCAGCTCTTCGCAAGGCTGACTATCCTCTGCGTCGTGCGAATTAAAGTTTTGTGTCCTTTTCAATTGCGTTTCCCTAGAAACTGCGGGTGTTATAGAGATGAGTATTCGATTCTAGTCAAATTTGATGCATCATCCTCGAAGAGGATGTCTCTGGACGGTCAAAGACCTGGTACTGGTTCGAACATTACGACAAACCGCACACCAACCTTGTCAAGTGATTGCCACAATTCCCGGAGAGATTTTGCGAGCTCCGCATTAACAAGAGGTTCCTCGCCAGTGGTAGATTTCTCGTCATCAACAGATGCCTCGCCAGTAACAGGTTTCTCGTCAGTAATAGATTCTTCACCAGTAGTGAGTTCCCCGTCACTTGTAGATTTCATCGCAAGAATGGACTTGTAGTCTTGTAGCCAGATGGTTCTCAACTTCGGAAGGTTTTGCGTCTTCGAATCCAAGTCAGTCAATCTTAGCAGTTCCTTGGTGACTCTGCGGTCCACCTCGAAAAGTCGAAGCGTTTCAAGGGAGGGAGGGAGCTTATCAATGAAGCGCGCTCTTTCGTCGCGAAGTTCTCCTTTTTCATTACGAGTGCCACTTTCTAAGCCTAATGTAGACATGAAGTCAATATCAATATATTTGAGCTTCGTGAATGCATGGAGATCGCCGACAATGTCTTCTGGAAAAGGGAGTCTGTCAGAGTCGTGAGGCCCACCATTGTAGGATGGACTATCGAAGGAGACACGATCGAAGTGAACAGATAGCCTGGTTAACGCAGTGTGGCGCTTTCGGAGAAGTTCAACAGCCGCCTCCATGCCCACTATGTTCTCTTCATCTACGTAATTGTGATCCTCATTGGAATAGTCGATGGAGTTTATATTCGGCATCATGTTTATAAGCCCCTCAAAATCTTCCGCTTGCATATCCCTGCAGGAAATGTCAATTTGTTCAAGAGTGCTTAGGTCGACGGAAGGTTCAGGCTTGAACAACGAGCTCTCATACGCAATGACCAATCGTTTGAGTGATGGCAGAGGCAACATATGCTGTATTTGCTCTAATGGATGGTTTCTGTATCTCCTTTCAAACGAGTATAGTTCCAAGGCCTCGAGAGCTGGTAACAATTGACCACGTTCAAGCTTCCACTTCTTGGGATCAAAGAACTTGATTCTTTCGTTGTCCTCGTCGAAGAAGATCGATATACTTTCAAGGTTTCGCATGTTGAGTAACAAGTACTCGAAAAGAACGGTTGACATCGCTTCTTTCTTTCTTGGGAGTGCAGACGACGCAGACAGGCAGTCGGTAGAAAGCCAGGTTTTCCAAATAGAGCACGCGCCTTCACAAGATCATAGTCAGGGATATTACCAATCCGAACATGATTCGTATGCAGAGCAAGGTCAGGGTCATCTGAGATTGACCTAGCAAGAAGGGTCATATCACAACTCTCTGTGCAGATTCGTCGGTATAGATGTGGCCTGAAAGTTTTGTAGAGGTATTTCGAAGTATACATAGACTATGTAGAGTTTTCAGCTCTGGGTACTCGATGTCTTCGTTGCCATAATCACAAACATGACTGCAGACAATCTCGACCACCTCGACAGGCAGACCGAGCAGAGACATGGCGAGAGTTCAACGAACAGTGAATTGGTAGACTGATTAGCTTGAAGAGGTGAAGCAAAGCAATAAATTGAAAGGTAGAAGTTACGGTTGGCAGAGAGGACCAGCAATGCCGAGGTAACAAACAATTTCTCAAGCCGGCCAACGGACGACGTGTTTACCTAGCCGACCTCTTGCCCGAGCATAAGGCGACAATAGTAAGTTGACAACGTCAAGACAAGATCTTAAGGTCGATAAATCAAATAGCACGCGTAATTTAGAGAGCAGAGCTGAAGACTGACAGCCATGGCTAGCAGCTAAGGAGTATTCCATGTTGATCTTTCATGGTCGGCCTACCATCACAGCTTAGGAAATGTAGCTATGAAACCATCGACAAGCTCCTGTCTTCCTTTCTCGTCTCTGACACCATAAAATCGTAGGTCCTTTGCTATCACTGCGGGAACATCTCCGTCAAGCCATTCATCCGGAGGGGCGGTCTTGAGCAAAGCAACTAGCTCCTTTCTGCGATCCGCTTCACTCAGCTTAGTAATCTTAGAGATGTACTCCCTGTACAGCTTCTCCCTGTCTTTGTCCGCAAGGTGACGATCCATCATTTCCGGAGCTTTCTTCCACTTCCTCTTGAACTCTGGCCAGTATAGCTTTGGCGTAGCGTTTTCGCTCAGGAATTTCAGATATGCTACCTTCGGATCCGCCTTCTTGCCCTTACTACCTATGTCTCCATTTCCGTTCGTAACGCCCTCTTCGGCCGTATTTGCGTTCCGTTCAGCAACACGATCTCTGGACCAAGAGTCGAAAGCTGACCGTCGAGAGGACATGTTTGGCAATGACAGCCAGCGATCATCACTGATCAAGGCATTTGCAGTGGGTGTATTTGTGTCTATCAAGGCATCGAACGTGGAAAATGGAGAGATGTGGTGGTCATCAAGCAACGAACGAAACCGAGCTTGTTGGTCAGCTGCCGTCAATTCCATACCACCTTGTTCATCCTCATCGACAAAGTCGTCGGGGTAGTCGTAGCCAGGGTCTTCTTCATCCGCCTCCATCGCTGCGATCTGCCAGGCTATATCATCTTCATTGAACTCTTGAGGTCCTGCTGGAGGTTGTTCCTGGTTCACAAGGTTTTCATGGTCTTCGAGCCGCGGACGTTTTGGGTTCGTCTCGTCTTCAGCTTCATCGTCTGTAACTTCAACTTCTTCGTACTCGTCGCTGTCGTAATCGTCGTCCGCTCGAGCCTGATTGTCGTTACCAGGCTCAGTCTCTGGCTTGGACTGCAGCTCGTCTTGGTTTTGAGATTGCTTCTGCGCCTCCTCCTTCTGCGTCTTTTGCTCCTCGGCTCTCTTCTTGGTTTCCCACTCAATTCGGTCCATGTCTATGACTGCCATCATGACCTCACTTGGGAACTTCCACAGACTTTCCTTTGTTTCAGTGTTGTAAACGAAGCGTCGCCCCAGCTTCGTCTTGACTAAAATCCATGGCTCACAATTCGGTATTGCTGCCTTCGACTTTGATCTGTCCCCTTGTCTATTCGGTCGCGATCGATCCTGGTAACTTCTGCCACCAGTGAAGTGGCCTGGTGCTCGTTGCGACGGATCATTATGCTTATGAAATTCTTGCAAGACATTGATTGAGGCTTGAACTTCTCGGTCGCCTTCGGTCGCGCCATAGTCGATCTGCAGATCTTCTTTTGGAGGTGGTGCAGTGGGCCGAGTATATGTAGATTGCTTAGTCTGTGCGTTGTAATAATACGAATGACCTGAGGGTGCCTTGTGTTCTGTCCATCCTGGTGGGAGGGACGAAGCTGCAGCAGGTCTGTTTTCAGTGCGATGAGTCGACTTGAGCATTTCGCCCTTACTACACAAGTAAACTTGTGAGATTTCGCTGAGATACGCTCTTTAAACAAGGTACATACTTTTACAGATGTGCTTCTCAATTGTACAGTAACAGACCGAGAAAAAGATAGCCAATCGGAGCGCGTCATTGAATCAGACTGGGGTCCTTCAGACGCGCATCAATTGCCTGCCTTCCACTGTGCAGCGCTGAGCGACTTCTGACAACGTCGACTATTGCGCCAGTTCACCACTCCCCTTAACCTCATACCTCCCACAACGCATTCACCTCATCACGTCGAATCAGCATGTCACGCAGATACGATTCACGAGTCAGTCCAGGAAATTCACGTCTGAGACAATGGCTAACAGTTGTATAGACTACCATTTTCTCGCCTGAAGGCAGACTGTACCAGGTCGAATATGCACTCGAAGCTATCTCACATGCCGGCACAGCTCTGGGGATATTGGCCACAGATGGCATTGTCCTCGCAGCCGAACGAAAAGTTACAAGTAAACTGCTAGAACAAGACACTTCCGCTGAGAAGCTATACATTCTAAATGAGTACGCCATGGTAAACGAATTGGATGATACTCAGCTAACAAGTACAGCAACATGATCACCGCCGTAGCAGGCATGACAGCAGACGCCAATATCCTAATCAATTACGCCAGACAAGCCGCACAACGATACCTCATTACCTACAACGAAGATATTCCTTGTGAACAGCTGGTACGGCGGTTATGTGATCTGAAGCAAAGCTACACACAACACGGTGGTCTTCGACCTTTTGGCGTATCGTTCATCTATGCTGGTTGGGATCCTCAGAGACAATTCCAGCTATATCAGAGCAACCCGAGTGGTAATTACGGTGGATGGAAGGCAACCGCTGTTGGTGCGAACAATGGCAGCGCTTCAAGTCTGATGAAGCAAGATTACAAGGAGGACTGCACTTTGAAGGAAGCCTGCAGTTTAGCGATGAAAATTCTGAGCAAAACCATGGATTCCACGAAGTTGAGCAGTGAGAAGATTGAGTTTGCGACTGTAGGTAGGACGAAGGATGGCACAATCTACCACCACATCTGGAGTGGAAAGGAAATCGACGCGCTGTTGAGTGAAGAGGGTCTCGCAAAGGAGGAAGAAGAGTCCGGCTAGAGCTGATGGTACAAACCGACCATTTGAAGCGACAAAGGCGTCCGGAGCAAGATAGCATAGGCGGTTTAATGTCGAAATCCAGGCTGGATCAATGAAAACCTTCACATCGAAACCGGAGTGATTTGTGAAAGCAGGATCAGATGCTGCTTTGAAAGACAGGTACAACCCTTCACATTCACTGGGCATTTCTCGAGACAAGCTCGTTACAGAGGTTGCCAATTTTTGGATAGATCTCACGGATTGCCCCCAGGCCTAGCGGGATTCAAAGTCGGGCTTTACTTGAGTCTGTCTCCATGCTGTTCTTCACATCGACTTTGCGCAGCAAGGTTTTCCTTCTCCAATCACTGTTTCCATTACTCTCCCGCTGCCTACTTTCATGATGGGTTGTACTGGAAGCATTACGAAACTGGTCGAGGTTCTTTGATTACATTGGCAGTTCCAACAGACGACTACTTTATCTCTGCTATTGACCATCATGACCGTTACCGTCTGACCTTGTTGTGCCAAAAACACTAACATTCTTTGCATTGACCTGGGCTCACAGTTGTTCAATCCCTCAAACCATACTCGTGAATTATCCCACTAACTTAGGATGGACTAACTACGCAGTGCAAAGCAGTCTCTCTTGAATCCAGATACGATCTCGGTTACCAGGGGACTATCAATTAAAACAAACAACTCCAATCAGTACAATGCTTTCTGTTGAGGAGTTCTGTGGCTTTTAGACAGCATTACGGTGTCAAATCAAGGACATATGCCCCTGCGAAGCTTCTCGAACATTGCTTACAACGAAGTCCAAACGTTCATGATGAAGAGGAATGTTGGCGGCCAATCCTGCAAAGACCTCAGAGCCACAACGCAATCTCACCTCACAGGGCTGTACTGGAAAGGGCGTACACGAATTGATTGACTCATATACTTCGGTGTTACAGTATTACTTCAACCCAACACCACAGACGCTTCCAATACCCAAGATCGAAGTCCAACGTGCTTCGAGCAAAAACCTTCAGTCATTGATCTACGTGAGACAAAGATCAATTTTACCAGCACCGATCTCCAAAGACCTGGATTGGCAGCCATCACTCAGCCAGACAGCCCCCTCATACCGAAGACACGGTACTTGATCACAGAACCTTCGACACCAGAGCAGACTGCTGCTCGTCAGAGCTCAGCAAATCCAACTATCCGGAACGCCTGTACCTCGAAGACAATCAATGGTGTATATATCAGCAGCCTGCAGCCGTACTTGAAACGCACAGGTACAAACCCCTCCAACTCAGATCCCAACACTTAAAGCTCAAGACAGCAGTCGAAGCACCCATGGACTCCTGGCATATATCAAACATACCACAATGACACGCCGCTGTACGGCATTCGCAACAGCGACAGCAGTGCCAGAATGAGCAGCGACGTAATATAAACCATGGCACTCACTCCCATTGTGTCCATCAAACACACCCATCACATTGCATTACAAGTCATTTCGTCCGAACCACCTGCCTCTCCCTTCCCTCAACAACCCTCACATACCACAGACTACCTAACCTTACCTACTCCAGTACTTCCAAATACCCACCTCTCCGTGCACCTGTGCTCCACAACAACGTGAACAAACCAAAACCGAACCACAATGCAGTGCAATATAGTACACCACCACGCTATCCACCCATCCTCTCTACCTACTCACTCACCCACCTTACTCAACCTATCAACATAAAACCCACACTTCTCCATCCATCTCTATTCCTATTTCCTTCTCTCGCCGGAAAATATTTCCCTACATAGATCTATCCGTAACGCGCTCATGTCATCTGAAGTCATCTCATCTCATCTCCATCTCAAATCTATACATGTGGCCGAAGAAGGGCCGAAAAGTCAAAAACCTAACACACCATAGAGGTAGCTCCTACAGTAAGGTGTATGGAGAAGATAATGAAGACCGAACTCCACCGGAAAGAAAGAAATACAGGAGCAGTAGGAAATGGTTAACAATGTGCATGACCTTTTACTGCAGTACCGTACAAGTGTGATGGACATGTGCTCTGCTCTGCTCTGCTCGGCCCAGCCCAGCCCGGTCGGAAAATAAGCATGGGATTTGTTAAATGCAGGGACATGAAGATCATTGTGCTGTGCTGCATGTGTTAAACGTGTCAAACGGACACGCGGACATTATTTATACAGTGTGTAGGGAGACAAAGACGATGGCGCATGCAAGCAGGAAACTGTAGACAAGTCTCAAAGTGAGAGAGGAACAGGTTTACACCTGCTAGCTTGCATTTAAATCGTGAAGCTGTAAAATTAATTTAATTAAAAGCGTAGGTTGCTATAGCCTTTGCGACCTCCTTGCGCTCGTGCTGCCGTCCCTTCTTCCCTCCTTCGCTTCCATGTCCAATCCGTGTATGTATGTACCGCACAGCACAGCACAGCACAGCTCAATCCACTTTTTATAAATAAAGCAATTGCTCACTCATATCCCATCCATAGTCTATACCCTCATCCATAGCATATAGTGTATTCGTGAATATTATGTCCCTATTCAAGCTGTACGATCTGTGCATTCCCATCTCTCAAACTGCAGCCATTTCGTGTCGTAAAATTCTATAAATATGCCCGTGTCATGCAAGGAAATCGCTGGTATTGCTGGTATTGCTGCTTGTGTTCGCGCTGATACTGAAATATACGTAGCTCGCGAAGCATTATTTTTGCTTCGTCTATTTGGCATCATGTGGATAACTGTTAGGCCGTTTCTTCTTGGTCGTCATCAATGTCCAAACGTTCCGATCCAGCTGTTGCTAACGCCATTCATGCCCTGTGGTCTGATGATATCAATCGGCACGCTCGTCCCAGTTACCATATCGATTGCAGATTCGTGGTCTTGTTTCTTCCTCCTAGAGGATAATAATGTGGGTGTTTCGATATCGTCGGTTGTAGCTGTCTCATATGGTTTTGGAGTTTCGGCATCAGGACTTGCGAGTTCTTCATCTAGCTCGAAGAAGCCGACGTTCGCGGTCGCATTGATGTTATCTGCTAGAGAGCCTGGATACTCGGTACGGCAGCGCGAGGTTGGTTGCACTAAATCTATGATGGGCGTGGCTGCTCTTAATGGGCCGGGACTCAAAGGCGGTGATCGGATGTTTTTCCGTTCTGCACGCTGTTGACTGATCATGGAATAGCGTTTGTGAATGTAGGCGTCCTCGTCGACTTTGTTGAATGATTCCGATTCTGCTGGACTGAGACTATCAGAGGTCGAGGCTCCGTTAGGAAGGAAATGTGTTGATGATGTGCCATGTTTTGGACTGAAATAGCCGTCTTCTAGAAACTCAGCTGTCGACGGTTGCTCTATTACACTGTCGTTTGGTGGAGGTAGGAATTCAGCATCTCTTTCACATACGAGGTGAAGATCGCCCATGCCCATTCCTACTTCATCTGGCGATGTTACTTCGGGAATGACTTTTCGTTTCCGTCTGCCAAACGGGTCAAGAGGAGTATTTTGACGAACTATACGTGGTCGAGGAGAGTTATTTTCTGAGTTTGTCGAACGTGGTGAAGTTATGCTGTCCTCTTCACCAATTTCGAGTGGCGAGCCTTCTTCGTAATCGCTGCTTGGTTCAACAATGGCGCGATCAGCCAGTTGAAAGGTGACGTGTTTGCGCTTGCCACTTGATCTTTTCCTGCCATTTACATTCCGGATAATTGGAGGTAGAGTAGTTCTATTAACTGCTGACGGCGAGGTATAAGCTCGTTTATTGGTGACGATATGGAACCCTTCTGATATGGACGAGGCTGTTGGTAGGGAAGATGCTTGCACCGGCATCGTTTCAATCACCAAGCGATCTATTGGAGAAGCTGGCTCTGTTTGCGTACCTTCGGCTGGTCTGGACAGTCTATCATCCATTGAATCTAGGAGTGGGAGAAAGTCCGGTACGAAAACTCCAGTAAATGCATCTTTGCGTGGTTGTTGTGGTGAAAGGACCGCTTTTCCTCGAGAGGAAGATTGCTCAATTGGGATTGTGGTTTTCTCGGTTGTTATGGGTAGTTGGGCCGTTGGCGTAGGAGGGGTGTAGAGAGCATGTGACTGCTGAATAGTTTCACCTCGGATGTTGGTAGGATTCAAGGATATGGTAGGGTGTGTAACCTTGGACCCGGCTTTTGGCTTGATTAGCTGGATTGAAGCTGACGACTGCCTGACATGATGGGCACCAGAGCTTCGGGCATGTTTTCCACATCCATTGAGTAGGTGATCGTTCCTCTGATCTTGATGCGGTTGAGCTCGTTTCTGTCTCGTAGCTTTCAACTCGACCTCAAAATCTCGAAACTCTTTATCCTTTTGTGCTCTGAACCGTGCTACATCTTCGTCCAGTTCCCTTCTTTTCTGTTCTAGCTCTTTTATGATATCTGAATCGCTATCCGAGTCTCCAGTGTACTCGGGCGAAGGCAGTGAGTGCTGCATCATGTAGGAGGGGGTGGTATTTCGGTGCATCTCGAACGAGATTTGTGAAAGGTGAACCTGCTGTGAACCTGATAGCAAAACATGAGAAAGACGGTTACGAATATTGTCGAACAAGACGGCAGACTCGACACGACCAACTATGATGGTGAACTACGTGTCGACGGGGTGTTTGGTGGACGCAGCAGAGGTAGGTCGAGGGGAGGTGAGAAGTGGTGGACAGTATACGTGTACAGGTGAGACGGTGGAGAGGATAAATTACTATATGTGAGGGTGAAGGCGATGCTGGTACGGAGTAGCTTTTTGGTAGCGCTGAACTCACTTTCACTTTTCTCGCGGTGAGCGATGCTTCGAGGTGGGCTGCTGGAAGTGCCAGGATTGCAGGTCAGAACGAAAGCCACCAGCTCCACACTCAGCCGGCTGTGAGGAATGATAGGCTCTGGTAGCCGTGATCTACCCGGCGACGACTTGCCATTTGGATGCATGCCAAGGACCTATTATGCTTGTATGGATTCTTCCATCTGACCTCAGCCATATGTTTCGGAGGTCCTCGTGCTGCAAGACCGATGAAGCTACTGAATAAAACTTCCGAAAGGCATCCGAGTGCGCCGTCATAGGCAAGCTCTTTCGCTGCAAATAATACTGAGACCTACTGTAACACGCATCTGCAACAACATATGTCGTGTCACTCACAGCAAGGCATTACAAGTACGTTGTGTGTGAACTATCGAGTCGTGGGCACACAAAGAGAGTGCTCGACGTTACTCGAACTAGCAGGATATGATGCAAAGCTGGTTCACGTTTGACCTTGTTGGATGACGAGCACTGTATTCACGTCGCAACGGCTATTGCAAGAATAGCGAAAAGACGCCGAAGTGCAGTGTGATTTGCCTATTGCTCGACTCGTACATTAGCACCGTGGGGGTCTTGCATTTTCCACCAGCACGACATCAAGGACAAACCTCAGCCACCACGCCGCCAAGCCACTCCACTTGCTGCATGCGCATGTGAGAAGGCTTCTTCAGCTTCGGCGTTGCTACGTACCAACACCGATGGTTTTGCAATGAATCTTCCCTATAGTAACGTGGCAAGAACTTGAACGAGAATAATTTCTTTCCAGTGTAAAGCTTTTTGGGGGGTGAACAACCCGCGGGTTCCTTGGCTTTTTTTCGGGACTCGGCATATTTCCACGGGATCCGGTACTTGGTAATTCAATTAGGTTGGTCCTCCACTTTCCAGAAGACACGCTAGTGGCAGTGGTAAGAAACATTCTAGAATTTCTACGCCGTTGGCAGATCTTGTGACTACATCGCTTAATGGCTATTTCGGCTTAGTCACTTGCTGACATTAATTTCCCGCAGATGGGCTCTCTGGAAGTGAGCTTAAGGAGAGGTCAGCTGAGTTCTCTAAAGTTCTAGACTTGCTGAGGCTGAACTTTTTGAGAAGGGGCGTTCGGCCGCAATTCCGCTGGTTCGATTCTTTGAGACCCAAACAGCACATACAATACTGGGAGCCGTGTTCACGACCATGCAGGGACTATGCAGTTGCTCTTTACCTGGAGAAGTTTTGAGGACTCCCAATTCAAGACCCTGATCTCATGCTGCTGATAGATCTGAAACCATATTACCCTGTTTTATGTCAAGCCTTGACCATGATGAAAGGTCTTCGTACGGAACAAACAGAGTTCGGGTGGAAGGGTACCTCGGTATATCCATCTGATGAGATTATACTTTCAACCCAGTGGCCCTCTCCCGATACTCAGTGACAGTGAGGTTGACCTCTAGGATGAGGTAAATCGCTGGGGTTGAACTCCACACTTTCGCTGGAGGTGAAAACACTTAACTTTCCACAACACTGGTGCTCATTGAGCTGAAAGTGATGGATATGAATAGACACGTTCATCTGGGAATACGACATTGCTGCCGGTAAGCATAGATGTGTGGGAGGATATAAAATGACTAAGAATATATCGTTATGTGTGACACGTCAGGAAGAAAGTCAATCGCACTCATACAGGATGAATTCGAGCAAAGAAGTCACTATAGATTAGTACTCACACGTTGTATTTGGCAGCTTACCTTACCAAGTATACCAAAAACATTCAATGACCAGCATTGGACTTACCTATTATTATTATACGATTTCGAAGCTCTGCCTTTCAGGTCCTTGACCTACTTACGTTCATGCCTATCGCCAACTCGCGCCAAATACTTCTCCATAACCATTTTCTGAAACTTTTCCTTCTCTTCCTTCTCCTTTCTTCTCACAGCACGACGTGCCTCTCTGTACCCGTCGTTGCCACTATACTTTGCAGCGGGATCATGATCTGAGAACTGCTGAACTCCGAAAGCTGTTCCACGGTTGGCAGGATCACGCGCTGAGCGACGTACAGACTTCAATGAACGATTAGGCTTACCTTGTTCCTTGGCTTGCTTGGTTGCTGGATGCGCCTTGCTATCGGGTGAAACCGGCCGAGGATCTGCGTGGCCGGGTGAGGGTCGCGAGGGCACCTGCTGTAATCGGGAATGGCTAGAATGCGGGTCGTTAGTGGGACCCGGATTGCTTCGTAGTGGGTGAGGGTGGTCATGCGACGGCTGGACGAAAGTTTGGCTTATGTTGCTGTGCTCGACCGGCTCTGGGGCCGATGGCTCTTTTGACTTTGGTCGATGCAGTTGCCATTGAGCATGATCGGGTAATGTTGGTTGTCCAGCAGCGAACCACATACTCGAAGCACTTGCTGGCAAGGGTTTGCGCTTCACAAGCTGCTGTTGCGGTTGCGGCTCGGGAGTGGGACCGTTGACATCGATCACTCTTGGCTTGGCAATCGCAACTGCAGTCGCAGTGACGATTATCGGAGGCTCGAAGTCAGCATTTGATGCTAACTCGGCAGCCGTCTCAGCTGCGGTTTCACGCTCGCCGACTGCTCTCAATTGTGCCAAAGCATCGGCCGTAAATCCTCCTAGCGATTCGTCTTCGTTGTCTGAATCACAGGTGATAATTCTAGTACGGCGATGCTGCTTGGAACGACGCTTAGCCTCGGTCCGTGGACTGGCCGGTTCCTCTTCGACATCTGACGGATGGCGACCTGGCAGTATTTTGATATTGCTTGTGTTAATTGAGGTCATCGAGATTGAAGTTGTTGTTGTCGTTGTCGGAACGTGGGATCTAGGCTCACAGGTTAGTGAGGTAGTAGGGTGGGACTTACCGGTGGTGGTATCGCTAGGGTCACGAGCAGGTTGGCGTACACCACCCACACGCAAGGGGGTAGGCAATCGTCGCAGCGGCTTGCTCCGCATACCCTCTGACTCAAGAGGCTCAGCAAGAAGCTGTGGCTGCTTCCAACCAGGACGTAGCTCAGGGATAGGTGGAAGTGGTTTGCTGAAGTTGGGTTGGTGACGTCCACCAGGTGTACCGCTGATCGTATAACGATTTCTGGCTGTAGCAGTGATCGGTTCTTGGCGACTCGACTGCTCATGATAGGTATGTGCCTGGGGCTTAGGTTTGGGCAGATGCAGCGCATCATAGCTAGTGCTGGACTTACCTGAAGTTGGCAGCACCTCAAATCTCTCGCACAAAGGATGTTTCTTCCCCGGCACCAATTTGCTCGGATGGCGCAGCGTTGGCGACGCAATCCCTTGCTGAGCAACATTCTTGTGCCCAACATTAGCCGGATTGAGACACTCACGTGCTTTCCACGCCTCCAGCTCCCCAGGCGCAGACTTCACCACCTTACCCTTTTTCAGCTCCTCTCCCTCCCCCTCACTAAGCAGATGCATATACGCACCGCCCTCCCCATCAACCCGCCCTGGCGCTGATCCAGCCTTCACGCCCGCAGCATAAACTGGTCGTTCACCCTTTCCCAAATGAACCCGCGCATAATCCAGTGCATCATTTACGATGCAGATATACGAGTCGCGACTATGCTTCTCGTCCTCTGAGACACCGAGAACCGCACCCACAGGCAGGCGCGGCATAGAGACAAGATCGTGGTCCACGGCTAACTTACCGAGAGACTTGCCGACGGGGCCGTTACGGATGCGGGCTTTGAGAGAGTTGTGTTCTGCGGGCTTGGCTTTGCAAGGGAAAAGGTTTGAGGTTGGGGCTGTTGTGGTGGTTGATGCTTTGGGGGTTCTGGGGTAGGGTGAGGTGGTGGGTGAGGATGTGTGCAATGGTTGTGCATTAGAAGGACGGGATCGCTGGGGTTTTTTGAGTTTGTTGGTGGTGTGGTGCTTACCGTGTGATGGTGATGGTGCTGCTGGGCGGGAGGAAGGGAGGGTGATGGGACATTCATCGGGCTCAATTGGGTTTGTGGATGGGATGGTGAGCTTTGGTAATTGGGGACGTTCGGAGGCCAGCTCCGAACGGCTCTGTGTTGGTTCTGCTCGCGTTGACATAGCAGCTTCGTATGACTGTGTCACACCGCGAAGACGGAATGTTAGATGTGGCTGCTCCTGCGGCCCGCGCAGACGAGTCTTTGTTGTGGTGGTGGTAGACATGCCAATATATATTTCTTTAAGAACCTGTCTTGGAAGTATATATTGTAGCTCGTCTGTTCTGTGTTTCAAAATGTCTACGAGGAAAGTACGAGGACTGAATATGGAAAACCGAGTTCTTTTGTACAAGCGGCGCACGAACCGAATTCTGAATTTGTCCTTGTTGAAAGTGTACAACGACCGAGTAACAACAATGCCTTTGTCTCGACAACAAGATCTGTTCCTGCGCACCTCTTTGTTGTTTTGTCGCATTGTCAAATGATGATGAGATATGGTTTTTGGCTTTGTTGCGTTTTGTTGCTGCTGGACTGGAGAGCTTTGTCATGATAATTGACGGGGTGATGAATATGGATGTTAACATGGTTAAGCCATTGAACGGAAAAGAAGAATGTTGAGGAGGTGCTTCGGTATACGTGGTTCATTCAACTCCATGTTGCTCGGTCAAATTGGCAATCTGTAATAATGGTTCGAAACAAATTCTGCTTGGCGTTTCTATGTGCTTTTTGTATACAAACAAATTACACCACCTGGGTATCCTCGAGTATGATTCTATGTCGTCAAAAGTCAAAGCTTGAATATCTCCCGACTCAGATCAGTGGCGATTCTGACATTGGTTTGGTGTTGTGAACGCTGCATTGTCTTCCGTTCATACGACCACGCCGTCAACAGAGTTTCTGTGGCCCTCACCATTGACAACAGCATGACCGTTGATACTGACCTTGTCGGTGATGTCTTTGAGCATGCCAGCACTTGCAGCCATGAAGCCAAGATATGGCGGACTAGGTCGCAGCACACGGCTCAGATACTCTGGATGGAATTGAACACCAACAAAGAAAGGGTGATCTTTCAATTCCACGATTTCCATCCGTTCGCCCTTGTCATCCTTTCCAATGAAGTTGAGACCTGCCTTGGACAGTTTCTCGATGTAGGCAGGGTTGACTTCGTATCGATGTCGATGCCTCTCATTGATATGAGCTGCCCCTCCATACAGTTTTCGCAACCGAGACCACTCCGAATCTGGTTGGAAGTGAGTGGGTCGAATGCCGAGTCGCATGTTGCCACCCATAGTCTTTGCATCAATTTCTGGCATAAACATAACTAACCTATCGGCGGCTTGAGCATCGAACTCTTCAGAAGTTGCATCTTTGATACCCAATTCAGACCTCGCATATTCAATCACTGCGATCTGCATGCCGAGACATATACCAAGGTAAGGCTTCTTCTTCGTGCGAGCCCACCGAGCAGCTGCCATCATGCCTTCTGTACCTCGGATACCAAACCCTCCAGGTACCAGAACGCCATCTGCAGTGCAGAGTAAGTGCCAGGCCTTGTGGAAAGTCTCCGGCGAAGTTGCGAGCATATCTTGCTCCAAGCTCGAAGCATCAATCCATTCAATCTTCAGCTCTCGATGACATGCCATGGCACTGTGCTCTAGAGACTTGATGACTGATAGATAGCTATCATGCAAGTTGGTGTATTTTCCGACTAAAGCAATGGTGATCTTCTCCTCAGGCAAATACCTTTCACGCGCACTGGTCAGGGCCTTCCACGACTTCCAGATGCCTTGTCCTTTGTCCGAAAGTGATTTAGGTATCTCGTATTCATTCAGCCGTAACACGGTAGACAGCTGGTTGATCAGACCTTGTTTCTCAAGTAGAAGAGGAACATGGTAGGTAGAGAACACGTCGTGGACCGCAACGACTTGATCAAAATCAACTTGACAAAACATGGCGACTTTGTTGATGGTTGACTCGAGTAATGGCTCCTGACATCGACATGCGATCTATGAGCTGGTCAGTATGGAATTGGCAGCAAGGACTGTAGAGACGGGTATTACAAGATCGGGCGAGAGACCCGCAGCTCGCACATCACGGATGGCTTGTTGTGTGGGTTTTGTCTTTTGCTCACCGCTGATAACAGGTACCAACGATACATGAATCTGTAGAAAGTTGTCCTTTCCTGCTCTTCTTCGCAACTGCCGCATAGCCTCCACGAATGGAGCACTTTCTATGTCGCCGACTGTGCCGCCCAATTCGATTATGCAGACGTCTGGCTGTTCGTTCGTATCATCGACAGGTACTTTTGCAACGTTCTCAATCCAGTCTTGAATGGCGTTAGTGAGGTGGGGCACAACCTGGACAGTCCGTCCTAGATAGTCCCCTTTTCGCTCCTTGTCTATAACATGCTGATAGATCTTTCCCGTCGTTATGTTGTTATTTCGTGTCAAGGTGATATTCAGGTATCGCTCGTAGTTCCCAAGGTCCAGATCGACCTCACCACCGTCATCAAGGACGAAGCACTCCCCGTGCCTATGCTAGGTCAGAATGTACTCGAGGAGCTAAATTGAGGACTTGGGCATACTCCGTCGGTGCCATGGTACCCGCATCGATGTTGAGATATGGATCTATCTTGATTGAAGAAACGTGCTCCACTTGTCAGTACTATAATAACATAACATTCATGGAGACATATCTTGAGACCGATCGTCTTCAAAAGTAAGCCAGTGGAGGAGGCTGTCCGCATATAATCAGCTATAATCCTGCAGTTCTCCGAGAAATCCTCACCTATCACACCCTTTCCAATGCCGCTAATAACACCTGCTCAAATCAACATTGACGCACCAAACGCAGACAATAGTATGTCATACCTCCTGACACAAGCACGTACTTCATGGCTGCGGTTTATTGAGAAGATTGGCTTGGTAGCGGTACCTACCCGGCTCAATGCCAGGCGGGAGGAGCAGAAAGCGTCCTCGAGGCATGCCACAAAAATTCTATGCCGCACCACTAAACGCGTCCAACACGCGCGCCGCCGCGACGTCAGTGGTCTTGGCACGGTTGTGTACCCACTTTACATTGCATTGTTGTTCACATGTCTGTTGGAACACCAACTCGTTCTCCTTTTTGTGAAACTGTGGTCGACTAGAGTTAGATACATTGAAATGCGGAATTTTGGCACTTGCAAACACGGAAATGCCTCAGTTGACACATGCACAATGTGTAATTGGCAACAAAACAAGACACATTGTACCAAAATCACTATTCTAGCTGAAATATTGGACATTTTGATGTCACTGCTTTAGACTCTTGATCTGCTCAACAAGATCCGAGATGGTACTTGACATCTGCGCCATTTGTTGCGTCTGCTCCGCCATAATAGTCTTCAAATTTCTCAATTCCCGTTCCAAGCCAGCAACTTCTCCTGAGCTTCCTCTACTCTCCTCAATCGACGACGATGATGCTGGTGCTGGTGCTGTCCTTGTAGCATCGGCGGTGGCTGCCGTAGTTTGTGTAGGTACTGGCATTCCCTGCCTAGTCGATGTAGACGTTGGTGCTGGCTGGAGTTCGGGTTCTGGTGGTGGCTGTACTGGCTTGTCGGGTTCAATAATATCATGCTTCGGTAGTGCTGGGGTGGAGCCTCCAACATCTTCTTCCACGACATCCGCTGGCACGGATTTCGTAGCTATTCGTTCTGTCGGCTTTTGAACTTCTTCGAAACTTGAGTTGTCGTCCTCGTCTTCCTCCATCTCGTCCTTATCAGCAAACTTATCGACCATTGTGGACATGGATGCGCCTTGTTCTTTCATTGAGGCGGGTGGCACTCTGACTGCTGCTTGAGGCGGTTCGACCACAATCGGTGCCTCTTGCTTCTTCGTGGTTACGGGAGCTGGTGTGGATTCTATCTTCGATGGCGCTGCCCTCGGTGGACTCTTGACTTGGTCTGCTGGGACTTCATTAAGACCCTTTCCCTCAAAGAGGTCTTCCATTGAGATTTTTGGCGGGACTCCTTCCCCACCCTCGAAGTATTCGTTTGCGCTCATTGCTGACTTTAGGCCGATGGTAGGGGGGTAGATGTCGTCTTGGAATGCGTCTGCTCGCCTTGGCACAATGAACGATATTGGTTCGATGTATGCGTCGTTGACTGTCTTGTAGCCCCTCATTACCTCGTTCTCGTGCGTGTTTACTCCTCGTTTAGGTACAAAAGCAACGCCCCTCTGCGGATCCGCGCTCTTGTATTCCGACAGGTACTGAAATTCATCGTTCTCGTACTCGTAGTATCTAATATTACCATCACCCTTACCAGCAAGATACAAACATTGCGTCCCATCATCCCAAAACGGCATGCAAACGCCTGAGATAGAGTCCAACATTTGGAACCCTCCGACGGGTTCGCGGGGAGCCTTGATATCCCACAAGGCAAGCTGCCGGTCACTCATACGGGAGAAGCCTGTTGTGGCTATTCGGTCGTGCTCGCCCATCCATACTGCTCTGCTGTTCTTGGCTCCTGCGTGGCCAGTTGTTTCAACTGCAGGTTTTTCTTGACGAACATCCCAGACGCGGAGTTTCTTGTCACGAGATGTGGTGACAAGGAGAGAACCGTTCGTGGACCAAGACAGGGATTGGATAACTTCGTTGTGTCTGAGAGTCAGCTTGCTGGATCCGGCTTCGATATCCCAGAGTTTAACAGAGAAGTCGCCTGACGAGGATGCGATTACGTTTTCGGCAGCAGGGTTGAAGAGGACATGGCCGACCTTCCTACCAAATGTAAGGTTCTGGTCTTGCCGGATTAACTGCGTACTCACCTGGAATGACCTGCCAGCTTGCCCACAGGCGCAATGTCTTTGATCTCATCTGGTGGTAGATCAGGATGTACTGTGAAGTCGTCCGGCACTCTCCACAAGAAAACCTTGCCATCATCCGAACCTGATGCTAGTAACGAATCATTGAAAGGGTTCCTGTATCTCTTAGATCTTGTGCCACACAAAAGCGATAGGCATCGTTACCAGTCCGTATCGAGTACGACTGCAGTGTGTCCTCTAAACAGCGGGATCTTGTCCGGAACTCTTCCCCTTTCTGAGACCGGTATAACGGCAAAGGCACCACCTCCGCTTGCATCCCAATTGACAGAAATGTACTCTGGATTGGCCTTGACGTCGTTAGAGCTCGGGTCTTGCGAACGGCGGATGTGTGCAATTGTACCTTAACGAGATTGGAATCCCAGGCATTTCGAGAAACCTTCAGGTTATCGTAGCATTGTTCCTCCTCCGTGTCAGCATTATTGTAATCCAGCAGGTCCGGTGGCTGCTCACCTTGCGTGTAGGACGGCCGAAAACATGTCTGTATTTGGATGAGCGCACAAATCGGCCAGCCATGATGGGTATCTAGCTATCTGTGCATCTGATAGGTACTTGGACAGAGTGACCACGTGAGGGATATCGGACTAATAGTTAATTCAATTATCAAGCACAAGACACCGCCCGACGATATTGGTTTCACGTTCGATCTGGAGCTGAAACAGACGTCAGCTACGGTGAAGCATGGCACATTCCGCTCTCGCCCTCAATCCTGTAATGCGGTCATGGCGTAACCGGGCAGTCGTACAACGATGTCTTGTGTTCTCATTAGTCTGTCTACCACCTATCTACCTACTATACATCACACAATGCCATACATTGATTCATGCCTGTGATTAGAGAGTACTGTCTCCACTGTAGCTCCTGCACTTTGTTATGTCAAGAAAGATAAAGCTAATGCAGAGGTAAGTGGCATTCACTTAATATGCCGAGATCGCGTGATGAGAAAAGACTGGCACTATTGGAGGTATGGCTAGAGGACTATTGGATTAACCATTGTTAATGTTGCAATATGTGCCATGCTGATATGGACACAATTGACTTCGATACCAAGGATGAACGATCAGGGACAGGTCTTGAACCCTGTTAATCACCGATATGATGTTTTTATCCACAGGGTTCTGAACAAAACAGCTTCTTTTCCACTAGCTACAGTATGATTTTTTGCAGCTTAGACGCGCAATATGTTGCCAAGCAGCTTGGTCATGTAACTGCCGTGAACAGGTATCAAGAGCTCTCCTCCTGCTCAGCTATCCACTTCGATAGATTCTACCGTGAAATTGAGTCTCAAGCCGGTAACAGTACTCAAAGTCTCGTGTTTTGCGAACCTCGACGTGCAAAACCTAGGTGACATGTGAACCTGCCTTCTTCGCTTCACGGCAAACCAAGGCATCTGGAAGTGCTCAACTCTGCATCGGCTGATCTCGCTCTGGACTCTACCTCAAACACAGAAAGAAGGTGTTAGGCAGGGCGACAAAACGACATACGACACCTTACTTAAGTATGCCCCTGCGTCTATGGGCCTCAAGTGGAGAGGTGGTCTAATGTTGTCCCAGCAGGTTCTCGAAATATTTACTACTTCAATTCCACGACATCGCTCTTTGTATACCTTGATTTCATTAACCACAGGATGCTGCTGGCTGGCAAGCTTGCCAGCAGTGGCTCTGACCTATTCTTGACGAGCAATGAAACCGCCGACAGAAAGCGCAACTATGTATTGAGCGTATCTACTCCTAGCCTTGGACAGATCTTCAGGTGGGTCGATAACAACATTGTCGCCGACATTGATCTCTCTACTGTCTAGGTATTTGTCATGGCTTACGATGGAACAGTCACAGACCTGCTCGCAGACCTGCGAGAATTTAACACGCCAGACAGCGTATGTGTCCCAGTTTTTCCAAAAACCAGCCATACCGCCGCCACCGACTGCACCTGTTGAAGCCGTGTTGAGCTGCTTCCGCCAATCACGACGTTCATGAAAGGTGCTTGGTTTTCTGCCGGCATTAGACTATCCGACAGTAGTATTTTGCGACAGATGAATATGATATCATCCGATTGCATGGAGCCTGCTTCTTAACCGATAGAATGGATCTCTGAGTGCAGCGCGGTGAACCGCTTCAAGTCACGCCCAAAGCACAGCAGCCTCCAGGTTTGACCGCATCTTTTACCACACAAAAGGATGTGACCACGTTCACCACTACTGTAGTGTGTCGCCGAGATCCAACTCTACTATGATTGGTAATCCTTAGGGGGCAGGTTCGATGTTTCACTCGAATCGACATCGCTCAGCGGCCATCTTACCCGACCCCCAAGCCAATTCTCTATGGACAGGGCCGCTTCTTCAAAGGATAGCGGTAACCCGGCTTTGGATGTCGATGTCGTCTTCTTGAGCGGAGGGATGCCGGTTCTTGTTACGAGCAGCTTACTCCCGTCCACGGCTATTACCAGCATCTTTGGTCGTACTGGGAGGCGGACTCGCCAAAGAATATAACACCTGGCTCTTGGCCGGATACATACCCAGAATTCGGCCTCTGTGATGCTCGCCTATGGTACGCCAGGCAGGACGTTGATTACTCGGAAATCAAGTACGTCAGTGGACATCAAGCAAGCGGAAGCAGTGATTCCAGTGTTTAGTCACGACCTCGATTTCATCATCAAGTTGCCAAATGACTGCTCTGGCGCTACTGTCAGCACTACGCTCGCCAAACCGTCGACATCAGCTTTATGAAATTCACAAACCCCATGATCATGGTGGATTTAAAGGTCCTCATTTCTTGTTCGCATCCGACCTTCAATTCTTCGAAGTTGATATTCCAGGTACAGAGGTCAGCTACCAAAACAAGCACTCGAAGTTGATGTATTTAAGATAACTCACGCTTAAAGATCAAAAATATCCGCTGATCAAGACCATCCACCGAGATAGTGCCGGGGGCATTGAGAGCTGGAACCTACTCGAACAAGGCAAACTCTTGGGACGAAGGGGGATGGGAAAGCTTCAAGATGCCATCATGGGCGCCTCGAGAATCCTATAAAGGAATTCGACTGCGATGCCCTTGTTGATCTGGTGTTCAGCAGAGTAATCACGACCAAGTTCGCATTCGAGATCGTTACGCCCGAACAGCTGGGACGAAAGCT
>Ga0181471_100084_pt1 | contig 24097 bp, 27 predicted proteins | sample InSIn5gowninarea_FD_119083 | JGI IMG/M metagenome (GOLD analysis project Ga0181471, IMG submission 119083) | Clean room microbial communities from NASA Spacecraft Assembly Facility at Jet Propulsion Laboratory, Pasadena, California, USA -... ...
CCCCGCTGTTTTATGTTTTTTTGGGTTATATGAGAACACAAAATCCGATTTTTGTTTCTTTGATTATTCTACTTTGATTCTTTTTTTTTGGATTTCTGTGCACTCCACATAAAGATCAATCGTACAAGGAGGAGAGACCACAATGATTGTAGTAGTGGGGTCCGCTCGGAGGTAGTACAAAGGAAAGGCTAACACCCCGCATTCCCCGCCATGCATCGCGGAACGAAAGAAGCCAGCATGTACAACTGCCGAGTGTGATTTTGGGTATTTCAGCACTGCTTGGTTTCGACAGCGTAAGCGTATCTCAAGCTCAAAAATATTCTGTAGCAGCGTCTTCATGCTACTTTTACAACTGGATTAACATGGCACTAGACACCCTCGCCCACCTACCGCCTTATCTATGGCTTTCTCTCATAGTCGCGGCACCTCTTGTAGCACTGCTCCATGACGTATGGATATGGCTGCGGATGCCCCCAGGCCCAACACCTCTTCCCTTCTTAGGAAACAAGCTGCAACTCCCCAAATCAAAGCCATGGATCCAGTTTCAGGAATGGTCAAAAATTTATGGCCCAATATTTACCATATGGATCGGCCGTAAACCCACGATCGTCATATCCGACCCGGATATTGCCGTGGAGCTAATGGAGAAACGAAGCGCGAAATATTCGTCTCGACCTCGCATGGTGGCCATGGGCGAGATACTGTGGGACAATGCAAGCATACTTGTGCAGCCTTACGGCAAGGAATGGAGCGTGCGAAGGAAGCTGCTTCACCAGGCCTTGACACCCAAGGCATTAAGGCTGTACAAACCCGTGCAAACGGCCGAGGCATCACGGCTGTGCTCTCAATTGCTAGAAAGGCCTGCGAGTTGGGAGAAATTGCTTGAGCGCTTTACTTCCAGCATCGTCTTCTGTGTTGCATATGGGCATCGCATTGATTCGCTCAACGCCCGCGTCATCCACCAGCGCTTCCAATTCATGCACGTCGCTGCATCGCTCAATGTGCCTGGGAAATACCTCGTCGAATCATTCCCGATCTTAAAATACATACCTGATGTGTTGGCGCCTTGGAAAGCAGATATAAAGAGCCGGGGGCGGGAAGAAGCAGCTGCGAACATGGCATTAGTCGAAACAGTGCGCTCTGATCTTGCTGAAGCAGAGAGTCAAGGCAAAGACATCCCAGACTCGTTGTGCAAGCTACTCTTAGATCTTCACAAGCAAGAGGATATACCACTTTCAGACCGTGACTTTTCCTACATCCCAGCGTCCCTGTTCGGTGCTGGATCCGACACCACCGCTTCGACTCTCTGCACTGCTTTTCTTGCTCTCGTCACACACCCTGAAACCCTACATGCAGCTCATAAGGAGCTAGCTGAAGTCATCGGTCCTAACCGCACCCCAACGTTCGAAGACGAAGCACATCTCCCCTACATCCGTGCTCTAGTCAAAGAAGTCTTACGCTGGCGTCCCGTCGCAGTCCTCGGCGGCACACCGCACGCCTCCACAGAAGACGATTACTACAATGGGCACTACATTCCGTCAGGTACAACCGTCATCGGCAACTCGTGGGCTATCAATCTGAACGACGAGTATTATCCAAACCCTCACCACTTTAACCCCACCCGTTTCCTCGATGAGGCGCTTGCCCAACGCGCAAAAGACCCTACACATGTTTCTGGGAAGCCGCATCCTGCGAAGGCGGGCCACTCGTCGTTTGGCTGGGGCCGTAGAATCTGTCCTGGGGCCCATTTGGCGGAAAACAGTCTCTTCATTGCCTTGGCCAAGATACTGTGGGCGTTTGATATCCTGCCTAAGCCGGGTGTGCGGTACGACATTTTCAATTACACGGAGGGCTTTAATATCCGGCCGAGGCATTTTGAATGTGAAATCAGGGTTAGGAGTGAGGGCCACCGGGAGGTGCTGTTGAAGGAGTTGGAGGACGCGGAAGGTGTACTTGAGAGGTTCACGCCGTTTGATGAGTGAAGTAGGATGTTGGATAATAGTCACTATTCTACCGTGTAGGAGATAAGATTTCATACAGTATTGAACAATCGTAGCATCTTCATTCATCACCATGGTATCCCCACAGACCATAACTAGCTATACTATGTATCCGCAAGGCCTAAATCTTACGTGCCTAAAACAAGCAAACAACGCCCCAAACTCGATGTCGTCTAAGACAGAGATAAACCCAGTGTAATAAACGCCATCGCCATGCAGTTAAAATCTTATAAAAGGAAAGGGAAAGAAAAAAAAGGAAATCATCACCCCCCAAACGCAACAGCAACAGCGACCGCTAGTACAACCGCCAACAGATTTCCCCTCTCCATAACCCCGGATCCCGTGCTCTGCACCAACGCCTCATCGCTTACACTCTTCCTGCCAACAATCGAGCCGACAATTCCATTCGCACGATCAACATTATCAATCGCAGGGCCCATGTTGAAAAAATCAACAAGCACGAAATTCGCAGGCTTCCCGTACACACCCGTGCACTCATCCAGCGCAACGCCCATAGCCCCGAAGCCCGTCGCGCCATTCGTAACATTCGCGTACGTCTCATTGGGCGACTGGATCCCGAAGATCTGGTTCTGGTATAAGAAGTGGTTTTGGAGGAACATGCGGCCCGACTGGGCTGCTGCGTCTGGAGATCCGAGACCTGTGGGGCGGTCTGGGGTGCAAGAGTAGTTGGAGGGGTCGACGTTTTCAAAGTCGTTTTCGAAGATGAAGGTGAATTCGTCCATGAGGTAGGGGTATTGGGGTGAGGCGCCTTCGGAGAGCGAGGCGACGAAGGTCATGAGGCGTGTGTTGTTGCCGATGAGGGCGTCGAGCGTGGGCCAGGTTTGGGGGAGCACAGAGGTAGAGGGTGGGGTGTAGGCGAGCTTGTCGATGCCTGAGGAACTGAAGATCGTGCCTAGGTCGGAGGTGGAGGCGCCGTCGGAGTTTACGAGGAGGACGGTTACGACGTCGTTTGGGTTGGCGTCCATCCAGGTTTTGATCTCGCCGAGCCAGTCTTCGAGTGTACCGGCGTCGAGCAGGTTGCAGCTGCTATGGCAGAGATGCCATTGTGCCAAGCCAGTGTCGTTGGACTTGTGGAGTTGGGCGCTGAGTAACCGTACACCAGCGTCAAGCTGAACTGTAGTGTTGTAGTATTGGTTTCCCGACGTGGAAAAGGATGTCTCTTCGTTTCGGAGAAACGGTGAGTCGTGTGCGCCGAGGAAAGTGATGTTGTTATATGGCCGGCTGCATAGGTCGGGCGAGTTGTTGCAGGCGTTCTGGGCCGAGACCGATGTGTAGAACATGGACAGCATGGCCGAGGCCTGCAGTAATATGCTTCTTGAGAACATGATGATTGTTGTGTGCAAGTGTGCTCCAAATCTTACGTAGAGCCCAGCTCAAATAACTGGAGGTTGTTGTATTGTTTGTGGTCAATCGGAAATTCGTAAGTCGTAGATAGATGCCCGAACCAAATAAACCGTCTATCCGTTGCCTGTGGGGAAAAAAAGTCTTGTATGTGGATGTCGTTAAAAGAAGAAAGTTAAGAGGCGTTGATACGTTATATGTCAAAGGAAGTTGGGGTAACGTTGACTACTATAACGTTACGTAGCTCGTCTCAGCCCAGCCACCCAAGGCTACATGCAATAATTATGGAAACAGCTGAGCACTCGGGTCCGACGAGAAGAACGAGTGGCGCCGTTGGAGCCTCCACTAATCGTAGAGAAAGACATGCATTAGTGGAGCCTCACTAGCCTTTGACAAGACATTCGGTCCCTCCAAGCTGCCTGCACAGCCTACAATGGCCGCGAGTGCGACACGGTTTCATGCGTCGTCAGCGCCGGGCCATTCGAAAGGGCGCTGACGCTCAAACGCCACCGAAACGAACGCTGCTGCATACTGTCCGGTGACTGAGATTTTTGGCATATTCCCACATGCGGCTCTCTCAACTTGGAAAGCGGAATATTGCCGTTCAGGAAAGAATGAAAAGGCTGGAATATCCAAGAGCGTTACGTGGCGCAAGGCTGGTAGTGATGTCAAAGACAGCGGAGGATAATGGCAGCCATCTATTGTTGGAGTGGCGCGCGCTACAGTGCCGAGTGCCGTGACTCGTGCATTCGGCAACCTTGTCTCCCGGCACCGTCGATCTTCCGCTCCGTCACCCTGTCCCCGTTGCCGTGATGGACACTGCAACTGATACTTAGAGTTCCGCATCGTAACTTTAATTCAAGGTAGTAAATCTACCAACGACAGCAGCGAAGCTTGTATCATGGCATCGCACCAGGCCATCTCAGCTGTCCGTGGTCTAGGCTGATCTCTGAGCCTCCGCCACGTGCGAGTAGGCTAGAAAAAACAATCGTTGTCCTACCAACCTCTTAGCAACGGATCGTCAATATTATTCAGCCTCCATCTCCACAATATTCTCCAGTTTCCACGCGTCCTTATCCTCCACAGTCCAATCGCCCGCTGCCCCAAGACGACTTCATCACGTCACCACAACAACAGCAACAACCACCTCCAGCCATTTGTATTGTACGGCACTCGCCATGGAGAACCTCCGCGCGCCATCTTCGCTCCCCGCTACTGAATCCACCGCTTCAATCTCACCGCCCCAGTTGTCGTGGCTGTCAGGTTCGTGGAATGTGACGCACTCCACACTGCCCATGTGGAAGAAAACCCGCAATGTTCGCATCACATACACACCTGTTGCATCCAGCACACCGCCGCAGATTGATGATGTGGTCACGTACCAGGGTCTGACTTCGGATGCGATCAAGACAGTGCATGGCCTCGATAAACCCTTTGATGTGCCCAATACCGCACCGCCAGCTGGTGCAGAGGGAGGAGCAGGCGACGTCGCTAGTCTGGGGTACAACTGGCGTGGCAAGGGATGGCTGGTGATTGCGACAAGCAAATGGGAGATACTAGGCTATGGCGACGAACAAGGCACCGGCAACAGTTGGGTCGTCACCTACTTTGCCAAGACATTGTTTACGCCTGCAGGTATAGACTTTTACTCGCGCAAGGGCAGCCTGGCGCCCCAAACAATCGCCGACATCAAGGCCGGATTGGCTGGACTTGGGGGTGATGTTGCCAAATTGGCAGGACAAATATTCGAGGTTAAAATGGATGCAGACACGAGTGGCTAAGCCTACCGTAAAGGGGAACTGAAATACACACATCCAAGGATGGAGCTAGATACCCAGGCATAGAGCCTCTACTAGAAACTTTACTAATATAATCCATCCATCCACATCAAACCACCTCAGAGAAATCTGTCCAAAGACTTGGACTTCATGGTAAAACACGTTGAAACATGGCAATCCTTCTGCCACGACCTTGGAAAAATTCCAGACCCCTGATTGCCTCGTCACAACTGCCCCCTCCCTTAGTCAAGCAGATTCATATAGGGAATTTGACTGGTACTCTGTGCTGCAATACTCGCATAATCGCCGCTCGGCTGACCCAGGCCTCGTTGAATCTGCGACTCAGCATCAAAGTCAATGAGTAAGTCGGTGTCTATCTCAACCCTTTCTGCCTTAACTGGCGAAGTTGAGATGAGTCGGTTGCCAACAGACGGCTGCATACGCTTTGGGGTAGCTCCCTGAATACGCGCAAGGTACTCAGCCTCTTCTTGCCTTATCTGCGCCCGGACTCTCATGTCGTCATCTTCAACACCGCCGCCGTGTGCGTAAGCATCCCATTGCTCCATGGTACCTTGTGGCAGCTGGGTCATTCCCGAGCGCGTGGAGGAGGAAGCCATTCCTTGGTTAGAATTTCTAGGAATATCAAGTTTAGTTTCGAGGCTCAAGTTCTGCATGTTGGAGCGCGGTCCGCTAGCAATGGAAACAGCTCCTCTCGGTCCCACTTTCAAGACAGGCTTGATACCATCGCTTCGACGTTCGCACATGTGGCACCTGCATGGATCGCAGCACTCAGCTGTACAACGTTAGTAAAGGCGTCTTACGCACACTCAGAAAAAGTTCAACCGTACCAACGCAGGGATGGCCACATCCCTCTACACGCCTAGCACATTTTTGTGTACAATTGATTCTGTCGTGCTCGAAGCTGGCAGAGGTCAGTTTGGATATTAAATATCGCAGAAAGGGCACCTACGGGTGGCACGTGTATGGACAACGGTGTCCGCAAGGCAACACCCCATCGCATTTGACGTCGCAACCGCCCTTGATAAGTTCAAAGTCACTAGGATCTTCACACCACATCTTACACCCGTGGTTGCTGCACACAAGGGGGAAATAGTACCCCACTCGCCGCTCCTGGCCAGCCTTGACCTTTGGCTTCTTGTTTTTAAACATGATCTCGACCACACCGCCCCATATAATACTCTGGCTAGCCAGAAGTTCGGCATTCCCAAAGATGTAAAACCCACGTTTTGCTCGAGATAATGCGACACATGCGCGATTTTCGGAGCTGAGAAAACCAATGGAATTCTTCTTGTTGGAGCGAACTAGGGAGAGTAGGACAATATCATTCTCCTCGCCTTGGTAGCTGTCGACAGTGACGACTTGGATTCCTCGATAAACTCCTAAGTTTGGGTGCGTTCTTACAAGTTGAGCTATTTGCCGTCTTTGGCCGTTGTAGAACGTCAAGATTGTGATCTTGGAGGCATCGACACCATTGAGAACCAAGTAATCGAGAAATTGAACCACCATCTCCGCTTCTCGTGCATTGAATGAAGACATATAAGCGTCGCGGGACTCCGGCCATTCATGGCAGAAGAAAAAACTGTTGTTTCCGCCCATTCCTTCAACTGGTGGACGATGGCCAGTGTTTTCCACATTTGGGTGGTCTTTCAACTTGTCTTCGTAGATTGGACATAAGAGACGCCGTATTTCTGGTATCATGCGACGCTGGCGCGTCAACATGTTGAACGCAACATTGTTCCGAACTAGGCGCTCGAAAAGCGACAGATTTAGGAAGTATGGCTCGTCTTCAAAGGCCCGTACCTGAGTGTGAGGACGCAGCTGCTGGTGATCGCCGACCAAGATTAGGTGCTCGAGGCTAGGGAAGCAGGCTACAGTCACAGGCGCTTCGAGAGTCTCAGCTGCTTCTTCTACAATACACAAGCGCGGATGAAGGCTGGATAGAAGAGCCCGGTACTTTGCGAGGCCTGTAGTTGTGCATCCAATAATGCGTGCACCGCGCAGGATACGTGCGTTCTCTTCGAACACTCCGATCTTGCGTTGTACAACATTATCATGGTAGGTCTTTGCAATCTTACGAACTTCCGTTGCAATTATTCGCTTCACTTCCCGTTTGAAAAAGTTGTAGATCGCACCTCGGTCAGCCGTACGGATCGTGTAAAGATCATTCTTCTTGCGCAAGATGTCCCGAATGTCAGCATTACTCAGAGAGGCACCGGTGCCCTTGAAGTTATCGCTGATTTCAATGACAGGTCCACGAAGAGCTTCGATATCGTCATCATCCTGTGCTACTGCTTCTGCCTCAAGTTCCTGCAATTGCTCGACTTCAAAATCCTCTTCTTCATAGCCCCAGTCAAGATCCTCGGGGAGAGTTGGTCTATCGCATGGCGCAAGACACCTGCCAAGCCATTGTTCCATCAAAATACCTGGATATTTGGATGGCGAGATCCCTATGGTGTCTTGTGAATCCATCTCCAGCGATTCTGCCTGCTTTTGAGTGATCAGCTCAAACTTTAAGAGTAAATTGTGATCAAGCGGTCCTTTGTTGGCTTCAACAGGAGCGAGCAATTTCTGGCATTCGCTTGCCAAGCTTTTGATCTTGCCAGACGCTTTCTTCTTGATACCGCTACCAGTCCCTTTTTGCTGTGGTGACCTTGATTTGACTTCGAATAGTGTCTGCTTTTTGATATCGTTGTCCTTGCTCCTTCCTCCTAGCCGTATGTAATTTGGTTCGAATACGGATGTGTGTCGTAATAGTTGGTCGAGAGCGTGATTCGTCTGCGCGGTGACGATGATGGGTGCATCTTTCTTGCGCAAATTATCGCGAGCGATTTGTAGAGCAACAACAGATACAAACGTTTTTCCTGTACCAGGAGGACCTTGTACGATAGCCAACTCGCTTGTGAGCATACGCTTCAGTGCTCTGCTCTGCGATTCGTCAAGGGAATGAGAAGACGCTGCAGGCCAGCTATGGAGTATATTGACATTCTCATAGTCCTCAGTATCCTCCATGCTGACAAGAGAGCTAAGATTCGTGCACGGATTGTGTTGGATGTAAGCCGGAGGGTCCACCTCCTTCTGAGCGTACACAAGGTACTTTGATAGCATAAATGGCTCCCTCATCAGTTGCTGCAAAGCCAACAGCGTATGCCTGTTTGCCTCGAAGAAGCTGGCTCTAGACTCCACCATGATCCATTTGCGCATAGGGTCAATTTCTTGATCTTCGGGTTGAGCAAAGAACAAGTCGATCGTGGGCGGGTTTTGTTCTAATGCACTGATGGGACGCGCTGCGATAATGGCAAGAACACACTGTGTCTGGAAGGCATCATCCGTGGGAGATAATGCGACAAGTGATCCAGTGATGAGCCGCTTCGACTGCCCCCATCTATAGTATATTAGCTGTGAATACACTCTGGCTGTACCACAACTCACCTGACATGCTTCTTGGCCCGTCCGAGTGAGAATGCAATTCTTGTCGCCAGGCCTCTAGGGGAGAGTACAAGCGACTTGATGTAGACGGGGTCATAGATGCCGATGCTTTGGTTCTGATACTCTGCTTCGTCTTTGAAAGGCTCGGCACGGACCTCGTCAATAGCCTCCCGCAGAGGGCGAATAGTGTCTTCGCGCAGGAGCTCATACAAGGTTCTTAAGTAGTCTTCTGTGTCATCGTATGCACCCTCTACCTTGTGTGGGCGAACGTGGTCGTCTAGTTCGATGAGTGATTCGCTGTTGGTGAAGCGGGATGTGTCACGTAGGACTTCTGAAGAGTTTGGAATCTCAGGTTGTTGAAGCCATGCCCCACCGACTACTGGCCTCTTAGCGCGCTCGAAATATTCATAAATTTCGTTGTCGTTACGGGCTGTGCCAGATATGGGAATGTTCTCGTCGAGCAAAGAGCTCTCTGGGAGGGAGGGAGAGTCCATTTCTGCTTCTAACATATGATCAGCACGGGTTCTCCCAATTGTAAGACGCTGAAAATCGAATTGGCTCTTGGGTTAGAAGCAGCGGGCATAAAGCAACTGGCATGCGTTTTTGGTGTTGTTTGAAAGAGAACGAACTCACCACTCCCTGCCATTTCGCCCAGGCTTGCATAGACATTGCCAGAATTTATGTTGGGACCTCTGCGAGAAGCCGTGCTGCGACTTCCCGAGTGGCTGACGCGGTTTGACCTTTTCCTAGAGCGGCGTACCATGTTTGTCTAGCAATTGTCTGGCTGTATAGACAAGCCAAGTACAGTGTTGAACAAGACGGCGATACACGGCAGTTGAAGCTATTTGGGGTTGATTGTGCTCACGATCGCCAGCCCTGAAATGTAAGATACAGCTGTGGAGTGTTGTTTGCCATGACCTCGTCCGCAGACTAGGAAGGCGCAGCGTTGTCGCAGCAAACAGAGCACGTCACGTGACGTGTGAGACATGTGAGACATGCCAATCCAACAGCTGTACGAAGCATGGGGTGGCTGGTTTTGTGGAGAACTTGTGATACAAACATAATGAAGTAGGAGTATGCCGCAAAGTCAGACTTCATTATCAATGCCATAAACAAGATGGGTGATGACAAGGTAGTTGACAAGCGGCGTGAAGGAACAAACAAAACGGGAGCTTAGTATACTGTGATGACTACTCGAAAGCTCTGTTACCGAAACCAGTTGCTCGTCTCTTACTTTCTCTTACTCAAAAACTATGTGGACTGTGAAAAAGAAACAGTGGGAGCATGGATGGCTTAACGTTCAGGTTCTCGGATCCCGAAAGACCATCGTTGAACGATGGATATTGCTCTCGAAGGCAAATAGGCACAGTCATCCGGGTGGCTACTGAGTTGACCAAAGGATGCAAGCTGTACATGTCAAGCATGTCAACAAATGTTTGTGTATTGCTACCCCATCTCAGTTGTTTGTAGAGCATCGCAGGCAATGAGACGTGGATTGTAGTGCTGCGTGCAAAAGATTTCTGGCGTCAGCGACGATGGAGTCTGGATTTGGATCTGGGTCTGGGTCTGGGTCTGGATACACGGCATGAGTGGGCTGATAAGTATTTTACTGATTTTGTTAGCAAACACTAGCAGGCGGCAGTCGTGCGAACACCTGGATTGCATCTTTGGCGCAACACCGTATAGGGATGGTCGCTTGTCGCTAGACGCATTTCTGGCTGCGGGAAGCGGGTCGTGCTCTAGAAACATCCTGCTCGTGCCATTCAAACCCTAGATGCCATAACCGACACATGCAGCAATAGAAATTGTGTATACAGTACTAACTCAAAAGTCTGTTCGCACTAGCGTCTGGGCGCACCAACACCACTTTTCTGCCCAATTTCAACACCGTGCAACTCCACCAAATCATATTCAGTTTTTAAATTAAGATAAGATAATTGCTGCTGCGATTGCTAATATTTTGTCTGGTACCCCTTTGCCTGTATTACGGCCCGGATTCGTTGCGGCATACTCAAGATTAGACTAGCTATTAGAGTATCTGGTATTGAAAACCATGCCTCCACCAACCCATTTTCAAATGCCTCCCACTCCTCAGCCGAGTCGCCTATGGTATCAAACTCGGGATGGAGATCATGGAGTTTCTTTTTTAGTGCCCACCAGAGGTGCTCAATGGGGTTAAGGTCCGGTGAATACGGTGGCCAGTCCATCGTCGCAACGCCGTGATCCTCCAGCCAGTCTCTCGAGTGAGTAGCAGTATGGATAGGTGCGTTATCCTGCATAAACCACTCCCCGGGACTATAGTTATCTAATAAACCTTCCTCTAACGCTTGTATGTAACTCCGGGCGGTATAACCACGTCTGTTGGCAGATGCGTCGCGGGTCATTATTACTAGAGGGCTACGCCCAATCTGACCCCCCGCAGACATCCAAATCGCGCCCCAGACCATCCGAGCAGGTTGTCGACGAGTAGAAACAGGTTCTATCATCTCTTTAGACCATTTTTGGGCTGGTAATCTCCATACCCATTGGGTGTTGCGGCCAGATCCGCGGGCGATACTACACTCGTCACTGAACTTGACGACAGTATCACCATCCCAAGAGAAGTTACACCAACGCTGCGCAAACTCGTAACGGATTTTGGCTACAGGACTACTAATAAATGGCCTGCGCTTCGATCTAAACTTGTGGTAGCCCTCTTCATCCAGTACTCGTTGAATTGTACTCCGAGAAATGGTAGGTTGGTCGTGTTGGGTATCCCAGAAGCCCACCTCGCGTACGAGAGCGCTGTACTCAATTTTTGGCTCTCGTTTTACGATCCGTAGCAGTCGACGATGATCCCTACTAGTTAATTTAGGTGGGCGGCCCATCCGATCGCGCCGTGTTGTAGTAGAGTCGGTTTTCCATCGGTGGATAACTTTCTGTACTGCGCGTCGCGAGCAGCCGAGCGCGTTAGCGATTTCCGCAGTGCCGCATCCACCCTCCGCTTGGGCTAAAATGAAAATACGCTGCGCTTCTGATAATTCACCATTAGGCATTCGACTGTTCGAAATTTTGGTAGAAAAAGATGGCATTTTGATGTAGTTACGTGGTGTTGAAGAAGATGGAGCTCTGCAGCTCGATTGTGGTTGGGGTGGGCCCGTGCTTACGCGAACAAACTTCTGATAGGTGACTGTATTTACATTGCAGTAAAACTACTATTAAACCTGGCTTTTCTGGTAGACAGGACAACAAGCAAGTATCTTGTTAAAAACTAGCCTAGACGGCGCAACAGCAGTCCGAGGGGAATTGGTGCCCGCACAACGTCATCCCGCATACAATGCCGGACAGGACAGGGGCCAGGGCAAAGCCAAGTGCACATGTCAGCATGTTAGTTGGGTCGGGGCAATATCAGCGAGGGATTAATACCATGCATATGGTTTGGTGTAGAATGCCTACGTCTACAGTAGAATGGTAGAGAAGGTCCTTGCAGCTGGGCCCTTGACGTCGCGACCAGGAAATGCTCGACGCGGGTCCTGCGGGTCAACGCGGAGATGCCGTCGCAGGCTCGCTGTTGGGCATGAAGATCTCACCGGGCGGAGGATTCAGCGAAGACAGAGAGGGTCGAGGCCTAGGGCGTGTCGATCGGGCCGCTTCAAGTTGGGCCTGGGTTTGGATCGAGGTGGTGTTCCTGGGGCCGTCGTTCGACATCAGGTAGCGACTGGGGGCAGCGGCTCCAGGTGCCCAGGTGCCTGACATGTGTCCGGACGTGTGGGACATGGCTGGTTCGGTGTAGTGCGAACGCGCGGTACCGACTCTAAGTAGTGGCAGCCTTTCTTTGCATTTGTGCTTGTGCTTGTGCTGGCTGGGCTGAGCGTGACTGACGACACCTGACAGGCCCCGTCTCAGACAGCACGGCGTGGCCTCAGCAAAATCTCTTCTGCTCACCCTCACCCTTAACCGCGCCGGCGAGGCCCTTCCAGCCGGCAGTGCACATGGCGGGCGGGCTGCTGCGAGCTGGGCCAAAAGGGCAGCGTCTGCCGCCGCGATTGGGCACAAAGGGCAGGATGCATCCTGGTGATCAGGGAGGGTGGTTTGGCGTAGCGTGGAGGTTACGTCATGGGCATTTCGAGCGCGCGCCCGACCTTGGTCTTGTCACCCACCCCACTACATGCATGCCCACCACGCACTCCAACTGGGCCCGTCTTCTCGATAACGTCAGGCCACGGCACAGCCTATTCTTCATTACCCTGCCCGCCCTCTTCTTTTCTTCACACCCGCCCCAGTCTCCTTTTCCCAGCTCATCCGCACTCAGTCGCGCCTGAGAGAGAGAGAGAGAGAGAGCGTGGCTCACCACCCCGCCATACCCACGCTCAACACTCACCACCACCATCACTGCTATTACTTTGACTACTTACTCCCCTCTACATTCCTCCCCTGAAGTCGCTTGCTTGCTGCTCACCGGCGCAATGTCGCGACGCTACCCTACCGCAGAGCTCTATGAAGAGCGAGAGCGCGACTTCTACCGCAACGGCAACCGCAGTGACCGCAACTATGAGGACCTCGACTTTGAGTTGCGCCGCAGTGGTGTAGGCGGTGACCCCCGCCGCAGCATGCCTGATTTCCTGCGCGAAGACTACAATCGCCCAACCGCCGGTCCGCTGGTAATGCGAGGCCGTGACGACGACAGCTTCTCTAGGTCTGGACCCCGCAGTGCTCGTGGTTTTGACGATGACGTACGCTCGACTCGGAGCCGTCCCCCACCTCCAGCCTCGTCAGTGCGCGAGGTTGAGCGCGACGACATCACAATCCGACGCCGCGAGCAGTCGCGCGGACCTCCCGAGCGTGATGACATTGTCTTCCGCCGTGGTGATGGGCCCCCGGTCCGATCCGTCAGCCGACCTGCCCCACGTCAGGTGGATGATGACGAAATACGTTTCCGAGGCCGCACTAGCGACGACATCGACATCCGCGCTTCTCGCAGCGAGATCAGTCGCCATGGCCGCGACGTGTCTGCTGAGCGAGGCTCTATCCGCTTCCACGAAAAAGATGGCAACTTTGAGATTCGTGCAAACCGCCGAGAATTCAGCCGTGATGGTAGAGACACCAGCAGAGAACGGAGTTCCTTGACAATCCGGGGCCGTGAAAGGAGTCTTCCACCTCCAGCACGCAACCGCGGCGAGTTGGTTGCTCGCGAGCGCGAGGAGTTTGTCATCCGCCGCCCCCGCGCAGAATCCCCGCCCCAGAACAATCGCGAAGTCATAAGAGACGAGATCATCATCAGACGCAAGGAAGAGCGCGCTCCTACCCCCTCGCCTTCTCCATCTCCGCCTCCCCCACCTCCACCGCCAGCTCCAGAACCAGAAATCCGCCCTCCCATTATTCAGGAGATCATCACCCACCACAGGCACATTGATCACGGTAAGTTGTACGTCTACAAGATCCAGACTTGGTACTGACTGTTTTGTAGGTGTCGTCAGAGCACGCTCCCCAACACCCCCTCCCCCACCAGCGCCTCCGTCTCCTCCCCCACCAGTAAACGAGACCCTCGAGATTGAGATCAACCGCAGAGAGTATGTATACCATCTGGATACCACACGCACATCTGCTAACACACGTCTAGAAGCCACAGCCGTGGACGCGGAAGGAGCGCCTTCGAGGAGCTTGACATTGACATCAACCTCAACCATCAGCATGTATGTCATTCAGATTCTTGTATCGGCTTAGAGCACACCACTGACTGTGATGACTAGGGCGCCGTCAAGCAACGCAAGAAGGACATGTGGACCGAAATCACTAAGGATTTGGTCATAAGGGAGGCCATCGACTCGATGGGCTATGCGTGCGAGGAAACAGATGACTTCTTCTACGTGATGGAGTATCTCAGATACGTAAGTTGTGGAATAATTCGAAGAGATGGCAAGTTGCTAACGCCATACAGGAGGATGTTCTGCACCTGGTCGAGCTCTCGGATGAAATCCGCCGCAAGCGCAAGAGCCGCATCCGGGAGATTGAAATTGAGCGCAAATCCATCCACAGCTCTAGGCCGACATCAGGCTACGACGAGCGGTACTACGAAACTGATGTACACTTTGACAGTCGCCGCAGCCGATATCACTAGAGTGTGGGTGTGAGAGCAGTTATTTGCATGATTTTCTTTGCTTGCCGGATCTGCGGGTTGAAGACTACTAGTCTTAAGCCAGTATTTGGGTCCACGACAACGCAGTCTACTTGTCTCGGCGAGTGGACTGTTCACTCGATCAAGGCGTTGTGGCAATGTCTCTGGGTTGCCGACACAAGACCTGGGGGCTCTAGCACGCTTTGGTGGGAAAAGTCTCACTGTGACGCGGAACGACTTACAAGATTTCTACAGTCTGCAACGAGGATATAGCCTGTATGGACTAATGACTTGATGATTATGACGAGCATACCCGGGGTGGAGAAGGAAGAGAGGTTTCGTGTTTTCTTTAGGACAATGATGACGATGGCAATGGGGTTTCCAATTCTGGCGCGGGGCAATAGGGTTTATGAGCATGGATGAATGAATCAGGTACGGAGGTACATAATTCTATTTCTGCTTTGAACGAATTCACGACTTGTTGGCGTTAGTACGTATGTAAAGTTGTGTGCAGTGTTGTGTGGAAGGTACTATGAATAGAAGGCCATGATTGCCAATACGGTGGGATGTGGGGGTTCAGGCTATTTGGCCGGCGGCTTGCTTTTTTCGTGGAGAGGCAGTGGCAGTGTTGAATGCAGCGAGCGGAAAGGGGCTAGCGCACACGATCAGACCACAAGTTCATTGAGCAAAAAGGTCGTGGCTTGTCTGTCGCAAAGTCGTCAACCCGAGTGGCTAGTATTCCACTCGCGGCCACTGCACCTCTATTCGTCGTCGCAGTCCATGCATCATCATGCCGCCCTCGTGGTGCTGCTAAAAATACACACGCGTATCATTGTCTTGTCCTGTCCTGTCTCTTCCCCAATACCCAGGCCCAAAGGCAAACCAACCAGCCAGTCGCATGAAGCCGCCCCCGCCCCTTTTGCTTCATCCCATCCCCCACGGGCGCTTCGCACCACATCAACAACAAAGCAGCAGGTAGCAACATGGTACTGCATTGCCCACTTTTTTTTTTGGGTGAGAAAAAAATCCCGAGGCACACTCACACACATTACAACCAATGCCCAGCGTAATCTGCCTACTTACCCGTTCCCCACTGCCCTTAAGCGCCCGCGCACACCCCCGACTTATCCGCCCGCCCACCCAATACAAGGCTGTAAACGCCCCTCCCCTCCCCTCGTTTGACACCCTACAGGCATGCTGACTAGGCTGGGGGGGTGTGGTCTTGTTCAACTCTACGCTGCATTCGTTGGCTATGCGTGCATTGCGACTGGCTCTGGACCCGCGTTTCAGGGTGCGAGAAAGTGTGTGTGCTGGATGTTGTTGTTGGCCCCCCCGGGAATTGAGCCATGTGGGTTCGGAAGATGAATTTGTCCTGTTTGGTTCCGCCGTGCGTGCGTGCATGTGTTGTATGTAGTAAGAATGTGGTGGTACCTCACCCACATATCTCTTCGCTGTATGCCCTTTGTATAAGCTTTGTTCGTATATCCGCCCCCCCCCCCCGTTCTGCCTCTTTCTCGTTTTTGTTTCCTTTTTCGAACTTTGATATTGACTTGTTGGTGGCTTGGTGAGAGATACCACTACCACCACTACTACTAGTTACGACGTTTATTTTTTAAAGTTTACATCGCACAACGGCGACGACGACGAAGTTCCTGCTTCCTCCTCCTTATCCTCCTTCTTGTTGCAGAATCCGTAAGCACGGAGCGAAAGCGAAGCCGAATTCTTTTGCACGAGTCGATTTTTTTGCTTTTTCTGTCAATACGAAGCATAGTTCTTGTTTTGGGCTGGACCTTCTCGTTTCGTTCTCCACCACTTGCTTCTGACGGGATATTATCTTGGTTTTTTTCCTTCTTTTCTGGTTTACGTCTTCATTCTCAGCTCTTCGTGCGCCAGCTACGTCCTTCTTGCCTTCAGCCTGGTTCCTGGGTTCCTTCGACTTTTCTTTTCCAGAGGCATATCCTTTGCGCGCGCACGCCCCTGGTTCTTGAGAGAAGTATATCTTTTTTGTCGCACGTTGCTCTAGGTTGCGGGCGCTATGATGGGTTCGCGACGAGAGATGATGGGTGTGGTACTTGCGCTGTTAGCATGTAAGTATTTAGTCTCTACTCTAGTCGACATGTATGATATTATATCAGAGGAATGGGATGACGTATTGAATCTTATCAAGAGGTTCACTAACATGTTTGTATAGTCTTCTTGCCAATTGCAACGGCGCAAAGCACGACTTCCAACACCACTGCAGCATCCACTTTTTACTTTGACCGCACAGAAACCCAGTTTTCAGTCAATGTTGCGGACAACTCTGACGATGTCTTTATCTATTTCGCCAGCCCGGCGTATTCATGGGTCGGTGTTGGGTTTGGTCCCAAGATGCAAGGCAGTCTGATGTTCGTCATGTATCCCAACAGCAAGGGTGACAGTACGTTTTCTCTTCCTTTGCCTAGATCGTCGACTCTCAATCCCGGAGAAATAGGATAAGCCGTACTAACCTCAAACCAGACGTCACTGTCTCCCCACGTACCGGCTCGAAAGCCGCGGAACCCACTTTCAACTCTTCAATCGACCTCTCTATCCTGCCTGGCACTACTATCAACGACTCAATGCTCATCCTAAAGGCACGCTGCGGCAACTGCCGTGACTACATGGACACAAACGCAGAAACCCAACCTATGATTTACGCGTTCGGTAACGGCAAGAATCTCATGTCCAACTCGCCATCAGCAAACCTCGCGCGCCATTTTGGCTATGGCTCCTTCACCATGAACCTGCGCGCTGCCAACGGCCCTGGAGGCGTGCCCGCAAAGAGCAACGCACGAAACGGCGTCGAGATGCAAGGAGAAATGACCCGCGATCACGACCGTGCGAACCTCGCTCACGCCATCATGGGGTGCCTTGCACTCTTCATCCTCTGGCCATTGAACCTGATTGCTGTAGCTGTTTTCAAGAACATTAAGATCCACGTGATGTTCAGCGCAATCATCTTGGTATTCCTGATTGTTAGCTTTGCTCTGGGCGGGGTCGTCAGCGGACAATACAACCGCGTAAGTATCTTCCCCGTGTGATTATTCCAATATAATACACAGTCATGCTAACCACCACCAACAGTCCAAAGCCTTCAACACCCCCCACCAAATCTTCGCACTGGTCGCCATCCTCCCCTTACTCTTAATGTCGCTCCTCCCCGCCTTCAACCACATCAACGCCCGCCTCCGCAGCCTACACACACCCCTCACCTCCACCTCCTTCGTACTGCTCGTCCTAACCGGCGGCCTGGGCCTGCAACTCTCTTCACAAACCCGCCCCATCATCCTCGTCTACACCTCCCTCTCCCTCGGCATCTTCATGTTCCTCATCCTCATGCACACCTGCATTCACAGACGGGGCTCCGCGTATGCACGCGCGCTCAACCGCGGGTCCAACGACGACGCCATCATGCTCGCTAAAATGGACGATTGTAGAAGTATTCCTAGCGCGGGTGGGTTTGGGAACCAGCCCCCACCGCCGTACCCGCCGCCGTATGGGAATGCGGATATGGGAGGCGCGCAGCATCAGAGGAATGGGAGTCGCTCCTTGTATGGGGGCGGCACGATGCCCGGACCCCAGTATCTGCTTAATATGCATCCTGGGGTGCCGGTGCAGGTTAGTCGGATGTGAGAAGGGGGTTGTGGGAGAGTTTAGAGTCGAGGAAGAGAAATATTAACGACGATGACGATGATGTGATTTTTGCATTGCGAGGATGGCATAGCATGGGGGAAGTGCTTGGATGGTTCAATCACCCTCTTTTTTTTTCTTAATCTTCTGGTTGAAGCGGCTTTTGTTGTTTTTTACGAGCGAAAGATACCATGGTGTGTTTGTTAGGCGAGTTTGAACGTGTATGTATATGATATTAGTTTCTATAAGATAGTATGAATTAGGTCAATATCTAGTGGCTTTGTAGAGGAAGTGTACATGTGGGTTTCTTGCCAGCTGAATCATATTCGATGACTTTCAAACAACGGAATTGATAGTGGCAGAATGCGCAATGTCGATCAAAAAAGACTTGAATAGGGATCATGTGGTGCTTTTTCCCAAGTACAAGAGGCATCGGGTTTGGTCGCGTACTCACCATCTAAGCACATGATCAAGCCCTCAAAAGCAGACACACTTGAATCAATACCATATCATCTACCTCTCTCACAGCTCACCTTCATCCATCGCTACTTTATCTCAAGTCTCCTCTACCCAACGCCCCGATTCTGTGCCAACAGTCCGACAACCAGGTCAGTGCATCCCGACGTCCCCCATATCTCCGAAACGCTCCGTTTGACGAAAGAAACCCACCACTGCATAATTGTCCAAAAGAATTATACTTTACTCGCAACCAAACAACAAGGTTATGTAAATCTCCCGAACCACCGATTTGCAAAGACACATGGCTGGTGTGTTGCGTTATTCGCCTAATCAAGCAGAAACAGTCTCATGGGCACGAAAAAACAACAACAATGGTAGTAACCACGCCCCCAAACCCCACATTGAAGTATTTCTGGTGGCGTTTCAATAGGATAATAATACTGCGGCGGCAAGTTTGTTAATAACCAGCCTTAGCTTGGCAGGTTTTGTAGTTTAAACGGGGCGTTTGTTCTCGCGTCGGTCCGGCGGATGCGACTAAGCTTTGAGCGAGAGAAGCTGACTATCTACATGTGGCGGGCGACGAGAGAATATGCTCGACGGCAGAGGTACGGGTGTTAGCTTCACAGGACATTGTACCGATTGGCGTGGGTGCATTTCCGGTACGGTTATACACAGCGCTACGTGATGAGGTTACACGGGGATCATGACTGGAGAACTGCGGATGCTGGATGATGAAATGGAATTGGTTGTGCTTGAATGGGTTACACGTGCAGCTGTTGAGCGGATCTCGATATCAACGAGTACAAAAAAGCAGTGGCTTGCTTGCTTCTGGTGTTGTGCATTTGCCACATGTACCGCTCCGGGATGTGATGATCCCCGCTTCCGTTAGCGCATCGGGTTGGGGGAGAGTGTGTGGCGCTGGGCTGGACTGGGCACGAGGCCTTCCATTCGCCGTGGAACGTCCGAAGACAAGACGACGGCGTAGCAAAACTGCCCCACGTATAGCTCTTCAAGGCGTGCAAATTGCGCAAAGATGCCAGAGTAAGAGATTCTGCTTTAAATATATTGGCATGTTCAGGCACGTTGATAGGTGTTTCGCTGGCTGCTTCATCAGGTGTTTCACGAAGGGTGCGACACTATGACAAGAGGTGGTCAGGGTCCATTGGTGTCGCACGTGACGATGACGCGGCGGATTGTCCTAAGGTTGCGCCATCTGAGGCACTGCCTTCCTCTGACCCCGAACTCCTTATTACCTTCAATTCTGCACCATCTTTCACTCTCTTGTCATTTGAATCTTGTCACCAATCAGTCTCTACAATGTCTCCTAGCAAACTGGGCGTCTTTGCGAACTTGGCGCTGGCCGCCAGCGCCATCCTCATCCCATCGACCATGGACTTGGATGAAGGCCACGCCTTGGAAGCGTTTGCGGTTAACCCCTTGCAGCGATCTGTTGCGCTTGAATGCCCAGGATGCGCTCTCGCAACCCTAGACGGGGATTCACTCAAGTGGAAGGAGGGCGTAGGCAACACATTCGTACGTTGTGCAACCTAGACACCAAAACGTGGCATACTAACCTTGGCCAGCGCCTCGACTTTGACGTCGGACCCCAGGATGAGGCTCTCAATCTTGACAGCGCACAAATCTTTCCTCCTTCGGTTGGTATGGCCTTTGCGACATACCATCTTACCCAAATAGACCCTTCTTCGGACGACGGCCTGCGTCTACGCATCACCGGCTTTGAGTTTGACTTCAACGGCGCCGAGACCATTTCGGAAGAGGGCACTGAGCTTCTTCCGATGACGCTCAAGATTACATCAGTCGAAGACATGCCTATGGACCCCCCTGTGCTACAAATCAACATGCTCAAGAATACCGAGGGCCGTCTTATGATTGCGTCGTTTAACAAGGCTGAACCTGGCAGGGCTAGACCTTCGGAGCAGGAATGCAACCAATGGCCTATGTACTGCAAGTGGAAGGGCATCATGGCCGACCGCCTCGAACAGCTCAAGCACATGGGCAAGCCCAAGCCTGGATGCCACATGCGCATGCGCCCCCACAACCCCATGGAACATGAGACGATTAAGGGCAAGCCACCACACCGCTTCCACCCCGGCAAGCCTCATGGTGAGGGCCAAAACCACCACGCACACCACCATCGCATTGCCATGTTTGCTCGTCGTGCTTTCTTCACTATTTTCGTCCCTATTCTCATTGGCGTCTTCGCTGGTACCCTGACATACCTGGTTGGCATGGCACTAGGATGCCTGATTGCCATGACGGTTGCCAAGTTCCGTGGCCAGAGGTACCAGCCCATTGCTCTACGTGAGGAGGACGTCGAAGACTTTGAAAATGGTGATGTTGAAGAGGGCCTGAGAAAGGAAGACCAGGGTGAGAAGGAGGAATTTGCTGAGCTTCCAGCATACGATGCCCCTCCCGTGTACGATGAGGCTGCGGACAAGACTGTCGACGAGACAAAGTAAAATAGTCTGGGGGGATGGACTGGTATCACAGAATGGACGTAACGTGTTGATGTTGATGGGACAGACTGCGACAGTGTTTTCGTTTGTTGATTTAGCAGACTGGTAGAATGGCTAGAATGTGAAATGAGTCCCTTTGTCTTGAATCAGCGTACTTTTGAACCATGTGAAGTTGGATTGAGAAATGTGATGTTCAAATGCATTGTTTCTTAGTCTTCTGTCTCATTGGAACAGTGAAGAGAAGTCCGGTACAAAAGTCAGTTGGGCCATGCTACTACGTCACACTGTCTGCGCGTAGTTGGGTTTGGGTGAAGGCGCAGATCGGAGAGAAGGCGTGTCGTGCAAGTCATCATCTGCCATTTCTGGAGGCTGTAAGCGGTGCACACGACCAATATGCAAACGGATGTATTGTGTCCAGGAACCCCATGTATAGTTTTCAGGCGCTGCAGTTGTCTCTGGCGGGGCGCAGACGCGATGCAGCAGCGGGGTGTTGGAGGAGTAAGGTGGACGCGTTGAGAATGAAGTTGGCGCACGGACCCTGCCCCCCAGCCAGCAGTCGCAACTAGGAGGCGGGCGCGCCTGCCAGGTCAGGGCGCAATTCGAAGTGCTGCTTTCCAGGCCTTTTGATTTTGGTCGCAAATTGTGAGGGCGGCAACTCAGTCGCTTTTTGCTTCCATGTCCCCTCCCAACCCGGTTTAGCGCGGCCGCCTTTTGCTGTGTGATCTCGAGGCACCCGCCGCGCCCGTCCCTCGTCTATATAACCAGGCCGCCCACGCTCGCTGCACTCCCCTTCTTCCTCCCTTTTCGCATCCCCCCCAGCTTTTCCCATCTCTATCCACCAACCCCGCCCCATTCGCGTCTATCACCACAACCCATCACCCTCCATCCAACCAAACCTCTATCAACATGACTGGACGTAAGTACATTGTCATTTCCCTCGTTGTCGCTACCCTTATCGCCTTTGGTGCACGTTGCATCGTTGGTGTTGCATCGCTGGCTGCATCTGGCCATGAGGCGCGCTTGGTGTTGAGGCTCAACGCGTCGCCCCACTATTGCGCCGCGCCTATCACCACCTACATACACTCGCTATATACAGTATGCTAATATCTTTCCTCAGGCGGCAAAGGTGGCAAGGGCCTCGGCAAGGGCGGTGCCAAGCGTCACCGAAAGATTCTTCGTGACAACATCCAGGGTATTACCAAGCCCGCCATCCGTCGTCTCGCTCGTCGTGGTGGTGTCAAGCGTATTTCTGCCAGTAAGCATCACCCGCATCACTCTCTCTCTCCGACCTCTCTCTAACATGCCCTCAGTGATCTACGAAGAGACCCGTGGTGTCCTCAAGACCTTCCTCGAGAGCGTCATTCGTGATGCTGTCACATACACTGAGCACGCCAAACGCAAGACCGTCACCTCGCTTGACGTTGTCTACGCTCTCAAGCGCCAGGGCCGTACCCTCTACGGTTTCGGTGGTTAAATTTCTTGTCACACATTGTTTACGGATATGATCTGGTCACGGCTATTAGTCTCTACGGCGTTAAGTTCATGGGTGGTATGGGAATGATCAATATATGAAGCTTCCGTCTTCATCTTGGCTAGTCAAAGTCAATGCAAATAAGTTCAATGCACACCATATGACGAAGTTGTGATGTTTCGTTATTGTCATTCAGTTACCGTGCTATCTTGCGTCGTGTTCCCCACCCAGCTTGCCACGGCTTCTTCAACGGCCTTGCATGTCCCCGTCACCCCAAACAGCCCACCCTCTACCCTGATACTCTCCAGACTCCACTTTTTCAGTTCTTCACTGACACTCTCGACCCCATCTTCGACGACCAAGACGTCATATCCCCTGTCGCTCGCCTCCCTCACCGTACTACTTACACATGCATCTGCCGTGACGCCACAGACTACCAGGTTCTTCACGCCTTTTGCTCTCAACGCGAGATCCAACTCGGTATGCACAAAGGCACCGCGACCGGGCTTGTCAATCACCAACTCTCCCTTTACCGGCTTCAACTCGGCTATAATATCATGGCCCTCTTCCCCTCTGACCAAAAGCCGCCCCAGTGGCCCTCGACTCCCAATCTGCGCCCCATTGACCGCACTCCTATGCGCCTCTCTGCTGCTTACTGTCGCTAGATGCCCCTCGTGTCCTTCGCGCGTATGCACCACATGGAAGCCTGCTTTCCGGAAGGTGGATAGGAGCGAGGCCAAGCGCGGGATTAAATCGCTGAAGCGCGTGATAGAGTAGCCAGACGATGCGAGGTAGCCGCCTGGATGCAGAAAGTCGCGTTGCATGTCTATGAGGACCAGGGCGGTTGTGCTGGGGTGGAGGGAGGACGTGTGTGGGAAAGGGTAGGGAGTGGTGCTGAGGATTTGTGTGGCCATTGTTGGTGAAGTATCCTCGGATTCCACACTCTGGTATCAGAAATTGTTGCGTTATTTTGTGCACTTTTGAAAGGGTTTTTTTATAAGAGGGGTTACGAGTACCAATTTGGATAAATCTAGATGTTGGAGATTGCGGAGTTTGCATGACTTGGAACTGCCATGCTCCAGGCGAACGAAACGCTGACCACGCATGTTTACCTAAACTGAAAGATTGAAGTAAGGGTACTTGTTGCTGCGAGATACTGTGGGTCTGATACTTCATCCACTATTGGTGATCCGCAAGAATGGCAATGTAACATTCCTTCCATTTTCAGTCCATAGACTTGATCGACATCGTACCTCAACGTACACATATTCCTCCATTCCCACTACTTCTCCACGTACGAACATCCAAACATAACTCGATATCTCTAAAGAAGACGGAAAATAACCGCAAAAATTTCT
>Ga0181471_100089_pt1 | contig 23642 bp, 21 predicted proteins | sample InSIn5gowninarea_FD_119083 | JGI IMG/M metagenome (GOLD analysis project Ga0181471, IMG submission 119083) | Clean room microbial communities from NASA Spacecraft Assembly Facility at Jet Propulsion Laboratory, Pasadena, California, USA -... ...
CTTGATCTAGTAACACCTTCAATGCAAGTGGAAAAAAGAAAATCCTCCATCATATGTATAACCATCCCATTACAGCTGCAGCCACCGCCAAAACTCCGGAAGACACCTGTAACCCAGTCGCAGCACCCGTAACAGGAGTCGACGAAGAACCAGAACCAGTCGTAGCAGTCATCACATCAGGAAGAACACCCGTAGCATTATCACCCATATACCAACTTCCGATATCAGTCAATTTGCCGGCACTGTTCATCATAGCCACATTAGGTCCGACGTTGCTAACACTCGATCGGAAAGAGCCAAAGTACGCGTATTTCTTAATGTAGTCGAGACGATCGAAGTATTCCAGTGTCATATTGAAATAGGCTTGTGTAGCATTAAGCGGCTGTTGTTCGAGAGCGAATTCAGTGACCCAGGTACCTCCAGTAATATTAGGGTAGGTAGCGTTCATCTGGCCGATCCAGCTTGCAACACCACTGAAATCAGAGTATACGTGGATAGTCATAAAGTCAGGATTACATCCTCCAGCACAGGCCGTATACCATCGTGATAACCAGTCTATACCGCCTTGACTGCTCGTTACAGCGGGCATACCAAGTTGTAGCCCATATGCTTTCTTCAGTGGCTCAATCTGTGACTTCCACACCGCCGCAGCGTCAGAAGGCTGCATACATGACCCACCAGTATTTCCATAACAGTTGTCGGGCTCATTGAAACCCAAAACAGCTTGAATATTCGCTCCACCTTTTATTTGAGATTCGACCGTCGAATAGAACTTCCCACTATTGGCATCCGACCAAAGCATAGGAACGAAAGATAGATTCTTGTTTGAAGCAAGCGCAGCTGTCTGCGATGGTCCATAATTATAGTACCAAGTTATATCTGAGCCAGCACCAACTATGACGGCGTTGTCCGCGATCGAATTAGAGACTGATAAAAAGAGAGGTATTAGTGAGGATATCGAAAGGTAGAATAGGCGGATGAAACTTACGGGTCGTGATGTCGATGAGGCCACGCTTGCTAGAAGCTGTGGCGAGGGCTGGTGTTGATTGCGAGAGAAGAAGTGCTGTGCAAAGGAGAGCTGCTGTGGTCCAGGACTGACTGGGGGTGAAGGCACTGACGACACGGTCGATGAAGTGGAAGCTGTCGAGGCGCTGTGCTGGTGTGATGCTGTGCGAGGAAGGCATGCTGGACGATTCTCTTGTTTGATCTTCTGTGCCTGTGTCCTTGATTTTGTCTTTGCCTGGTCTTGGTAAGGGACGGCGAGGAAGTTGTCGGTGAACATTGTGGGCAAGAGGAGAGGTGAGTATTAGCTTTTAGTGGTTTCGGTCGAAAGAGGCTTTCAGGGGAGGTTGAGGTCAGACGAAGATTGTTGAGAGGATCGTATTAGCTTGATTGTATTGGCCAAATTGATTTCGTAAAAAAACCAAGGGCTTGTTGTGGTCAGAAAAAGCTGACGAAATTACAGCCCAGCCCTTGTCGCAAAGCCGGAAGCTGAGAAAAGTAGGGGTCAGGGGGATGGATAGCAACGTCGGCTTATCTCAACAGCGATACGAGGAATAGTCGGAGAGTGGACCAAACAACAGACGGAGCAACAATTGCAATAAAGTAAAACTTGAGAAGCTTGAGCGTGTTTGCTGGAGTTGAGTTGAAGAGTCAAAGAGGGGAGCAGACGAGGTTATCTTTCAATTGTTGCAGCCAGAGTACCCAAGTATATCTTAGTTGCCGTGCACAAGATTCGCGCATTTTTCCACTTTCTGTCACACTTGCGCAATCTAGCCCCAATCGCCCGTCTATTCGTGTTTTGGCCTTATTCCATAAATACTTAGTCGCCACAAAGCTTTTGCTGACGATTAATATCTTCTTGTACTACTTCTCCCTACGTAAGCGCTACAATGAAGGCTCAATCTGCTCGGGAAAAAGCAGGCAGAATAGTGCGAAACTTAGAGTTTGCTAGTCCTGCATAATCCTGGTCAAGACTACGAAGAGTGGCTTGGCTTTAATCAACTCTCCACTTGTCGGGCTGTACTTTCCGCAAACAGACGAAACGGCTATATGGCTGTCTGTCAAACAACGACATCGCGTTTAACTATTATTATTCTTACCCTATCCGGTTGTTTGTTAAAGCTGTTGTGTGTGAATGACTATACTTATCAGCCTAAAAAGCTCCTCATATTGTGAATGATCACGAATATCGCCACGAAAAGTCATCTATGTTATCAATGACTGTGTGGCAGTAAGCCACCTCCGCCTTCTCCGCGCCGGACTTGTCCCTCCGTACCATCTACTCATCATGGTTCAGGTATGATTGTGATTGTACCTTGCTCACAATAGTGACTTCAGTTCAACGAAAGTTAATACAGAACAACTTCTATTGTCTAATACAAATCATGTTATACTTCACCAAGAACGATCATTGGCCAAAAGATCAGCTAGCAATAACTACTTTTGTCGGACTGGCTGAGAACAATATAGCTGTAAATCCTGGGGTAGCATGCGCATAACTCGAGTGTCTTTCTCCTTCTCCCAGAATAATCTCCACCCCATCACTCTCAAGCCAGCCCTCCCGTCTCGCATTCATAAATCTTCCTCCCTGCTCTTCCAACTCACTTGAAGACTTTCAATCAAACATCGACTTCCAATGCTATCAAGTCTCTCCATCCATACTCCTCCACCTGAACCTCTTTTGCCTTTGGCTTCCCCAACAACCTGAACAATAACGCCTGAATGCCAGACCACCTGATAAACGCCACAAGCCCATATAACAACACGATGCCAAGCCTTGTTTGTGGTTGCAACACAAAGGGTGCTCGACCATCAAGGGGCAGCTTTTGTGCTCGTTCGACAAAGGGTCGCATTTTGGTCTCGTATTGGGCGAACGCTGCGGTTGGATTGTGTGGGTGGTGCAGGAGTGCGGCGGCGAGGTTGTAAGATCCGATGAAAGAGAGGGTGGTGCCGAGGCCGGAGAGGGGCGAGGCGCAGTAGCTGATTATAGTGTTAATATAGCTTTGCTTTAGCACAAGACGGATAGAATGGAGGAGATGTGGTAACAGGTCAGATATTGGACTTACCCGGCATCACCTAACAGTACCACACGACCTTTACTCCACTTCTCCATCTTGACTTGCGCTACAGCCGAATAGTAGAAATCGCCTGCCTGCATCATCTCCTTAACAATTCTAGGACCTTCCCACCCAAAATCATCTTTATCGAAATACTCATTCAGTAAGCCTTTCTGAGCCGCCACAACTTCTTTGTACGACTTCTCCCTCTTCGTACCCAGGGCTGCCATCTCGCGAAACCGTGGATCTTTGTCATCATTGCACACGAGCATGGTGACAGTAGAGCGGTCTCTGCTCTCGCTAGGTCTGATCATGACACCTCTTCCTCCAGGCGCACGATACCACCGACGCCATAGCCCGTCTGCTTCACTACTGGGCATGCTGAAGAAGGCGCCGTAGACCCCTAACCTCTTCATTCTCGCTTCCTCGCCTTTTTCACCCCAGACCATACGTCTCGTCGAAGACATCAGTCCATCTGCACCCACGACGACATCGAAACGTCTCTCTTTGCCGCTCCTGCGAAACTTTACACGGACTTGTGCGCCGTCCTCTTCGATTGCTTCGGCATAGACACCGAAGATAAACTCAACTCCTGCGTCCGTCTCCTTACCCAGAGAAAGACATCGTTTCACGCATATCTGTGCCAATCTGCCACGCAAGATTTCAATGTCACTAGTCGGGCTATGATACTGCTCATCACTTGATGCAGCCATCTCGCCCCAGACGCGATTGGAGGAGTCGACATGACGGACGCCTGCTTCGTTCGTGGTGTGTTCTAGGATAGCAGATGCGATGCCGAGTTTGCGGATCAGGGTGACGCCAACACCACGAATGTCGATGTTTTGACCTGTTGTTCGTGGAGTCGAAGAACGTTCGAGGACGGTGATGTAAGGTGGTGGTGTTGGAGGGGTGGTGCTCGAGCAGCCGAGGAGGAGAAAGGATGCTAGTGTTGGGCCGGCTATGCCACAGCCTATTATAAGAATTGATTGACGGGGAGGATTGTTGTTGGTTGTCATTGTTGCACGAGGCTAAGGTTGGTATGTGAAGATGTGGGTGTGATAGGTAGGATTTTGACAGAAGCAATAAGATATGTCTTTCTCTGGTTGGTAATCAAACAGTGCATAATAGGTCAAGAGAGCAGGAGAGAGCGATGACTTTGATAAAACTTGCTTCTGGCTTTTGCTTATCTGTTTCACACATTCAATGATACACAAGATGCGACGAAGGAACGATGATGGTGTTTTCAACGAATCTTCTGCTCGGAGATGGGTGGGAGGCAGGCAGCTTTATACGCTGAGAGATGAACGAGCCACTTCTCACAAACAACATGATCGCTTGCGTTGTAGCACAGACGTCTCGGGCGCGAGGAGCGAGGTCATGGAGCGAATATTGGTTCGGCGCCGAAAGTACCGTAAAGGGGCAACGCCGAAGGAAGCTCGAGCTCACCTGAGCTTACTTTAGTGATCACAATGCCGACCACAACAACGACGGTTCAATGGTAACCGCGAGAATGGCTTTCTCAATCAATCCGATCAAGATCGAGTGAACATTTGTGACTCGGCTTTGTTCGGAGGCAGGAGACTCCTTCGTTGTAACTTGAAACGCGCAAGTAATATTATTGAGCGATGGCTGCTCACTGCCCACCAGCTCATGGTTAGCTATTCTTTTCGCAAGACAATCTTTTTACCACCTGCTATCAACGTTGTAGCTATGTAAGGTACGAAGAGGATATCGAGGGACAAAAGCGCATGACGCAAGAAGCTGTAGGTCGAGAAATATTCACGACGAAGCCTATCACATATGCGTGCCAATTTCGGTACGGAGCTGGCCACATCGTTATCGGCTTACTACCATGCTGACCTTGCACGGCTCGCATATGCAACACATCCTGATAACGATATTGACTGTGACGTATCCGGCAGGTGGAAAACTTGTGTGGCGAGGAATTTCGCTTGTGACGTTCCCAATGTTGGTAAAATCCAGGCCGGACGTGATATTGGTCATCAAAGGACTCTCACTAAAAACATCGTCCGTTGGGAAGAGCAACACCAAGATGTTGCTGAGCCTGAAACTTCTCTACGATAGAAATCAAAGTGAGGGTGGCCTCGATGCTTCAAAAAACGCGAGTCAGGTCTCGCACTCGATGAACGAAAATATTGAGTTCCCCGCGATCTAATTTGATATTGGATACATCCCTCAGCCGTCCAGCTGTCGCGGCACTTCGAGCCTCAAGTCTTGTTCCCTGAGGTGAGGTAGGAGCGGGTGGGGCGTAGTAACACACAGCAGCGTCGCTGCCACTTTCCAGTCTCAAAAACTCTTTTCGCAGTTGCCAAATGCAGCTCGGGATCGGCTATCAAGCACGCCCGCCCATGCACAATCATGCCGCATTCCAAGGACCCTGGTAGCCCCTGATAACGACAAAGATCTTCTGAGGAGAATTCTAGCGTCGCTTGCACCGTGGGGTTTGTGCTGTCAACCTTCCTCTTTGGGTAACAAAGCACGACCGATCGAAAGAATTTCTTCACGACTAAGGTCTTATCGTTGGCTGAGATATCTGGCTGTTCGTGGAGAAGGACGGCGCCCTTGCGTAATCAATCACGTTTGGTTGTGGAATCACACTGTCATGCTAAAAGATAAGAGCTTGAGCTACTAGCTTGAGCTACTAGCTTGAGCTTAGCTTCTTTTCATTCTTTCCCCTCATATTTGAATCATTCTATTTCCCCTGCTTTTCTGCCTTTTTTTGTATCTTTTGCATCTCACTGCTGCAAGCTTTACCACAATGCAATTTTCTTCCAGTACTTCTGCCATTTTGGCAGCTAGTGCCGCTTTATTGACTGTCTCGTCAGCCAAACCATGGGGTCCAGGTTGGGCTCATAGTGCTGCCTTGGCTGGTCATCCTCCCCCACCGTCCTCTTGGTGGGCTAGCCGACCCTGGCCCCCTCACACGTCTGCTGCTGGGACCACTTCTGCATCCTCCGTCGCAGCTTCTGCTACTTCTTTCGCTAATTCCTCTGCTGTAATTTCTTCTGCTTCCTCAGTTGCGTCTACTGCTGTATCCGGTTCTGTGTCTGGTTCTGCATCATCCGCTACACCATCCTCAGCCTCATCCGCGGTTGCTGCCGGTCCCACTCCTTCTGGATTCCGCTACTACAACTCCAACACTTCAGGTTCGTACTGGTTCAGAGACTATAATCGATCATTCACTCACATCATTTTCAGCTTACCGTGTTGAGTCACTACCTGATGTTGATTATGATGTGGGCGAGATGTACTCTGGCCTACTGCCTATTGTGGCTGGGAACACTTCCCGCGAGCTCTTCTTCGTTTTCGAGGTCTCTGCTGGAGCACCTGTCGACGAGCTTGTGGTCTGGACCAACGGTGGTCCGGGATGTTCTTCGCTCGAAGCCTTCTTCCAAGAGAACGGCCGCTTCACTTGGCAGCCTGGAACCTATGCTCCAGTTCGGAATCAATATGCCTGGTCAAACTTGAGTAACATCCTCTTCATTGAGCAGCCTGTTGGCACTGGTTTCTCTACTGGTGAGGTCACTGCCACCACCGAAGAGGAAATTGCCCAGGATGTTGTCAAATTCCTCAAGAACTTTGAGATCACCTTTGGTATCTCGAACTACTCCATCTATGTTTCTGGTGAATCCTACGCCGGAAGATACGTTCCCTACATCTCTGCTGCCATCTTGGACGAAAAGGATACCGAATACTACGACTTGAAGGGTGAGATTACATCACTATAGGTAATTACATAATCGTTTCACTAACGTTTTATATCAGGCGCTCTGGTTTACGACCCTTGCATTGGCGAATGCACCTCTGTCCAAGGAGAAATCCCTGCTGTACCTCTCGTTTTGAACAACCAAAACTTGTTCAACTTCAACCAAAGTTTCATCGACCAAATCACCACATCGTGAGTAATCGGCCAAGCAGTCCTGCTCAATGCTAATTATTCTAGTTATGAAACTTGTGGCTACAAGAACTGGACAGACACCTACCTCACCTTTCCCCCTCCAGGGAATCAACCTCCTTTCCACACCAGCGACATTACAGACGAATGCGATCTCTTTGATCTGATCTACAACACCGCTTTCACCGTATGTCAACAATCTCCGAACTTCTGCCCTGCCAAATACTAAAACTTCCTCTAGCCCAACCCCTGCTTCAACGTCTATAATATTGCCTGGATGTGTCCCCAGTTATGGGATGTGTAAGTAATCGAGTGGTTCAAGAACTCGATGAGGAGCGTGAGACTAACAAATGTATAGTTTAGGCTTTCCCGGTTCCCTCGGCTATGCTCCCGGCCCAATCTACTTCAACCGTACCGACGTCAAAACCGCAATCCACGCTCCCGTCGACTTCGACTGGAGTGAGTGTGCCAACCACAACGTCTTCGTCAACGGAACCGACTCTTCTGCTCTCTCCATCGAGCACGTCCTGCCTCAAGTCATCGAGGCTACCAACCGCGTCTTAGTCGCCAATGGAGACTTCGACATGATTGTCATCACCAATGGAACTCTTCTTTCAATTCAGAACATGACCTGGAATGGTCAGCTTGGCTTCAGCGCGAAGCCATCCACTCCGATCAACATCCCTTTGCCTGATTTGCAGTACCAGGCTCTGTTCGCTGAGAACGGTTTGGCTGGTCTTGATGGCCCTCAGGGCATTATGGGTATCTCCCACTTCGAAAGAGGTCTCATGTGGGCTGAGACATTCCAGAGGTAAGCTGCTCCACTAGCTGTGGTATTTCATTGATGACTAACACATTCTAGTGGGCACATGCAACCCCAATTTCAACCCCGTGTCTCTTACCGTCACGCTGAGTGGATGTTGGGACGTATCGACACTCTATAAGCTGTTGTCAGCGATGAAGCTATGAAAAGCAACCAAAGATCTGCTATCGTACAATCTGTGGCCGTGCAACCTTGATCTCGAAACGGTTTTGAAAAAGGTAAAACATCTTCCGATTGCTACTCTTCAAAAACAGAAAATAATCAACATAATCAGACGTATAAAGTTTTAGATAAATATAATCAAATGTAAAGAGTTGTTACGACGTCAGAACCCCCCTTCAATGACACTCCCCCCTCAATGACACTGATTGATGTTGGCAACCAAGTTAAATATCGAGGTTCCTTGTACCCCTTTGAGTCGTCATCAACATCAATATCGTTCGAGGAAAACACCAACTTAGCATTGTCTACCACGAAGTGACGCCAGCCGACACGCCCACGTCCCTTCTCGTTTGCCGTCTTACACGGTCCATCGACCTACTGTGCGGCCGGGACCAGTCGAACGTTGACTCCGCCCATCTTGCAACACATGAGGCCGACTCTGATTTTCACCTCGTCGTCAGAGTCATCATCCACAACCTCGATACGCTCGTACTGCTGTACAACGCGCACAATTGTGTATCTTGCCGTCGTGAGCCCCATTTGCTGCCCAGGACATGTTTTACAGGAGGTGTCAGTCGCGGATTCCACCGGCACAGATCATATGGTACAGACCTTGGGCCAGCAGAGAATGGAGTGTACTCGTTGCCAGGCCGCACTGTGCTCCAGCGCTCTGGTCGCCATTCGTTGGCATCATCGCTTCAGTACTCGACGTCGCGGTGCATCTCTCGTGAGTGGTGGATGACTTCGGTGCCCTTTTGATGATGATGTTAGTCAAATCGCGCACAGGAAGACAGATACTGCTAATACATACTTTGGCGACGAAGATTGGGCCTCTCCCATCTGCCCCGCCGCCGCTGGGCAGTGTAGTATCTGTGACAGTCGTGGTCACAGCCCTTGGGACTGGCGGCTCCAGACGCAATGCCTCCTTCATGCAGTATACGTGCAGCCCATGAGCGTCTGTGCATTCAGGTCTTGCAGCGGCTTCTCCACTGTGCGGAATTCCTCAATGATGCTCTCGCGCAAGATACGATAACTCACGGGGTGGCGCGCCAGGAAGTGGAAGGTCCAGCCCAGAAGAGCTCCAGTCGTCTCGTAGGAGGCGAAAATCAGCCCGGAAACGACGAGCGCCAGCTCGTCATAGCTGTCGTGGGATTTCACTAGATCCTCGAGTAGTGTCTCGCCGTGCTCGTCGTCAACAGACTTGACGATTCCCAGCTTGCGCAATTCTTCCTCGCGTGTCCATATGGGCAGCACCGGCTTGTCGATTAGAGCATGGCACTCACGGCATGCTTTACGGAATGCGAATGAGTCCGCCAGCCAGTAGAAGTTTCCAAGCGCAACGCGAGTGTACAGGTATGCAGTACAGTAGTTGAACGCCCTATCGAAAGTGGCGCTGGTCTCGTCGTCCTCAGCCGAGTCGTCAATGACGGAGAGCATGGCCATGCTGATCTTGAGAGCGTGCAGCCGAAGCATGATCTGTATGTCGATTGGCTCGGAAGAGTTACGTCGTTCGTGTTCGAGCTTGACGAGCAGCGTGTCAACGTGCTTGACTAGGATTGCGAGGTCTGCGTTGCGTTTACGCATCAGGCCTGCGGTACTTTGCTCCCTCTTCTTCTTCCACGCTTCGTCTTTGAGAGCGATCTTTGAATTTAAGCGTAAGCTCGGTACCGAGACCTCTACAGCTTGCATTTTCGACATACCATGGTGTGCTCACTGAGTAGAGGGGCAAACTTTCTTGCCCGGCTCTCGGTGGTAAACTCTGAGAACTGTGTGGCCAGTACCGCGTGGATATTGTCTCTGTCCTTGGTTGCAATGGTAGGCGCGCCGAGCTTGCTGAACTGATGTGTCCGTATAGGTTCGTGCTTGGCAATACTGAGCTTCTGGAACAAGTCGTGCTCAAGAATGTGTAGAGTGCCTTGTCGAACTGCTTGAAGCATGTCCTTTAGAAGCAGGACATTGGGACGGTCCCACGCGCGTTTGGCTGCATAGTCTGGAGCGGCACAAGATACCTCGAGAGAGGTCTTCAAGGCTCCCTTGGCTTGTTGGAAGATGAGAGCGAAGACCGCGAAGTAGACGGTGTAGGTTATGACTGGGCTAATTGCCATTGCGAGGGAAGATGTGTTCAGTATGTGGTTGAGGTCATGCTTGAAGACAGGCGAGTATTTAATTATATAGCTCCTAGCTGTAGCCTGCTCTGTCAGCGTCTCACAGTGACAGCTCATTGTGTCGCATAACCAGCTTACTGATATCACCATCAGGCTGTCGCGTCTCACGAACATGTACCTTGAGGTGTGTACATTTATCACAAGGCAAGGCTGCCGCCTGCGATATTACCTTTCCACGGAAACGTGCAGGTTGTAGCAAATGACCATGAATCTCATCGTGGATGGCTGCACGATTGTAGAAATTTTCCAAGCCTGGCACTTGCTAGGCTGCATGAGATGACGATAATTGTGATTAGCTGAAAGAGCTTCCAAGGTAATCGTGCCTTCGAACCCTTCAGGCCTTGTTGGCATGGCTCAATTCCGAGCCGACCATATTTGTCATTGGGTCGAATACCTTGTACGGACTAAAAATATCCGTAGCCGAAACAGAGAAAGTGGTGTTGCATATCCACTTGGCAAAGGGACGTACTTCGTCTGAACGAACAGACAGCGTACGCTGATGAGGGTGTACGTAATGGCCTTTGAGTCGAGCTCGGATACACCTACCTAGCTAGCTGATCAATTGGAGGCAAACACCGGACCTACCTTCCACTCAATAGCGACCGGGTGATGTGACCTATCGACGCGTATATTCGAGGCCAGGGAAAAAGTGCGAAAACACTCTGATGCAGAAGACGCTGTTAACAAGGCGGAGGATTGCAAGACTGACGTGAATGGCCAATGAGGGTGGCAAGAGAAACCACATGATTCACAACATTATTATCGTGTAACTGCAAGACTTCTTGACATATGTTTCTCATTGTAACATGCAATATGTGGATGTTTCTGCTGATGGCTATGAGATGGATTCGAATTGACGAATCCACCATGTTATCAATTGTAGCAGTTAGAGCATCGATTCTGTGGTACAGAATGCAATCGCTAACTTGGTCTTTCAATTGCGAAGCGTTGGCGTTGTGACTGCATGCGTCAAGATCGAGTCTGTGATCCGTTGGGGAGGAAAGAGAGAAAGGGATATACTGACCTTCCCTCGAATTCGTCCTGACTTCGGCACTAAGACATGCCTGGCATACGCGAATGTTATAACGGTTTTTACAATATCTCCTCGTCCTCAACTTCTCTTGCGCCATTATATCCGCTGGAACTCTTCCCGTCCAAATCAGTCCAATGCAAGCCATTCACTCTGCTTTCATAACTCCACGTCCACATTACCTCACTCTCACCTCGACGACCTCCATATCAGCTACGTCCGTGTCACCAACAGTACTCTCATCAGCCAGGTCATCTCCCTCAAACGAGAGAGTTATCGTTTTGTCCGATGGTATAGCGAAGCGTTTGCGGTAGGCATGGGCAACTCTAGCAGCTGTTGTTGACTTTTGCAAGATCAGTCAGTAGTCTAGTTTGAGGTGGAGCAAAAGAGTATAGACTTACGGGACGAACTTGGAGCTTGTAATCTTCGTATTCTTTTCCGGCTCGCAGGATGATCTTTATTTTTGGTTCGATGGCGGTGTTCTGTTCGCCTGGTTGTTCTTGAGGTGGTAGATGTGAATTCTCTTGCAGTGACTGCATTTGCGTTGCGCCTGCGTTCAGTGAAGTCTGCGTCGCGTTCATATTCGAGCCGAGTCGAGCATGACTATCTGCGCCATTCTTCGCGCTATCGTCACCACCTTTCTTTCTTTTTATCAAGATCTCGTCCGTTACAGCTTCAAGAACCAATTGCGCCCCTCCATCAGCCATAGCATCCTTCCACTCTCTCTCCTCCGTCACCGACATTCCACTGGCTCCGGGACCCATATTGCCACTTCCTATGTCCGAGTCTTTGCGCTTGACGACAACTTCTCCAGTAAGCTCATCAACTATCAAACCTAGACTTGCACAACTTGTAAAATCATAACAACGCTTGTTCCGCCATGTGAGGAAGATCTTCCCTGTCTCCACAGGGAATTCACGGTGAGGTGGTAGTGATCCGTTGATCTGCTTGTTGATCCAGGCAAGGCGGACTTCTTTGAGGCGCTGGTTCAGCCGGCGCTTTACTAAAAGGGGTGTTGTGTTGGGGATGGGCGAGTGGATTAGTAGAGAGAGGATGGGATTCGGTGGTGGTGGTGGTGGTGGTCGTTGGGTGGCTGTTTGTTGTGTTGATGGTGTTCGGGAGATGCTGGGACGATTGCTTTGTGACGGTTGATATGTGTGAGGATGGTCGGAGTCGTCGTCGTCGATGGTGAATGTTGGCGTAGAATTAGGCGCTAGCGCAGGTGAAGGTTGGCGTGCCTTATGTATTTCGCTATCGTCATCATTTGGTGCAGATGTACTTCGAGCTCGCTTCGAAGGGGTCGAAACATTATTCTCGGCGCCATCAAGCAATTCAACAACATCATGCTCCTGCCTCTTCCTCGATGAGCTTGGTGTGACAGTACTCCTTACAGATCTTGAACGCGGTGGTGTCGCCAGCCCAGTCTCAAGCACATCTTCTTCTCCAACTTTATGTACTTTCTCTTCTCCAGGTACAACATTGTTGACACTTCTATCCTGCTGATCCTTCCCCTCGACTTCCTCGCTGATCCTCCTCTTCTTCCTCGCAGGCGACTCAAAGTTCTTGGTCAACTTGGCGTACATTGCAAGCTCGCGCTCCTTCATCTTCCGCTTCTCCTCCGTCTCCTTCTTCTCCGCATGTTCACTCTGTTTTACTTTGTCTCGTCTCGCGCGCTCCTCGGCTTCCTGTATGTATCGGAAGGTATCGTCTGCTCTACTGAATGCGCGGAGAGGGTCATCACGATCTTCCTTTGCGGTTTCTGCCTTGGCGGTGGAGGACAGGTTTGTAGGTTGTGAGGACCATGCTGGTCTATTCTTAAAGAGCTGACGTTTCCGTGGTGGTGGTTGAGTAATGGTGGCATCAGGCGCGGGAGAACCACTTACAGCCTCTACAGAGGAAGTGTCGTCCAGCATGTTGGCCATGGAAGGGGTCGGCGACTACATTGACATGCGTCAGGTGATCACAAGTTTGTGTTTATCTGATGCGCGCATAGTGGACTTCTTTCCGAAATCGAAATCTGGGGGTGGCGAACGACATGAAACAACTGGCAACACACCCCAAGAACTGCTTCGCCAAGAATAGCAGCATCATCATCGCAGCACACCATCTCCAGTCAATATGACAGGTGGCACTTTCGACCTGTTCTCAATCTTCCTGATCGCAGTATGAGCTACGAACATGCGCATAGACGTTCCATCAGTCTTTCTAGACAAAGAACCACGAGCTTCAAGGAAATATAATTGCGATTGATCGCTTGCAGGTTGAAATTGGCGCTACGAGGATGTGGTGTAGGTGACTGCTATCGTCATTTCGTAATTGTCCACCTGCGATAGATGCTAGTATAGACATGTTCGAAGCTTGCATGGTCTCTGTTTGATGTGCTATAACATCATCCTTTTCCAAGTAGATAGTTCTCTCGCAAAATGAAGCCAGCATGATCGAACTGGGGAAGATGCGCTGTACCGAAATTGTCACAATTTAATTTCACATTTCCTGATTGTCTATGTTCCGCAAGTAGGAAGCCTACAGGAGGTAAATAACAGCCCTTACTCAGGCACACAAGGAACAAGTATAAGATGCGTTTCAAAATCAAGATACACAGTACTGCTGATAGGATGTCTTCGGAGTACATGAAGAAAAAACAATCGCTACCAAAACACCAACACCTCACAACACCGACCAGCGGCATTTACTATCGAACCCAATCCCAACCACAACAACCGCACCCATCACCATCGCTTAGATCCACTTCGGTGCAGGACTCTCCACCAAAATTTCATCATAGTACCCATAAAACTCTGTATCTCTCTTCACTTCTCCCACCTTCTTAGCAGTAGCAGGACTACCAACACTGCCACTCTTCCACCAAGCAACGTCCTCCTCCTGTCGCGTCATCTTCTTTGCCTTCTCACTGCGCGTATCGAGCCATGACGAAGAGTCGCTATCCCAGGTTTTGTCAATGATGTAAGGATTACCGTGGTCAGCGAGCGTGCCGCGGAAGCCAGATGTAGGGGCGAAGGCGTTGTGTTGAGAAGGATAGAATCTGCTTGTGCGAGGAGCACCGCCACGAGAGGCTGGAGCCGCAGCAAAAGGGGCGATAGTGCTGCGAGGGAGCGAGGCGTCACGCTTCGGCCAGTACTCCTGGCTCTGCGTCTGCCCACCACGAGCACAATCGTCGCAGCATCCGCCGCCAGCTGGTAGGCCGAAAGCAGGAACACCACAGTAGTAACAACGACTTGCTTCTCGTGGTTCAGCAGCAGCGTCATGCTCGTGCTTTGGACTATAGTTTTCATTCAGGTCGTGATCTCCAGCACAAGCAAACGACATTGCCGAATCCGTGGAGCTTTTGCGCGTCAATCGAGCACTAAAGTCCGTCAGCTTGGTGCTGAGCGATGCCTTGCTCTTTGTGTGGTCAGCCGCAGACTTACCCTTTATTTTCGCTGACGACGTGTTCGAGCTTGTAAACAGCTTGGCGGCGTGTCTGACGAACGTGTCTCTATTGTCAGCAGCCGCCGATGCTTGCTGTTGCTGCTTCAACAATGGATGCGTGCCTTTTCCCACTTCAATAAAGTCAGCGATCCTCGTACCTCTCTTTTCACCGTTGGGTCCGACACTCGGAAAGACAATGTTAATCTCCTTGGCCTTCTTAAACTCTTCTTCCCTCTTCGCCACGAGTACGAGATCGAAGACGTCTGCGTCAAACACACGACCGTCTGCGCTCGGGCGAGAGATGGCCGCCTTCATCTTCTTGCGACGTTCTTCGTCGAGCTTCATTTCGTGCTTGACAGAGGCGTCGACGTGAGCGCGCGTGGCTGCTGCTGCGGCTTCAGTAGCTGCGGAGGAGGCTTTCCTGCTGAAGGAGGAGAAGAAGCTGCCTAGTCTTGCGCTGAGAGGAGTGCGCGGGGTGCGTGGTGTTTTGGGTCCGGCAGCCGTGGAAGCACTACCCGATCTCGACCTTGGCTGAAAGATGGAAGGACGGCGAAATGTAGGAAGCTTGGGCGTCTTTGGTGTCTTTGGTGTCTTCAACGCGTTGAAAAATCGAGAGGTAAGTGGCGTTCTGGCTGGAGGGACGTAATCTGATGTCATCGTCTGCAACCTGGTAAGTGAGATGCGCCTGACTGGATACTTTGGGCTTCTAGGACTCACGGGAAGAGCCTTCCAGAGTTCTGCTTTTGTGATGCCGGATGATACTGCTGGCGGACCTGCAGCTTTTGCGCTCCTGGCGGCTTCGATGGCGGCAGCACGCTTCTTGTCGAATTGCTGGTCTTTGTACTTACCGTGGGCTTCTTTGATGCGCTCCCAGTCATTGGATGGACGTTGTTCGGGGAACAGTGCTGGCTGTTGAGCTGCAGGAGCATCGTTGAGTTGAGCCATCCATTCTTTGCCGAAGCCTTTGAGAGCTGCTTTCATGGTGTTACCAGTTTTGGGAGTTCGCAGACTTGCATTGCGGCCGTACTTCTCCTTCCAAGGAGTCGTTTGAGCTGCATAGTGGCTACCTGAGGAGAGAGGTGTCAGACGACTACCTCGGCCAGTACGTGGAGCGAATGTGGGAAGCGGTACGATAATGCTGATTGGCCTTGGAATAGTCTTGCGCTTGATGCGTTGGGCGGCGGCACGAGAGGCAGCGATTGCAATAGGGTCGGCGTCTACTTGACTGTGCGGTGCTGCAACAACGGGTTGTCCAGCACTTGGGGTAGCCTTGGCCTGGCGCAAAGTGCTCGGAAACTCGATCGGTGGAGTGGTCTTGCTGATTGGCAGGGGCTTTCTTTTGACAGGAACAGTTTGCTGTTGCTGTTGCTGTTGCTTCTCCTGTCTAAACGCAGGATGATCCGACATCGAGGGCGCCTTTCCACCATTACGGCTCGCAGCCTGCTCCTGAAGCTGCCTGAGCTGATCTGCAAAGAGTTTGCGATCTCCTTTATGAGCATCTTTCTCGGGTGTAGTGTTAGTGGACGTGGCTGGAGTAGTTTTCATCGAGCTAACTACAGTATAGGACTGTTCGGAGTCGACTTCTGCTGGCGAAGTCATGGACATGTTGGAATATTGCTGGTGGAGCACGTCACTGCTCGCAGTCGCGCGGCGGTTGTAGTAGTCTGATGTAGGCATGCTGCGGTACATCTCAGAGACCTGCTCGCTGTGTAGTAGTTGTCCGAAGTGTGTGTTGTGTCAGTAAGGCCCGCTTACTATGTGATTTTGTTAGTAGTATGTGTTAATGCTTAGAAGGAGCGTAGGTATGAGTATGTGCAAAGAAAAAGATATGACGAAGCACTTTGTCACTCGTCCAAGCACACACTATAAGAGGACAACAGAGTGAGAGACATTTTTCTGCACAATTCCCTTGACACCCTCTTGCTTTGTGTCTTGACAAAGCGACAAACATCTTGAAACAACTCTGAAACCTTTGTTCCTTTGTCTCAGTGTTGTCTCCCAATTACACAATGTGGCCTTTCAATCAGCCTTTCTAGACCACAAAGACAATGGGCTCACAATGTAGATGGGAGGATGATTCTGCAAATAATAAGAAATACTGCTTCACAGTGATGACCAAAGCGCCATTGCCACGTAGATATTCTTGTTGCTCTTAGTCATAATTATATGGATCGTAGCTGCCAGGGGCGGCCTAGCGAGGCAAAAAACATGTCGATGAGAGTGCCATCTCATCCGGTACGCCTCTTACAAGCTCGAATCCAAATGCTTATGGCTGTGCTGATGCTTCTCCATCGATGTGCTTCGTATGAGTGGAGCCAGGCCGTCTCTGCTGTCGAGTGCTGGACTAAGGTCTACTGAGTCAGCACAGCTCAGAACCGAACAGTCAAAGCCCAAGCTATTCACGCTCATTGTGATAGTCGCAGTAAATGTGTGGAAGGTCTCACCTAAACTTATGCTGATCCCGCGGCAAAAGACTCATGTATACCCCTGGCAGCCACTATTCCTCTTATATACCCCAGGAGTACTGATATGTACCCCAGGCTATTCCTGCTCATACTCCTCATACTCCTTACCCAAGCTTAACACGTTAGTACTCGAGGCGTGCGCCTCATTCCTCGCATACTCCTTATACTCCTTGCTTAACTCGTGATACCTCATCTCCTCCAGGCTCCTGCCCACCATGCGTATTAGACAAAACACCAAGCCTAGCACTAGAACGACTAAACTACCTAAGCCGCCCTAGCCTACCGCCTCTCCTCCTTCCTATGCGCCCCCCCCTAGTACCCTCTGACATCGTCCTCGCGTATAATGACGCCTACAGCCCCCAACCTCCAGCCCTTAGGGTTAGAGTTAATAGGACGCGACGGCAACATACTACGCATGGCTACTACATAGGGAACTAATAATGGGTACGCAGCTTCAAGTTTCGCGGCACTATTGATATTTTTAAACGTAGGAAGGCGCATGTATCACGATTCTTATAAGGCGCATTATTTTGGATAAGTGTCGTCGTCAAGCTTGGCCAAGGAGTATGTGAGGAGTATGAGTAGGAATAGCCTAGGGTATATATCAGTACTCCTGGGGTATATAAGGGGAACAGTGGCTAGTTGGGGTATATATCAGGACTTTGCCGGCTGATCCCGTGACTCTTATCGATATGGCCTGTCTTTGTCTCAACTTATTTTCTAAAAACAACAACAACAACTCACTAACTTTTCCTTGCAATGGCTGCCGACCCCGATCTCAATATTCAGAGCAATGGAACGACCACTGGCACTCAGGCTACTCTCCCACCTGCCAAGTTAGCCTTCTCTCTTTCCTCGAAACCCAGCAAGCCTACTACATCCTCAAATGCATTCCCTTTACCGAAGCAAGTCCATCCTGTAGGCTCACGCACTTCGTCGCCTGGCACGAAGCGACCGTACTCCTCACTTCTCGACGAGGACGCTTCAAGTACACACCAAGCAGACGCCGTGACAACAATCTCCACTTTCGGCGCAGACACCAGTAGCAAGAGGAAGGAGGATGTCGAACCAGAGCGCGTGATACAGGGTCTGGCGAACAAAGACTGGCGGGAGGAAGCGAAACGGAAGAGGCAGAAGAGTAGCATACCTGGGCAAGGACAGGGACAAAATGGTAGTGGCGGAAACACTGATGTCGTGAATCAAGAAGCGCCTGCCTATGGTCTTACTATTGCACCTCGTGCAAGTGTTCAAGAAGGAGGGGACGGCACAAATCTAGCACAAGTCGATGAGACGAATGCTGCAACAAAAGCACCACAGTCCGCAGATGAAGAAGCGCTGGCCGCTCTACTGGGCGCGCAAGACAACAAGAACCAAACTACGATACGGCCTGCTTCGCCGGGACCAGTGGATGAAGATGAAGCATTCGCAAACGACTTTCGCGGTGCCCCACGAATGGCCACTTTGGACGAATACACCGCTACACCCGTGGAAGGTTTTGGCGCCGCTATACTTCGTGGATATCTTAAACCCGGCGAGACATTGGAGTCGCGGACGGGATTAGGAGCAAACAACAAAAAGCCAGAACCAGGCGCTAGAAGAGCTATTGATGGCAAAGCAGCCAAAGGTCCACTAGAGCGGCGACGTGATGAAAATGGAGCACCAGTACGACGTGCAGGCTTACTGGGACTTGGGGCGAAGAATGACGCTGGAGCGGGGATTGAACTCGGGGCGTGGGGGAAGAACGCGAGAGGCAAGGGAGCAGGATCGGGTGCGAGAACCGAGATCGCGTATATGCCTGTAGCGATGCGCAACAAGAAGACTGGTGAGGTTGTCAGCGAGGAAGAATTGAAGAAGTTGATGGAGGAACAAAAGTTCGTTGAAGCTGCCGGCGAGCTCGGGCGAGTGAGTGGTGAGCGTGATAGTGGACGAAGGCGGCTGCTTGAAAATGGAGCTAGCGAGAGAGATTCTGAAAGAGATAGCAGGAGGGATAATGATGACGAAGAAAGGAGGAGAAGCAGAAGGAAAGAGCACGAACGACGTCGTCGAGATGATAGCAGGGACTATGATAGCAATAGAGGTAGTAGAAGAGATAAAAGCAGAGAAAGAGACTCTCGCAAGGACGAGAAGCCACGCCGCTACCACGACGACGATGATTATGACAGAAGAGAACGACGCCGAGACAAGAGCAGAGAAAGAGATGATAACAGAAGTGATAGGAGAAAGGACGATGACCGGCATCGTAGCAGAAGAGATAAGGAGCGAGACAAGGACAGATCCAGCAGGCGTGATGGGTCACGGGATAGAGGTGACCGAGACGATTATCATCGTCCCTCTCGACACCATTGATCAAGAGGCGAAGCAAGTAATACTGTAAGTGTCGTCCTTCGAACCCGTCCTACGTATCGAGAGTGCAACAACGAGTATGCATACGTACGCAATGACATATATGGTGAGGCACGAAAAACAGAAAGTGAAGGGAAGATCTTTATCCCCTCTGTGAACTTCTAAGCACACAATGGGAAAGCGCAAAAGTCGTTCATCGCCATTGTTGACACTGTCTTGGTGCTTTCTGTTTTGGGAAACAGGTGTGCACAGCCTTGCCAAGAAATACTTCCATTACTTTATGCTACTTCCCTATAATTTGTGAGACATCAAAGGCTTAGCGACCGTGCCTACGAAGTTTACTAAAGACTTGTTCAGATCTTACTCTGAACATCACATTTTGATCTCGAACATGACAGCAACCGGACAACTCGCTCCAGCACCAAAGTGCTTGATTAACAAGAAGATCAGTGACCTACATGTCTCAGCATACTGCGTCCAATGGCAGTATGGTAAATGGCAGGACAAGAACGCTTGTCTCTTGGTGCTGGAATTCCAATTCATCCCGGGCTTTCGCCTGAAAAGAGCAGAGATTGAGCTTACATTCCGCTCGCTTAAGTCTGGTGATACTGTTGCTATCGAAGCGTTCGGTCCCGCACAGCTCGAAGGTTTTAAGACTACAAACACCGTAACCCAAAAACAGACATTCACGTCCTCCCTTTCCGGTGGTGCCGCGGGCGTCTCACTCGGTGTTGGTCTCAATGGCGAGCACGACAGTTCATATGACAAAATATGGCATGGCTTTATCGAAGGAGACAGCTCTGTCGAGGCTGGCAACAAGTCTGGAAACAAAAACCATATCATCTGGTATCTACGTGAGGATCCTTTGCAATCACTAGGTGTACCCAGTCGCTTCCGCCCAGCGGTGATCGTGACGTATGAGGGTAATTTCGAGTTGGATTGTGTCATGAAACTTGACAATGGTGGTGTATTTGGTAAGCACTGGTGGAAGTTTACACGTAACATGACCCTCTGGGTGAACGGGACCTTGAACCTCACGCATGAAAACAGCCCGACTGTGTTTGGATCTAATGACAAAGGAGAGATACCTATACTCCACGAGACGGCACCAAATGGCCCTGTCATAGGAATAGATCTGCACCAACCCGCAGAAAAACCAGCCATTGCAGCAAAATACAAACCGCGGTTCGACCAAATCACACTAGATCAATGGCAACGAATTTGGAAGTGTCGATGGTCAGAAGACACTTCCAAGTTAGATCAGAACACGACGATCTACGACTACCTTCACAATACAGCCAAAGTCCCAGTCCCACCAGCGACGCTATCAGCGCCAGCGTCAACACCACCTACCTCTACAGTCTCTACGACGACACTACCAGCGCCAGCGTCAACACCACCTACCTCTACAGGGTCAACCAAAGCTGAACAACCACCTGACCTAATCAACACATCAGTCGACAACCTCCTAGCCAAATCAATCTCCGTCGCAGCCACTGTTAAGAGGCTTTCGTAACACCATCATCTCGAATTCTGTTCGCCTAGGAAAGCTCTTCTAGGCCCTTGTGCTCCGCAGCTTGCTACTCCTTGCGGGCCGTAGCAGCGTCACATGACGAAATTGGGAGGAGCAGATCAAATCTTGCTAAGGCAGATATTCGCGTTCATGAAGCCAGCAAGAGTATTTAGACCAGAGAGAGCGAAACAATACTGCGTCTTCGATGAAAGGTCATCTGCCATGTGTCGGTGTCGTCGAATACTTGATATCAGCATGCGATCTGTTCAAATACCTGCCACTTTCGATCCTGCACCAGTACTTTATCCTCCAATCCTGCCTGTGCTAGTGGCATTGTCAATTGCGCCTGGCAATGCGAATGCTGTCCTACCCAATCTTGTACTTGGGTTGTCATCTGTGCCGGCTCATCTCGTGCCCCAGATTGCCAGTAGTGAGCTTGTCAGTTCTGTCTATTGGGCACTGACTATGCTGCTTACAAGTGTAGCAAAACATAACATCACAGCTGGTTCGCATATACCGACGAATACAGCGCCGCACGTGGAGATACTCGCTCTACTCTTTCCGCTTCATCGCAATCTTCTTGCGGTCATCACTTCACTAACTACGACAAGCTTGTTGAGTTCGGAAGCACAACTTCTGTCGGTAGCGCTTATCAATCTGCTCTTGTTGTCTGCAACTCCACAGGCTAAGATACTATCAATCATCCTCTGGACTGGCGGACTATCTCTATTCGTGTTCTGCTCACACATTGTAGCGTCAAACGTTGCACTAGAACGTGTGCCGGTGCAGCAGCTCAAGCGAGCTGGCAGGGCTTTGAGTACAGGCAGTAGATCTTTTGTTGCTTCGCTCGCCGACAGTCTTGGTGGTCAGTGGCAGGGGGATGACAAGAGCATTGCAGTCAATACTTCTGAATCGAGCACCACATATGTGAACTCTTCACCGCTAAAGCCAACAAGACCTAGTCTGCGTTTACAAAGGACGAATACGCGAGAACGGTCGTCTTCTTTCAGAACAACAATGACCTTGATGCTTACGCCTCAACAAATCGAAATGCGAAAATGGGCTTATGCTATATGGACGTACTTGATCACCATCATCGTCATCCTCCTACCGATTCGCTACCTCGTCCAGGGAGCACTGAACGCCCAAGAACCTTTTGGCTGGGCACTCGGCTACCTCTTCGGCGACATCCCTGCCCTGCACAACCTCATCACAACCAACAATCTTCAATCCTGGATCCCTCTCTCCTTCGACTCTAACTCCACCCCCACAACAACAACATCTCTCCCCCATCAAAAACTGGCACCAACACCAACACCAACACTGCGCCTCCTCCTAACCCTCCACGCCCTCCTCACCCTAACAATCGGCATAACAACCGTCCTCCTGCTAACACCCTACCTCTACATCGACACTCGCCGCAAAATCTTCCACTTCACCATGGTCGTCCTCCTCCTACCCACTCTCCCACTCGACCCCTGTTTTTTCGCCCTTGCTCTTAGTCTCATTCTTGCGCTTTTCCTGCTTCTGGATTTCATACGAGCGGCGCAATTGAGACCGCTGAGTAAACCGCTCGCTACATTCTTGACGCCGTATGTTGACGGCAGAGACCTGAGAGGGCCGGTTGTGGTGAGCCATATCTTCTTGCTCATTGGGTGTGCCATACCGCTTTGGTTGAGTTTGGGAGGCGTAGACCGAGCGGGCGATGGTGCTTGGAGTGGCTGGGAGATCAGGAACAAAGATAGGGGTGATATCAGTATGCTTGCTGGTGTTGTCTGCGTCGGCATGGGTGATGCAGCGGCTAGTTTGGTTGGAAGAAGGTACGGAAAGCGAAAGTGGATGTGGGGTGGTGGGAAGAGTCTGGAAGGGAGCGCAGCATTTGCTGGCGCGGTCGTTGTGGGGTTGAGCGTGGGAAAGGTATGGATTGGCTATGTGGAAATGTGGAGGATGGGTGGTGAATTAATTGGCAACGGATTTGAAATGGGAATGCTGGAGTGGTTTACTTGGGGTATCAAAGCGATAATTGCGGCGATGGGAGCGAGTTTCATGGAGACGGTGCTAACGGGGTGTAATGATAATGTTGTTGTGCCTGTGGTGTTGTGGTTGTTGGTGAGGGGGTTGAGGTTGTAGAATGTGGATTGTGAAATTGTAGACTGTAGTTTGTACATAGATTTTTATAAGACCATCGAATGAGACTGAGTAAAGATACTCACTCACTCTTCTGATACAGGCGGACTGTCGCAAGCAAGCAATCACGCAGGACGATGGCGCCGTAGTAATCGCATTACTACTACATCGTCCACCTCTGCATAGGACAAGTCGTTTACAACAAAATAGCAGCACCTGACACGCCTCAAAGATTGCTATACTTTTATCATGCCCACATTCGACCTATAGAGAAAGAAGTATCTTAGCCAGTAATAAATCGTGACTTCCTAACACTGGTTCCAAGATTTCTTTCGTGGTACCGTAAGCCTACGCAGAACTTTCAATTATAGACATGTAGAGGAACAGTAAGATGATGGAAGGTTCCCTTATCATAATACACTTCCCAGGCACTAGTTGAAATACTACTAGCCACGTATCAAAGTTATAGGTTCAGTAGATTCCGCCCGCATCCATTTGCAGCCTCGAGGCGAGGCGATGTTTTTTAGGTATGCTCCTCAAGGGCACTGTTGCGAGAATGTTCGGGAATAACGTGGTTGTCTGTTTGACAGTTATCATTACATAGATTGCT
>Ga0181471_100070_pt2 | contig 23489 bp, 12 predicted proteins | sample InSIn5gowninarea_FD_119083 | JGI IMG/M metagenome (GOLD analysis project Ga0181471, IMG submission 119083) | Clean room microbial communities from NASA Spacecraft Assembly Facility at Jet Propulsion Laboratory, Pasadena, California, USA -... ...
CTTGGGAAATGGATAGTGTAGTATATACCATAGCATGCATCAAAATACCAACTACATTAGCATAATGAGCATAATCACTATTCCTTATCTCTACAGATGTTGTAGGACATGCTAAAATAAAAGTGTTTTCTCCATAGAAATGGGGACACTCAATGGTTGCAATATTTCATGTAAAAATGTTGTAGCACAAAGTTCACATACTTACTTTGGCTCAACCAAAACCTTTTGTTCACTATATCTCTCTTGATTTCCTTTCCTAAGATATATTTTGTAGTCCCCAAGTCATTCACATCAAATTTTGTTGAAATCTAAGACTAAAAAGCACAAATCACATCTTTACTATTACCAAAAATAACATATGAACTACATGCAAAGTGATAACAAGGAAACAAACACCATGTTATTTGTAATACACATAATGGTGTGATTCGGATCTTAGAAATCCCAATCCCAACACAAATGAATGAAATGTTTGGTACCACTTTCTAGGAGATTGTTTAAGACCATATCAAGACTTTTATTTTATAATTTCAGCCCAATTACTCTTTACCTTTTACATTGTAATGCTTTGGTTGTGTCATATAGATTTCCTCCTATCACCATGTAAGAATGTTTTTTTCACTTTCTTTTTTTCTATGTCTAAATCAAAAGTTGTTGCTATAGATAAGAAAATCCTTATATATGTTGTATTAGAAACTAGGGGAAAATCTCACTAAAGTCTATTCCATCAACTAGGGAATACCCTTTCACAACCAACCTTACCTTGTACTTCTCAACACTACCATTTTAATTGATCTTCTTTCTAAACACCCCTTTACATCCAATGAGTTTCCATCCATTAAAAAATGTTACCAAGTCCCATGCATCATTATTTCTAAGTGATTCCATCTCGTTATCCATGTCCAATCTCCATGACTCTTTATTTTCATTTCCATTGATTATAGGTATACCTACCTCCTTTCCTTATTTGTCGAGTAAACCTCCTTAGAGTTTAAGGTGGAGTTTCATCCTTATCTTTCAAGTTCTTTGAGCCCTCCTCCTCAACACATCCATCATGAACTTCTTTTTTATTTTCTAGGTTATCTTTCTCGGTCTTCCATGGTGGTCAAACCATTGATTTCTTCTCATGCTCTTATGGATGCACCACTATGGGAGAAGATTGAACTTCTTTGAAATTAATGCTTTTTCTACAGAAATTTTTTCCATCTACATGATCCCAAAGCTTGTACACTTTTATGGAAGCACCATAGATAAAGAATATACATTTCACTACCTTGATATTCAACTGCAACCTCTTCTCCTTTGGCACATGATCATAGGTGTCAAAACCTTATAATGCTACCCAAATTTTCTTCTCAAGCTTAGGATTTTCTCCCAAATTTGTTTTGGCATGTGAACTTAGGAAACACTACCTTACCTCAACTAGAGGGGTGAGACCACCCTATGCCTACTACAGCATGAATATGCCTCCTTACTTAAGGTACACCCATACCTTCGCCATGAGCTACAAATGTTAGATCACAACCAAGTTTTTCTAACACTAGGAAAACATCCAACCATGACCTTTAAAATATCCCAACATTTTTTCAACACTTAGCAAATATTTAAAAATACTTATTCGTTCATGATAATTCAAGGAATAATAACATTAAACAAACACAAAGATACCACAACACAGATGTAGGGCGGCACCCAAAGGTGGTTGAATTAACTTTATTAGTAAGAAAAATGTTGCAAGTTTCTAATGGGTGAGTGCAACCTCCATCCCATAGCTCTATTCAACATTTACATTAAAACTAGACAATATTACCTCCTTCCTATTTCCCATAGGATTACACAATCCAACCCCTAAAGTAGTCATAGGCATGCCTCTTGTAGGTCCAATTATTTCCACTTGTTCACTTATCTAGTGCCCAAATTTTTCAATGGGACATCCTTAGACTTAGTACAATTTAGAACACATGTTCTCCCTTTCCATAAGAAACAAAGATTCATTTTCTTCTATCTTAGATGATCCTATAATACCCCTAATTTTGACCCCTATAATATATTGGGTTAGTTATGTAAATTATGTAAATATGTTAAGTATGGTTCCTAGCATGGAGCTTAAGGACAAGGGCCTACTAGTGAAAGGATAAGTTTATAAAGAAAAAGGTTTTTTGTGTGGACCATGTGCTAGTGAGACATGGTAAAATTGTAAGTGATGTTAAAGATGTAAGTGCATGTAAACATGATGGGTTTGTGGTGAGGAGATTAAGGCCAAGGCCCCAACATTCAATACTCAAGAATCTAATGGAAATTAAATTGTGTAGTAGAACCATGCACTAGTTAGGAATGGAAAAGATGAGAATACTTTGTAATCATGCATTCTAAAATAATAAAATAGGATCCAGACTGAATGTGCAAGGGAACTAAATCGAGGGGCATGATTTCACTAGGGAGGGAAAAGAACAAAATTCATAAGACAGACCAATCTAAGAAAGCCAAATACCATATTGAGAACCCAAGAACCACCATCTACCTTGTTGAATTTGTTTCCAATCATTTAATTCTTTCAAGAAGAAGTGGTTGAGGTAGTTATTACCTGGGGGATGAAATCAAATCTCAAAAATAAAATGTGGGTTTGAAATTTCATATGGTAGCGTATTTGTAGTTTTGGGAAATCATGTTTTCTTGTTTAGGAAAGAATGGGCCATGAAGGAAAGTCCCAATTGGACCATTCATCCATTCTCAGTCATCTCTCAGAGATTATGTTCTCTATTGAACCATTCAGCCATGAGAATTGATCCCTCACACATTCTACTCTCTATGCAGGAGATTCTATCCTTGGTAAGTGATTGCTATGCTTAGATTTCATCACAACATTCCATTTTTAATTTATATTGTTTTTCCCATGGGTGGAGAGAGGAAAGTCAATTTGAGATTGTTTAGGGAATCATTTTTGTACCTATCTTGTTGATTTGTTTCAAGATCCAAAGATATACTTCCCAGCTATTGCATATTCACCCAACATTCATTTTTGGCATACCCAACAATTGTATATTTTCCCCAAAACCATTTTCCATTATCCATCTGTGACATCGTTTGGCCATGAAAAAATGGGTTAGATGGATGTGATCAGACGTGGAGGGTTTCTTTCTCAATGAAAATCATTTCCCATCTTGGAGGAAGCCTCTTAGTAGGAAGAGTACATGATGGATAGAGAGCTTATGGTTGGGTGGAACATTTCACTTGCACATGCAGTTGCCCTGTACAACAATCTTCAAGATAAGTTTCTAACTTCTATTATATTGTTATTATTTCTATGCATAAGGATAATTGTAATAGCATAGCATGAACATGTAGATGATGATAATCTCATAGATGAGTCTCATTATAAAACATGGCATTTGTGTGCCTGAGATGAATGCTATATCATTGTATAAGTATGTGGGTAGGTGACTATGTTAGCATAGTTGTAATTTCCCATGTAATGTCAATCTTACAAGTTTAAGTTGTTTATGAATATGAAATGAGGAGAATTAAATTGCATTACAAGACTTGGAATTAATCTTGTTATTTCCTTAGTGTGCTTGTTGTATGTTACTCAGTATTTTGAATCCATTGATCACATTAGTAATGGTTGTCTAAGATGCAAATATGTGGATCATCGTTATGTGCATAAGTAGTCAATGGGTATGTTGTTGACCATAGAAATGTAAAGCCTCCGCAACTTACGGTTACACTTGAGAGCATGGACATTGAACTAGTAGAAAAAGAAAATTTTAGTGCCTCGTAACCTTGAAGAGTCACTGAGGTCACTGGGTATATTACATAATGGTATTAGAGTTAAGGTTTCAATACTTGGACCTCATGGGTGAAGAGTCAAGAAAATATTTGTAGTAAATTACCATGGAAGTGTTAATTAGGGTACCTTACTATTGGTTGGATAATTGCAATATATTAGGAGTATTCAGAAAGGCTTATGTTGAATCATGGCTCAAATCCATGTGATGTCAAGGAATAATTCCATCATCAACAAAAATGAAACATGTCAATACTTTTACAGTCAAAACTTGAAGCGACTGGAGGAAGATCGACCAACCATTCTTTAGGGTACTCCATTTCTAGCGAAAGATCAGTTAACCTTTCCTTTAGGTTCTCCATTCCAACATATTCATCTAAGCATGAAATACTATAGGTTAGAGAAGAAGAGTTTATAATGATGAACCAACCCTTCCTTGTTGATCTATTATTGAAAAAGTTGTTTTGGCTAAGTGTTTAGTAATATCGACCAACCCTTCCTTGTTGATCTTTTATTGAACAAGTTTCTCTAGATAAGTTTTTAGAAATACCAATTGTTCATTCCTTATTGATGTATTATTGAATAAGCTATTATGGATAAGTGTTTATAAATATAGGTTGACCCTTCCTTATCAATCTATTATTGAATGAGTTGTTCTAGCTAAGTGTTTAGAAATATCAACTGGCCCTTCCCTGTCGATCTATTATTGAAAAAATTGTCATGGTTCAGTGTTTATAAAGATCGACCAACACTTTCTTTTCAATATATTGTTGAACTAGTTGTTTTGGCTAAGTGTTTAGAAAGATTTGTTGGCCCTCCATTGTTGATCTTGAACAAGTTGTTTTGGTTAAGTATTTAGAAAGATTGGATGACCCTTCCTTATCAATATATTATTTAACAAGTTGCTCTAGAAAAGTGTTTAGAAATATTGGCCAACCCCTATTCATGGTACTCTATTTCAACATATTCATCATCCATGTGTGACTGCTCATAGCCTGGCATAGTTGTGTTCAAGTTTTGGTATGCAGAATAGAAAGAGTAGTTGACCCTTTCACTTATTGTTCCTCTATTCCATCTTTGTTTGGTCCATGAGTCTAAAAGAGTGGCTAACCCTTTATGTCCATGCCTTCATCATTGATTATCATGCAACAACATCAAAATATTAGTTGACCCTATTCTTTTCCACCTAGTATCAAGTTTTTGGAAATTGAAAATGCTAAACATGCTAAGTGCATAATTGCATGAAATCCTTTGTTTTATAAAAAAAATAAAAGAAGGTGGTGCCCTCAATCCACCTTGCAATGGCCTATGGAAGCAACAAATGGGTTGTCACCTCCTTTAACTACTAGGGAGAAAGAAGACTTGTATTAAACTAAGTAGGTAGAATGTGATCTTGGAAGAAGATGGCTTAGAAGGAAATGCCTAGTATCTAGTCATAATATGAATAAGAAGCCAAGAATGACTAAGTATGTGATGGGTTTATATGATCAAAAGAGGTCATATGGGGTGATGGAAGAACCCTATTGAGGATAACCCAATCTATGGGAAAGTTTGTAGCTATGGGGTATGAACTAGTAGCCAATAAGAAAATAAAGAAACCAAGAATATGTAGTGCTCCAAACATTATCTTGTTTATGTAAGTTGTGATCCTTTAGTGCAATTGAAAGGAAAAGGCCACTTAATTCTTGGCTAGGAAGAAGTGAATGATCATTGTGTTGAATCGGTATATCCAGTGTGGGATATAGTGAGTGTGTGAATATAGGGAATGATAGGTGGAAGATAACAATAGGTGAACCCTTTTACGATAATTCACATTTTCCACGAGATGTTTTGAATAAGTGAGAATTCAATTGATATGATTGTTGGTATGAAATTAATTGATGGCTAGGTAGGTTGTTAAGCTAAGAAATTATAGTGTTTAGGAGGCATGGAAGGATTCATTGTCAAGAAGGTTTCTAAAAAGAGAATATGGTAGTAAATGTAAAACCTTCAAATGATGCTCCTAGTTGGTTAAGAGGGAAGAAAAGTGTGGCTTTGAAATTTGTTTTCCTTAGTATGTGATTTTGATTGTAGGATATGAACCAGCAATTTGACTAATAGGATAAAGTGTGGTAATTTTTGGACCAATGTCAGAGGCCAATATTTCTTTATTGGCCCCTATGGTAGAAGTTCTTATGTGTAAATCTCTAGAAAGAGCGGTTGACCCTTCTTCAAGACCTACTCTTTCAACATGTGTCTTTGCATGTAGAGTGAAAAGAGAGTTTGTCCCTTCCTCATTGGCCATAACTATTCTATTCAGGTAACATTCAGGATATTGATGGAAACCATGCAGGTATGGAGTTAGTCATGATTTGTTATGCTCAACGAATTGGGTAACAAATTCTTTCTAGTCATGGTTTAATAACATGTAATTGATATGCATGTGATGTATGAGTACATTCTTTAGGTAGTACCCAGGAAAGGGATAAGAGGAAAGTAAGAAATCCATAGTTAAGAAAATACTATTATTTATTTTTGTGCATTCAAATGATTATGAGTCATCATTAAGTTAAGGAAGAAATAGCATGCAGAGTAAATGAACTCATGTTAGAAGTTTAAAATTATTTATGTACATGGAACCATGGGAAGGGTGGATGGAAACCATATGACGCTACACTGGAGCCCATTGGTATCCTTGTTGTGATGAAAATTGGGTTGTAACCCTTTTTCTTACATTGAATACACCTAGAAGGGAATGGATTCATTTTCATTGTTGTGCTTGGGTGGAAAGGAAGACAACCAAGTGTTGAGAAGAAGGTTGGATGATATGCCGCGCTATTGGGTGGAATCTCCCAATTACCATGGATCCATTTGTTTTAAAATTTTGGATGCATTTGATATTGCATGCTAATAGCATTTGAATGTACACATCCCTATTAAGCTAGTGTGCATGGGTATGCTCGTTGAAGTGTAAATTAAGTAAAGTATGATGGATTGTATGTTTATATTCCTCGTATAGGGCATGATGGTTGATATAATTGCTATGTAGAATGTTATTCATGTGGCAGCGAAATGGGGATATGCAGTGGAATTTGGCATGTGTGGGAAGCCAAGATAAAGTGACTATGTGAAATCTCTACCAAAAGAGCAGAGCTATAAAAAAAGAAAACTCATAATTTAATTAGTGTTGTTATGACTATTGATTCCCTCACCTTATGCTAAATTGAAATTGCCTTGTGTAAGATGAAAAAGTCAGGTGTAGTGGGTGGCTTGTAAACTATGGAGACATAAACACTATGTGTGATCTACACTAAGTGGAGTGTAGATTTTATTAAATGAAATGCATCCACTATGTCATATTGCATTATTTTTTTTTAACATTGGGTAAATTGTTTATGATGCTAATAATTTTTTATTGGTTGTGTTGATGGATGTCATGTAGGTATGAATGCATGGGAAGTCCTCATTGTGAAGTCGTTTATGTTGATTGGAGGTGAATCACGTATGAGTCAAGAGTTTGACAGAGCAATGGAGTGAAATAAAAATGAGGGATGTGAATCTCATGAATAATTTCATTGGCATCCATCACAGCTTGTATGTAGGTGTTCATATTAAGGTAAAGGTATGGAATTTGAATAGATGTTAAATGGTAAATACGCATGCAAGTATGCATTAGATAACATTATGACAATGTTCATATGTTGACCATTGTTAGATGCGATGATAGTTAGAATGATGGACTAGGTGGGTCTGAGATCATTCCAAGGGATGGTGAAGGTGTGGTAAGTGAGAAAGTCTAAATAATTTAAGAAATTAACTAACCCTTCATATTACTAGCATAAGTAAGAGGGGGAAGGAGGATCCTTGCAAAAACAAAGAACCTAACATAAAAACATTAATAACTAATAATGATAAATGAACTAAATGTGTGAGAAGATGGTTATATTCATTCAAATGATTATTTTGCATTGGTTAATGTTGAGTTTTATTTCATTGATTTTGTGGAATTAGATATTATTAGTTGAGTGATTGAATTGATTGGCATGTTTCAATTCTACAAGTCATTCTGGGATGATTGTATGTGTTGTAGTGAAAATAATGTATGCATGGTTACTGATAGTTGTTTGGTTGAATGAGTTGTGTGAAGATGACAAGTTGAAAGTGTATGCCCAAGTTATGGTAGAGAATGCAAAACCATAAAAGAGGGACAACATGTTACCACTTGCAAGATCCAAACAAGATGATAAAGATATTATGGGCTTGAGATTAAATGCATATTGCTTCAACTATAAATTTTGTTTAAAATTTGGAATATATCTCATGTGAATTACATGCTTGTATGCGATGCAGGTGAGATGTTAAAATCTACTAATGGTATAGATGTTGGATGCTAAAGTTGAAAGTGCAAAGAATATGCCAAGAGTGGCTTAGGTTTGAGAAATCATGAGTTTCCTTATGTGTGTTTGTCTCTTCATAGTGCTAATAAACTAAGTAAGAGCATGGGCAATCATAAGAATTGCATGGGTATTGGTAACCTTGTTATTCTCACATCAAAGAGTAATAGAGGGATCTGAGGGATTGAGAAGAAGAGAAGGGGTGTCATCTGTGTGTTGTGTGAGTGGTTATTGTGGGGCCGTGATAGCCTATAGTCAAGGGAGATTCCCATGGATTTACGAGAGGGAACCACTAGTGCGCATAGGAGAGAGGCCACACAATGGTAATGTTTTATTCTCCTCTTATTTCCTAATAGACCCAACAGAGGTTTTGGCTTCAAAGTAGATGTTGTGTGCTTGATAAACCCAATTGGGGAGCTAGATTAACATATTGCCCAATTGAATGCTTGATAAATCCAATTGGTGTATTGGCTATTTCAATGCCTAATAAGCGAATCAATGTATTAGCTTGGAATTGGTTATTTAAATTCCGGATAAAACCAGTTAGTGTATTGGCTTGGCATTAGTTACTTGAATGCTTGTGGGGACAACCAAAGTCATGGCTTAAAATTTTGTTTAATATGCATGCATAGGTGATCTGAGGCTTGTATAAAAATATTTACCTTTCGATGCACACCCCGAAGAGCACCGTAGGAGTGGGTATGCTCAAGGTACTATATAAAAAAGAAGGGGTACCATCCTTCTATTGGGTGGGGTAGTTCTTGTGGGTTCCACAATTGTATAAATTCAAAGGGGGATATCTATGGAGCTGAAGAAAGATTCTCATGTAGATAAATATTTGATTTATTATGCATCTTTCCTATTGATTTAATGTGAATATACATGTGTATATGCCTCGTATATGGTTTTGGAAACCCTGTTTAGGGATAAAATCATGTCTATATAAACTTGATATGTGGATTGGCCCATTGTTTGAGCATAGGTATTGTTGGATCCAAGGACCTTGAAAGCATCATAAGGATATGAATAGACATACTGTGTCCTAGAAAGATTAGGGTGAGAAGATAACTATTGGAAGAAGAATTCTAATGGATGCTAATAAAGGAAAAAGAAAGAGCATCGTGCAAGTATCTAGAAGATGAAGAAAGAATTTTTGAAGTAGAAGAAAGATGTGAACACCAAGGAGGATGTTATTCTAAGGGGGAGAGGAATGCAATACCCTCAATTTTTACCCCTAGAATATATTGGCTTATATATGTAAACAATGTAAATATGTTAAGTATGGTTCCTAGCATGGAGATCAAGGCCAAGGCCCCACTAGTGAATGGCTAAGTTTATAAAAGAAAATAGTTGCTTGTGTGGACCATGTGCTAGTGAGACAAGGTAAAATTGTAAACACTATAAAAGATTAAGTGCATGTAAACATGATGGTTTGTGTTGACGATCTCAAGGCCAAGGCCCCACTAAATACCTTGGCATATAATTGTATTTGAATTGTGTAGTAGAACCATGCACTAGTTAGGCATGGAAAATATGAGAATACTATGTAGTTATGCATGATAAGATAATAAAATAGGATCTAGATTGAATGTGCAAGGAAACTAAATTAAGGTGCATGATTTTGTTAGGGAGGGAAAGAAACCAAAGAAATAAGGCAAGTCAGTCTAAGAAAAAAACTGGCATCTTGAGAACCCATGAGACACCATCTACCTTCTTGAATTTATTGACAATAATTTAAATCTTCCAAGAAGAAGTGGTTGAGGTAGTTATTACCTTGGGGGATGAATTCAAATCTAAAAAAGAAAATATGGGTCTAAAATCTTGTATGGTAGTGGATTTGGAATTTTCGGAAATCATGTTTTCATGTTTAGGAAGGAATTCCACCATGAAGGGAAGACCCAATTGGACCATTCATCCATTCTCATTAACCTCTCATGTATTTTATTCTCTATTGAACTATTCAACCATGTGAATTTATCCCTCATGTGTTCTAGTCCCTACGCAGGGGATTTTATCCCTAGAAAGTTATTGTTATGTTTGTACTTCATCCCAACTTTCCATTTTTTTTCTTCTTTCTGTCTTATGGGTGGAGAGAGGAAATTCAATTTGGGGGGGTTTAGAGCACCATTTTCACGACTCTCTTGCTATACTCTCTGCTAGAACCCAATATCTATTTTCACAGCTATTGTATACTTTCCCGACATTCATTTTTAGCATTCCTATAAATTGTATATTTAACTAGAAAACATTTTTTCTTACCCAATTGCAAGCTAGTTTGACCATGATACAAATGTGTTAGATGGTTATGAGTGAGTCTGGAGGGTTCCTTTCCTAGTGGAAATCATTGCCTAGCTAGGGGATGGCCTCTTAGCAGAAAGAGTACATGCTGGATAGATATCCTATGGTTGGATGGAACGTTTCACTTGCACATTTAATCGCCTTGGACAACAATATTCAAGATACGTTTCTAATTTCCATTCTATTGTTGTTATTTATATGCATAAAGATAATTGTAACAACATAGAATGAACATGCACATGATGATAATCTCATAGATGAATTTAATTATAAAACATGGCATTTTTTTGCTTGAGCTAACTACTATATCATTGCATAAGTATGTGGGTAGATGATTGGGTTAGCATAATTGTAATTATGCATGTAGTGCCAATCTTACAAGTTTAAGTTGTTTATGGATATGCAATGAGGAGAGTTAAATTTCATTACAAGACTTGGAATTAATCCTGCTACTACCTTAGTGTGCTTATTGTATGGTATTTAGTATTTTGAATCCATTGACCACATTAGTAATGGATGTTTATGATGAAAAAGTGTGGATCATCATTTTTTGCATAAGCGGCATGTGGGTATGTTGTTGTGCATAGAAATGTAAAGCCTCCATGGCTTATAGTTACCCTTGAGATAATGTATGTTAAAATATTATAAAAAGAATATTTTTGCGAAAAAAAATTGTGCCCCATAACCTTAAGTCACTGAGGTCACCGATTATTTGACATATCCCTCAGCACTTTGAGTGTCCTCTTTATATATGAGCCAATATATAGCCATTTCCTCAAAGTGAGGTGCATTTCATTACACTCTTTGTTTAAAGTGGACCCAAACATGCCATAAATCCTATTTTGTCTTGTGCATTCCAAAAAAGTATCACATTCCCATCATTTTCTTATGCTCAATTACGCCTTCGTTCTCATTAGTGACATGTATTGACATGCCATGCACCCAACAATCACACATCCATCAAATGATTACATCCAAGGATTGCATAACCAATTATGGCACATCCATCTTCTAGGGTTTTTCATGCCACCCAAGTCATTCAAGTATTTAAATATGAATAAATGATTTTCCCTTCTCGATAGAGTTCCAGACAACAACCTAACCTTTCCTTCTCGAGCCAATCTCTTTGTTAAAATTCTCTTGGAATGTCTAATTCCTAAGTAAGGCTTCTCATTTCTATTTCTTTAAGGGCATCTAGTAAGATTGTACCATGCTATTCCATCATGCAAGGAACCAAAACCAACTCATTTAGCCAGCTAGACAACTATTTCATTTGTTTATGCTAATAGTGACCATCGTAATGGTCAAGTGGAGGTACCTAGTGTCACCTCTAAGACATTATCATTATAATATGCCTCACAAACCCGAACACATAGATATTAAAGTGAGGGAATATTGAGAATATAGACCTCCATAGGGGTCTTATCCACAAGATATGATGTAGGAGACATATTAATTATTAAAAATATTACGTGCAATTTAGAGAGAAATAAAATAAAAATACAAGCAATTAAACAATATAGCAATAACACCAATATTACATGGAAAGCCCTCAAAGGGAAAAACCACCAATAATAGATCTACTATTAACCTTGACCAACACCAGCCAAGTCGGGCCAAGTGAGCTAGCCACCACTCACCTCTAGGTCACACTTTAGAATGGAGTATCTCAAGCCTTTTATAGGATTCATTACATGCAAATATCATGGGCATCAATACCATGGGCCACCAAAACCATGTGCCCAAAACCATGTCTCAACCTAAAGTGGGTTTTATTCATTGACTCTTTTACCAAGTCAAGGTTAACCCAACATTCTCCCAATTAAACTTTACTTGGGGTAACTAAGTGGGATCCTAGCCCCCTAAAAGTTTATACCCAAGGTATCCAGGAATTAAACATGCCCCCTATCACCTAGGTCTACGTCTAGACTTTACCGGTAGTTTTCTAGGGGTATGCATGCTTAACCAGGTCTTACAGTCATATGCCCATTTACATGCAATACAATATTCAATTCCATTATAATATATATTTTTTTAATTTATTGCTATTACATCCAAAAAATTTGGGAAGATTGCTTCTTAGATCCACATTTCTCTCATATGCCTTGCCATGTTCATCCTTCACATGTATTGCACCTTAAGTGTTGCTACCATGAACCATTTTCTCACCCGTGACCTTGCAAGATGTGGTACCATCCTCTTGCCTTGCCACATACCAAGAGTAAACAACATAATGGCTGCCCTAGGTCAAACCACTCTCATTGGAGAGTCCAGGTTAACCCACTCTGATACCATATTAAAAATGTTACATGTAATTTAGAGAGAAATAAAATAAAAATACAAGCAATTAACAATATAGCAATAACACCAATATTATGTGGAAAACCTTCAAAGGGAAAAACCACCAATAATAGATCTATTATTAACCTTGACCAACCTAAAGTGGGTTTTATTCATTGACTCTTTTACCAAGTCAAGTTTAACCCAACATTAATTAGGTAACATGCAATAACAACAACTTCTACCGATAACTTTTGTTGTAAGTGATCTCCGCTGCTAAGCATAATCCGAGCTCTCCATCAACTTCCTACTCATAAATTCTACAACTCCATTTTGTTGAGGGGTATATTGATTTTTCTTATGTATTTCAATGCCATTATCCTTACAAAACTTATCAAACTATGTAGAACAAAACTCACCACCATATCAATCCTTAAAATCTTAATCTTCCTACCAATCTATTTTTTCATGAGAGCTTTAAACTCCTTCAACTTACTAGAAAGACCTCAAATTTACTTATGAGAAAACATATACATGTCCTCTTGGAATAATCATCAATGAATGACACATAATCCAAAACCTTAGAAATTGAAGGAACCTTGATAGTACCTAATACATCAGAGTGAATTAAGTCTAATAACCTAGAAGATTTGTGACTAGAATAAAATTTAAACATAGTTATGGTTTCCATATATGAAATGCTAACAAAAATAAAATTCAAGAGAACAATCATTTAATCCATGCAAAATATTTTTATTTTTCATGGCTAAAAGACCCTTCTCATCTATATGTCCAAATATTTGGTGCCAGAGCATTGTCTTCTCATAGGTAAATTTCTTTTTGAAGCAATATCTCTTTTAGGTACCCAAAAATCATGACCATTAAAGTAGATATAAGTTCTAATTGTTAAGGTTCATATTCTAAAGATATCTTCATTAAAAAAATTAATGAACTATTACATTAAATGGTGCACATATCAAACTGAAATAAAGTTCCCACACAAACACTCTCCTAGAGAACCATATCTCTTCAAACCATCTTACACACTTTATCAAAGAAAATAATTTGCACACTCACATAATTTAGGTTGATCATTGATAGTAGGTTCCATGTCAAACCATGAATGTGCAAAACCCCACTAATCCCCTTCACTCTACCATTAGTAAATTTGATTAAGACTTTATCATTTCCAAATATGCTAAGAAGAAAGTCATCACCAAGGTCTACCATCCTACCATCATATTTCTTATACATTGAAAACTAAGCCTAATGGGAAGTCATATGGAAGGAAGCTATATAGTCTATCAACCACACATTTTAATCTACATGGGTTTCCAAAGTTGTAACAAAGGAATATCCACCTCCTCTTGAGAAGATTTCTTAGAACCATCATCAAAATCATTATTTTCCATCAAGTATTCTTATTCTTCTCCTCCTTGCAATCTCTTTTGAAATACCCAAACTTAATATAGTTCCAATATTTTTCCTTGGAATTTCCAAGAGACAAAGGTCTCCCATGGGATTTGGATCTTCCCTTTTCCCTCTTCTTTCACATATATTTTGATCTTTGAAAAAAAAACCAAGGAATCATTAGTTGATTCATAAGCCTTCTACCTCACATTCTATGAGAGTAAAGCAACCATGGCCTTGTTAAGCACCAACTTCTTTATAGTGCTTCCGATGGCCATTACTAAGTTGTCTCATTAAACTAGAAAAGAACAAAAAGGGCCATACAACACTATTCACTCCAACTGAGATCAATTGGGTCACAATAGTTTTAAATGCATTCATATACCTAACTACAGAATCACCATCACCCATTCTCAAGGAGAATAATTGTTTTTGTAGAAAACATTGATTAACTAGGGATTTATCCTAGTACAAGCCCCCATACATCTTCCAGAGATGTACTATGATGTAATTTTCATAAATGTTCAACAACATTGAATTGGTCAAGTAGAGCCTAATAAGGCTTGTTACCTTTCCCTCCAACACTACCCACTCTTCATATTTCATACCAAAGAGTTTGATTCCATATATTGCAACCCATAGATCTCAATCTACGAGTAAATCCTACATCTCAAGATTCAATAGCTCAAAGCTACTGCCATTGAGATTCTCAATATATAGCCTAGATGTGCTCAACATTTCCTGACAACAATATCTTCTTTTGTGCAAGCTCCAACTCATACCAAGATTAGATTAAAAAAAACCTTGTCCCTAATAGCTTGAATCTAAGGTGATCAAGCTCTTATACAAAATAAAAAGAAGAAAAGTGTGGAATGTGTTTCCTAAATTAATCAATGAGAGAAGAATGTGAAGAAAACTAAATTACATAGTTGCAGTAATAAATAACCACTAGTACAATACAGGGTTGTAGTGTTGTGTTTAACATCACATATTAGTGCTTTTATGTGAAAAAATCAAATTTTACAATGCAAAAATCCACACAATGGGGGGCACATGTTTTTCATCCTTTTTTTGTTGTATTTGTTTCATGCAATTCACAATGTGCATTCACTATTTGCGCCAATCTAGCATTGTGAAGCATAATGCAATTAAAAACATTTGTCAACCTTGTGTCATATTTTTCATCATGGATATTTTTGTGTGACGTCATGAATTTTGCATCATGTTGGGTATTGTTTGCATCGATTATGCATATCATTTTATGTGTTTTAGTTTTTTCATTTTATCAACAAATGCCATAATGGTTTAGAGTCACATTTTTCCCTTTGTAGCATTTATATTTAGGGATTTTTAGTCTTCTATGCATAATTTTGGGAATGTAATTGATATTATTGACATCATATATGTGTTATATTTGATTATTGGGTCACACTAGCATCACATTTATATTTTAATAATTTAATATTAATACTTATTTTATTTTTATTAATTTGATTAAAATTTAATTAATAGATTATTTTTATTGATTATTTATTATAATAATTTATTTTAATTATTAAAAAAATTTATAATTATTTTAATAATATTTAAATATTGGTTATAGAGATCACTAAATATATTTTATGATGTATTAATATATTCATAATTTCAATTATGAAAATTGATAGTACTAATAGTTTTAATTAATTTCATTCCATAATATCCATGTTTATATAAATATGATGAACACAGTTTAAATTAAATCATAGCATAACCATTTAATCATTTGTGCTTATAAACAAATGGTGCACTACCACACCCACCATAGAATTGTCAATTTTGTGTACAACATTCTAATATGAACAAATATTTATACATGTTAGAAAATGGAATGAATTTGAGACCATAAGTTAATTGAACTATTATTAGTGTTATATTCATCTTCTGAAATCTCAAAATTTTGACTTTGCAAAAACATAATAAAAAAATGTAGGTTAAATAAAATAAAAAATTATAGACATTTAAGTTGCAAGAAAAACATATAAGTTAAATAGTTTTGAATACCCTTTGATTCCTTCAATCCACCCTCAATATAAGCATTCTAAAAAAAATATAGTTATATATTTCAATTAATCACTAAAAGTGAATAAATGCAACTACATATAAGTTCTAAAAAACACATAATTAACAATTTTCTACATTGGAGTTGGACTCTAGAAGCTTCTCTACCACCATTTTCCATACCCATTCTTCAAGGGATATTTTATTTCTTCTTCAGTGGGATCTTGACTATAGTTGTTTGCATGCAATAGGAAAAAATCATATAATCACATACATATTGAATAAATATATTATCATAATAAATGACGCTATATTGATAGATTAACTTACAAAGTGCACTCTAATTGTAGGCCCCCCCTTGTTGACTTGAACATTGTGTAACTACTAATTTTTGTTCCTATCCATACCAATACCTAAGAAAAAATAAGACTAATCAAACATATCAATGTTTGACAAATAACCACCAAAGTAGGTCAATGGTACTACAAGATTACATAAAATAAAAAATTTATAGCATGTTAAAACACATAAAAATAGATAACTACAATCATATCAAATCAATAAGTAAAAATATATCATATATTACATTTGAAACTTTCTATTGTGGCATTTAAGTGTCCTCTCCTCATGCCTTTTTCTCACAAGTGATCTTTTAGGTCTCTATATATTTGTTTATGATTTTTTTGAAGATGGTTCTATCAATATTAGGAGGTGTTTTTCTGAAGTCTTTTCCATTTTTACCAAGCTTTGACATATGCTCACTAAATTTGTTCATAACCATAAAGAAATAAGTCACCTACAATATTCAATGATGTTACATAATCAAATATAAAATTTGAAGAACTAGAAACATGACTGAGTACATACAAAATTAATTCAAACAGTTTTCACTTGATAAGATATTTCCTCATTGTTTTAGAGAATCTACGAAGGGCCCATTTATCACCAAATTATAAATTTGGGATTCTTCTATGTAGATGTTGTAATGTACCTTGTTTAGTTGTATTGCTTATATCTAACCAATCTCTATGGTATTATTTCACCCACTCTCTTGAGTTTATGTTTATGGAACATTTTACCATTACCAAATTTTTAACACTTCACCTTCATTAATAACCTATATATCATCGAAGTATCTATATTTTGATCTTGAGATAAATATTTATCTTTATTTATTTTCATGATCATGTCCATGCTCTATTCTCAAACATTAATATGCACATTATACAAAAAATAAGTGTTATGAAAATGTTTTATATGGGGTTCAATTACAATCTATTTTCTTTTTTAAATGTAGGACAAATTGTACCATGACTATGCCCTTGCTTAGATTTATTATGGCTAATACCCATAGTGGAAATTTATCCCCACTATACCAATTCTAAGTACTCTATATCTATGTAATTTTCTCCCTTTTTGGTCAAAATTTTATCCATGGTGCAATCTTTAGTACTAGGATTTTCTACAACATAAGATAAACTATAATAAATAACAATTTGAATTATAAATGCAACTCTTCATAAAATAAATACATATTTTTTAATATCATACAATACTTGATCATAAATTAATTGCAACTCATTGGGGGATTTTGATGCCATTGCTACCTTCATACTTGTAATTTTTTTACCTTTTCTTATTGATTGTTCCTCTTTTTCTTTGCATCTAGTGTAATCATATGAGGAATCTCTATAAGAAACCATATGACCTATAAACCTATTATGACAAAATACTATTTAATGTACATAAAATCCATGGTATAAAATACTGAAGATATGACAAGTAAGAGAATCTCAAAATATGAAAAGTATCTTTGGAATACTAAATATGAAGTATTTTATATTATTGTTACTTCTAGTCCTTGAAAAAAATTCATATTAATTAAAAATATAATTCAAAATGGGTCAAAATTATTAATCTTATGAGGATGGATCGGGGGGGTAGACTTTTATTATGTGTTTTAAATTTTTTTTAGTGGGAGAGACTATAGGGAAATATCTTTCCTCTCCCCACCCTCATAAGACAATGGAGAAATGAATATGGGGAGGGAGAAGAGTTTTCTCCATTTCCTCAAGAGGGTGGGGTGGGGAAGAAAATAGGGAAAAATATTTCCCCCAACCCACCCACATGAGGTAATGGGAAAAACTTAATGATTGTTCCCCATTGTTTCCTACCCACCTCACCATAATGAGGCAATGGGAAAACTCATTGCTTCATGAAGGTGGTGTGGCAAGATATAATGGGAAAAAAACTCATTTAATTTTGCACATTGTCTCCCCTCCCCCTCTTCATGAAGCAATGACTAAAACTCATTTCTTTTTTAGGGTGGGTTGGGGTGAGAAAATGGAGAAAATTCCATTTCCTCATGAGGATGGGGGAAAAGGAAGACAATTCCAATGAATTATTTCCTTTCTCCACCCCCCCTGCCCCCATAAACACATTTCCTCATGAGGGTGGTGAGAGTCAATAGGAAAAAATCCATTTCTTTATCATGGGGGCATGCATGGTGATGGGTTTTTCCCATTGTCTTCCCCCACCCACCCTCTATGGAGACAATATTTATGGGTGGGGTGGGAAAAACATAATGATGATGGGTTTTCCAAATTGTCTCTCCCCCACCCCATCTTCATGAGGCAATTGATATTTTCCCATTACCTCCCTCCACCCCACCCTTATGAGTAAATGAGTAAAACTTATTTCCTCATGAGGGTGGGGTGGTTGGAGACAATATAGAATACTCAATTGCCTCATGATGGGGTGGGGAATAGATAATGGTGATGAGTTATGCCCATTGTCTACCCCACCCCACCCCTATGAGATGGTGGGAGGGAGAAAATAGTGATGATTTAACTTTGTTGTCCTCCCCCCAAAACCCCATGAAACAATTGGTTTTCATGAGAATGTGGTGGGGAAACTCCTTTCCTCATGGGCCAAGGTAGGTGTAGAAAACGGTGATGTGTTATTATCATTGTTTTCCCCCACCCTGCCACCATGAGACAATGGTTTTTCATGAGGTCAAGTTGGTGGGAGACATTGGTAGCCCCCATTATCCCCCCCTCACCTCACACTCATGAGATCCATAATGGGGAACTCATGGGGGTGTGGTAGGAGAGAGAGACAATGGGGATCACCATTATCACTGCCCCATCCCACCCTCATGAGATCCCATAGGGGGGATATAATGGGAATCAACATTATATCCCCCCCACCCCACCTCCATGAGATCTGTTGGGGATCTCATGAGGGTGGGGTGGGGGGGGGAGACAATGGCAATACTCATTGTCTTCCCTCCAATTCATGCTCAAGGGATATGTTGAGAGTGGGGTAAAGGGGATACAATAGTGATCACCATTATCTTCCCCCACCCCACACTCAACACCATTGTCTCCTCACACTCAGCCCTCTTCGCCATTGTCTCCTCACACCCAATCCTCATCTCCACTATCCCCCTTCCTCTCCACCCTTGTGAGATAAAAGGTATAGGGGACACAATAGCGATGATTTATCCATTTTATTAAACATTATTTCATAGTATCTCCCACCCATCCATATTTTATTCTAGTTAAAGCCTCCTCTTCTATCCATACTTGTCTTTCATAAGGACATTTTATAGGTACATGGGATATCCTTTCATAATCCATTATATAAAGAATGCATATTCCTACCCCCTCATAACTTCATAACTTCCCACATCATATCTTTGTTGTTTATGGATAGCCACATAAATATTTTAGTTTTTTTGGAGATTTAAGTTTTCATAATGCTTTCCACCACCAAATTGGTTCTTTTAGTTCATATGAGAACATTTCTTTATAACCCAAACATGTTGTATAATCTGAACCAAGGTATGGTTTTTAGACCATACTATGGAATCTTCTTCCTCTCTTCTCTAAACATGAATTTAATGAAAACAATCAATGTAGGCTTGCAATAAGTCTACATTTTCTCCTTCCAACCTAAGACTTTATGCACTTACCCAACCTTGCTACAATATACTTCGTGTTTCTAGATTTGCTACTTTCTTTAGTGTATAACATCCTTTCTCCTATATGATATACATCAAAGGATCTAGAACATTGTGCATATTCCTCCTCCTAATCCAAGTAACCACACTAGTTCTGACTTATTCACCATTTCCTACCTTCCATACTAGCCAATTGCCTATCATCAGGGAGGCTAGAACAACTACCTTCCCCAATTATGAAACATTATATATAGCCTTCCTTTGACTAATTATTTAGTCTATTAAACTTCCAATTTTCATATATCTCCACACTATTATTTGTTTCCATAAACCATCAAATTTGATTACTCTCCACATGTTATTGGTTTGCAATGATTTTCAAAATAAGTGAATATTCATTTAACCCCAACCACCTTCTTCTTTTGACTTTGCTATATTCTACCACTTCAGTAGAGGTATACTTTTAGTATCTCTTTTTGTTTCCCATAAGAATTTAAAACGCCTCTTTCTATTTTTTTTCCAATACCCTATTTAGGATATAAGCTAAAGAATGAAAGAATAGGGTATGGCTTTTGGTACTAACTTCACCAATTTCAATTTACCCCCGACCAATAACCATATATTAAACCAATTGTTAATTGTGGATTCTATTTTCTCTAATAGCCATGCATAATCTCTAACTCCATATCCATTTTTCTTTAATAGAACCCCAAATATTTAAACCTATCTTGAAATCAATCTTTTTGAAAGGAAAGAGATGTAACAACTAGGTCTTGCTATGTTTCCAAACCACTAAAATAAATTAGATATTTTTGTAGATTGATTTCCATACTTGTAGTAGTGCAACATATATCTAATATACCTAAAGTTTGTTTTCTTCCCTCATTGATCCATAAACATAAGTACATCATCTACAAAAGAAATATGAGATAAAAATGGGTTATCCCCATCTTTTCTCCTAATATAGCTCCAACTCTTCTAGCCTCTAGTATCTCCCTTCTTAAGCCTTCAACGGTGATTATGAAAAGAAATGGTGATAGGGAGCATCCTCATTGAAAATTTTGGATGTTCACCCATTTATTAAGACATCAATATACACTAATGTCAAACAACGCATTATCCATTCGACAATAAATCAAATTGAATCCCACATGCATAAGCATCAACTTGAGATAGCCAACTTATCCTATCATATGATTCTGACAAGTTGAGCTTCATAACAATTACTGTTGGGATATTTTTTGTTTTAATAATATGAAACTCATTTTGAGCTACTCCAATATCCCTACACAATGACTATCTCTCTCGCAGAATGATAATTCCTTCTATACAACAATGACTCCCCTTAATTGGTCTACTCGCGATAGACTAAAAGACAAGGAAACGATTCCCCCAAGACTAACACACAGTTTGACAAGAATCCTACATGGGACTCTTCACACACCCCACTCCTACACGCAAGCATTACTATGTGAGGAGACCCCCTAGTGACTCATGCACGAGCCCATAAAGGCTAGGTACAAACATCAATGCAAACAATTGACTACATGACCATCTTCCCACCTCAACACTTGGCAAACATGGATTAGATCCCTCAAGATTTTCCCTCCTAACCTTGGTGGATGGCATACCCTTTTTAACACATTCATGTTGCACCCACAACTAGCCTTTGAACTTTATATTAATATAGAAAAATTACATGGTTACATTCTTTGTCGTATCTCGCTATCTCATGGTCGGCTTTATACAAACACTTCACATAAAATACTTGCCTCTACAAGCCTTAGTGTTCTCTAGTGGGTCCTTTTCCTTGAGCTCCATGCCAAGAACTTGATTACATATGACATTTACATAATAAGCAATTACATTCATGGGTCCAAACCAGGGTATTACATTACCCTCCTCCTTAAAACAACACGGACCTTGGTGTCTACAAAATTGAACAAAAATGGGTATGATTCTTGCATAGCATGTTCCACCTCTCATGTGGCTTCATCCAGTCCCAGGTGATTCCATTGCACCCTCACCTAACCAATCACTCAGTTCAAGAGTGCAATCGTTTTTCAATAAAGGATATTCATAGGCTCCACTTAGAACTCTCCCTTAGGATCCACCTAAACCACATTCCAATCGATGATATGTTTAGGATCATGTATATACTTCTTAAGTGATTAAACATGAAATACATTATGGACTCTCATGCTAGCGAGAAATGCAATCCTATATGCTACTAGTCCAATTTTTTCTAGGACTGCAAATTGCCCCCAAAATTTGGGTGCTAATTTAGCACAACTTCTTAGCTTTAAATAGCTCTTCTTTGGCTTTACTCGCAAGTAAACATGGCATACAACTTTAAATTATTTTTTATTCCTCTTCAAATCTACATATATTTTCTACCTATCTTGTGATTCCTTCAAATTATGCACAATTTGAACCACCTATTGTTCCATTTTCGTAAGCATGTCTGGCCCAACTATCACTTTATTGACTGGAATATACCAATTTTCCAAAGTTCTTCATTTTATTCCATATAAATCCTTAAACTAACTCATGCCCAATCTTGCTTGCTTCCAATTGTTGTAGGTGAACTCTACCAAATGTAGGTAGTCTTCCCACTTAGTCATCCTTCCCATCACATACATCCTGAGCATGTCCTTGAGTACTTGGTTTATGCTCTCGGTTTGACCATCTGTCTAAGGATGGTAGGCTATATTGAAATTCAGTTGAGTGCCTAAATCATGGAATAATCCCTTCCATAAATTGGAAATAAACTTGGCATCATGATCTAATACAATTGCTTTTGGTATCCTATGCAAATTTAAAACTTCTTCCATGAAGATTCTTGCTATGTTATTGGTCTTGTATGTGGACTTCACTAGGATAAAGTAAGTTTCTTTAGATAATTTATCCACCACTATTATGATTGAGTCATGTTATTTTCCTAATGTGGGAAGCCCTGTAATAAAATCCATTGACATTATCTCCCATTTCCACTCTAGAATCCCTAAGGCATGCAATAGTCCCACTAGATGTTGATGTTTCAACTTGAATTGCTAGCATTTCTGACATTTGGCAATGTATTCTACCACATTTTCTTTCATACTTGGCCAAAAGTACAATTTCCTTGTTGTTGTTACCATTTTTTAGTAGTGAGGGTGTGTTGAGTACAGTGATTTGTGCAGCTTGTCCATCACAATTTTCCTCAAATTGGTGTTGTTCATAGCATACAGGATGTCTTTATACATGAGAAGGTTGGATTCATCCAATCGGTATCTTCATACTTCTTGCACACTTGTGATTTTTGTAATTCTTCCTTTGCCTAGAGATAAAACTCATCATT